>Ga0179593_1684703_pt1 | contig 35391 bp, 35 predicted proteins | sample CZODoug2_1_08_16_FD_185931 | JGI IMG/M metagenome (GOLD analysis project Ga0179593, IMG submission 185931) | Vadose zone soil fungal communities from Angelo Coast Range Reserve, California, USA - CZODoug2_1_08_16fungal (PacBio error correction) | ecosystem: Environmental > Terrestrial > Soil >... | reverse complement strand
ATCAACTCTCTCCTTCTGAGAGTCCTCTCTTCTTTTTTAAGGGGAAGAGTGTCACCTTCAGATCCCTTTATAAAAACAGCTGCTGTTCCCTCTCTGTCGGCTTTCTTGGAGACCTCAGGGAACATGGGGACCCCCTTATTGTCGCCGCCTAAAAGCATAGTCTGCCATAAGGTCTCCTGGAATGCCTTTTCCCCGACCTTCCCCCCCTCTGGTCGCCAGATGTGCGGCCCTGATGGCTTCCGCTTCTTTTTTTTTCTCGCATGGAAGTGATGGATTGTCTTTTTTCGGTCCCTCCTTTCTCAGGGGCTGGAGGTGGTTCCTTCTTTCCCTTCGGTCCCTTTTCTTTCGCCAGCCGCTGGGTTCCCGTCAAGCGCCCGACCCCTTCTCCCCCCCTCCCGCGATGGTCTCCTTCTTTTTCCGCGGACTAACGCGGATGCGCCCCTTTCCCTACAAACTCCTCTTACCCCCCGGCACCCTCCCAGAAGACGCGGCAGCTCTGTCTCTTTGCTCAGTTTCCTTTTTGTGATTGAAATCGTCCCCCCCCGGCAGCCCTTCCGGGCACGGGCGACCCACCTGGCCCTTGCGGTTGATTCATTCTCGATCCCCGGTAGGGCTTTTCCTTCTTTTTCCCTACGGCCAAACTCTTTTTGTTCCTCACGTGCAAACCCGAAGAGATTCTACTTGAGCTGAAGTGCCCTGGGACACTTGGCGGATCTCTTCGTTTCTCCCTCTTTCTTTTCTCTTTTATTCGAAGCGCTTCCCTTCTCTTCTGCATGGCGATAACCTCCAGTCCTTCCTCTCTTCTTCCCGCCGCGGTAGACTTTTCCTTTTTCTCGGACGTGTCCCTTTTTTCAAAACGTGACCCGGACTTTTCTGACACCTTTTTCAGTCTCCCTCCGCCTTGAGGATAATTGACCCTTCCGTGAGGGCAAATGATCGTCAGAGGTCCTTTCTTCCCTTGTTCAGCGTCCCCTTTTCAGATAAGGTTTCGGTTAAAGCCCTGAAAATTTTTATTCCTTAGGAATCTCCCCCCGTTAAGGAAATCTTTCCTATCCGCGCCTTTCTTTTAGAACCCTATGCTGCCCTCCACTCCTGGTCTTAATCACCCTCCCTAGAGGATAGCTTTCCGGTCCTTGCAGTCGCAGGGTTAGGAAGTGAACACTGTACGTAAAATCTCTTGCCAGAAAAGGTAGCTCGGGGGGGGGCTCCCAAAGTTATAGAGAAAGTATCTTGTGGAGATTGCTCAGTTAGCCTCCCACGCCCTACCTAAAAGAAGAACTTCTTTTTAAAAAAGAAATCAGCTCCTAGTCTCTCTATCCGTTAGACGTTACGAACTGAAGAGGATGTAAGCCCGTGCAAGGCAGAATTTAAGACATCCTTTTCCTCCCGGCATTTCGAATGTTTTACTCCCGCTGTTAGAGCTCAACAGCTTCTAAACCTTTTTCCCCATTTCCAAGCAAACTTCTCTCTCGACCTCCCGACAAAGCGATTGTTTGCCAGGCTCCTACCACGGTAGGCCCTCGAGACCCCCCGGGACCCCTTCTCTTTCCTCGTAGAAAGGGATAGGGACCTTTCCGGAATTTATTGTAACTCCTAGATGTGTTCCCCTCAGAGCAATTACCTCCTACCTCTGCGAAAGAAGACGGTCCCTCTCTAGTCCCCCCATAAGAGAAAGTTCACTTCCCCCTCAAAGATTCCCCCCACATCTCATATATTTTTCCTAGATGTGTTATTTTTTTTGAAGATCGAATTTGAACTTTTACTATGGATAGCGATGTTCTGGAAGAGTATCTTTTTTTTTAACTTTTCCTTCGTCTCCGGTAGCATTTCGCACATTAAAACCCCCGACTTTAGCGAAGGGAAGTCCTGTTTCAGATAAATGGCTCTTTTCTTTCTATCCTGTAAAATTTTTCCCGCAGATTTTCTCTCCAGGAACTTATACAGTGGTTTTTTTTATTTCGGCCCCTTCTACCCCTTTCTCTGGCGATGTGACCCCCGAAGCTCACTAAGGCGATGTTGACTTCTTTTTCCTTCTGAACGGATGGTATGGAAGGGAGACCCCCTCCTCTGAGCGTCATTCATCGAGGGTTCATGTCTTTCTTGCCTTTTCACTCATGGCTGAAAGGTACTTCTCCTTCTTTTTCTCTTTCGAAGAAGGCTGACTCCCCCGAGAGTTCCTGCCCTTTTTTTGATAGGAGGATACCTTGTTAAATGATAGTCTGTAGTTAGTAGTCTCTCCCCGCCAACGAGACGTCGAGTCGGCGTGTTTGATCGATCCTTTTCCTCCGCTACAAAAGCTCCTTCCAAGGCGAGTTTTCTTTATAATACGGACTTTTCCCTCCTCGCACTTCACAGGAAAGGATGAATTTTTCTTCCGCCCTCCAGTGGTGTAATGCTCTAGCCTGGAATGGTATTAGCAGACTAGTCCCCGGCGGAGCTCCTTTTTTTGAACGAAAAGGGGCCTCCTTTTTTTCCCCCCCTTCCCCCCGTATCTGAGGGACAACCTTTTATGACACCCTCTATTCTTCCCTCACTGCGAAATCAATGTGGAGGTCAATATCCCCTTTTCCCTCCTTTTTTTACGTCTCTTTTCCTCTTTCCTTTCGGCACTTGCTAACTCACCATTTCTTAGAGCCCCCCTCTTCCTTAAGCGTTCTACCTTTCCCTTTCTTTTTGCGCTCTTCCAGGATCCTTTGATTTTTCTCCTCCTCTGTATTACGTGACGCGCTGGCACGACCACCCTCTCTAGCCCATTTCCCTCTCTCTCGGGGTTCCTGTCAGCTTCCAAGGAGTAGCTGTCTTCTTTCCTGTACCGCTTCCAAAAAAAGAGTTTCCTTTGTTTGTCCCCTCCCTGGGACGCGTCTTTTTCCCCAACCGCCTCGGATTCCCTGGAGTCGGGGTCGTTTTGCGAAGGGTTTTTTCCCCCCCCCCCCTTTTTTCAGAGTTAATCACCGGCCCCCCCCGCTGCCGTGCCCTCTTCCCTTTGATAGAGGCTGCGCTCTAGGACCTTTCCCTTCAACTAGGAATTTTTTTTTTCCCTATAAACCCTTCCCGGTAGTCATCTTTCTCCCACCCCCTCCATCTCTACATGGTGCGACGATGTTCTTCTTGCGTCCAGCGGTCGTCCCCCCTCATCTCCTGGAAGGCTGGAGTTCTTTCTGTTTTTCGGGCGAGTTATCGCGTTATGCTCCTGAAGAAGGGGGATGACCTCGCCTTTCTGACCAGGGCTCTTTGCTTTAGCACAGCCTTTTTGAGGGGTCAGCGAACGCAACACCTCCCCCTTCCTTGGTCAGGTAGGTTCCTGGCCTTCCGCGAATAACAGGGATATTTGGATTCTCCTACCTCCACTTCATAGTTGTCCCCCTCCCAACCCGAGGCTCCCTTTTCCGTAATCTTCCTTTCAAGATGTTGATGCCGTTGTTCTGTTCTCGGCAATAGTTTTTTCCCCCCTTAGAACTCCCGGAACGGGTACCTCAGAATTACAGGGAAGGCCATCCCTTCTCGTAGCGGACCTCCCTTCAAACTCCTTGTAGGGCTTTTCTTTCTTCTCAGGGAGGGAATTCTTTTTTCGGGGATCGTCCTTCCCCCCCCTACTTTCTCCTTAGATGACCTCAGCTCGCTCTATTTCCCCTTGGCTTTATCTCTTGAAGATGGTATTTCTTTCCTTTGACGATAATGTTTCCCCTTCCCCTCCAGGAAGTACTGAAGTTCTTTCCTGCAACAGGTCAACGACTTTTGTATTGAGCCCCCTTCTCCTTTGAGATTGAGTTACCCCGGACGATGGCCGCGACAAATTTTCTCCCCCCCTACGCTAGGACTAATTGCCCCTTCCCCCCCCTTTGATTTCGCGCGTTGGCACGGATCGTTCATCTTTCTGTCATAAGGAGGGAAACGTATTTTCTTCCATCCGATACGTTTTGAGGCCTAAACGAGGAGCTGCCCTCTCCAGCCTTTTCGACTGACTCCGCCTCTTGACCCCCTTCTACATCAGACTACGAGTCATCATCAGCCCCTTCTATCTCGGGGCCGCGGCCTTGGCGCTTTTGTCCCGGCCGTAGTAGAACATTCTTTTTAGGCCCCGAACAGGTAGAGCTTCTTCGTTCCCCCTTCTCGCAATTCTCACACGCCTTCGCTGGTCGTCCGGCCTAATTTCCCACTAAAGACCAAGCTGTTCCCCCTCTTTGAGAAAGCACACCCATTCAGGGACTTTTTCCCCGCAGCGGACAGCGAGTGCCGGGTTTTTTTTTTTTCCCCCCCCTTTTGTGGACAGGCCAGCTCCTTCCCTTCTCCGGCCCCCCTTTATCCCAGAGCGTGGTCGCGCGCCCCTTCAGGTCTGACCGTAACCCCAACTTCCTTCCCCTGCAAAGGAGACGTTTCCTTGTCCCGCAAGCGAACGTGCAGTTTTCTCTTTTTTTTCCCCCCACGGTCGTCATTCCCTCCTTTCCCGGGTAAAGTAGCGACATCGTGGCAAGTTCCTTCGGGCCTTCTCAATCCTTGGTGACCCTTTTTCGTCTTGAAGAAGGAGTTAAATCTCTTCCGTCCCCCCTCTCCACCGAGTCAAGAGGACTTTTTGAGCAAATTGGCACATTTTTCACAACGTCCCAACGACCAAATCTCTTTCCCTAAGTGGTTGTTGGTTAGATTATTTTTCCCCTTGTTTGGATTTCCCTTTTCCCCTTTTCTTGATAGAAGAAACCTGCGGGACTAGGTTCGAGGAAGATCTTCTATTTGCGGGAAAAGTCGCTTCATTTGCGTCCCGGCCGGCGCCCCTCGTTTGGAGCAGTGGCGAAATGCTCTTCTCTCCGTGGTAGTGCTTTCCCCTTCCCCCCTTTCCCTGTCTTTTCGACGATAAACGGCCCTCCTTTTGAACTTTTTTTTCCCCTGTTTCGACCTGCTGTTCTGGTAGAGAGCTGTTTGCTCCAAAGCGATGAGCACCTTCTTTTTGCCTTTTCCCCTTTCCTTTGCGCTGGACTGTCTTTCACGGACTCGTTTGTGAACGTCTGCGCCTCTTCTAGCCGCGATTTTTTCTGATGGATGGTGGTAAAGATGGTATTCGTTTGGTTCCCCCCCCCCCCCCCCCCCCCTTATTGTCCTGAGACCCCAACGCGATGTTGGAGATTGTCCTCCTCCTTGGTTTCCCTCCCAACCGCTTTCCTTTTGGGCAAGGACGAGGGCCCTTTGCGGTCCAGTTGTCGCCCCACTTCCTTCCCAGTATTTTTCCTCTTCCTTTTGTAATGTATGAGATTCCCCTTTTCCTGTTCGCCCGTTCTCGGACTATTGGTATTCATTAGAATGATTTTCCTTGCTAAACAGGCTCCCCTTTATGTTGATACTTCTTAGAGTTGAAAAAGTTCTTGTATTGAGTTTCTCCCCCCCCATTTAAAAAAGTTTGATGCCCACCTTCAGAATCTTCGAATTTCCCCCCCGAAATCAAGAACAATTTTTTTTCTTCGTAAATTTCTTCCCCGTGCGTTTCGGTGTCTAATAATTTGCAAGGGAAGTCCTCAATAGGTACTCTTCGAGCCAGGAAAATTATTCTGTTTTCGATGAAGATTCTCGGAGGGGATCCATCCCCTTTAATCGTCTATTTAGATGCATTCAGTTATACACCATTTCCATTCTCGCCTCCCTTCTTTCCCGTTACGCCTCTCCTCTGATTCACTTTTCGAGAGACCCCCAAAAGAAGTTGAATGTTTCCCTCACAAGACGATTCCTCTTCCGCGACAGATTACGTCTGTCTTTCCTCACCCCCCTCTCCTGGAAGTATGCGGTCGTCTTTCCCTACGGGGCATCTTTTTCAAGATCCAGAGGCAAATCACCCCCACCCACGATTCCCTTTCCTGATAGTAGGCTTACGGCTGAGTCCCCCCCCTGATGAAATGTTTTCCCCTGCAACCTCTTGTCGACTCCTCCCATAATTCGATATTTGTCATCGGATCCTGCCCCAGACACCCAGACCATCGACGTTTCCCCTCGGTTCGGGCCACCTTTTTCGGAGGAGGCCTTTCTGGAATGTTTTCTCAGGCCTTTTTGCGACTCTTTCTTCCATGAAGGGGCTGGATTTCTTCTTCAAGCGACTTAATGGACAGGCCCCCAGCTGGTGCGATGTAGGGTTCGCATCCTGAGCCAGTTCGGACTCTGGTAGTGGCCCTTCCCCCGCTGAATACCTTTCTTTAGGCGGTGGATGGGCTTCCCCTTACTCGTTAACTTACAAAGGTCCCCCTATTCCGCAGAGGAAGAAGCTAATTTCCGTTTTTGAATTCTTGAGTTGATTAAATTTGCCCGCGGTTAGCCCCGTAGAAATGCACCTTCCTTTTTTCCCTTTCCAGGGGACGTTCTTTCTTTGTGCTTATACTTTTTCCTTTTCTCGTAAAGATTGGGCTTGTTGCTTTTCTCCCGCGGTTCGTTCCCCAACTTATTTTCGCTTTTCTTTCCTCGTAACCCCCTTCCTCCCTTAATTGCTCTGACTTTGTCTCTCTCGAGGTTTATCCCCTGGGCTTTTACTCTAGGAAATTTCCGCCGAGGGGAACGTAGTACGACTTTCCCCTCTTGCCTTTCCTCCCCCCGGTCGAAAGCGCAAGCTCTTTCTAACTATCTTATTGTTGGCTCTCTTCCCTTCCTTGTAGAATTGATACCCTTCCGATGGAGAGACAAGTTTTTTTTCCCTCTACCTTCCCCCGCTCTTGAGCGATCCCCTTGTATTTACTGTGAGGCCCTTTCTTTCTGTCCTATGATGAATTTCCTTCTCGGGTTAATCGCTTTCCGTTATTTTTGGGCAGCCCCCGGTCCTTAGGTTCCCTGTTTTTTAAAGCAGGCGATGTCCGGCCTGTTTTCTTCCTCGAGTCATTACAGTACAACCACTTCATCATTTTCTCCGGGCCGGGCTCCCTAAATTCCTTTTTCCGGAAAGTTTTTTTTCTCGTCCTTGGACCCGATTCCCTTTTGTCGTATTCTCTTCTGATGCTGACGCGCGATTGGGTTTCGATGGAGATTTTTTTCTTTTAACGCCCCGTTTCCCCTTTTTTCCACCCATCCTCCTCCTTTCGTTTTCCGGATCAGGACTCCCTCTGGACCCTGTGTGTCTTATCCCCGCTGCCAGGCAAGGTCTTCTATGCAGGACACCAGTGGTCCCTTTCCCTTCATGCGAGTTTGTCCCAGAAAGTCCGTAGTCCCCCCTGCCAACAATCCTTTTTTGAAACAAGGCACGGTGGGTTGTGGGGGGGGGGGGTATTTTAGGTTGGGGGTTTTGTTGTGCGCTTGTGGTTCGTTGTGGGGGTGTGTTGTGGCAGGTAGTGCGCATTTTTGGGGGGGGAGTTTATGGGGGGGGGGGGGTGTATTGGTGGTCTTGGGGGAGACTGGGGGGGTGGAGGTGTTTCGTCGTTTCGGGTTTGGGGGGGGTTTGTTGGTGGGGGGGGTTCTTGTTGGGTTTGGTTTTGTTGGGTGGGGGGGGGGGTTGGGGGTTTTGGGGGGTGTGGGGTGGTTTCTTACTTCCCCCTTCCCTGTCCTCCCATCTGACCCTTTTGAGAAGGGGAAGATACCGACCTTCCTAGCATCTCCGGGATAATCTCTCTCCCCTTTTCGTGACAGCGGCTCTTTTGCTTAATCAGCTTGGTGTACCTTCCCGTGTAGCTCCCTTGACCTTCGAAGAATAGCTCCTTTTCCCAACATCCTAAACAGAGCTTTGACAAGACAGATTCCCCCCCCCTTTGCAACCGACCACATTCCGTTCCCCTTTTTTTTAGAGAGATTGGTCGGTTTTTTCTTCCTTCGGTTTTTTTTTCCGCGGGAATTTCCTTTGCGAGCGCGTAGCGGCTGTTCCTGACCCTTCTCCAAGGTAGAAGCGATATCCAACAAGTTAGTACATGGTCCCACGCAAGTGCCCCCCTCCCTCGATAATGTAAAGTTGCTATTCATGCCTACCGTTTTCTTGAAATGCCACAATGAAGTTCTTCCTCTCGTCGTACCTCTTTCCGCGATAAAGGCAGGATTTGCATTGTTGACCGTTCTCTACACTTTCTTTGAATTTCTTTTCGACAACTCTATCTTTTTGAGTGTCATTCTTGTATGAAGCTTTTCCCTGGCACTCATGCTTCTTTTCCCCTCGAGACTCTCCGTTCTCTATCATCTTGCTTTGGCTGTGGGATACACTTTATTGGGCCCCTCTTTTTCTTGCCGGATTCCCAAAGAGAAATCTCCCCTCTTAACGTCCTCCGTGTGACTAAGAGGACCCTCCTCCACCTGTTGGGTCCCTTCCCTCGGGAATCAGTTCTATTTCCCTTTTCTCCGGCTCCATGGAAATGGCCCCCTTTTCTGAAGTTTTGGCATTCTTCTTTACCTGAGTAGGACGGAAGACGCTTGTCTGGATAGGCGGAGGCTTTTGCTTTACGGACCCGAACCAAGGGGCAGCCGTCTGTCTGGTTCTTTCCTGAAAAGTCAAAAAGTATAGGAGTTTTCCTTTCCCTTCCCTAATTATTCCCTCTCCAGGATCATTGCCAATAAAGACCAAGACACGGTGTCATACCTTTCCCCTTTTGTCTGGTAACGTTTCTTGTAGAACTTGTAGAGGCCATTTTTCAAGTGTCCCTCATTCTGAGAGGCAGCTTTTCCCCTACCCTGTCCCCGTGAATTTCTTAGAAAGGAAGGCTTTTTTTCTCAATTTCGCCCCCTTCTCGTCACTTTCCCCTGGAAGATAAAAGATGCCTTTCCTTTATCTCAGCCGGGGTCCATCGGTCCCTTCTGGTCTGCTTAAATCAAACCGCGCACTTTTAGAGAACCGCCCCCCACCGAAGTGCCTTGTCAAGAACCCTTAGCATCACAATCCCGACGTTGCCGCGTCCTCTCCCTTATACCAAACGCAGCTTTCTTCTTTATGGTTTTCCCTCTGTGAAGGCGACGGGGCAGCGGCCGATTGAATGCCATCACCCTCCAAAAACACGCTTTTTTTTTTCTTTTCTCGTCTCTCTGCGGGAGACAAGATGACCTTTCTTTTGAAGTGGTCGACTAACCCCCCGCCCGCGCATACCCGTAAGTCAGAGGCCTTACGAAACCGTCCTTCCACCTTTTCCTTTCCTCGACGATGTGCGGGCCCTTCCAGGCCGAGCGCGTAGCACTCCCCTTTTTCCCAAGTGATTTTATTTTTCCCTTTTTGGCGGTCTGACTCTCTTGAAGAAGGTTTTTGGTGGGCTTTCCTTATCCTGCGGACCTTCCCCTGGGATGATTCCCCCTCTCTTTTCGCATCCGTAGTTGTCTTCGCCGGAATCGTGCGACACATCTTCACCCTTTTTTTCAGGTAGGTTTCGTTTTTTTGACTTTTTCCTTTTCGAGGCCCCCTCCGAAAACTTCCTTGAGGCACAGGTCCTTCTCGTCGCCGAGCCCCTACTCTCTTCGTCTGTCAATGGCATTTTTCTTTTGATGCCTCGGAACAATCTTTGCACCCGTCGCCCCGTAGGGTCCCCTGACACGTTTTTACTCCGGCCAGCGGCGGTGTTTTTTTCTCTTCGATCTTTTCCTCTTCCCCCCTTCTTTCGGGGAAGGGCTTCTGGGGAACTTACACCTTCTTGTTGGCTTACGAAGACCCCCTTCGTCCCTTGAGTGAGGAACAGCCAGCTCTCTTCTTTTCGGGCTGGATTCTTCTTTTTTCGCCCCCCAGAGGGATTCCTTTTTTCCCGTAGACGATTCGACTTGGCGATCACATCCATTCCTTTCAGCGCAGGGCATTTCATTGGCTCTTCTTTTTTAGGAGTGATTCTGTCCCCTTGAAAGGTTTCCTTCCTTCCTCCAGTTCGACACATCTCCAGATGACCCCCCTCCTTTCCCTGAACCTCAAAATTTTTTCTTTTCTTGATTCACTGATAGTCGATCGGATTTCTTTCGTTAAGAGCTTTCTTCGGGGTGAAGGCGCGCCTAAATACCAGGATAGAGGTGGCCTGTTTTAGTCCCCCCTTCTTTTTTGGCGAATGAAACCCTCCGAGCCTCCTTATGATGAATCCATTAAGAGCGCCACACCCCAGAATCGTCAGGTCCCACAGAATCGGACTTTCCTCGGGAGGGCCGGACCGTAGCCTTTGTTGCCCTAGTACTTTTCCCCCTCCCCGAAGTTTGTAGAGGAGGTCGTCGGCACATTTTCCCCTTTGGTGGGAGAGTGCGTTTTCTCCCTCACCTCCCCTTCAAAGCTTTGTTTTTCACCCCTCAGCCGCTTCTATAAGGACGCCTTTCTCCTTTTTTCTTTTTCCCCGGCCAGAGGAGTCTTCCTGTCCTCCCCCTGAAAGGACAGAGACCGAAAAGACCCCAGGTTTTTCCCCCTTCCTCAGAGCGTGGTCGCGTCTCCCCCTCTCTCCAGCAGTCTACCACTCCAACAATGCAGGGGAACGCCCCGGGCGTTACGAACTCCAATGGTCCGCAACTTCTTCGTTGAGAAGGACGGCTACCCTTTGGCACTTCCCTCTCCCCTTGACAGTAGCGACTAGTGCCAGGGATATTTTCTTTTCACTTACTTTTTTTCCTACATCTGAACTTTCCGCAGGAAGTTTTCCGAGACCGGACGAACCACATGCGACCTTTTTCTTTTTCCCGGTTTTTTTTGGTGTTTGTGTTGTGTGTGTGTTTTGCCCCCTAAAAAGTTCTCCTTCCCCATGGGCAAACCCAAAGACACAGATCTTCTTTCTTTCTTTCTATGTGTGTAGGTCCTCCTTTTCTTAATGATCGGTCTGAATTTTTCTGTGCGGCCTTTTCTCTGGTCTTAGTCGGATTAACCCAGAGTAGAAAGCGAGGGCATTCCCTTTTTCTTTTTCTCCAAGGTCCTCCCTTTTGCCTATCTCTTACTGTAACCTGTGAGGAATGATCCCCACGTGGTCGGTTTCTTCCTCAACCCCTGATTTTGGCGTTGAGGACCTTACCCTCGCCGTTGAAGTTAATCTCTTTCGGGTAGAAAATGTTTTTGACCTTTTTCCGCGACCCCCTTCGCCGTAAAAAGTTGCAAATTTTCTTTTTTCCCCTCCGTCTGGCGGCTTTCCTGGCAAGAATGGGGCTCCGCTCACTGAGCCGATTTCTCTCCTTGAAGTCCTTTTTTCTTCTTTTTCTTTTTCGTCTTCTTGGAGTTTCGTGTTTCCCTTCGAAACTATCACACGCTCTCTTTTATGAATGAGTGCCCTTTTTTTCCCCTTTACAAAACGATCTACTGTTTTCCCCTCCCGTCTTCATATTCACTCCTTCCTCATTAGACCGGCTATTTTTCCTGCTCCCTAGTGTGTACTGTATGATGCTCTCCCTGCATGTCGGCAGCATTTTCTTGTGAGGGCAGTCTCCCTGCTTTCCTTCCCCTCACCTTTGCCCCAGCCTTGTGAGCGTGAGGACCCTAGGTGTCCAAGAGATGAACGTCCCTCCTTTCTTCCCGAAGATCAGTGCCCTCACGCTCTAATCCCCCTTCAAATGTTGGAGGTAAATCTTCTGGGGTCAAGGTTGATGCTCTCCTTCGCGCCATAGCCCTAGTGTACATAAATGTTCAATTCTCTCCTTCTTCTTCACTCCGTAGTCCCACTGCCCTGAGCTGCCTCTTCACACCTTTGAGGTTCCGCAAGGGCAGCCCCTCGTGCGCGAGGAGGAATACCCCTGTAGATCTCTCCCAGGCATTTCAGGACGATAGAGGATTTCTAATCGTTTCTGCCAGGGCCTTTTCCCCGCACAACCCCTCTTCTTTACAGAAACAGCGGCGTCCCTCTTTCAGACTTCTTTCCCGCTTCCATATAATAAAAAGAAGATGGCAGGTTTGTATGTTCCTTTCCCCTCATTGTTCGGTTCTCCCTTTAGATTGAAGAGCCCCCCCCACTCTGAAGTTCCTCCCTTTCTGATCGTCGGAAGGGCTCTGACACTGTCCTTTCACCGAAGTTTTTCGCCGGACGCCCGCATCCCGGTAGTCAGCGGCGTTCCTCCCCCTTCCCTCACATGCCATTTCCTCCTATGTCGCGAGGTGAGGGTCTGGATTCCCTCTCTTTCCCTCCTAGCCATGAATGGCCTTTGCGTTTGGTCTCCTTTTGCGACATTTTTCCGAAGGGGGATGATTTTTGCTTGCATTTTCACTGGACAGGCGGTTCCCCCCTCCCTCGATGGTTCACGGAGGGGTCAGCTTCTTCGCCCAAGACGGTCTGGTCAGTCGGTTTCGGCCTCCCTCCTCCGGGATGTTTTCGCTCTGTTTGTTGGGACATTGATGACCATCCCTCGTTGACCCCTTCCTAGGTGGATACCGCCGTTTCTTTCGATGCCTTTAGCAGTTTTGATTGAATCAGGTCTCCCGTCGCCTCAGGAAGTTTTCTTTACCATGACTACAGGGACTTCGGTGAGGATCGAATTCTTTTCTGGCCCAGGTAGGGTTCATGTCTTCCGCATGATGTGGCGGGGATCGATTCCCCCTATATTCTAATTTGAGTGCTTTCTCCCCCTAGCGGGACTTTCCCCATGTCCTTCCCTGAAGCTTTTTTTTCCGTATACTATCCTCGGACATGGCTCCCCCCCGGCCGTTCGCCGGTCGTACCTCTCCCTTCAAGGGAAAACGCCGCGGTAGACTCCCCCCTAGGCTCTAGGCTTTTCCTTTTATCTTCCAAGTGCCGGACGATTTCGACGACACTCAAATTATCGTTCCAGTCCGCATTGATTTCTTCCCCTCCCATGTCTTGATTCGTTGGAGGGACCTTCCTTCTCTTTAATGTCATCAGGACTTTAACGATTGTCCCTCCGCCCCGGTGGGTGACTTGGCAGCACCTCTACCAAGGAGCAGCCCCCCCATTTTTTCCCCTTAAGCTTTCCTCTTCGCGAATCCTATCCTGCTGACTCCATTTCCCTTCCCTACCTTAACCCCTAGCTAGAAGGCAAATGTTTTGGCGCCCGGGCGTCCTTTCCTTTCAAAAGGATGCCACTCGTCCTTTTTAAGAACCCGTTCTGCCGGCGGCAAAAAGTTCTTCCCTAACCGCTGTTTGTGCGATTGACGCAGTTTCCCTTCCCCGTCCACGAAGACAAGCTTGACTTTTTTGACTCTCAGCCGGACTGCTCGAGGAGAGAAGCGGGTTCTTCGGTCCGCCATCTTCGCCCAGTTTTCCCAGACCCCAGATCCTTCCTTTTTTTTAAGCAGCGCGTGGTTCTCTCCCAGTTCCTCCCGGTTAGGAACAAAGTCCCTTTTTGCCAACTTCCTAGTATCTAGCGAAAAGTTTCCCTTTTTTGCAGGGTGACAGGGCCCCTAGTAGGCATTTTTTTATTAGCAAAGGGGACACAGTTCTTTTGGACCCTTTTTCCCACGGCCTAATTCAATCTTTTTTCCTCCTTTTTCCGTGTAGGAAGAAGGGAAGTTTCTCCCCGCTAATTCCTACACCTCTATGTCGTAAAAAAGTTTTGTGCCGGACGTTCCCCCTTTCCTCGTAAAAGACCCCCTTCCTTCCCCCACATATATATCTTTAATAATCATCTTTTTCTCTTTTTGTCTGTTGACTCTTTCGAGGGCACTGATAGGTATTGGGTCTTCTCTATGGGGTGCGGCCTTCTCGGATCTCTTCTTTTCCTAACGGTAGAAAGAGATCTGGAATTTTTTTCCCAATCTTCCTGAAGGGGCCGAAAAGGGAACTATGCACGTACCAACTTTTTTTCCCTTCCTTCACGTTTTCGGTAGCGCCCCCATCACTGCGGTGGCGATTTTTTTTTCCCTGACGGCTTGTCGTTAACATTTCCCTTTGGTCGAAACTGTTTTCTTCGAGAACCCCTGGCTGTAACCGTTTCTTCCCCCTGCCGGGAATAGAGGTATGCGTTCTTCTTTCTTAGGCTGTTCAGTGGCCCCTTTGCGAACTTTTCTTCTTTTTCTCGGGTTTTCCTGAGATTTGTTTTTTTTCCAATCTTTTCGTTCGTATGAAGGAGAGAACGCGTTTAGCTTGTAGTCCTCTCGCCTCTGGGCAGCCCCCTCTTCCCCCTTTTCCCCGTTGGGGCAAAGGACTTCCGGTGTCACTGTTCTATACTGGTTTCCTTGAAAGGCCTGTCTTGCACTTCCGATCTCTGTGGTTTGTTAATGTCTTCCGTTCGGAAGGATTCTTATGAAGGTTTCTCCTATGAGGAGTTCTCTTTACTTAAGAACGTTCTAAAATCGACGCGGGTGCGGTGAGGAAAAGGATCGGGTGACAGCCATGCACTAAGTCAATGCAATCGCCCTTGCCCCCGCCTCTTTCTTCTTATTTATTTTCTTCCCCGCGTTTTTCCTTTTATTTTCCCCCAACTTTCTTTCGAGATGGTCAATTTATACTAAATTTGATGCGGTGTCGAACTTTTTCCAGTTCCCTTTCCTTGTACAATCAATCTCAATTCCTCCGAGAGAACTCCCTTTCTTTATACCTCTTTGTGCCCTGCGATTTTTTTTTCGAACTGAATTTCCTGTGATAGACACGGGCCGCCTTTCGCGGCAGGGCGAATCCCTTGTCGAAGAGATCAAGCCCCTTCGATTTGTCCGTAACTCCCTGATAAGTTTCTATCAAGGGTCTCCTTCTGTCCCAAAAGGAAGTTGCGTGCTTCCCCTTCTATCCAGAAGTTTCCTCGTTACCCCCTAGCTTCGAGATCATAAACTTTTTTTTTTTAAAGTCTGTTTTTTTGTATGCTCTGTTTGGGCGAAGGGTCCCTCTTCCCAGATTCAGACCCCCACAAGGCTTCAACACTCTGCATAGAAGTGCTGACCCTCCCGGCGTGGTAACCAGAGTTCCCTGTGCGACTTTTCCCAAGTGTCGAAGACTTCCCTCCAAGACTCTAGTCCCCCCTTTTTTCTAGTCTGTCCGAACCCCTGACCCCTGTACACATAGTCTTCATTCCGATGTCTTTTCCACCTCTTGGCGGCGAGAGCCCCCTGGAAGTGCTTGCTCTACTTCTTTGTGGGGTCGCCTTCCTTACTTCCTAAGTGGTGGTATTTTGCTTCCATCCTGGCGGAAATGGCCATTTTTTGGGTCTCACCGGGGTTTACTTCCCGACACCCGTTGAACAGGTTCGGCCTGGTAGGTTCCTTTTCTCTAAGATGCATAAAGGGCTTTTGCCCCTCTTCTTCACAATCCCTTAAAGGAAAAGTTTTTCTTCACTAAGCCGCTTCCCTCCAGACAGACCTCGATGAAAGGAAGTTTTTTTCTTCCTTCCCGCCCCTGAAACGGAACGGAAAGACCCCCTCTTGGCTGTCGGCATGGTGAGGACTCGAGGACGCTTCCGGTTTTTGTTACGAGGACCCTCCCCCCTTTTAACGGGCAAATTTTTTTTTCCCAGTAAAACCTTTCTCTTCTCCTTGAGGCTGACAAGTCCTCGGTCTGTCCCATGGGCTGGATTCTTGACCCCCGATGGGATTCGCTTTTTGTTCACTCTTCCGGCCCTTAGCGACATAACTCTGTAATTCTTCTTCGTTTTTTCCTCAGAGCATTGCTTGACAGCTTCTTTAGTCTCTTTGAGTTTTTCTACCACGTGACCCGGTTCCGCGCCCCCGTTCTCCTATTTACCAAGACGCCTTCCTTCCTTCCTTCCAAAAAATTGGTCTTTTTTTTTGTTGGGCACTTATCTGTTTCCTTCTGAATTGTGAGTGGGGACCTTGTCCTCTTCCCCTCAGATAAGGGCGTTCGGGACAGGGTGACCGACCTTGGCAGTTATGCCTCTAAAAGGCAGTTACTGCCAGCCCTCGCCTAGAAACCGTCAGTCAGATTCTCCACAGTACCCCCGAGATCTCAGGATAATTTTTCTCCAGGTGGTTTGTAGTAGAACCTTTAGTAACAACCCGAACCTAGAGAGTTTCGAGGAGTCAACACACTTCGGAGAGAACTTAACCCTCGCTTTTCGATTGTAGTGAGCTTCCCCTCTTCCTCCACGAAGACCAGCTTTTTTCAAAAAGAAGCTTTTAGACCGATCAGGTCTTCCTCCTTCGGCGAGCGAGGAGAGCGCCTTTTCTCCCTCCCGGGTTCTAGTACCCCTCTCTTCAAGGAAAGATCCTGACCCCCAAAGCTATTCCCGGAAACAAGGTTTCCTACATTTTGTGGTAGTTCTTCGACACAAGTCATCCCTCTCCCACAAAAGTACAAAAATGCATGAACGCCCTGAAGTTACCTGCGTAAAATCCATGAGCAAAAGCTAGGGTGTATCCCCTTGTAGGATTCTCTATCACTCAACGTTTAAAGTTAGCGTTCCTTTTCTTCCAGTGGAGGAAGGACTTCTTTGCAATTTCCTCTGAGAACGTGCCCTTTTACCATAGATCCCGCAGAACCACCTTCCCCCTCAAAGAGTAAAGAGGCGTGCTTCCTGTTATGCAGAGTTGTCCTCATTCACGACCTTAACAGCCACAGAGGCTAAAACTACCCATCTCCTCCCGAATAATCAGTTGTTGTTTTTTCCTTTTGAGATTTCGGTCTGCTTTTCTTTGATGTGTGACGAGGGAAATTGATCGGTTCTTTTAATATGTTTTCTTTGGGTATTCGGTCTCGGCGAGCGTTTTCTCTTTCCTGAGAGACCCTTTCCCAGAGATTGATTCACAAAGCTCGGCCTCCCGGGAATACCTTCCTTCCTTCTGAGAATGGCTCGGAGCCTTCCCTGTTCCTGTTCAGAATCTGCTCACCACCCCGTTGGAGTCCTAATTTTCGCAAGTCCCTTCTTTCTTTAGTTAATCATTTGGCTTTTTCGAAACCTGATTTATGGAACTTTTCGCACGCGTGTTTTCTTCCCATTTCTCCCATAGAGGGTATGTAGGCGGCCCGCATGCTACCTTCCGACTGGCAAGACTGCGATATCTGATAGTTCTTTTGACCTCTGAGTGCTCAAGTCTTTCCTTTTAGTTCGTAGTGCCTTCTTCCCCCATAGCAACCAACGAGAGAGGTAGCCCTGTCTTTCCGAAGACTACAAACTTCTTAACCTGTTAGGGGAAAGTCCCTCCACTACTTCCGGCAGAAAGTGGCTTCCCCCTTCGATCATTTGACTTCCTCTCCTTTATTCTTTTTTTATCTGGCCCTCGTAGGAAGTGGAGTCCTTCGTCTGTGGCCCAGTTTTCTCTCATGTCCTCCTTCCAGGGGCAGAGCTTTAGCTTCCCCCCTTCCAACAAGTCCTTCGGACCAGAGTTCCCCTTTTGATACATTCCTCCCCTCTTTGCCCTCACGAGCGAAATCTCCAACTATCCTCTCACTGGCACGGCGATGGTGCGAACTTGTTCCCCCTCCATCGTTAATTCTCGTAACTCAACGCCATCCCCCAGATCCCTGCCCCCCCCCACTTTCGCCTACCGATTTTGTTGAGATTATAATTCCATGCCCCGGAATGTAGGTTATCCTCCCCCTTCTATCGTATGCTAAGTGAAGCCTTCTACACTCACCAGAAAGGGAAGATCCCGGCCAGCTCAACTCGGGAATTCTTTGGAATATTCATATGGGCTTAAGTTCCATTCGCCTACTCTTTTTTCCGAATGCAACCTGTGCATTCTTCCTCTCATCTTTTTATAAAAACCTCAGTTGACGTTCTAAGAACCTCTTCTGACCGCAATATTCAGGGGACGCGGTTTTTCTGCGACTATTTGAGATCCCCCCTCCTGGCCCGCCCTTGAGTCTTTGTAAAGTTGTGCATGTTAGAATTTATCCCGCTCTCTCCCCCTCCTCACCCCTGCACTTCCTTGCCCGGCCTTCTACCCTCCCCCACAAGAACAACTTTGCCTATACCGTGATCCCCTTAGGACGTTATTTGGGGAGAATAGCCCCCCCGCGCCCACCCATAGGACCTTTACGACGCAATCACCGCAGTCACTCTCAGTCTAGGAGTATTATTCACCACACCTCACCTGGTCTCCCCCTCTTCTGACACAATAGGATCGCGCCCTCTTTTTTAGTGAAACAGAATTTTCTGGCTGCCCCACTCCAGGGAGACATTAATACTTGTGGTGGATTGCCTTTCTTCGCCGACAGCGCCAGCCATGTTGTCTTAGACCTCCTCTTTCTCTAGATGGGGGTAATCTCTCATAGCCGGACTTTAAGGCAGAATTTTAAGGTTATCACTTTACTTCTCCCCTGACCTGTTAGGCCCCCTACCCAACACCTTCCCTTTTTGAAATCCCCCCCCTTTTGTACCCCTTCTGGATAACCCCGCGGCCTCATAAATAGTCCGCTGAAATTCCTCTTGTTGAGACTTGTTTTTTTGAATATTCAATCTTGTTCGTAGTCCTTCCGAACTTTCCCAGACCCCTCCTCACGGCCAGAGGCGGTTCTTTTTATCCTTACCGCGGCCACCTGTCTGTGCTTTACTATTCCTTTTCTTAAGCATTTCCATCTTTTTTTGTGGCGGTCCCTTTACAGCGAACCATTGATCGGACAGCTTTTCCTGAAAGCCATCTCTATCATTGGGATGGAATCTTCTTCTTTGTTAGCCTCTCTTTTTTCAGGAGGCACTCTGCGCGCTTCCTTTCTACTACGTCTGCAGCGAGGGAAACTACCCCCTTTTCTTGAGTTTCTTTTCTGTTCGTTTAAACCCGATGGCCACGCGAAAAGTTCTCTCCCTTGACCCCCCTCCTCCCCCCGGATAATTGACCATCCAACTTGTTATGGGAATTTCTTCAGATGTGTGAATTTTCCGGGACGGAAAGGGGTTTTTTCCCCTACTTTGGTTGAAGGTGGCCCCCAACAGGGCCGGTCTTGACTTTTTTTTCTTTTTTTCGAGAACTGAACCGCCTCCTTTTTCTTTCCTAAATTTCCGGAATCTTCTCTACACCACTTCAGAGATCGTTCCGGGCCTTTGAGTTTTTTCAGGACTAGTCTCTCCATAGTCTGCACCTCTTTCGAGGCTTAAAAAAGGAGAGGCTCGAGGGGATTCTTCTCTTTTCGATCCTTCCCCTCCGTCTAGACCAGCTTGAAAAACCAGCCTCCTATAAGGACTGCTCCGTTTCATCGTCGCATCTCCTCCATGCCCGCATTCCATCTTTCCGACAGACCCCCCCCTCTCGGAACCAGGGAAGGACTGTCTTCTCGGTTTCCACCCTCCCCCCCAGAGTTAGAAACGTCCCTCAAAATTCTCCTTTTATCTTCAGAACCTCTCTCCACCGAATTTGGGCCGCTACGAAAGGTAGGCCCTTTATTTTCACCTTTTTTCAGCCCTCGTTGCCAGGGATAGGGAAGTGGCTTTTCCATTCCATCTTTCCTTAGATTATTAATCTTCTTCCTTCTCGACGACTCCCCCCTGCTCTCAGCGGAGAGACAAGAAACGAGTCCCCTTCAGCAACAGAGGCAACCGACCACATTCCTAATACTAAGTTGTTGTTGTCCTTTCTTTGATCTTCTTGAAGCTTTCACCCTTTTTGAATAGGCAAGCGGGAATTATTTTTCGAATTTTGGCCTTCGTCTATCAGTTGATTTAATCAGCGAGACCCCCGGTCAGACAGAGACCTTCTCCCCAAAAATGCTCAGGACGGAAGAACTTTTTGCTCCTGGAAACGTTTTTCTTTCCTCTACAGTGGTACGGTTTTTTGGTTTCGTTGGGCCTTCCTTCGACTATAAAGGAAGGCGACTTTTTTTAATTCGTTATTTAACCTTTTGAATTCTCGAGAAAACGTCTTATAACAGCTATGAAATCTTTCCGGATGCTTTCTTTGACGCATGGAACGGCAGACTCCGTTTTTCCTACGCTGCTCTCCCCCCCCCACAGTCAGGTATAGGGGTGATCGGCTCTGTTTCTCTTCTTTTATTTGCCCCTTACCTCGAAATTAGCCCACACAATCCCTCCTAGAATTGCTAGCCTAATTGGTGCCGCCCCCAAAGATATAACTGTGGTCAGTCAAGAGGGAATTAAACTTTTTGACCGCACTTCTCTGCCCGTGCTTAATTTTCCCCCTCCTCTTTATTCCCTTATGATGAAGAGTTGGGCTGGTCCGGAGTTCTTCCATCATGACTTCTACGGCCATGGGACAGCCTATTTTTCTGTCGTGCCCAATTATTTTGATGTTCCCTTTAACCCCTTGATGACATTCAGACTCTACCTTCTCAAGCCTCGAACTACAAGACAATGTTGGAGTTTTTTGTCACTTTTTGCGTCTACTCTATTCCATCGTCCCTTTCCTTCATTGCTCAAGGACGAAGAAGAGACACCCGTTATTCTCCGCGTTTCACGCGATTGCGATCCTGGTTTCCCAGTACGCATTCTCTCCGTGCTCTCCCTTAAACCAGCTGCCTTCAAGCAGATCCAGAACAGTTTTTCTCTGTTTCCGTACTCCCCCACCCCCTTGCAATGTTACTTCTCTCCCCCCCAAAAAGGAAGTGCCGTGGCTTCTTAATCGTCCCCCTCCAGGGGCACGAGGCCTACCTCCCGCGGGTTTATTTTGAATTCTTGTTTTTCCGGTGCCCCTTTTCCTTTTGGACCGAGGAAAACGAGTGAAGATTCATCAAAGGATCCAACACGCTGCCGCTCAGAAGTGATAGTAGTGAATCCTGGGGAGAATAGATATTAAAGTCAAGAGTTTTCAATGCAGTGGTAGGCCTTCTGAATAGTCGCATCCCTTCCAGAGGCTCGGCCAACGATTCCTTCAAATTTCTCTAATGTTTATGTGCGTTTTGTGAACCCCTTTCTTTCTTTACCCCGTTTCGACTTATCTGTACTTTGGTCGTGCTGGAGGTTTTTTTTTGGAGGGACGCATTTTCCTGAAGAAGGTTTTGTCTTGCCTTTCTTTCGTAACTGGACAAGGCCCTTTTCCTCCAGCGAGGGGGAGAATCTTTTTTAAGCGCTTACATCAGGCTCCCCTGAATTCCCCCTTCGGGTTTAGTTCTGGCCGCTCTCTACAGGATGCGAGAGGATTTCGTGCCTCGACAATTAATCTCCAAAGTTTCCTTTCAGTTCCTCCGAGGACTATATTCCTGCCTTCCGCGTGTTGAGAAGGGGAATTGCCCCTCTTGACTCGTCCCCTGCACCAGGCCCGTTCCCAGTTCCTTCACTCTTTTTTTAAGGTCTCTATCATTTTTCTCCCGCGGCCCCGGTCGGGATTTTCCCAGACGCTGTCTTTCGGCAACATTCTTTTGTGTCCTTGCTCTTCCCCTGAGAAGCCCCCCTCCGCCTCGCGGGGTCCTCTTTCCCCCTTTCTCTCTTCGACCCCTGCAGCTGGTCTTTTCCTCTAACGTAGTCGATAAGCCTTCTGTTTCCTGTCCGTGCCCTCGTCAGTTCCCCACTCCCTCTCCTGTAGAAGACCGTATATCTTTTCCTTTTTGAGCTGGGGTACACGTTTTCACTCGACACTTACCCAGCCGCCTGCTTCCAACATTGGTCTTGATTTAGCGCTTTCCTGATGTCGCGCGCTTTTCTTTTTGAACGGGGTCATCCTTTAACGGTATTCCTTTGACTTCCCCGCCTGTCACAGGAGCACTCTGTTTTTTTTTTACGCATCCATGCCCTTTTTCCCCTCTTAGCAACGTCTGCCTAAAGGTCATCATACCCTTTTAGAGATCGAAGGCAAATTTTCGCCTTTCTTTGCCGAGTACTGCACAGTCTTGCCCTCGTTCCATTCGAAACAGGTTAGCCCTTCTTCGGCACCCCACTTGCGCTCTCCCCTCTCTCTTTTGGTCTATTTTTTTTTTCCTCAGTTCCCGGCCACGACGATACGATGTGACCACCCCTCCCCCCTAGCAGAACCTCTCCTTTTGATATCTTGTCCTCTAGTAGGACTGTTTCCCAAGCGCAGACAGCCCCCTGATGACGGCTGTTCCTACTTCGTGTTCCTGCAACCGGTACACCACAACGTCAACAATCCTTTCTTCATTCAACATGCGCAGCGCCTCCCTACGAAGCGCCCTTGTTTAGCAAACCCCCCCCCCCCCAACAAACAAAAACCCCCCAAACCCCCCCCCCCCCCCCACCAAAAACCCCCCACCAACCCCCCCCCCCCCCCCCCCCAAAACAAACCCACCCACCCCCCCCCAAAAACCCCACCCCCCCAACCACACCCCCACACCCCCCCCCACCCCCCCCCCCCCCAACCCCCCCAGGGGCCCCCCCCCCCCCCCCCCTCCCCCCCCCCACACCCCCCCCCCCACCCCAACCAAACCCCCCACCCCACCCCCCCCCCCCCCCACAAACCCCACACCCCCCCCCCCCCTGGCGCTAAAGAAAAGTATTAGACCCACCTTTGTATCTCAGGGATAGTTCACCTGGCAGGAAGGAATTTTTGTGACTGATCGATGGAGACTGAATTACACTAACTCCTTCAGTCTAGAGACCTCATCCCCCAATTTAGATTCAAGAGTGCGAGACCAGGAAAGAGCAATTCCATAACCACTTCATTCACAACTTCTGACCCCCCCTCATAAGTTGTTTTTATATTCTTTTTCTCGGTTGAGCTGTGATGGGACGCCCTGTTTTGCTCTTTGATCTGTATTTTTTCCGGCGGTTCTTTAGACGAGTCGTCTTTTTTTCATGCGAGACACCCTTGTGACACTGTCCCTTGGATCCCCGTTCCTATCCCTTTTCTTTTTTCCCAAACGTGCTTACCGGAGCCCTTTCGGAACCTCACTTGAGATTTTTTCTACTTTTCTAAAGAAGGAGGATATTTAGAATTGTGTACTCTTAGAAAATGACTCTCTTTCTGATCTACCAGCTACATTCTTCCCTCTTTTTTTGGTTCTTTCCCTTGTAGGCGTTGTAAGGCTGACCTGCCTTATCCTATTGCGAAGAATTTCTGAGTCTTTTCTGATTTCTTTTTTTGTTCCTGGTTCTTAGTGGCTTTTCCTTCCTTTTCGGAGACGACCACCAGATATGCGGTTGATATTGCTCGCCTCATTGGTTCCCCATCTCAAAATTAGGGTATCCTTTTCCCCCTGCGGAACGACAGGTTTTTCCATGAATGACGATCTCCGAAGTGTTTATGAGGACCGAGTTAGGAAGTCCAGCATTTTCCTTCTAGGCGTATCAGAGCCTGCTTAAGGTAACAGGGGAAGCCTTGCTCGTTACCCAGTCCACCCTTTTCTTTTTCCCCCTTCTTACCTTCTGACATCAGCCTCTGTTCAGTTTAACGAGCCCTTTCACAATGTTTGGATGTTCACCATTCACGGAGTTCGAGACTCACTTTCCCGCGGCTTTTCATTTTCGCACCGGAACTAGATCTTAAATACGGTAGTCTACGTTTCTCTTCAGAAAAAACAAACCCCCCCCCCCCCCTGAAGTACGTGTCTTCTTCCTTCGCCCCCCTCTTTCTCCTACGTGCTTTTCTCGTCGAAATTACCAGTCTTTCTCTCAAGCGATACAGAAAAGGGTCCTTCCTAGAGCTGGAGTTACTCAGGATGAAGCTGTAGACCCACACTCCCCCAAAGATTTTTCCGTTGCTTTTCCTCCCCGTTCATCGTCAAAAGCCTTGGCCGCTTTTGCGACATGCTCGGAGATCCCCCCTTTTTCTGGTCCCCTTTACGGGCGACTTTTCAGTGGCGAAGGTGGGCCTCGTCAAAGATTGACGTCTCTTAAAAAGCTTGCTTTTCCGTGCTGTAGTCTTTTCCCTTTTTAAGTCAACTTGCTTTTTTTCTCCTGAAGAAATCCACTCCCATTCCTCAAGGTAGTAATTCCCCCATAAACCGAACATGACACCACTACTACCCGGTAGACCTTGTGATCTGAATTTTTGAGTCCTTCGCAGCGTTCCCTCTGGAATTGCTTGATTTCCTTCAACGCGTATCCTCATGATGGTCATGCCTTTTCCAAGAAGATGGAGGAAAATGGCCAGGCTTTTCTCCTCTTTTTCCTCGAGTTTTCAAGAATATGAGACATCATGCGGCAGGTCGGTTTGGCCGACGAAGCTCTCGGATTCTTTTCCTTGTTCCATCATCTTGACCCCCAGGTCCTAGAGGATCCTCTCAGATCGCACTTCTCTTTCCCCTCGTGAGCCGGGTTCTGTTTGTTCCATGCAAAATTCTCCCCAGACTTCCCTTCTGTTCGGGTGAGGATTCCAGAGGCCCGTTTTTCTGGTGACTTTTTTTTGGCCCTTCACGCCAGATTTTTTTGTGCTCGACTCCCCATTCTCCTTCTTATTGAGATGACGGAACCCCCCTTTCTATGCCAAACTGTGGTCGGATCTCCTCCCTCAGCTTTTGATTAGTACTCTAGACGATAAGGCGGCAACCTGGCGATTCGTATGAAGGGCGACGCGCACCTTTCCCCTGTTCCTGACCATGAGTCTTCGTACTTGGGATTGAGGTCCCCTCTTTACAGATGCGAGACAAGTTAGTCATCCCTCCCTTGAGGATAATGCCCTCCCACCCCATTTATTGATTTAGCGATTTTTCTTTCTTCATCCTATTTCCCTTTCCTTTGGCCCTACGATACGGGTTTACTTCCCCCGCGCACCAGGAGCAGAGGTAAGGAAAGCAGGCGACTCCCTCCCGATGGAAACGTTCCCCACTCGTTTCCTCCCCCTGTACAACACCTTCTAGTAAGGACAAATTATCCGGGCAGGCGCACGGGGAGGGGCCGGCTCTCGAAACTAACAGTATATGCGGCAACTGCATTCGAACTCCCTCTGACCCCGCTCGCGTGGTTTTTTTTTTGCCCCCCCTCTCACGATCTGACACACCATCCCCATCCCTTTTTCTGAACGAATAAGGGACTGCTTCCTTCAGCGGCCAGCGGAGTCTTCTTTGCCATTTGCGTGCCAGAAAGCTCCTTCCATTTTCCCAGAATGTACGCAATCTCTTTTTTCGCGCTCCACCTTCCTTTCCCCTAGAAAACGTCACAACCCCTTTTTCAAAAAGGGCGCCGGCCCGTTCTTCTTCCCCTAGTCGCAAGCGCACAGCAGGGTGCCTTCCTTTTCCTCTCCAGTCTTATATTAAACCCTTTCGGACTCGTTCCAGGGATGTTTTTTTGCGGCAGGACGGAATAAGATTGGTTTACCTGTGTAGAGACAGGATTCCTCCTGCTCAGAGACGGCTTCCAGTTTTGAAGGCCCCTCTTCCTCCTTAAGCCCCCTTCTTAAACGACACAACACTTTGTGTTGTTGAGATGATCTTTTTGCCGCTGGTTTTTTTTTTTTTTCTGCTCCTTCCTTTCTACCGGACTCTCCTTTTTCTGCTTTTAGAGGTAGCCGAGTCGGTTCCTTTCGACACGGTCGCAGCGAGGAATTCATTTTCAGACCACGGCCCTATCCTTTTCTTCACTCACCAGTGGAGAATTTTTTTGTTTCCGGCCCTGATTCCCCCTTGTGGAGCTTTGCGGCCCTTTTCTTCAAAAGGCCGGAGCATGTTGCATTTTTTTTCTGGAATCTGTTCTGGGACGTTGGCTTTTCCAGCGCTGCGTACTCTGAAAATGTTTTCGCTTCCTTTCCCTGATGTTTACTGCACCTTCCTCTTTGCTTTCCGTACCGTCTGCCTTTCGAGAAGTAATGATCGTCCAGATGGTCTTCGTGGCGTTCGTCGTTTCTTCGAACGCAGGCAATCGACAAACACGTCTTTTTCTTTTCCTATTCCGAACTAGAAACCTCTTCCCCTGTTAGGTTCACGGACTCTTTCCTGTTCTACTACGGCCGTCCCCCGGAACGGATCATTGTCCTTTTCTTTAGTGTGTTCTTCTCACTTTCTAAGAAGTTGCTCTTTTTGAGGCATTCGAAGGCTTTCCCCCGGGGGCAGCCTCTCCTTTCTCGTCCTTGCCCCGTAACTCCCAGATCTCCTTTACCTGGATTTTCTCCGTACGTGGCCCTACGTTTAAGACAATGTTGGAGGTAATTATCCCTCTTTTCTAGTGTCGAACGGTACTCTTTTCCGGGCACTGGTAAATAAATTCTCTTCTAACTCCTTTTCTCTACCCGGAGACTTTCTCTTGAGATTCGACCTGCCTTGGACTGGAGGTGATCCCCTTCTCTAGTCTACGTGACTCTCCTTTCTCCCATCTGCATTTCCTGATCAGAACAGGATCTTCTTGTAAGTCAGCTCAAGTGACGCTTCCTAGCAAGGGTTAATTCGATCCTCCAACTCCTTTTCCCGAAACCCTTTCCCCCTCCGACCTGTTTCTTCCTTCTCGAGATATAAACCCCCCGTATGGGTATGTCCGTGCGTTTGCGACGGGGCCCTCCCTCGTACTCAACCCCCCCCTGCTGCAAGTTCATCGGTGCTTGATTCCGCGGCGGGAGGAGCTTTTTTCAACGAGGAATTGTCCTTCCTCCCCTTCCACGCATAGTTTCGTCCCTTCGAAACCTCCTCCCCCTCTCGCCGAATGGTCGTTCGTTTCCTCTGAAAACCACGAGCTTCTTGAATCGCCTGGAAGTGTCTTTTTTTTTCTTGATTTCTCCTCATGAATGGGTTTCACGAGCATGGCGGAAACTTTTCTGCTTTAGCCAGCCGATGGTTTCATACGCGGGTTTGTTCTTGATCTCCACATCGTCGGAAGCTTTGGTAAGGTAGGGTGTAGTGGAAGTTTTATGAGAGATGCCTCTTAGTCTCCCCCCCTAGTTTACCACATGTAATCGATCTTTACCGCGCAGAGGACTACTTAGATGCCCGGCTTTCGGGTGATTGTCTCCTTTATTTTTTAGACGTTCCCATCCCCAGATCCGGGTCCTTTCCGTTGAGTATCTAGAGCATTGCCCGGACCCCCCCCTGTGCTGGTGAAGACTCTACTCGGATTTTGGTCTCGAAAGTACTTCGAAGCTTCTAATTGACTCTTTTAGAGCGGACTCTCCTTCTTTTATCTCTTTAGACATGAATCTCTTAACTCGGAACTGGCGATCACCTCCTTCCGTATGCACCAAGCGCAGGGCAACCGTGTTCGAACGGTCTTCCTTTTTTGTTTTTTACGTCTTTCTTCTGGACTCGAAATTTTTTTCTCCCACAGACGGCATTGAGGATAATTTCCTTGATTCGCTCGTTGAGTCTTTTCCCTTTTTCCTCATTGAAGGAGGGAATCAGTTTTGGACCAAGTCTCCACCCTTTCCAGCTGGTGCCCCTGTTTTTCTTCTTTCCGGCGAATGCACAGACAGAGCACTTTTCAATTACGACTCGGTCTCCCTACCCCTTCAAGAGACTCATTCCTTCTCTTTAAACTCCCTTTAGTAGAAAGGATTGTGCCTTGGAACAGAAAACAGGTAGATGGCAAAAGGAGGCGTGATCCCCCGCTCTCGGGGCCCCTCTCCTTTTCATCTAACGGCACTCTTCCCAAGAAGAAAATTGACACAAAGCAATCCTTTATAAGGACTGCTTCGCGGCCCCTTCCTCAGAGGAAGACTCTTTTCCCCATGCTTCCTTCGAGAGACCTACAAATTCCGGCACCATTTCATCCTTTTCTTCCTCGTGGTAGGAGCGGAACACCGTTTTTCCTTCCAACAATGCATTCCCCATCTCAGGCCTTCCCTTCCTCCCAGCCTTTTTCAGAGTCCCACCTTATGTCAGGCTTCCGTCCCCAAAGGGAAAGTTAGCGCCCGTGGAGGCAGGACGTTATTTACTCTCCCCTTCTCTTGGCTACCGTCGTGTCGAGAAGGAAGTTCCCCCTTTCCCTCCCGCAGCACGCGAAAATTTTCCGAGGAGACAGGACCGAGCAAGTGAAGAGTAAACTCCCCCCTTCACCCCCATTTCCCTTCCTACTCTTAAGTCTTATCTTTGGTCAGGTTGAAGTTGGATGGACGCGTTCCCTCCCTTCCTCTCCGCATATCTGTTCGAATTTTTAGGACTCGTCGTCCGCTTTCCCGTAATGCGCCCCAGGGCCCTTCGCTCTTCCTTCTTCGCCAAGGGCACTACTCTTCTTTCCCACTTTCCTCTGATTCTGAGCGTTCTTATAGGACCTGTAACACTTGGTGTGCGAGGTGAGAGTCCAAAGGCACGGAGACATTTTTTCATTGTTTGACTCCTGGTTCCCTTCTCCCTTTTGGGCGCCTCCTCCCCCCCCTTACGCACATTTTCTTCCCTTTTTTTTCCGGTTGCATAGCTTGCCTTAGAATGGAAGTTTTTTCCTGCTGACAGCCGCCTCTGATCCTCTTCGGGCTGCTATGATGATGGATTCGTGGCGTTTCGTCGTGCCTTTGCGAAAGCTCCCCCCCCATCTCTTGATTTTGCGCCTCCCCCCCTTTTTAAGAAGGAAAAAACGCCTCTTCCTGTCTTCTTACGAGGGAACCCTCAAGCGACCTCCCTTACAGGAATACCCTTCTTCTCTGATGTATCCCTGAATGGAGCACCGACGTTGCTCGGTCTCGACCCGCCCCCTCTCATTCCGAAAAGGGTCATTCGATACTGGCTTCCCAGCACCCCGTAGGGGACTTCTGACTTCGCCCTTTTGATCAGTGCTCCTCTTCTCCCTCAAGAAATGTTGGAGGTAAATTTCTCTTCGAACTGGTCGCGGCCTTTTCACTTTTCCTCAAAGCTCAATTCTCTCTCCCCCCCCCCGGTCTTACAAGAGTCTGTTGACATTGAGCTTTCTCTCCTCCTGGAGGATGGATTTCTGTCTCCGCTAAGTTTCCGAGGTCTCTTCCCGGTCCTGAAGAGCTCCCAGGGGGAATGTCTTCAAGTCAGCTCAGTGATCCTCTCTTTTATCTGAGTCCCCCAAACACCCACCCTTCTTTTCCCCTTCCCCAGCCACCGGTCCTCTCAATTGTCCTCGATCTTCCCCCCCGATTTCCGGAAATTTGCAAGTGCAGGTGAAGGTATCTTTTTTCCGTCTCCCTTTGTTCAGTCAAATCACCCCATCAACACGATGAAGGGAAATTCTCTGTTCGGCCGCTTCCTTCGTTTCCTCGAGGACTCTTCTACTTCCCAGAATACCTTTCCCTCTCGCCCATAACGGTAGTCGCTTTTTGCGGCAAAGAAAAAATTTTAGAACGATTGTGCGGGCGTCCCTCGTGAGTGCGTGCCACGAGCTCCTTTTCCAGTGATGGAGTGGTTCTCGTTGACGAATGAGGATGCTCAGGTGCTGTATTTTTTTTCTTTCACGTCCAGACTTTCATCTGTCTCTTTCCCGCCTTTTCTATCCGATTTTTTCCCAGCTCCCGCAAAATCGGCGTTTTCAGGTCGGTTTCGTGGCCGACGCCTCCTACCTGGATGCGTACGAGGCTCCGTCCCCCCTAGTTGCCCCCCTTACCCTCCTCGAGGCACCGCCGCCGCGTCCCCGCAAGTATATGACAGGCCAGTTTGCCTCGGCAATCGTCCTCCCTTTCTCCCCCCCTGAACCGTCCCCCCCCTTCCTAGGGTCTTTCCAAGCGGCTTGGTCGAGCTCTCGATATGTCGCGGACTCGCGTCTGTGTGACTCTGACGACTTCAGCACGGTCCCTTTTTTGTGGGTGGTTCTCCCACTCTTTCATCTGCTCTCTTAAAATCCAGCTCTTATGGCCGCTGCACTGGGCCGGCAATCTGGTATTTTCTTTCAATTTATAAGATGAACTTGGATCATCCTTCCTGAAATTTTCTCCTACCCCCGCCGAGGTAGACTCCAGTCATTGAGATGGCTCTAGGCGTCCGGATCTCTTAAGAGGCGCGGAAAGTTCGAAACCTCTTTTCCTCCCATTAGCATGTTTTCCCCCTTCCTTCGAGCGAGGGCAACTGATCGTCAGTCTTTGTTCCATCAGGGCCCGGGTGCATCTTGTCCCCAGATAAGGTTAGGGTTCTGGGACGCACCATGCTCATCCCCTTCTCAGTCTTTCTCTGCGACTGCCTCCCTCCCTCCGACGGTAGGCACTGAATCCATTCCTCTTTCCAACAACCCCACTTAAGACATTTTGATTTTCGGGCCTTTTTTTTCAGGCCGTTATGAGAAAAGGATGCACTCCCCAGAAAGGTCTCCTTTTTTCTCGGTCTCCCCCCCCCTACCCCCACCCTCTTGTTTGGCGATTGCGCTGGTGAGCACGACGAACGCCCCATTGACACCGCCATTTTTCTCCTCGTAGACTGCTCGAGGGAGATTTTCCTTCTCGGTTTTCCATTTGCAGTTCCTCGACAGACCTCGATGCATTCCCTTTCAGACTGTTGACGCAGAAGTGTCCGCTGTCCACCTAGCTTAACCGTACCCTCCTTTTCCTGCAACAGGCGCCGGCCGTTACTCTTCTCCTCCAGAGACAAAGAAGGTTGACCCCTTTAGGCAGGCCGCCGAGCATTCGCAACGGTGTTCCTTTCTTCCTCTGACAGGGATATTTTCCCCCTTTCTCCCTGTTAATCCCCCTTGTTCACCTTTTCCCGCGCTCCAGTTACATCCCTCCGAGACCGCCTCTACACCAGATTCCGGGAGGCTTTTCACTTGAGTCATTACCCCTTTTTCCAACGACAAAATATCCCTTTTTCCTCCGGTTTGTTGGGTGAGGATGTGGTCCTTTTCTTTTTTTCCTGGGAAAATTGCTCTTTCCTTTTTTTTTTTTTCGAAGGGGTCTTTCTATTTTTTCGTGTCGGCGGAACGTCTGTATCCAGCGAGTCTTTTCACCAAGTGAGTCCCTTCCCTTGCCTTGCAAGAGGCGATACTTTACGTTTTAGTCGCGCATGACTTTTTCCCCTGCTAACCCTGCTTTTTCCTTACCTTTTTTTCTACTCAACGGGCAGGCTTTTCCCTTTTTAGGCTCCCCACTTCCTGTGTTGAGACGCTTACCCCCCTTGCAGTAACAGTATGAACCTTAGGAGATGGAATGGAACGCCTTTTTTCTTCCCAGTTACAAGGACTCCCTTTTTTCTTATTGTTCCTCCCCCTTTTCGGGATGCTAGGGATGATGGTTGTTGGTTTTTTTCTTTCTTTTTGCGTTCGTTCTCCTCAATCGCCACAAAGCGAGCTTTCATTTCTCTCCTTTTCCTTGGTGAAGTCTTTTCCTATTTGGCAATGACCTTTCTTATCATACGGACGGCCCGCCCCGTCTCCTGCCACGGCAGGATAATTGACTGCTGTACTGTATGATTCCCCTCGTCTTCTTCAGTCCGACTTGCTAGGAGAGGACTTTTTCTTTTATCCTTGAAGCATTTTCGTGCTCCCATTCACCCCGTATCGGAGGGACCCTACTGATTGAACTTTCGATCCCAGTTCCATAAAGCGCTCCCCCCTTGGATTCCCTAAAGTTATTTTTCACGGGAGTCTATGGTGTAGAAATGTGCGGCCATCGTTCCTGAAAGGTACCTCCCCGCTTTGACCGCCCGGGCGTCCTTGGGTTGTCACTGCGACTTATCTTCGACATGCATTCTTCAGGTGATCGCCCCCTTCTTCCCTAATTTCATCTCCGAACCCCTCAAGGCCCCCAACCCTTCACACAGCCCAGGGGCCCTCGGACGCTCTCTTTTCGTCACTCTTCCCTGAGAATTGAGATCCTTCGAACAGCAACCCCCAACCCTCATTTGCCTGATTAACGTACAACAGCCCGGGGAAACCCCTTTCCGAGGTGCCGCTTCTCCTTCCCCCTTTTTTTTTTACCTGTCAGCGGTTCGTCCGTGAATTTGCGACGGGCCGCCCCAGATTGCCTCGGCACAATAACTTTCGGGAATCGAGGAGTGATCTTCTTGCCTTCTTTCTCCTCGAGAACTGTGTCTTTTACTTGACTCACCACTCTCTGCTGCCTCCCGGTAGTCCTCCTTTGGAAACGACCTTGACCCATAGCCTCTTTTCTCTGACCCCCTTCTTTGAAGAGCGATCAGAATAGCCTGGAAGTGATGGAGTTTTGGCGGGCGATTCATGCGGATGCTACATTTTTTTCCCTTCCTCTTTTTTCTGCCATTGATTTTTTTCATTCCAGGCGGTCAGTTTTCCCTCCCTTTGGAGCTTTCCAGCGAAAGCCACCCCTTCTGACAATTTTCCTTTCATTTTTCCCGCAGCAGCTTCCCTTTATGAGATTGTGGATTTTTTCCCTTTTTTTCCCCCTTCACCCATTAGGCACCTCCGAGGCAGACTCCTCCAAGTCGTTCTTTTCTTTGGGGTTCTTCCTCGGACCAGTAGCCCTCACCCCCAGGGAGAGACCCAGCCGGCCACGGCCTTTTTTCTCTCCTTTCGAGACATTTGTTTTCCCCCCACGTTGTTTAGAGTACCTCATTTTTCGTTGAAGCACCAACTTCTTTTTTTTTTTCCCTGAATCCCCTACTTGCTTGTGTTCGTGGCGATGCCCCAGGTTCTGTTCTCCCCCTGACAGCTCGGCACGTATCCGATTAATTTTCTGACCCCTCAAGTTTGTCGAAGCTGCCCTTTTTCCCCGAAGCCCGTATGAGCTGCGCTCCCTCCTTGATGTTGATTTAATTTCACGCTCTTTTTCCTTGCCCGCAGTTTGAACCTCTCAGGCCCTTTGAGGATAATGCCCCCTTTCCGTGAGTTGATTTCTTTGTGCCCTCAGTATTTAAAGGACTCTGGTCCAATCCAGATACTTGAAATTCCTGTCAGGAGCAGCGGCCCTGCCTTTCTCCCCCCTGCAAAGCATTCCGAGCGATCCCTTTGCCTCCCTTTCCTTCTCCCTTACACCCTCATCTTTCCGTGACTTTCCGGTCCTCTGCTGGGCCGGCAGTTTCGAACGGATGCCTCTTCTCCCCCCCGGGTATCTTCTTTTCCTCCCAGGGGCGTAGTCCTGTGCTTTCGATTGCGCGTTTTTTTTTTAGAACGACACGTCCTCCCCTCTTACAACCCGTCTATCCGAGATGCTCTCTCCAGCGGCGAGCGTCCCTTTTCCATGTCAGATACATACCCGAGCTGTCGGTACCAGGGGAAGGCTTTTTTTTGCGTTTCCCTTTCTCCCCCCATACCATTGTCCCCCATAGGAAACTGCAAAAGGCGCCGGCCTTCTATCGTAGAAACTTTTTTTCGCCACCGCAGGGTTCCTTGTTCTCCCACCTTCCCAAGGTCGAAGATTTTACAGTAGAGACTCGTTGCTCAGTGGACCGTGGAGGCCCTTCGTCGAATGACTTTCCTTTTCGCGCATGACTTTTCTCCTTCTCGAACCACTCCAAGCGGAGAGGCATGCCCCCTTCCTTCCCAGACCCCTTTTCCTCTATCTATTTTACCTCATCATCAGGGTTTTTTTTTCTTTCTTTCTTTTTTGTCGGGTCTTGAAGGGCACTCGTTTTTGAGCTGTTTCGGTAATTTTTTTCCTCTCTCTCTGAGTGATTTTTGAGAGAAAGTTTTCTCTTTTCTTATCTCGCGCCAATTATAGATAATGTGAACAACGTTTCTTTTTCTTGACGCTCATAAAGTGGTAGTCCCTTGGTGAGACTTTTCGTCCTCTCCCTTTCTCTGGTGACATTTCCGAATTGTTGCACCTATGTTATGAACTCGGCTGTCCTATTTTTTCCCCCCTTTTCCCTGGTGAACTTTCGTGTTGAATGGATTACCGGAAGAATACCAGATGTCCTTTTTCGCCTGCCATGCTTTTTTAGCAGTAATGATCTTCTGATAGGCGGTGGCTTCAGATGTTCTTTCGGGTTCCTTAGAGATTCAACACAGCGAATAGGATTTTCTCCCTTCTTCATAATGGGTCCCTCCTCTACCTCTCTGGCCCCCCAAGGGTCCTCCGTTTAGTCCTATTTACCTTCCAGAACTCCCGGCAAGGATCATTTGCCCTTTCCCTTTAAGGGGTCCTTCGGAATTTAGGCATCCTTCGGAGGCAGTATGCCTGATCTTTTCGAATTTGCAGCAGCTTTTTGGGATGCCCCCCCCCTCTTGGGACCAATCTATGTGAACCTCTCGACCTTAGTCCCTACAGAGCCCCCCTCAATGGTCAATTATAATCAAGGCGTTCTTTTTCCCCGGGTTCCCTCTTCTTGCTTTCAACTCAAGATCCTTTCCCTTCAATACGGTCGTCCGTTGCCTCCCCGTTCGTTTTCCGGTGGATAGCAAAGGGCTGTTCTATTTTCTGAATACCAGCTTGTCGAAGGATCCCCCCTGCTCCACGCTCGAGCGGAGTTTCCGTTCTCCCTTCCTTCTCAGAATCTCTTCCCCCCTTCGAGCCCGCCACAAAAAGGTCCCGAACCGCTTCTTCCTTTCCCCTACGTGCCCTCCTAGATCATCAACGCGCTGCGCTTTCCTCAGCTGGGTCTGTCTCTTTCGACCGGTTTCCACCGATTGCCCTGTTGGCAAATAACCCGGGCTCCACACGATCCTTTGCTGATCGTCGGCCGCTTTTTCTCGGACCTGTGGCCTTCTCTTGGCCCTACGCAACTTGCTGGAGTCCATGGTCGTGGCCCTCCTGACAATCGCCGGACCTTTTACACAATAGGAGGCTTTTTTTTTCGTCGCCACTTTTGGAGTGGACTCGACGGCTGTTTTTCTTCCTGAAGAATGTTTATGTTTTATCCCGGCCAATTTCCTCAAGCATATGGGGCGGATTCTTTTTCCCTCCCTGACAAGGTCGGAGGCTTTTCCCTGACGACGCGGACTACCTGGCTTTTTTTTCGACAAAATAATAGTTGCCCATTTCCCCTAGAGCTTCCTCTTTATCAGCATCTTCTTTGTTGAGCCGGGTGATTTTTTCCTTCCCTGCACCGGCAAGGAAAGTCCCCACCGGCACATCCTTTTGCTTCTAGTCGGGGACGGGGACCGCTGGGATGGTTGACCTGGCTTCCTCTTCTCCCATTGCAACTGCTAGAGTAACCCCTTTTTTCGCTGAATGTACCTTTTAAATGGGCTGGATCTCTTCGCCCTCCCCTGAGAGGAAAGTTACTTTTCTTGGCGATCCTCTTTCTTCGGTCGAAGCCATCTTTTTTTTTCCCTGCCCGTCTCGCTGGCTCTCATGGGACCTTTATTGCTTGGCTTCCCCAGTGCCCGGAAGCCCTTTTTACACCTCTCACGGGACCCCCCCCCCCATTCTCCCCAAAAGTGTATTGATTTCGTCTGAGGTCCCCTTCTTTTTGGAAGTCATCAGGAGGTTTTGGTCCCCCCTAAGAGACGGTTGGCCGCAGCCCGGTTTTTTCAATGTTCGTCGGAATTTTGGCGACTTCCTCCGACAGAGACGAGTCCCCCTACGGTCACACACCCCATTCCCGAGATTCTTTGGAAGGGCAGTCTTCGAGGGGGCAGTAAGTTTGAACTCGCCTTGGCCCCTACTTGTCTCCCCCCTTCGAGCAATCTCCCCCTCTCTCGTGTGCCGATTTGCGCCTTTCTCCCCCCTCACAGAGACCCTCTTTCCGAAGAAGAAGCGCCCTTTTCGCAGGCTTTTCTTCAGCGGCCAAGCTTTCTTCCCTGGCGTGAAAGGCCAGGCGACCCTACTGACCTTCCAGAAGCGTGGTTAGCTGCCCCTTCCCCTTCCCCTCAGGTTAGACCCCCGTCCCCCCCATCAAAAAAGCGCCCCCTTTCAGAAAAAATAGTCCGTTAGAGGGGACCCCGCTCCCTCTTGAGAAGGAATTATCCCCCCTCCGCAGCGAATTTTTCCCCCATGGCCTTTCCCCGGCCGGACTCAGTTGGTGAATTTTTAGCGAAGGACGTTCCAGCCGACCTCTTCCAAACGGGACACCCCTCTTTTTCTAACGAGAAAGTGCTTTTTTTTCCCCTCCAAAAGCCCAC
>Ga0179593_1425183_pt1 | contig 35391 bp, 29 predicted proteins | sample CZODoug2_1_08_16_FD_185931 | JGI IMG/M metagenome (GOLD analysis project Ga0179593, IMG submission 185931) | Vadose zone soil fungal communities from Angelo Coast Range Reserve, California, USA - CZODoug2_1_08_16fungal (PacBio error correction) | ecosystem: Environmental > Terrestrial > Soil >... | reverse complement strand
CTTCCCTTCCACTGTTTTTTTCCCCTTGGTCAAGCTTTCTTCTTCAAAAACTGCGTTTCAATTCTCCTCACGAACTTCTTGGGGGACGCAGGCGATGAGTTCCCCGGCGACATTCATGATAGACCTGGAACCATCTCCCCCTTTCCCCTTTCTTCAAGACCTCCCTTTTAGTAAGTGGAGGACCATTCCTTTCCCTTCTCTCTATGCTTTTGGCACGAGCCAGTACCCGCGATTTTGATCTGATTGAACCCCGCCCTTGCTCTCCCCAGTGGACTAGTTCCTGGGTTTTACCCTCACGACGGCTCCTCGTTGCGGTGCAACCCCCTGTAGTTAGTACGAGCCTCCCTTTTTCTGTGCTGCCCTTTATTCTTTCGTTTTCACCGGCGATTGTTTATTTTGGCAATTGTGCCGCTCGTCGTCTATCTTGCTTTAAAACAAATCCTCCCTTTCACTCCCCTATCCCGTCCTTCCTTCCCAAACCGGTCCTACCACTCTTATGGAGTTATCATTTGGCAGTCCCTCCCTTCTGAATCGTATGAAGGCTTTGTCGGCGGGACGTAGCAGCGGCACGAATCTCCTCCGTCGGTCCGAGCCCCTTCTTAACTCCTCGCCTAATACTTTTTATTAGCTCATATCCCCTTTGAGGACAAGAGTCTTCCCCTACTCATCACGTTCTTTCAGGCCCTCCTTTATCTGGTGCAGATCCTTCTCTCTACGTCAAGATAAGTCCCTTTCTTTCGATTTTGATGAAAGATTCCTTTCTTCCTTCTTTCTTTCACCAGCACAACTAACACAATATCCCTATCCGCTAAGCGATTTGGATTGGTGTCTTCCTGTGGTGGTTCGAGGTTTTGTGGCCGATCCCCTTTGTGATCGTTTACTCTTTTTCTACCTTCTTCACTGAGAGGAATCGCTCTACTGCTCACCAAAGAAGGCGTAGGCGGCTTTAAGATTTTATAACTGAAGGGTGGCATTGAACTCTCTAAGGCTTGCCCCCTTGTCCCAGTATTTGCTCCCGTTACATGAACCGTGTATCACTCCCCCCAGCTGCACCGGTCCTTCCCTATTATCTTCCTGCAGCGTCAACCAAGTCTGGGTCAAACATGGTTGCGATACGCAGCTACAAGTATTGCCCCTTAGAACGGATTTCTCCTCCTTTCCCTCTTAGACCCTTTCCCCCTCCTCTAATTGAGGAGAGAGAGGATTTCGTTTTCTATGGCTCCGCTTTTCCAATTATTACATGCTCCCCAGTTTCACACTTCACGCCCCATCACTTCCCCAGTGCAGCATTTTTTTTTCTTCCTTCATTTTACCCCCATGCTTCTGCCCTCCAAACTATTTCCTTCCCAAGTTTCATAGTCGGTTTCTTTCCGTGGCGGCGATGTGTCCCCCTTCTTTTGCTGTTTATAAGTCCTCCTGCCGGCTTTTCCCGATGCTTCCCATTCCCCAGACAGCGCCCAAATCGCTTGCCCCATTCCTCGACACCCCCCCCCTCAACCCTTCGGTGTCCAGGTCCACCCCCACCAGAGACGACATAACGTTCCTTCCCCTCCAAGAACGTTTTTTACTGTCCTACTCATGAGGACATAATACTTAAAACGATCTTCAAGAAATAAACCGAGAGGTCGTGGTTAATTTTCACCGGGCTATGAACTCACTGTCTTTTCTTCGCAATGCTTGGTCGAGACCCCCCTTTTCACCTGAATCCTGTATGCCAGCCGGTCATTTTTTCCTCAACGCAAGTACGCTGAGCCCGATCCTGTTATTTCTCTCTCGAGGGCACGGACGTACCCATGAGCGCTTCACGACCCTCCAGGCAGCCCTTTTTTTCTTCCCCCCTAAGTCCCCCGGGGGGGGGGGGGTTTCACTGTTTTTGGTGTTTTCCGGGTCTTTTTTGTTGGTAGCGGTAACGTTCTTCCGAGCCGTTCTTATTTCAGGTTTCCCCGCTTCCACAACCTCCGTCTTTTCCCCTTTTCTCTTCGGGAACTTATGCCTTAAAGGTCATACTACGGATATCAGGCTTCTTCTCTCTGCCCCCCAGTCAGCAGCAGGTAGGCGGAAGAAACTCGCTTTTTTTTTTTCAAGCTTTCCTTTCCCAACCATTTAAAACCCTTCATATTCTACTTTGGTTTGCCCTTCGAGTTGGCTTGCTTGCGATCCTTTACCCGATCGCTTAAAGAACGAGGAATTCTAAAGTTTAAACCCCTTTCTCTTCCTCCTTTCTTTCCTCCCGTTCAAGAAAAAGTTTCGTTCCTCTCTCCAAATTTCTACCCTAGGTAAGCCAACCCCCTCCACTCACCGCCCCGTCATCGGCGATTTTGTATACGCTTTAGTAGGGAAAAGTCCCCCCGAAGTCCCTATTACTCCCCCCTAATATTCCCCTTCTTTCTCCCCTAAGATAGAGAACGTCTTCCGAGCGGACCGGATGTTTCGTGGCCGACGCCCCCCCACCTTTTTCCATGTTTTTTTTTTTTTGTTTTTTTTTTTTTTTTTTTTTTTTTTTTTTTTTTTTTTTTTTTTTTTTTTTTCTTTTTTTTTTTTTTCTTTTTTTTTTTTTTTTTTTTTTTTTTTTTTTTTTTTTTTTTTTTTTTTTTTTTTTTTTTTTTTTTTTTTTTTTTCCCCTACAAACCTTTTAAGCTCACTTCTCAAAGGGGACTCTCCCCCTCACCTCCCCCTCCCCCACAGCCTTTTTTCAAACTTAATCTCATCCGGTTACAGACAGTAAGTGGACACCGACGAACCCGCCTTTGACTCCTCCTCGGCACTGTCTCCTCCCTTCAACACGTTCTTTTTGCACTACGTACTCCCCTCCCTCCTCCCTCTTTCGCTCTCAGGAAAAGGAAAGACTTCTTTCAAATTGACCGCTCAACTGTTATTTTGTTTTTTTTATGAGAGCTCCGTTTCTTGCGATTCGTCGGACCCTCCAAGTTCCCGGCTGTCCTTCTTTATGTTGACTTCTGTCGGGGCCTTCCCGGACATTCCTTTAGATAATAATTGGCTTTCCGTTCTGCTCAGTCCGCTCCACCTTAGAGCAGGCGTTTTTGTAACGCCGGCTTCCTCACCTTCCCCAGACCGAAGGAAGGAAAAGAAACGTACTTGAAAGGCGCCCTCCTTATTTCTTCCCCTTTTTTTTAAGAGGTAAAATACTCCCCGATCCGCCCAAACATCCCTTTTTTGGCTTTTCCCATTTCTGGGTTGCACTGTTTTCAAGAATACAGCTTGCCCAGTGGAGATAGAAAACGCGTCTTCCACCGTTGCTCAATCATGTCCTCCCCTCCGTCAAGGTAAGCAATCTCCCTTAAATACGATCTTTAGTTTATAATTCGCATTACTGTTCCTGATCCGTCGCCGTGAGACATTGACCTCCCTCGAACCCCCCTCTTTTATAATTATTGTAGTACTTAGTTTTTCTTGCTTCTTCGCTTCGCTCTTGCTTTTTCTCGCCTGTTTGGTTGGCCGCCCGATCTGCTCCCCGCCCACAGGAACCAAAGCACCCCAGACCAGAGACACCCCCCTACTTTTTCCCCCCTTGTTTAAGTCAGCATGTTCCTCTCTTCTCCAGTCAGAGTTTTGCCGTCTCTGCCTCGCCAATCTTTCACCACGTTGGTTGTGGAGGAGTGGTTCTTCTCTTCAAGAACTTGACTTTCGCCCGAATTTTCTCCTACCTTGACGTGTGAGCTTTTCGGGGGGTTTCCTTTTTTTTCAGTTTGTGTTTTCAATTGAGCTTTTCGGAAGGCCCCCAACGGGCGATACGCGAGCCTAGAGGCCTCCTCTACTTCCCACCTGAACGCCTTCCCTCCCCTGAATGCCACAGAGTTTGCGGCTTTCTGTTTTCCGGTTGCTGAGGGTATATCTTGAAATTGCGGCTCTAATAAGCTCCTTTCTTTTACTTAATACTCGAGATTAACTTTCGGGCGCGCTCGACGCTGATTTGCACCGATATTGATCCGGTCAGCGTGTTCTCTCCCCTTTAAGATTGTCTTTCAGCCCCCCCTACATTTAAGCCCAGGGTATTAGCTTCCCTTGCTCTTTGTATGTCCCTTTTTTCGTCTTACTTTTTCGAAGAACTGGAAATTCCGTTCCTTTGCAAGAGGCGTACTTTTGAGTTTTACTATCGGCTTTCGTTTTTCCTTGACCATTTAGTTAAGAAACGCATTTTTTATGCTCTGCTTGTCGTTCTCTAATGAGGCCCTCCCCCTCCCCCCCCTGATTATGACTGTCACTCCAGGTTCCCCACTACCGAGGCTGGCACCAGTACCGCCTGTTTTTATTTAGTTTTTTAATGGCTCGCCTATGCTTTCCAGCGTACTCCCCTTCATTGATGAAGGTCTTTTCCGATTCTCTTTCCGGAAGGACTGCGACGCGCAAGGGTCTGACGGGTTTTCTCCGCGGTTTTTCCACGAAGAAGTTGCCTGCTTCTCGGTAGTTTCCTCGGTTGTATTCCCCCCCCCTTTTGTTTTTTCTTTTTCCCTTTCAGGCCATGGGGTTTTTCTAGTTTTTCTAGATTACATTGCTTTGTTTCTCGGCCTGTTCTGATTCTCTTTTCCACTTGTACGATTTCTTACCTATTATGTTGGTCCCCTTTTCTTTCTTTTTTGAGAGAGTCTTCTTTCCACCAAGAAAAGCGTCTCCTTCTCCTCCTGACATCTCTCTTATAGTAGCGGCGACGGCATGTAGGCGAGTCGGTAGTATCGAGGACTTCGCATTTTTAAGGTAATGTCCCCTTCCCTCTTCTAGGAGTGTCCCCCTCTCCTTTCTTCTAGTGGAGGTGTAGTGGGGTTTGTTGCTTACCGTATGGTGTGTTCCGGCAGCGATTCCTCCCCTTGTTTCTTTTGCAAGGATTCCGGCCAAGCTCTCAGGTTGAAATCGATCCCTTTTCCCTTTGTTTTTTTCCTTCTTCCCCTCTTTTTTCTTCCGTGGGATCGCCGCTCATCCCGCCCTAGTTCCCAAAGAAGAGGTTCTATTTCGCAGGTTTTGCGTCCGTAAAAAACAAAACTTCCGTGTCCCCCTTCTCCTCCTTTCTGCAGTCGGCTTTTCCTTTTAGGGAGCGTCGACCTCGAAGTTTGGATGCGGGGCTTTTTTACCTCTCCCTCGTCCGTAAGATCACTTTTCCCCTACAGGGTTGAGTTCCCCCTTTTCCTTTTAAAAGCCCCTCAAACCCTCGTCAGGAACTGTCTTTAGGCACTGGCGATGTCGTTTCAGAATGGCGTCGACCGTGGTTAACTGATAGTTGGATTCGCCCATTCACTCCTTCCCTCAGAGATGTTATCCTCCTCTCTTTCTTTCTATGAGCGTTAGAAGTTCTTGCCTTTTCCTATTGCTTTTGCTCGACCTTCTCCGGTTTCCCTTCTCCTAGAAGCAAGCCTGTTTTGAACAGTGCGTGCATTATCCCTTTCAATTCGCCCCACTCAAAGAGGCCCAAAAGTCCTCTTCTTTCCTTATCATTTAGATTTGCTCCTCCCCCTTATCGTCCTGTCTCAAAAAGGGTCTTTATTTTTTTATAAAGGTTGTCGTCTATTTGAATTGTTCTTTTGCCGAAGGGTTCCTGGTTTTTCCGCGTCCTTTGTTCCCAGATTGTTCTTCAATTCTTTGGTTGTTGTGGAGTTTTTTGTCGCCCCGAAGCCCCTGCTGACCACCCCCAAAGAATCCAAACTTCCTCCCAACATCCCTCTCTTACTGGAAGTTGTCACTACCCCCCCCGCCAGTTTGGCCCTCCGCCGCTGTTTGTCCCTTTTTTCATACTTTTTACGTGAAGGTGTTTTATCTTTTTAAGTATGTATCAGTTCCTCTCGGTTTCCCCATGCGGACAAGCCCCCCCCCAACGCCTTTTAGCGCTCCTCGTCCGCGTTTTCGATCACGCTTCAAAATCACGCTACGGCATGAATGGGACCATTATTGCTGCTTGATACGCGCGTTCTTCCCATATTTTCTTTTTCCTCTTGCCTAAGATGCTCCTGTAAGGGACCCGTTTTTCCTTTGGGATGATCAGGATTCGGAACTTTTTAAATGGGTCCCTGGCCTCTTACTTGCCCGGGCAGGTATAGATCGAGCCGCTTTCATCTCTCTTTTTCTCCCTTTTTCGGCGCGGCGACGCGTAGCCCCGCTGGAACCCGCTCGAACCCCCTTTGATTAGCCGCACCACGTAGACAGCGCCCACCACCCGACCAAACACTGCTTTCGATCCTTTTTCTTCTTCTGTTCGCTGCCCCCCCCTTTTCCGATCGATCGTCTTGAGTTATCATAAGGCGTCTCTTCGAGCTTTGAAGAGATTCTCTCCGTGCCCCCCAACGAAGAATTTCCTTTTCGATCTTGCGGTTACTTCGGTCCGCGCTGTTCACCCCTCTGCAGCGCCACCCCACTTGAGGACGAGGATGTTGCCCTTTCTTTCTAAGTGCGCTTCTCCTGCTTTTCTTGTTAGACACTCCCCCTGGCTCACGAACAGGTGACACCCCCTTCCCTATGATTCGTTGTCTGTCTTTTGCATAACTCCAACCTCCCTAGCGTGTATTTCTGTTGTTGGCCAGCGCCCCCTTTATTTGAGCTGTTGCGAGTTCTTTTTTTTGAATCCCCTCTTTTTCTCTGCCCCTCTCAAAAACTCCCCCCCAACTCAGAACTACCCCTTTGCCTAAAATTAGTACGATGCTATTAAGCGCAACTGCCGCGACTACACGGCGGGTCTACCAATTTCCTGAGTCCTTCGTGCTTGGAAAAAGGACATATTACCCATTTTCCTCGCGGTTCTGTTTGTCAATCCGATCCGCATTGGTACTGTTCTTTTCTAGAGAGCGACTACCTCATTTGGAACCCATTCTTCCCCACCAAGCCTGGCTTCTCCCTCCCCCCCGGGCGATGTAGTCCAGGTGATAGTACGGCAGGCTCGAGGCCATCATCGCCAGACTTGCAGTCGCCCGATCAAGTTCCTTACGTAGGAGCAGCCAGTTCCTCCCGCCTTGGAAAGGAAACCGTCCATCTCCTCTTTCCTCCCAATTGTTTCTTCTCTCTACGTTCCCAAGAAATGGCAAGCTTCTGCTCTTAAAAACTGCGCTGGTCTGCCTGCAGCTTTTCCCCCGCGTTCGTTTGTCAGCGGCGATTTTTACAAGTCACGCCAGGACTGACTCTGTTCTAAATTGGAAACTTCCCCTTGCCGTGCGGAAAGATCCAATAATGGATGTTTCTCATAGATGGCCCCCCCCCCAGACCTCAGATATCCCGAGCGGCTGACGCATCCGCGTACTGCGGCTGGATTGACCCCCCTTCCCTTTTTGCGTGGACTATTGTACCTCTCAGAAGGATAAGCTGAATTTCGCACCCGCTTTAGTTGCCGTTTTTGTTGTGTTGAGGCCGTGTTTTGTGTTTTTTCTTTCCATTTGATGACAAATGCCGTAATTATGCGTTTTCCTGAATAAAGTTAGTTCGCGTTTTTATTTTTAGTTGCGAGCTTGCTTTCCATAACGAGCAACTTTCTTTCCCTTCGACCATTAAGGAGAGCAGGCACCCCCCACCGGTCCACCTTAGGGGGCAATTGCACTCCCTCACCTTCCAAGAAGAAGGATAGTCCTGTTCATGTTTCTTCGCAACCCTTTCCCCTCTCTCCGGGGGCCGAAGCGTGTTCCAGCCGGTTATAGCCGCCAGGCCTCCCTCACTTTGGACTTCGCCTTCCTGGAGGTCACAAGCGTGCACATTACTTCCTCGAATTTCCCCCTTCCCCCTCCTCTTCTTTTGTTTAGGCGCGACCGTCAAGCTTTCTCCTGACTTCCTGCGCGTGATTTTCCTCATGTTATGTCCTTTTCATGATGGAACTCATAAACACGACCAAGCAAAGAGAGCGTATGCGCTTTGATGGGGACCTTCTACGTTGTTTTTACGAGGGGCCCCCTTTTTTTTCGCGTAGAGGGGGCAGAGCTTTACATGCGTTTGTACGGAAGTGGAAGCCGCGAGAAGCAAGGGACAACTTCGACAGACCTATCCCCTTAATGGAACTTCCATCTTTTCTAGATTGCCCCTTCCCATTCGTTCAGGTCAAGACACTATTTCCGCCAAGCGCCCCCGTGTCATTAAAGGCCTCCGCTTTTCCACGATTACCAACTCATATGCTTTTCCCCCTGACGAGATACGCATCTCCCCCCGACCTTGCCCTTAATTCCCGACTGTAGTGAATTTGGCCTTCGTTTAATTCCATAAGAAGAATGGCGCGGATTCTCTTCGTTTTTGTCGATTCTCCGCCCTTTGCCAAGCCTTGCCTTGAACTGCTCCCACCTTAACACCCCCAGGCTTCCTATTAAATAAGTTCGATCATTATTCCTTTTACTCCCCCAAGCGTCCCCTCTATACACAATGTCGGTTGTATTCATTTCCTTTAATAGGCGTTTAGATGTGTGATTTGAGGTTGTGTCTTCCTTTTAGGTCCTCCTTATTCGGCGGTGGAGAAGACCAGGAACCGAAAGTCAAGTTCTCCCACAAATTTCTTCCCCCCCCTGCCAGAAACCGCCCCATCCCCCACCCTCGGCTCCCCATTCACAGCCCTCCCCGCTCCCTCATCAACCCTCCTTTCTCTAAGAAAGTTCAACTTGCACGGCTCAAATTGGTCCCCCAAAGGTACGATCCCCCCTTTCTTTTTCCTGCCGTTCGGTCTCTGCCAGCAACTATCTTCTTCCAGTTTGGCGGTCGATCAAACTTAAAATGTAGGCCGCTTGCTGGTATATTAAAGCCCCCCCACGAAAGCGATCGCTCCACTCAGCCTCTTTTAAAAGCCGTAGAGGACTTCCTTTCACTGTCTCTTCCCACCGACTGGCCACCTCTCCGGAAGACTGTTTCCCCGGCCCCCCCAGCATCCCAAAGTCTGGGAAGGCTCGTCGAGTCTGGTGCCGGCTGTGACGACCCTACCCCTATAAGGGTTTCTCTTCCCCGTGTAGGTACCTTTTTTGCCACCTGTTTACTTTCGCCCCGGACTAACATTAAAAGGATTCCTCCTGATTGCCGCAGGCCAGCTTACGCGCCAACCGGCTGATTGAATGTATTTCTTTTTTTGGGGTGTTAAAGGTCTTTTGACAAAAAATTGGACACCTCTTCGTCTTTCTATGACAAGTTCTTTCCTTCCCTTTTTTTTCCCCTTCGCGGGCATGCCGTCTTTGCTCTCCAGGACGACGATTTTTCTCCATGACAAATAGGATCTCAAATGTTTACCTATTGTTCACCGGAGAGCTAAGTCCTACCTTCCATATCCGATGCTAGCCCTTGTCTCAGAATGGTTCCTCCTTCCACCTCCCAGGGGAAGCAACCACTCCCCACGTACACCGTATCCCTCGCGTTTTGTCATTCGTGACGCTTAAGGTCCGCGTGACTTGGGAAAACGGCAGTCCCTTGCTTACTCCCCCTATCTAGTACTTTTCCTCCTCCTCCCCCTAGCTATTTCCTCTCCTTCCTTGAGATGGTCTGATTGCATCCTCTAATCCCCACAGAGAAAATGTTTGTCTCAAAAATCCTCAGATCCCCAGCTCTCCCCGGGCCTCAAGCTCCCCCTACCTTCATCCACCCACCCAATTCAACTGAAATCTCAGCACGCATTTTGGAAAATCATCGCTCTACCGTCCCCAGCTCAGCCACCTAACAGAACAGAGTCATTTCAGCAGTTTAGTGTTCCCTGCCGTCAGAAACGACGTCGCCCACGCGTGCCTCGGATCTCCAGTTTTGAATCTCGTCCCATACCGGCAGTCCCCCCGTCCCTTAGTAAGAGAGGTTTTGGGGGCTACCTCCCTGATTAGACTTCCCTCCTTTTTCCCCACAAAGGATCATCCGACTGGTAAAATCGGGATGTGATGAACACTTAAGAGAGTATCATGAGGAGAGTCAGTCTCTTTCCTCTCTCCACTAAATAGAGCAGGTTTCTTAACGAGTCTTCTCACCGCGGACATGCCCGATGCGCCCGCAAACCATCCCGGAGACCTCCTAAGTTCAGGCATCTCCCCCCTTTAACGAAGAAAGATACATACAAAGGGATTCGAACCGGGTTTTTCAATTTCTGGGTCACATTTTCTATAAAGCTTGCCTCTAACTAGACCCCCCTCTCTGCACCCTTCTCAATCCTCTGCATCAGCTTCCAAGGTCCAAAGATATTTCCTTACTTCAGCGCCGAGTCCTATCTTCTCCTTCAGTGATTTCTTATATCCTCTCTCAAGGAGAATTGGCCTCCACCGTCCGCCAAAATCTTTTTTTTCCCCTTGTTCGGAGTTGTTGGATTAGTCGGCTTTCTTTTCGCTTCTCCCCTCGACCTTAGCGGTTCCGCGCTTGTTTTCTTCTTGGTCCCCTGTCAAGAACCTGTCACCCCCAAGAAAAAACCCCCGCCCTAGCCACCCCCTCTCCCCCCTGCCGAAAGTAAGCATTTCGTGCGAAAGCCGTTTGGCTAGCAGCGTCCAATCCTCTTTTCTCCCTCCTTGTGAGTCTTTTTCCTTATTTACGGCGGGAGATACGCACTTGTCCTTTAGACGTAAGATCCCATCTTGCTCACCACCTTTCTTCGTTTGTCCTCTTTGCGGGTGGTGTTTTTTTGGTTCTCTTGGCGGGCCATTTGTTCCGCCGCGGGGATGCCCCCCCTTCGGGAGAGTCTAGACGAGAGGATCCATCCCCCCCCCTCTTCGCAGCGACAACAAGGAACGCCCTGAAGACAAGACTGATCCCCCGAGTTTTTTCCTGCGGGCACTTTCCGTGCGCGAGAGCTTCCCCCTCGCGGAAGAGAAGTCGACTCCAGGATACTTGTCCTTTCTTCAGTTCAGCGATCGTTTTGCTGCCCTTTTTCCAGCTGCTGATGCAGCCATCCCGAGAGTTCGTCTCTCCCCTTTTGCAAGATTTATATGATTGAACACCTTTTCCCCCACCCATGAAAAAAATTCCTTGCCTTCGAATCCTGGGATTTGATTGATCTTTTTACCTCTTTCCGGTCCCCTTCTTGCCTTCTGGAAGTAGTTTGGAATCATGATTCGCTTTTTAGTCCAGGTTTCCTCCCCTCTGTCTAGGGTACGGTGCGCGGTTCTGAGCCGCAACGGCCCCCAAGCCCTGTTCTGTGACCCCCCTTGCCGTTGCTGGTAAGGGAAACAGGCGTTCCCAGTTAGTCCATCTTGCCTCTTTTGGGGATCTCTTTTTAGTCAGATAGAATGACTTTTCGCGCCCGAACTAACTCTTAGCTGCCGGTCATTTGACTCTGGATCAAAGTGAATCGGCCCTACTCAGGGAGAAGGACGGTCTTTCTATTCGTGAAAAACCTCCCTACCTTTTTCCTTTCGGTCGTTCGGGTCTCGTGTCTTTCGCTGGGGCGTCGGTGTGGGGGGTTTGGTTTCGTTCCCTTTTCGTCTGTTCCTTCTTGTGGTTACCTTTATTCTTGGTTCTCTGTCCTTTTTCCTTCTCCCCCCCTTTTGATTTGTAACGATTTTTGTTGCGGTTGCCTTGTGTGGGGAGCATGCCGGTGGATTTTCACCTCTACCAGTCTCTGAAAGGTACCCCGTTTATAGCGTTCTAGGAGAACTCCTTGATTATCAGATTTTCCTTCTCTGACTGGATTCCCGGTCACACGCGGTTTATCTCCGCGTCAGGCTCATGACAAATAGCCGTCTGGTTTTTGATAAGGGGATATGTGATTGTATTGATTTGGTGATCCTTCTTTCCAGCTCGGGGGAAGAGCCCTTACGGTCGACTTGAATGACCAAGTCGCTTTTCCTTTAGCTGTTGTCGTTCCCGACTTTTAAGTCAATCGGTTTTTATGTAGGTTCTACCTTTCCTGGGTCGTAGTGGGATTCGCCGGAACTTCCTTGTCCAACGGTTCCTCACTGTTCATATAAGCTAGCAGGGGGTCAAGTGTTGCATCCCCTGCACCCACCCCACTTAAGGATTTCTGACCTTCCTCATCAATTGGAGATTCCCCTTTTGCCTTGCAGTTGTGCTTTGATGACCTTCCCTGTTTCCTTTTTGCGTCGGTTTCGACCGTAAAAATTTATCCCTCTCCTCCTCTGAACTTCCCTATAGTGTGTTGATCTGTTCCTTCTTTTTTCCAGTCCTACTCCCACGAATAGACGTGTCCCCCCTTCCGCCTCACTTTTGTTCTTGTTTCGTCCGAAAGGCAGTAGAGGTGTGACCACTGCATCTCCTTTGCGCTCCATACAGTATTCCTTCCCTCTCTGCAGCGAGGCCTGTATTTTTCGCGCTCTACGTTTCTTTCGGCGGCGGTCCCTTCCTTTTTTGCCATTTTTTTTGGCACACAAAGGTAATCCTCTATCTCTCAGGGGCATCCCCACTTCCTGACGTCTCCCCAAATTTTCTTTTCTCCCTTTTCTGTAGCAGTTACTGGCCATGATTGGCCTTGTCCCTTCTCAGTTATAAAAACGGTCTGAGTGGTACGTTCGCTTGTATTTGTAATCTTTAACTTTTTTTATTAGAAGTACAGGGTTTTTCTTTTTTCATCCGTCCTTGTGGGAGGACTGTTGTTTTTGCTGTGCTGGGGTCTCTGGTCGATGTCGTTCCTGCCCTAACCTTCAAACCTCATCGTCCACCCCCCATCACTCCCAAATAGAGATCTATTGTCACTGGAATTTGGCCCCCCCACAACCTTTTGGAATTTCTTGTTGACGCCGCCCCCTGGTTTTATGCTTCCCCTGGGAATGGTCTGTCAAGATGGTGTGGTATTACTTTTTTTCTGAAGGTTTTGCAAATCTTCTCCTTCAAAAAACCTTTTTCTCCCGCTTCCTCGCCATTCTTCTTTCTGTACACTTGCTCCTCCGCGAGGCCCCCCTCCCGTAGGTCTGAATGGGCTACTCTTCGAGGATAGAGGTATTGTTTCCAATCAGGCTGATTTTCCTCTCCCTCCTATGCGCCTTAGGTAAGGGACACGTCTATGGCGTTATTCTAACTTCTTAAGCACTGGCCGGAGCCCCGAAATGTAACCTGGCATTAGAGTTGATTGCCACTTCCTTTATAGATATTAGGCCGTCGTTTCTCTCCCACTTTTTCTTTCTCATCTTCCTTGCTCCTCGTGGCCGCCGTGCCTCACCGCGGTCACCGGTCTCCCGAGATAGCCACCACAGTAGCCACTAAGACTAAACCCCCCTCTCCTCCCCAAATCAACGATTCCCCTCTACGGATGGTTTATGGGTCGTGGTTCTAGTCCTCGCCGACATCAGGCTGGGTAAACGCTCCTGTCTTTTGTCTGTGCGTCGCGCTCTCACCCCCTATCCTTCCAGGGGAAAATCTCGTTATTCTTTCTATTTCCCGAAGCTTGTTGCCTCTCTCGGTCGCGAGATTTTTGAGCCCCTTGGGACCTGGTGGCCCTGCGTTGGCTTCCTCACGTTTGCGTGACGATTCTCACTGGTATCAGCCTCGGCGGCCGAACAGGAAATGACTATTTCCTTTTCGTCTTCTGGACACCATAAAATGCTAACTTCCCCACTTGGTTTTTATGCGGTTAGCAGTTATAGTTTTTCTTTGAAGATCATAGTTCTCTTTGAACGCATGTTCCCCCCCCCCCTTTCCAACTACAACTTCTTCCCCCACTAACTTCTGATTTAAAAATTTTTTTTTTTCCCTCTGCCCCTCCTTTGAATTTGTTCTGTCAATCACCCTCCCGTAGCGATCCCTAAATCGGGTTTCGCCCCCTTTTTTCCAGCTGATACGGAGTGTCGCGGAAATTAGTCCACCCTGGTCCCTCGGTTTGGGGTTTGGGGTAAACTCCCGATCCCCTCCCTCTCTTCTTGTCATATTCCTCACGAGCCCGCATCTCTATACCTTTTCTTCCTTTGGACCACACTGCGCACACCCCCCTGCGGATTCGGCTTCCGCACGTCCGGGCGATGTCTCCATTGGATCTGATGTCGGGTTTAGGGAAACTACTCTCCCCTTCCCTTAAGATTCCAGTTCATGTACTCTTTATGACCCTCCCCCCCTCTTTTTTCGACTAGATTGCCAGGAAAATGCCATCCTCTTTTCTCTATTTTTTGATTTTCTCCTTTTCACTTGCAACTTGGCAAGCGGCGGCTCGGCCTGCTTGCGCACCGAATGAAGTAAATGACTTTAGCGGCTTACCCCCCCGGTCTTCAGATTTGCCCAGCCCCCCGCCGCAGTCCTTCTTCCCCTGGATGACATCGCCCTGCGTGCTTCCCTTATCCGAACCGCGGGTGTTGAGCCTGGACTTCAACTGCCGGATATCGAGCGTTCGTTTAGCACGAGCTACTCTCAGGCGGTTCTTTACCCGCCGCCCCCCCGAGTTTTTTCCTTTGGATGTCCTGGGGAAAAACCTCAGCTTTTCCTCAGCTTGAAACTGGTTTAACCCCTAGGTTCCTCCCGTTTGCGGTGCTGACTGACAAATGCTCCTGCAAACGGGCTGAGATCTTTTTCCTGCCAGGAGTTCTCGTTTTATGGCGAGTTGCGCTTTTCTTAAACTAAGAAGCTCCTCGTCCACTCTGCCCCCTTCCAGCGGCCGGCCCCCCCCCGAGTAATAAAACCTCTTTCGTGAATATTCACAAGAGAAAATCCCCCTCATCAGTGGAATTGAATGTTCTTTGCGCCGCGTTTGACCGAGTCCTCCGTAAAGCGTCCGTCCGTCGGTTCTTAACTCGTCAACCCTCTCCTTCGAAGAAGGTATTCGCGCAAGCTACTAGCAGTTGATTCCCCCCTCGCTCCCCTCCTCACGCTTTTTTTCCCCGTCCGTTCTTCGGTGGTCCGATCCGAGTCGACTGTCAAAGCTCCCGAAGTCCGCTTCTATCCGGTTGACTTCCCTTCGAACCCCGAAAAAAAGCCGTCGCCGCGCTAAAGACTGGATGGTTTCTTTCTTTTCTTTACGCGGAGGCTACGTGGTGGCTTTTTCGTTGTGGCGAGCGCTTTGTCCTCTTCCGGGGCCGTGGCCGCCGCTAGAAGGCGTCACCAGAACCTCACTGCCCTAGGGAGCAGACCCTAAACCTTCGGTTTTCTGTCTCTCTAAGGCTTTCCCCCTGTTCCCCATTACATTCTTGCCTGACCGTTCTTACCGAAAGAACTTCATTTTCCCTGAAGATTCTGGCAAGATTCACACCCTGAATAAGGGCCACCTTCCTCCCCCCTGCGAGCAGCTCAAGTTATTGCCCAGTCCCCGTCGATTGTCCTAGCGTCCAGTGCCACGTTTCTTTGATGCAGAATGGAGTTGACGTCCGATTAGGGGCTGTTCTTTCTAAGAAAGCTATGATTTTTCCCCCCGTACCTTCCAAAAGGCAAGTCTTATCCAAGTTCTGGCCATTTTGAAGAAAAACCGCGGGCCCTCAGTGCAACCTCTTTTCTTGGCAAATTCGGTTCACGCTTCCGATTTTCCTTGAGGTGGTTCTCGGTGGCGGTTGCAGGAAGGCGGCGGTTCTACGCCCTTTTTTTCCCCGCCCAGCAGCAAGTCCCCGCCCAAAGTTCCCCTCTTCAAACCCCCAACAAACTGGCCTCCAACCCCTTCGGCGAAGCAAAATTCACGTTAGACGTCCGGTTCTAATCATCAGTGCCTTTTTCTACTGACTTCTGACCAAATGAGGAACCTTACCCGCTTCCCATGCGACAACTCCTCTCTCAAAAATGTGTCCCCCCTCTCCCCCCTTTTTCCGTTATGTTTTAAAGGGCCTTCACCAATCTCCGACTTCCTAGAGTTATTTTTGCAACTGAAGAGGTCCGAGGCCCGCCGGTGGAGATAGAAAGCAATACAGAGAGAAGCGAGAAAAGGGCTCTGTTATCAACTGGAGTAGGACCCTTCTTTCTTCATGACAAAGATAAGGGACCCTTTCAGTTTCGTCTACACCGCCCCCCAAGGTTTGATGCGGCCGTTTCCAGAGGCCGTTTAAGTGAGGAGTTTCCCCCCCCCCCCCCCCCCACACCCCCCCCCCACCCAACCCCCCCCCCCAACCCCCCCCCCCCCCCCCCCAACCACCCCCAACCCACCCCCCCCAACCCCCCCAAAAACCCCCCCCCCCCCCCCCCCCCCCCCCCTCCCCCCCCCCCCCCCCCCCCACCCCCCCACCCCAAACACCCCCCCCCCCCCCCCACCCCCCCCCCCCCCCCCCCCAACAACCCCCCCCCCCCACACCCCCCCCCCCCCCCCCCCCCCCCACCCCCCCCCCCCCCTTAAGTTGGACCCTCACCCCCCTGAAGCGTTTTTCGCTCTCTTCGTACTAGAGAGGACCCTTTCCTTACTTCTCACCGGACGCAGACAGACTTCGACGAGGGCTACTTCTTCTTCCGTCGCCGCCGGTCTTTAGGAAGGTACTCTCCTTGAGTTTGGTGTTAAATCTTTTCTTCCACTTGACACCCCTCGTAAATATTGTTCCCGTTCTTCACTTCGTCTTGACCATTTTCTTTATGCGCGACCCGGACGAATTTCTTAATCATTCTCCCCCTAGGATATGAAATTGTCTAACACCCTGGAACCCCCCCCCCTTCTCTCTTAAGGAAGAATGGATGTCATGATTTACCGACCAGTAGTGCTCCTTTCAAATCACCTCCTCCAGTTTCCGCAACCTAAAATCCCACTCGTCCCTGTAAACCTTTCTCTCCTGACTCCCTTTTTTACCGGGAAAAGGCCGAAGTCCTCGTCCGCAAAAACATACCTCTCAGCTCTCCGTTTCTCTCCATCGACCCCGAGGACCCTCTGTTGTCCTCTTTTCTATTTTTAATAAGGATGCTCCCAGAAAATTTGCTCCAACATCTCCGGTAATCTCCCACTCATCGTCCGAGCTCTCCAGTCCTGCAACCAATCTAAACCCTGTTTCCTCCCGCCATGTAAATAGAAAATTTCATATACCCTCCAAAAAAACAGACTCAGCCCGCTACTACGAGCCCTCGACCCCCGACCTAGCCGAAGGCAAGCCCATTGTCGTATGGGGCTTTTACGACCAGTCCTTTCGCCGGATGTCCTCTCCTTCCCCCTTCCTCTAATTTCAATGACGGCAGGCACCCCCTCTGCATTTGTCGAGCGCGCCTGGCTCTTCGGCCATCGAAGCACCACCCGCGGCAAGAGGATTAAGGGGTATCTTCTTTCCTTTCAAAGCCGGCCGTGCGCCTCTCCTGGCTTGGGATGCGCTCGTCGTTCGACCCCCCTATTAGTTGTTTGCGTCCCCTCCGGCTTCCCACCCGTGTAAGAAGAAAGACCTCACAAAGGAAGCAAGGCCGGCGGCAACGCCTGAAGTTCAAGTTCTCGAAGCGGCCAACGACGCACCTGACTACTACCCCTCCCGTCGACCTTTTCTTTCTTTGAAATTGATGGGTTCCCTGGACCGCTAGACTTTGAAAATGGCGACCTGAAAGACACCCCTTCTCATCTGGAATCAGAGCTCCCGGTCAATGCGCAGTATCCCCCCCGACTTCATTCGATCTCGTTTCCCTTATAATTCGCATTTCGTCGCTGATCTGCTCCGCGCGCCGTGCGATTCTGCCTCCCCCTCCCGTCAACAAATTTGGTTTTGGTCGTCATTGGTCATTTGCTAGGCTTTTGTCTGTCCGCTTCTCTCGGTAGAGGATAGAAGCTGCCTTTTGTCGTTCCGCTTTAATCCCCGCCCCCCCAAGTAACAAAATCCCACCCAAAACCGACCCAGACCCACACCCGTATTTCACTTGAAACATTTTCCTTAGAGTCAGTCTTTCTTCCTTCGAACGTCCATAGATTTTCCTCCCTCTTCGTGTTTTTTGGTGAGAAAGATTGTGAATTGGCTGACCCGTACCAATTCACTCGAATGAGACGGAGCGGACCCTGCTATAAGTCCTGGTTTTTCTAGGGCTGTGTTTGCTTTGTCCTGTGCTTTCATGCTTTCCGGCAGGACTCCTTATTTTTTGCGATTTTTTTCCCTCTCCTAGCGCTTTCAGAGACCCCTCTCCGACCCAAAAGACGCACTGTCCAAGAAGGATCCCGAGTCGTGGGCTGGCTTGGTTCATGCGCGCGATTCTAGAATTCTGAACACGGAATTAATGTATAACCTCTTCCCCCTCTACGTCGATTGTCTTCGCTTGTGACTTGATGCGTTATCTTCTTTCCCTTTGCCGTGTCTTGAAGAGATTTCATAGCCACTAAAGATTTCTGATATGGCCACCATACTTCCACCTTTCTTCTCCCCCCTTTATTGTATTTCTGCGTCCTTTTTTTAGTCGTTACGCTCGCCCTTCATTCCGCTTGCTCCCCGCTCTGGATTTCTTTCCCCTTTAAGGAGGTCTGGGTGATGTTCTCTGTAGCAATCCCTTCTCAGGTTTGGTCGTAGCGGTTAGAGCACTTCAATCCCATTCTTCTAGCGTTGACTTCCTGTCATGCCCCCCCTTGCCGAAACCTTACTTCCTATTACGAAGCCAGTTTGTTTTTACTTCGATGCGCAGAGATCTCCTTCTTCGACAGACTATTCCCTTCCAAGTAATCGTGCCGTTGCAGTTTTGCGATCTTGAAGGCGGCGTCTGTCCTCGCTGGCGGTATTGAGAGTCTATTCCATACGAAAGTATGTTCCTTGGCTTCTTTTTGGTTTTGTCGTCTTGCGGGGCTCCCCGTTTTTGGGTGGTTTGTGCTTTTCGGCCTGGCTTGAGTGGTCCCTTTTTCTCTTACAGTGACTTATTGGGTTGCGGGGCTTTTTGGAATCGGCATGAGACTTGCTTGAGGATGTTGTTGCGCCCCCCCCTTGATGAATTCGGCTTACACAAAGCTATCCGATGCGCCTGGCCTCTTGTCATAGTCTTACTTTTCCCCCGGCCGCGATAGCGAGGTTTTAGCGTGTCGTACCTCTCCCCTTGTCCCTTTCAGACCTTCTCCGCTTCCTGATAATGGCCCATAGTTATCTATTTTTGTCTTTGGCTGTGTGTACTGAGGGGAGTCTTTTTTCCGCGGCTGGCAGAGACATTGTCTTCGACATCCGGACATGAATTAGGTGGCCTTAAGCCTACGTTGGAACAGGTACCATTCCAATCTTCCCCATTGTTGTTCGAAACTTCTTTTTTTTCTTTCTAGGGGATAGCTCTCCTCGACTTGTGCACCCCTCCCTTTAAGACGGGGCAATTTAGCAAACGCCGGGTGTGGGTGGCTAGCCCCGCCTGAAAAAACCCAAACCGGCTCAGGCTCTGATTCCCTCCCTTTTTCGGTCAGGCGATTGGGCTTTTGTCGACGTCTATCGAAACATTGGATCCCCCCTCGTCCGGGGCGTAAACCTTTAAGCCGTCTCAAAAACCGCTCACCCCTGCAACTAGGGTTGATTTTTAAATTGCTGACCCCTCTTTTACCGCCGCACGTTGAACCAGTACGCTTTTTCAGCTCCTTGGCGATTTGGTGGCCAGCACCATTGCGCCGATGGTGGCCCTTCTTTCCTGCGCTCATGGAAGTGCTCTCGCTTTTCCCTCAGTGAGGTTTTGCGATTCTTGTTTGCTTTCCCTCCTCTGCCCCTTGAGGACTCGACCTATTAAGTTTGTCGCTCTCCCGCAAGTTGCCTGAAGATAGTTTGGTTCTCCTGTGAACTTCGACACCCGTCACCTCGCTCCCTTTTGGAGCCTTTTTGAATTAGCTTTGTCTATGAAGCCTCAGTGTCAGTAATCTCTTTCTTTCAACGTTCTCTGAGTTTCCGTTTAGAACGTTTGTTTTTTTTGATGTCGTGTCTGCATTTCTAAGTAATGGTGATCTGACGTTTGGGGTCTTCTTTCTTTTGTGCAGCTGGGACTTGTTTCCCCTACTTTTATTTGATACCACCTCCCACCCCCCTTAAGAAGACCTCTCTACCTACCGATGTTAAATGGAAGTTGTCCGACCGCCTTTTCCCCTTTCTTTGTTGACGCCTCCTTTTTTTTGTTCTTCCATGGTTCCATTACTTGTTGGATGTCAAGTTTTTTGCCTTGGTGAATTCCTTTTTGGAGAAGTGGTTCTCTTTCCCCCTCTGGTCGAAAAGTACACACAGCACCTCCTCCGGAGCCCTTCCTTTTTGTCTTTTTCTGCACGAATCCAAATTACGAGGAGTCTTTCCGATCTCCTTTCTTGAGTGAAGTTTTGCCCCTCCTGAAGGTTGACGCTTGCATAGACCTCCGTAAGGGCCACTTTCTTTTTTGCTGTCTACGGTTCAGGCGGCCGTTTTTTTGCAGAAGGTACACCTTCAGCCCCTTTAGGTATGCAGTTGAAAACTCGATCTTTCGAGCAGCCGTTTCTCGAGGATTTTTCTTCTTTAGGAGGTTTCGGGTAAGTGCCACGACTTCCCCGCGTTCGCCTTGCGATCTCCGCCCCCACCTCCTATTCCCCCCCCAAACCCCAATCCACGCTCTTCGACGGGGCTTTTTTTTTTGGTTTTTTTGGATTCCCGACATCCGTCCAGTGATTCACTTCCAGCGCTTCCGGGCTTTCACTTTAGAAGCTCCCCCCAGTCCAGGAGGCGTTGAAAGAGGCGTTCGAAGGAGTGTCCTTTTTCCCACTTAGGCGAGCTTGCGTCCTCCCCCACTTTGAGACGAGTGTTTGCTCGGGTTTTTTCTACCCTGCCGGATTTCTAGGCAGAGCGTCTCTTTCCTCAGACGCCCTAGCTCCGAACAGGACACTCTTTCATCCCTCTATTTTTGCTGATTATTATGTGCCATAACTTGTTCCTCCCCTAGCGGGCGCGACGTTTTTCGCCGCCGTGCGAGGACTCTTTGCTAGTTCTTTCTACCCTTTCTCTCCAATAGAAACAAATCGCAACTACTTTTATCCCCCCTCACGTCAGGTTCGATGCCGATCAGGTCAGCACCGCCGTCTTTGTCCTCCTAACCTCGCGATTTTCTCTTCTCCCTCTTCTTTCCCCAGCCACCTCTGTCCACATTGGCGGAAATCGAGTTGCTTGGGTCACCCCTAGCCTCGTTGTTGGTCGTGCTCCTTGCGCAACTCATTCTTCCTTTTGCTCCACTGCTCCACCTCTTGGCTTAGGATATTTAAACGTCATTTCTCAGTAAATTGAGATATGACTTTCGGCCGGCGTGAGCTGGGTACCAAAATCTCCCTTTCAAGTCAAGCAAGCTACAATTTCCTTTGTATTATTCCCCTCCTCAGTTTACTAGCTGCCAGGGAAAATTTTGTCCTCTCTGTATTGTTGTTGCTATTTTCCTTACCCCGACCAAGTATTCCGGCTCGGAAAAAAATTTGTGGCACTTTTCACTAACTTGCGAGGGAGGGACGGTGCAGCGGCTCCCTTAGTTTACCAGCTCACTTTGGCCTACTGCTTCCCTTCCCTCCTCTTCCTTGCTCACGTCCCCCCCTCCTTAGTCTGGCTTCCCAAAACGGACCCCTACTATCTAGCGGGCGCTGAGAGCCCTCCTTGACGGCGGGATTGACCCCTTGCGGTGCCAGGTGGAGGCCAATCATCTTATTCAGCGGACTTGCCCCCGCGTTTATTTCTCGCCTTACGGTGGTTTTTGACCTGTCACAGAATTACCCGGCGATGCCTGTTTAGCGTGAAAGTTAGTTCTTTCCCTTTTTCTTTGTTGAGTTGGAGATGGCTTTCAAATAACCTTTTCTCAAACTTCACCTCCCTCCCTCTTTCCGGCGGCGACAAAACCCCTCACCCCCCAAGCTAGGTTATTTTCTGCATTTTAGGGCAGAAACCCCTCCCCCTTTTCCTCAGGAGAAGTTAATGTTTTCGTGGGAGACGATCGCATGATTGCTGCCCTCGGTTCCTTACTGCAAATAGATTAAGTTTGGATGAGCGCAAAGCTCGCCCTCCTTGGTAGGCAACAAGCGCTTTTCCTCACGCTCTTCATTTCCCGCCGTTCTGGTTCCTCTTCTGCCCCCAGCACGCTCTCCTAATCCTTTTGAGGTGGTCCCCTGCGCCTGTTAGGAAATACATGAACAACGAACCAAGCTACGACGCGCGAATTCCTCTGGATTTTCGGCTACGGTGGTTTTTGCGGCGGGTTACTGTTTTCCCTTTTTGATTTATTTTCGAGCGCCGGTAGATGTCCTGTCTTAGAGCTGACTCAGCAGGTCTGCACCCGAGGCTATAAGCCTTCCTCAGCTCGATACAATGCCGGTTGGTGCGGAAGACTCTCGCTCAAGGTTTTCCATTCGTTGACCTCCGTATCAGTGCCCCTCTACACCCCTCCGGTGATCTTATGGAAGCTCCACAATACATCCTTTTTTTCACCCCCCTTTCGATCCGCCCCCTTTCTTCCCAGATACTGCCCATAGCCGTAGCTCCTTTTCCCTCCCCCCTTCTCACCTTTTTCTCCAAGAGATGTCTCTCTCGTTGTGTTGGTTCGATTGCTCAGTGTAAAGCCCCCTTCCTGAACTGATCCCACAGTACTTGCACAGGCAATTCCCAGCTTCCCCCCCCTGCTCCGACGTATGACTCCTGTTGCCGACAAACAAGGCGGCGGCAAGCGGTCCAAACTGAGGTCTTTCCCACTCTTATCGGCTGTCGGATGGTCGTCTAAGGATTTCGGTTCTCCTCCTGGACAAGGAGTCGGTGGCAAACCCTTCCCACAAGACCACGCTTTGAAGGCCTCCCACCGTCGCGCCCCCCCAAGCTCCACCTCCCCCCTCCCCCCTTCGGAGAAACAGGTTTTCACTAATCCGAATAAAGTTTTAACCTACACTCACTACCGTTTTTACCTCCCCCTTGACCCACTCGCCGGAATATTTAACCAAATTGCTCCTTCAGAACCACCCTGTTGGTCCGCGGTCGTTCGTGGTCTCATTCTTTCTATGCCCTCCAATCCTCCGCCCCTTCTTTTTCCTTTGAGAAGACCCACAGGGCAACCTGAAGTTTATGAGGCCGCCCCTCTTTGGATTATCTTTTGAAAGCAAGAACGCTAATCGCGAATGGTTATACTGTCCTCTGTCAAGTCACGCCTTTCTCTCCCCTGCCCCGATCAGGGAAATCCTGTGCCTTTTTTCCCAAACGATCGCCCAAGGCGCTGCATTCGGACGGGTTCCTTTTTTTCGGCCCGTTTGACGTTTTGCTTCAGGAAAGTTTTCAGTCTCAACCCCCTTACTGTCCAGCCTCCCTGTCTACTTGTAAAGTCTTCCCCTTCCGAAAAGGAGTCTGATCGACGCTGAGAAGTTCCCTCGTTTTCCGCCAATTTTGAGTCATTTATCCTCTGAGCTTTTTTGGTTCAACTTGGATGAAACCTTGAAACTTTGTGGTTATGACACGTTCTTCCCCCCCCCCCCCGCCCCCCAAGGAGCTTTCCCTTCCTTCCGGGCGACCCACGACGTTCCCTTCTCCAGTTGACTCAAGAAAACATTTTTTTTCAAAATGTCATACACAAAAAATTGCGCGTTAATCCGCCTTTAATTCTGCGACCTACCAAATGATCGTCCCTCGTTCCAAAGTCTCCACCCTCAGGTGCACACCACAACACCCCCTTTCTCCCCCGGCTCTTTCCATACTCACTCGATATACTTTCCTTGACGCGGAACAACTCCGTCCGAATCGAGTACGAAAAATACTCTTCGTCTAATCCCGGTATTTTGACCTCTCTTTTCCCCGCGAGGTTGCCATCAGGCAGAAGTCTTCGTTGCCATCCGCCTTGCCAGAGAACCCTTTCCTCCCCCATCCTCCATCTCTACCCGGGAGAAGGATCCTCACCCTTACCTGAAACCCCACTGAATTCAACCTGCCGATCAAATCTTTTCACTAAGACATGTTCGATACCGAACCCCACGACCTTACGCCGAAGACGTACTCCCCTCGCCCTCCCCTATCCTCAATGTCCCATCCCTATTTAGTATGGGGAATTCGTCGCAGAATGTTCGCTCGGAAGACCTTCCCTTTTAATCCTCTTCCAATGACCGGCCGCCGATTTTCGTTTTCAGTCGCTCCCCTCCTTCCCTATTCGCCCCGACGCACCCCCCACAAAAAGCGACTTTTCGTAATGGTTGTACTCTGCATGGTTGGCCTGACCCCCGGGCCGGCGCTCTCATTCTTTGCGCTCTTTTGCTACTCCCCCTCCCCTATATACCTGCTTTCCCTCCCTTTTCCTCCCCTCTCAGGCCGCATCAGAAAGAACCAGTAAGGCGCGCGAGTCACAAGCGAAACGACGAACCGACTCTTCAAAAGCAAGGAATTACCTTCCCCCTTTTTCTTTTTCATCTTTTTGCCCTTTCCATTCTAAAGCTGCACCTCTGACCCCTCCTCCTGAAAAATCAATCAGCCTGCATAAGCTAAAGGTTCCTCCCTTCGCCATCAATCGACTTCCCTCGCCGCAGTACTTATACTTCGCGGACTCTATTTAGAATCCTTTTTTCGCGGCTCCTTTTCTCGCTGGAAAGAACACCCCCCACCTCGTTTCTTAGATCTGTAGCCTTTTCCGTTCCTTGTGGTCTTCGGCTTGACGTTTTCTTTCGGCTCGCGGATTTTTGCCTGGGTGCCTAAGACCTCTTTCAATTCAACGCCCCCTTCAACCCCAACAGAAAAACCCCGATCCACACGACATTGGAAAAGCATGTTTCCTGCTAATCTCCTTCGGTTTGCCTGATCGCCCCGCTTTTAACCCAGCCTTATTCTTCTCTCCCAACTTTTTTTTGTTAGAGAGATTGGGACGCGTGCGATCTGGCATGCCTGACTCTCCTTAGCGGAACATTTTACCTTCCACACAATTTGATAGTTGTTCTCGGTGTGGTGGGTTATTTTTTTTCGTTCATTGCTCGCGGCAGCCCCCCTTCGCGGTTGCCCCCGTGCTCTCCGCGGCTGATACTCAAGAGAGCCAGCAGAAGCAAGTAACTCTCTTGAACCCCCTTCCGAGGGTGTTCGCGGTGTTTGCGACCACTATTCCCTCTTTTTCTCGAATAGACAGGAAGGCGATTTTATAAGGACTCCTTCGCTTATTTCCGATTGATCGGCCGCTTTCTTTAAGAGCTGATGCTCCCTTCTTTCTCTTTTCTTCCTCTCTTTGTCTCTTTCTACAAATGGACTCTTTATCTATTTTGCCCACCGAAAACACCAGGGATTTACCCTGGGTTTTGTCTTTTCTCTTGTCTTCTTTTTGCCCTCTCTCTCACTCGTAAGCCTTTCCCGTATTTTTGAGAATTTCTGCTTCTTTCGAGGGTGTGGAATCCCGGCGTTAAGCCTAGGTATGGTTAGTAGCGGCCTCGCACATGTCCACATCCCTCTTCTCTCCGTCCTTTCACCGTCGTCACCAGTAAGTCATATGGACACGGGGTTGGTGCCTTCTTTTTTTCTTTTTGTGACGTTTTTGGACGGCCCAAGATTTGATGCTTTTTCCTTTTCTGATCTTTTTTCCTTGACCTCGTCCTCCAAGCCTTGAGGGGTTATTGAGACTTCACAGTTCCCCAGGAAGAAAGTTTGAATTTCCTTTTTCTTTAGGGGTTGGCGAGGCTCAGTATGTTTCTTTCTTCGTTTTGTCTTGTTTTTTTCTTGGTTTTCCCTCGTTGCTCCCTGTTGATATGGGTTTGCGGGGCTTTTTGACTGAGCTTTGCCGTCCCTTGTATCCTTATTACAGAGGGATTGCGTTTCCCCTTCTTTTCTCTTTTTTCTCGACTTTTTCCCCCCCCAGAACTTCTCCCGCTTTCAATAGTGATATCGGACGACGGACATCCTGTGATGGATAGCGGGTATTGTTTTTACTCGAGTCTTCCCCCTTCCTTTTTCTCCTTTCCCTTCTCTCTAAGAGAGATCCCAACAACTCCCCAGGTATCCAGATTGTTTTCGTGGGCTTGTGTTTTACTGAGGAGGGTGCTTTTGCTGCGAGGGCGTTAGCCTTTTATTTTCTCCTCTCTATAATTCTTCCTTAATCTCTCGGTTTTTATGTGGTCTAGTCACTTCCCTCCCCCCTTATTAAGTATGAGCAGGTTAGTCAGGGGTGACGCGCATTCCTCTCCTTTGGTTCCGCCTCCAGTCAATAACATTTTGTTTTCCCTGTGTTGCCTCCTCTTTCCCCCCAAAAAACGTTTCGTTCTACAATGCTCAGCCTGGCAGTCGGCCCTCGTGGCCTTTCTTTCCTCTTCGAGTCCTCTGATTCGGAAAGGGGCAGACGTTCCCTTTTTCCCGTACGTGGTCTCAGCGAAATAGAAACTTGACAGCTAGGTGTTGAACTGGTCACCTTGCCTGAAGCCTTCCTTCCGGACTGCCGTTGAAACTTCCTCCTTTCCCTATCCCTTCGTGCTTGGCAGTTAGCCATATTGCCGACGTCTGGCATTGGATCGTTCCTTCAACTCTTTCCTTTACAGCTCTCCTGATGATTTTTCCCTCTATTTGAGAATCTGCCAGGAGGGTATTAACCTTTCTGTCTTGTAGGCGCCCGCCAAGACTTGCTTTCAGCCTCCTATTCTCTCACGTTCCCCCCGTCTCCCCCCAGTAACAGACCATTTTGTTTCATTCCTTTTATGGAGCAGTTACGCTTGAAATTTCTTGCTTTAATAGTTCAGTAGAAAGACACACGGGTTCGGCGGTTTACTTTTTAGCCTTTATTTTTTTTTTTCTTTGAACTTGCTTGTTTGGGGCTTTTGTGGAGCGTTTTCTGAGACCCCTGTGTGGCGTCTCTGATGCGGGGGTTGTTGTCCCTCTTTTTTTTCTTCTCCCCAAGTTCCCCCTCCGAAAAACCACCTCCCCCCCCTCCCATCGCCACCCTTGAATGGACAAACCTAGTTGACCGGCCCGCCGCTTTTTTTCCCAGGATCCTATTTTCGAGTGGCCCTCAATTGAAGGAGTATTTTTCCCCAGTTCTTGGAATGATTATCCCTCTCCACCCCGCCACTCCCTGCGCTCCTTGCCAATTCGTTCACTTGGGGCTCATCGATAGCCACATCAGGCGTACATGGTCGTACCTTGCTCTTCTTACCTGTTTTCCCCCCCCAAGGTTTTACTGGTTGGACGTTCCACCTCCCCCTCTTCCAGTCATCCACAGGTTCGCTGGTCTTTAGGTTCATTCGCCGTCGAACGAAATGGTTCCTTCAAGCATTATCTTTTGCATAGTTCCCCCCCTTCTGTTCTCTATTTTCACTCTTGTTAGATTGTTGCCTTCTTAGCGGGGCGTTTTCCGCAAGCCACCTTCCACCTCCTGCTCTCACTTGATCGCCGCCACCCTCGTCCTCCTGCTTCCCCCACCGTCTCCGCACAAATCACGTTTCGCTGATTTTTTGACTTCTGGGTTGTATGGATTTACTCAGTTTTTCCAACAGAGCAGATTCTCCTTCGGGATGTCCTTCGGAGAGCTTGACACGCTCGATCATGCCCCGTAAGATTTTCCTTTTATGATTTCTTATTTGGTGCGAAGTTGTTTCCTCCAGAGCTTGAGCATCATACCAATTACTTCCTTTTTACTGAGTGTTATCTTGACCCGGGGAAGTGCTGAGATGACGAATGCGGACTGTGCAACGCCTCTTACTAACTTCACCATGCCTTTACGTTGGTGCTGTTTCCCTTTAACTGCTACCATAGTTGTTTTTTTCACGGTTTGGGCCCGTGATAGTTGTTGAGAGTACCCGCTTTAGGCTTTCTTTCCCTCCCTCCCTAACCCTCCCCCCACCTTTTTCAACTAAGTCATCATTAACAAGCTCATACTGTGAGATGCCGTTGTTCGTCACTCATACGGTTCGCCGAACCCCTCCCTTTACTCCCCATTTTCTCCCCCCCTTTGTTTTCCTGCCCCGAATACCGCTTGGGGGTCTCCCCTCATCTCAGTCGGGTTACTGGCTCTATGCCCTGCCGATATCCTAGGCCGTTGTTATAAACTGATCAACAGCTGCCTTTTTCTTTCTTTTTTTCTTTTCCCTCACGTTTTCGATGTAGTCCCTTTTATCGTCTTTTTCACTAATCGCCGCCTGCCACCGTCCTCCAATTAAAGTTCAGGTACCGTCTGATTACCATCCTCATTTTTTCCCCCCCCTTTTTCCGTCCATCTCCTTCCTCCTCATATTTTTTTTTGATCTCTCCTTTGAACGTTTCCATGGAAAGATCGGCTCGTCCAAACTGCTGACTGGTACCTACTATGTACATAAATTGAGGCGGGCCGTTTTTCGTGCTCTCTTTTCCCTCTCCGCCTTTAACCCTTTCCTCTCTCCTTTGATCTCGCCACGGAAGTCGAAGCACTTTTTTTTTCCCGGAGGCCCACGGCCTAAAGGATATACCGGCTTTTATGCGGCCATACCGCTACTGAGTTTGACCCCCCGGCCCCCGCTTTTTCCCCCCCCCTTTTTCCCCCAGCGGGCCCCTCGGAAAAAATGCGCCCTTTATATGGTAGCTCCGCTTTTTTTTTGAATGGACTGCCCCTTGCTTCGCTTTTAATCTGAACTTCTTTTTGTATTGCGTTGCGAGTTTCTCTCTTTCTAACTTCCATCGCAATTTCAGAACTCAGGATTCCCTCCCCAACTCATAAACCAGCTATTTTTAGTCTATGGCAACCGCCTACCATCACAACTCAGTCTGTTCTTTTCTGTCCGTCTCCTGTGCGTTGCGCCCTCCAGTCCGACTGCTTTTTGCGTCCGACCCACCGAGGCAACACTACATCTTCATCATTGCAAGTTTCCTACTACTTGGGCTTCCAGACCGTCCCAGACTTCTCAATTTCACGGCCCCTCCTTCTTCGGTTTCCCTGATGCGCGACTAAGATCTACGAACTGTCTAGCTATGATCCTCTTTGTGAAGGGTGCTGGGAAATCCGAACCCTCACCCCCCGACGCCCATCCGCTGAGCGTGGATGGTTTGAGGCTCCTTTGTTATCCCCGCTTATCTGTTGCGGCTTATCTTTGTGGAGAGCGCAGTTACCGCGCTACATGCCGGCCCTCGACGTCAGATCCCCAGAATAAGAAGGCGACCGAATTCGCTTCCCTCCTGTTCTCCTCTCCCCGATAACGTTTTTTTTGGTTTTTAAAGCTCTCTTGATGGCAAGTGTTCCCCTTTTCAAAACCGGTCTCATCCCGAGCGAACCGGTTCTCCCCTTCCGATCTTTCGCTTCAACAAGTCATCATGTTTGAATCGCTTTCCGCAGCCTCTTGTGCCTCTTTTTTACACGTAGCGGAATGTCTCGCGTTCCGCCTTTACCCAACCTAGAGGAGCGCGGTCTTTTTCTGTTTGGTTGTCCGCCTCCCTTTGCTCTTCCTATCCTACCCCCCGATGCCCCCACCCATTTTCCTTGAAGTATGACTACCTGGAAGCACCCGAGGGCCCTCTTTCCACCACGGCGGTTGTCGTTTCCCCCCCTCTTTAGGCTTCCTTTTTTTGCGGAGGTGTGTTGTTGGAGGGTGTGCGTGTTACAGCAGGCGATTTTTTTTCTCTTCCCTCCCCCCTCCCCTTTTTTTAGGGTCGCCCCAGGAGCGACACCGCCCAGCACCCTGCGTCCTACCCACCTTTTCAGAAGTACGACATCACCGTTCTAACTTCACCAAGACCTTTTCTATGTCTATTTCCCCTTCCTTATGGCAGGAAAACTGCCCTCCAAGCCACATCACCACAAGGTGGTCCCGGGACTGGAAGTTTCCCCTTTACCCTTCCCCCCCCCTCTTTTTTCTCTGCTTGGCCGTCGAGCCGCCCTTCCAACTCTTTTGATTTTTCCGCTTCTGATAAAAAGCAACCCGCCCCTGACTTTCGCCCAGTCCTTTCTTGCTTTCACAGCATTCGAGTTTCCTTTCTTCCCCCTTGCGTTTGAACTTCAGGGCCACCTCTCGGACCGTTTCCGGACAACGACCGCGCAGGCGAGAGGGTTCACCTGTTTTGGCCTTTGTTGTTTCAGCTTGGACCTTTCCCCTATTTGGTAAGTCCTTCGATTCTTGAAGCGGCGTAAATTACTTCTCCCACTTCCGTCCGATCCACTTCTTCGTCGTCTTTGCAGGAAGCGCCGACTTCAACGGATAGGATGCCCACGATCGTTTTTTTTTTTTCAAGCTATGCCAAAACCCTGACCCCCTTTCTCCTTACTTCTTTTCACTTGTGCCCCTTTTGAATGTCGCGTCCTATCCCTTCTACGAACCGAATTCGTCCCTACAACAGAGTATTCGAAAGGTATACTAATGCCCCCCAAGCCCCTTCCGCCCTTGTTTTTCCGACTCTTTCACGGTCCAAAGCTGACCTTCTCCCCCATCCCCCCACTCCTCCAGGGGAAGCCCACTTCCCAAACCCACGCCTACGCCTGTTCATTCCCTGAACCCTTTTTCCTTTCCTTTCTTTAAAAAAGCAGACGCCCTTCCGAAATACATCTAGACTACCTTCCCGACTTCTTTCCCTACTGAACGCTTTCCTGCAGTCTGCTCCGCTGTTTTGAGTTGCCTTGCCTGCATGGCTCCCACAGCGAAAACATGTGAACCACTTTACATCTCCGATCTACCGTGCCTTTCCTCGCCCCTCCCAGGCCATAACCCCCCCCCACGATTACAAACTGTGACGCTGACCATACCAGACAGATACCCTCCAACCCGACTTGAAAACACCGCCTTACGAAGAAAGCACCCCTCTCGCTGCCCATCATACTTCTGTCTTCAGTGTGCCCCTCCCTCTTGTCCCGCGTTTTTTCCCCTGCCACGATCATAGTTTCCTGCCCCCCGGCAGTCTCTTACTTGTAGACTCGTCCTCAGCTCCTTTCCCACCCTCAAGTCACCCACAACCCGGCGGTTCAATCGTGTATTTCCTCGTACTCGACTACTTTTTTCTTTGCTCCGCCCACGTTTCGATTGCTCTACTTTCCCCCCCCCCCCTGTTGTTTCTTCTTCTCTTCTCCGCCTGCCCCCCACCTTTTTTCCCGCCCCCCCTCCATGTCTCTTCTCTTTTTTTCTCTTCCATCTCCGTCTTTTTTTTTTTCTTTTTGTGGTGTCCGGTCTGCCTTGTTATGGTCGGTGGCATGGACCTTACTGCCTTCTCGTATACTGGTATTTAGCTCCTTCACATACTAGAGCAGTCGTTAGCTACTCAGTTAAGCCCCCTCACTCCTAGATGCTCCTTCAACTTACGAAAGAGAGGCGACCTACTTTTCCAGTTCAGCCGACGGTACCTCCTCAACCGCTCAGAATACACCGCACAGGGATTATACTTGGCTTTTCCCTTTCTGGTCCCTTTGCATCTTCCATCTTGACTTTTGTCTTAGGAACCCCCTCCCGCTTAACTTGGCATCCCTCCTAAAGAGATTCAGTCGACCCCTTCGTCTCATGCTCAGCGCTTCTCTACTTTCTGTGAAGGATTCCTCATTCATAGAGATCCCCCCTTCTCTGCCCTGCCATCCTCCCCAAATCTGTTCTCCTTCGTCTCCTTTCTTTGTTTTCTTCGTCTTTCGACTTTTAGAGTCGCGGATCGCCGACCTTTTGTTCTTTCATCGAACCCCCACCCTCCCCCCCCAAGCAGCTCCCCCCCTCTTCCCTTTTTTTCCAATAAGAAGGTTAATATCCCTTTTCCCTGGTCTTGCCTATCACCCGCCCCAGTACAACTATATTCATCTTCGTGTTGTGTTACCCTTCTTTCGGAGCCCGCTCTTCCCCCGACCTTTCACTGTCGTCTCTTCCCCTTTACTTTCCAAGGGAATCGTTTGTGGAGGGCTTTGTTTTTTTTTTTTGATTTAAGTTTGGATTTTCCTTTAACCGGGGAGAAGGCCCTTGGGATCAGCTGTCTCGCTTCTCCTCTCTCTCCTCAGTCCCCCACAGACTTTCCCCTCCCCCGATTGTTTTTTTTTCTTTTTGCGGAGCCACGGAGCTCCGCTTCGACTCGAGAATTCCCAGATCAGTATAATTTCTCTTCCTTTATTTGGAGATGATGAAATTGAGAGCTTCTTGCTCTTGTGGTGCAATAGTGTCTATTACCTGAAAAGCTTTCTTAGTTACCCCCTTTGGTCCCTTTTCACAATAGGGATTAAATCATGGGGCTTTTTATTTTGACAAGCTTCTGTCCCCGGCCCTCAGATTACTACTTTGTTTCCCTTAATTCCTTAGGTTGATAAGAAGGTCGGCTTTACTTATTCTTTTTTTTTTCTGGTTAGGATGATAAGGCACTGATTCGGTCCTGGGTTTCATTCCACCCCAAGTTTTTCCATACTTAGATTGACGTCAATGTTGGGACTTTTTTTTGTTAAGCCCTCGCATTGAGTGCGCGTATTCTCAGGACGATTTACTATTCTCCCGGTTCCCCCCCTTCCTTCCTCGCAGCGAACGTGCTCTATTGCTTTTCGGTGACCCAATCGAACGTGCTTTGAACTTGGATCTGTAGGGTATTCTTCTTTCAGGAGGTTCCTTAGGTAGTTCGTATCGATTTCGGTTGCGTGCTGTGAGATTACATTGTAAATTCTATTCTTGTGTCTTCGGCCTTTCAGAGCTCCCCTTGCTTGAGCGCCCATTTCTTTTTGGGAGCATGCAGGTACAACTCGCTTTCTCGGATACTCTTTTCCAGTCTCTTAGAATTCTATAGAGTCTTTCTTTCTTCTCCTTATCTTTTTTCCCTTCAAGAAAATTAGAAGAGTTCCCTGTCATGACAAAACGGTCGGCGTGGGGTGTATTGTTTTTCGTGCTTAGAGAGGGGGAGACTCCTCTTCGTACGAGCATTGGTCGGCGCCCTCTCTCCATTCCTTCCCCCTTAAGCCCTTTTTTTTCCCCCCTGTCGTTCGACATTTCCATAATAGTTTTTTTATTTGAGAATGTGCCATGTTTTACCCCGAAGGGGCCCCCCCCGATGTCATCAAGGGGAAATTTTGTTTCCCCCAATTTCTTTTTTCCTCCCTCTAACCCCCCCCCTTTACAGGAGTTATGAACTTTTCCTCTGGGTCGCGGCGCCGGCCTGTTGGCAGCTACTCTCTTGGGTTCTTTGTTCAAAGTACCAATTTACTTGTCAGGTCCCACGAATGAACCGGACCGTATATGTTGGGCTCGGGACATCTGACCCTATCCCTTCACGCTCTACGTGAACCCCTTCCTGCAAGAGATTTTTGACGTCGTCTCCGAATTGCCGTGCCTTATAGTAGATCTTGTTCCGCCTTGTAATACTCTTGTGCTCATAAGAGGAATGATGGGTAGCGCTTCTTGATTTTCTTTGATTTTTTTGACTTGAATTTCAGGTTGCCCTTGATCCGCGGTCTTTGACGATATCCTGGGCCCGCAAAGTTCCCCCCTCGAGGCACAAAAATTTTGACGTGTGAATGATCCCTCTTGCATTCTTGCCCTGGCGTCTTGACTCAAAACTGTCTTGGGACGTTTTTCCCTTATCTTGAAATCTTTTCTTCTCACCGGGTTGATGTTCTTTTCCTTTCGGGGGAGGAATTTGTTTTTTTCTTTTTTGGTTGGGTGGTAGTTTATCTCTTATGCTGATAAACCCCTCACCAACTCCGGCGAACCTCCCCCCTCACGACTAGATTTAATTTTTTCCCCGACTGGACCCTTCCTCTCTTTCCCGTCATATTCACTTCGTTGATGGCTGCTTGGTGATGCCCTCTGGTTGTCACCGGTTCTTGCACCTTTCGTTTGACGCCTCAACGCCCCTTCATAGAGTCATCCCATTTTTTCTCACTGCGGCTTACGTCCCTTCCAACTCCGTCGGCGGTCTAATGTATCTTGACTTTGCCTCTTCCGATTCCCACTTCTTTCAGGTGACTCTTTCCATAAGACCTTCCTACACGGTTTCGGGGCTTTCCTGCTGCGCGGTCACGACCGGAACATGTCCTAGCTTGCAGTTCCCAAATTTATTATCGATCTTCGCCTACGTCTATCCTTCGGGCCAGTTAAGTTGGCCTTCCACCCAGCGGCTTCTACACAGATCGAACGAACCACCTTAGCGCCGCCCCTAAACTCGCCTCCCCCCCCCTCCCCGATATTTCGGGCTCGTGAGGGTTTTCCCTCAGCATCGCCTGAGGATCCTTTTCTCGCGGACTCTTCGGATTTTTTTTGATCGCGATCCGATATGACAAGAAGGACGTCGTGGGGGCCCTATTGCTTAATTTTTCTTTTTCCGCTGCTGTGGTCTTCGTAGAATTGCTTCCAAGTTCTTTTCAGTGGGCCTCTTTGTTTGGACTGCTTCCCGATGGCTCGGTAGACTCCCCTTCTAGACCCTCCCTCTGATCTTTGTCTTGCTTCTTTGCCATTCCCCCTCCCGTTAGTTTCCGACCCTTTTGAGAGCCCGTCTTAGAGTTATTCTTTAAAGCAATCCCGTCTCCCCCCCCACTTTCTAACCCTCCCCTCTCACCTCACTTCTTCCTTCCCCCGTAATCGTTCGATGGTGATTCCAGGTCAGCCACACCCCGGATGACCTAACGCCTTCAATTTTCGCTGACCGGAGGTTTCCCACTTCCTATCATTTCCTCTCGTTGGTCTTTTTTCCTCCCGCTCAGTCGCTATAATGGCTCGTGACCCGATATATACTGAGCCGTTGTGGACTCATTCTTTCCCCCCCTTTGATTAGGTCTTTTTTGGGGCTGTACAGGGCCTCTTTCCTTCTGTTCGTTGATTTCTGGTACAAATCATTCTTTCACATCTAGACACGACTCCTCTTCTCTTGACCGCAGCTTTTAGACTCCCTTTCTTTCCCACGGTGTATCTCCTGTGAGAGCGCTTGAAAAGTTTTCCCCCTCCGGCTCTTCCTTTCCCAAACACTGTTTTCCTCTCGTCCATTGCCTTTTATCTTTTCTTTATCGTCGATGATTGTAAAGGATCATGATTCATGGACTAACTGCTTTTCGGAGATAAGAACCTTTTGTGGATACTTTCTTCCCCCCCCGGAGAATCAAGGATCTTTTTTTTGCTGTCTATGCATATCCTTCCCTCTCTTCGGTACACCATCCGTTTTCCCCCTTTTCCTATTCCGGGGACCCCTCCACGTCCGGGGGACCTTGACACTTTAGTACGAGAACCCTGTCCCTCTATCACACATCACTACAACCGGATCTGTTTTCCTCCAGTTCTTTTTCTTTCTTGACGCTTTTGTGGTGTCTTTGCTAGAGTCTTCATCCGAACTCGCACTTTTTCCACTTGCAAATATAAGGAGTCCGGCCCAAACAGTTAACCCCGATAGTTTCTTAGCATTATGGCCACACTTCCTACTCCGCAACCCTAATCCCGTCTCTCATGCTCATTCTGAGCAGGGCGGCGAACGAGAAGAGTTTTCAGCCCGCGATTAATTTTCTATCATCGGTCCATTCTCCATCATTTAGCAAGCTCTCCTTACCCTCATTGGAACAAGGAGTCTTATTCTCCAGATAGGCCCAGCTTTCCGTTGGTGATCTCTCTCAGCAACAAAAGTGGGTTGTTTTTTCTCAAGAACGTGCTTAGCGTGCTGATCCTCAAGGCGACGGGATTCGTATAGGATCCACCACGAACCCCTCCTCGCTGCAGCGAGACTCTTGGTCTGTTGTTGGAGGTAACCCCCCTTTTTTTATTCCTTTCGGAATCTTTTTGGTCCGCCATTTTAGTAGTCCCCGGTGAAGAGGTTTACCCCGTCGGCCTGTCGGCCCTGAAGAGTTAACAGAAGTCTTCCCTCTTCGTGCGACTGCTCCCACGCCTTTTTTTCACTTTCAAGCAGG
>Ga0179593_1639149_pt1 | contig 35408 bp, 61 predicted proteins | sample CZODoug2_1_08_16_FD_185931 | JGI IMG/M metagenome (GOLD analysis project Ga0179593, IMG submission 185931) | Vadose zone soil fungal communities from Angelo Coast Range Reserve, California, USA - CZODoug2_1_08_16fungal (PacBio error correction) | ecosystem: Environmental > Terrestrial > Soil >... | reverse complement strand
CCCTAGTTTTTTTTTTTTCGCTCCCCCCCCTTCGTTCCCCTCCCTCCCCGTTTCTTTTGTAGGCATTATTTGAGACTTAGAACGCCTTCTCGCTGAGTCAGCAGCAGATTGTTCCTCCCTCCGCTTCTTACAGGTCCCTCTTTTTTGTTTCTTTTTCCCTTCTCGGTGGCACCCCCAGAGCGTTGACCGGCCCTTTTCTTTCCTTTCCCTCCGTCCTTCTTCTTCCAAGATCAGTCTTCTCACTGTTTTTCATTTTATTTCCCATGCTCTTAAGGTTTATCCCATCTTCCCGGTTGTTCCATCTTGAATTCCCTTCCCATATCCTCATACTGACTTCTTTCTTTAGTAGTTTTGTCAATCCCTTTCCCTCCCTTGCAAATTCGAGACAGTTCCTGTTCTCGAGGCCCCCGTACCCTCGGTACTCTTTTCCCCTCTCCCTTTTATGGCTCTCCCTTCCTCAATTTTTTCTTTCCCCCTTGTCTGAGTGCCGACGGGTATTTGTCCCCACCCTGCCTGCGTCGTTCGTTACGATGGGTCTGATTCTCCTTCCCTTACATTCCCTCTTTTTCCCCTTTTCCCCTCCCTCTTTTTTGGTGCCGTTTTGCCAGACACAAGCTCGAATTTCTTCGCCGGCCGTTTAATGGCTAAGCGTCAAGGTCTGAGGTGTGTTGCCCTCTTTCCCCTTTCCTATTCACCTGTGATCCCGGAAGTTGCTTTTTCTTTTTTTTTTTTTTAGATGTATCTTTGCCTTCCTTTAGCTTACCCCAGTCCTGGCCTGTAAGGGCTTGCGTCACGTGACAGAGTTTACGTGCCCCCCCGCAACCGAAGACGTTCCGTGACTCCAGTGTGCCTCCTCCCACCATTTTATCATTCGACATTTGTGCAGTGCTTGCAGTTTTGGAAAAAGCTCATCACCATTGACGCCAAGCATCTGCGGCACGTCTTCAATTTTCGTGAATCTTCTCGTGTTCAGAACGGCTTTCGTGACTTGCCTTTCCCTTTTCCCCCTTTTGGAGATCCCTTTCTGATCCCCTTCTTTTTTTCAGTCTAAATCATGTCTTCCAGACTAAGATCGACGTGGGTTTCCCTTTTCTTTCCCTCCTTCCGGCGTAATCTTAACCCCCCAAGAGACACCCCCCCCTCCGCACTACCCCGCAGCACTCACCTTACGGACCTCACCTTTTTTCTCCCTTCCCACACGGGCAGCAATTCTCCCCCGGATTTTGATTTACTTTTTTTTCTTCTCCCGTGTCTAACCATTTGCACATTCCAGCCCTTATCTCTCCAGTGCTCCACTAAGCGGGTTTCTTTTCCGTTCCTATGTCTATTTTCTTTCCTTTTTTCAACCCCCCACGTCGTTTTTTACTTCTGAACGTTCATTTTTTCCCCCCACGTACTACAGCTCCCGTGTCTCTCCAGTTTCCCGTCCCCAACCTGGTTTAGGAAAATGTTTCTGTTATAATAGTGATTTCTCCCGCTTCTTCCTTTTTCCAGAAGGGAGTTTTTGCTCTTCTCCCAAATCCTCTCCCCCCCTTTTTTCAATTTTCTTTTTTTTCTTATTTGACCACGCTCCATTCTTTTCCCCAGTGAGGGTGCACTGTCGACCTTCCTTGGTTCTTTTTTTCCGTTGAAAGCATGTTCTTTTTTTTGCGCCCTTTGTCAACATGGCATTCTTTCTTGGAGGATTGTTTCTGGAGCCTGCCCCCGGCCGCGGAGGTCCCCCTTCCCTTTCGGTCCCCCTTCTCCACCGGTTCTCCCCCCCCCCCGCACACCAACGGTCGCTGACCCGGTCCCTTTCCTTTCAAGGCGCTTTTTTACTTTTTTACACCCCTGACCTCTATCTCCCCCTCTTTTCACCTCCCTCCTCCTTTTTTTTGTTTCCGATCCTTTTTTTTTTTTGATCCGCTTTGGGAGTGCTCCAACCAGGACCTTCTCGCATTTTGCTTTTCCCTGTACCTTTTTTGGTCCCGTCGTCCTCCCTTCCCCTTTCCGCCGTTGCAGGGCGTGCGGCTGCCTTCTTGCCAGCTTGCAGACGCCTTTTTTCCAGTGGGCTTCGCCCCTCTCCTGGTTTCTTTTTTTTCCCCTTTTTTTTTACACCCCGAGGCGATATACCCTGGTGTTTTTTTTCCCAACTTTTCCTGTGTTCCCCCCCCCCTTCCTTTCCGACGGTGGCCAGGCCCGACGTTGCTGTCTATTCCCTTTTTGTTCTTTCAAACCCTCCCCGCAGTGGATTTTCCGCACGTTGTCCCCCTGTTTTTTGTTTTTTCTCGTCCCAAAACCTTGTCGGTTTTTCTTTCCCCCTTTTTTTTCCCTGCTTTGCGCCACTGCTCCCTTGTCCCAGAACCCCTGTCCCTTTGCTTCCCACCTCCGTGTCCCCCTTTTGATCCTGCTCACGGACTCTCGGATTTTCCGTTTTGGCTTTAACCCCTTTCACCGCGTTCTCCCCCTCCGTTGACTGTGACCACCGTTCCTTCGTTCTATTCTTTTTTCTCCACGCGAGGCCCTTTTTTTCTCCCACTTCCTGCTCTATAGTTCTCCCTTTCTTTCTCAACTCTCTCCTGCCCTGTTTATCCTCTCATCATCCTCCACGCACCCGTTCTTCCTTCATCCCGTGTTTTTTCCCTCTCGGTGAGTTTCAGACGACCCTTCCCTCCGACGAGTTTCTTCCTTCCCTTTTTGTTCAGAGTAAGGAGGGAACATCGGGCCCTTGGACCGTGTCTTCCTTTTCCTTGACTTTAAATGCCCTACCGCGAAATTTTCTCCCTTGGGCGTGGGTCCTGGACTTTTGGAGAGATTTTTGCCTCGTGTTGATTTCTTCACCCGTGCCCTTGGTTCTCACGCCTTCCCTCCCTTTTTTTTTAGGTTAAGTGGTGTCTTTGGCTTCCCTTTGTTAGTCAGTTTCGAGCTCCCGCGTCGGTCGGGTCGGACGCTCCCCCCTGGTTCCCCCCCCTTGTCACCTGCTCCCTGCTGGAGGGCGCCCGAAGGTAATTCAACCCTGATTTGCGGTGCCCCTCCTCCTTTACCCCGTCTTTCCTTTCCCGTGCTTACGGCGACACCTGTTTTCTGACCCTTATTCACGTGACACTTGCCTTTCTGCCCCCCTTCTCCCGATCCTCTCCCTTTTTTCCCGGGCCACGGAACCGGCCCCTTTGTGCTCCGTGGTGAGAATTTATCCCCTTCCCAGCCTCTCACGGCGCCCGGTTGCACCTGTCCTGGCCCCCTTCCCAACTTCCTTTATTCTCTTTTACTACTCGTTCTTTTCCAAGTCTCTGTAAGAGTGGTAGGACCCGTCTCTTTTGCTTTGGTCGGCTTTAGACCCATCGGGTCAACCTGTTTCTTAACCCCCTTGTATCCTGGTACTTGATGTCGATTGGAGACGCTTAATACCCTTCCCTATTTGTTTTCTTGAGGAGACTTTGTTCCCGTCTGCAAGTTTATTGACATCTTTTTTTCCCTTTTTTTAGTTTTCGCCCTGGGCCTTTCTGGAAGCCGCAGTCCCCCTTCCCCTGGTATTTGCCCCTTTCTGAGGTCGCTGCCGACCTCCTTTCCCCGACTCATTTGAGACTTATGTATTTTGTTTCTGTGAGTTTTTCCCGCTTCCTCGGTTCCTGCCCCTCTGCTGCTTGCTCCTTCAGGCTTCCCCCCTCCTGTCCCTGTCTCTCCCTCTCGGCGAACCACCTTCGCGGATTCCCTCGATTTGTTCTTTTTGAGCCGCCCTTTTTTCAAGTACCCCTTTCCACTTCTTCGTGGTACTTCCCCCCCTATTCCCGATCCTTTTAAAGAATTTTGGGACCCCCCTCTTGGCCTGTTCCTTACCCTATTTCTTCTTCCCTACCAACCCCCCTTTTTTCCCCTTTTCCTGTCAGACTTTCTCCCTCCCTTTCCTTCCTTGCTTTCCCTTGTTTTTGGATTTTTCTGCCAGGACGACGCTATTTCTCCCCCTTGCCTATTTTTTTTGTCCTGAGGAGTGGTTTTGCGCTCCCCCTCCTTACACCCCCCCCCCCCCAAACCTCCAACAAATTCTCAAAAAAACCAAAAACCACACCCACCCCCTCCTCCACTCCCCCCCTCCCCTAGTTTCGAGGCCCGTTTGCCTTTGTGCAGAGGTGAACTGCGAGATTCTTTCTCTTGCTTGGACGCAAACCCCCCCAGCTCGACTTCGAGCTTCTTTCTGACAATCTCCCCCCCCCTTTTTTGGACCCGCGCCCTTTTCTGATTCAGTTCCACGTGCCAACCTTTCTTGTCCTCTTACTCTCTTTCTTCTTTCGAGGACCCCTGAGCTTCATTCCCCCCTGTGTCGAGTTGTCTTTTTTTTGTGTCGTCCATTCGTTGTTATTTTTCGCGGCTTCGGAAGACCACGCTGTAGGCTTCTTTTTTTTGAATCTCCTCAGTTCCCCATGGCTCGCATCGGACTAGGAGAACGTTCCGTGAGTTTTCTTCCCCCCTCTGCGTCCTTCTCTTTACCCTCCCCCAGAACCGTCTTTTTTTTGCCGGACGGCGTACTTCTCTCTTTAGTTTTCCTGTTGTCCCCCCAGATCCCCATTCGAGCCTTCCTCCTCGTTCCGATCCTTCTAGCTTCCGAAGCCCTCCTGGGTTCTCGCCGAGATTTTCAGGGTCCCCCTTTTCCCTTCTCACCCCCGTCCTCCAGGGGTCCATCTTTTTCGACATGTCCGCTTCTGACCCTGTACTTTTAGAAAGATGTTTGGTCGAATTCCCCCGCCTTCCTTTATTTTCTTCTTGTTAGTTTTGCTTCAGCACACGCCCCTTAATTCCTTTCCTTCCCCTTCCTCATTCCTTTTGGTTGTTTTTTTTGGTCTCAGTGATTTATCTTTCCCGTTACGTGGCTGCCGTTCTTCAAGCGTCCATCTGGTTGGTAAAATTAAAGCAGTTGAGTTTCTCCCTCCTTATAACACTCTCCCTTTCTTTTCTTTTCCCGGGTTTAGTAGAACCTCCATTTTGAATTTTCCCTGTCCCCTTCCTCCTGAGTAGAAAGTTTGACCCGGGAAGCCTTTGGCTACAGCCTCCGACCCCATTTAAGTTGTTCTTCTTATGTGTCGTTTTCTTCACTTTGACCCGTTCCCCGTCCCCACGTTAGGGCTGATTTTTCTTTTCCCCTTTTATTTCTAGGTTTGGTTCCCGCTCCACCCTGCTTAAATGGGCTATAGGCATTCTTCTCCCGGCTCCGCCTTCCCTTCCTTTTGTCGGTTTCGTTTTTTTTCGGAACTATGAACGTCGACCCCCTTTTTTCCTCTATGAGATCCGTCCCGTTTTCTATGTTTCCTCCCCCTCTTTCCACCGTCCTAGAGATGGTCGGATTCTTATCGTTAAACAACGATTTTTTTTTTCACCCCCCCCGAACTTTGTTGTTTGTCTTCCCTTATCCCCACCCTCTCGTTTCTTCACCCCGTTTCTTCTCCTAACCTATGCTCAACATTCCTGTAGGCGTTGCTATTTCTCAAATTCTCCTAGCCCCATCCTTAACGGTTACACCCAAGTCCTCCCGTTTTCCTCCCCCCCGTCTTGCTGGTCCCCCACTCACAAACCCCAATTCTTTTACCCAGTCCTCTTTCCCTTGACCTAGGAGGCTGATGTTCTCTTCCCTCGTTCCAATTCCAGCTTGTTCTGGTTTGCCTTTTCCCTGTGCTTCTCCTTCTCTCTTCACCCTTTTTCTTTTCTTACCCCCTCGTGGGATACTTGGTCCCTTGGTCTCTCTGCTTGTTTTATGGGCTGGCAAACAATTTGACCTTTCTTTTCCCCCCCGTGTGCATTTTTGAGGAGTTTCTTCCCCGTTCCCTTTCTTTGACATTTTTTTCCAATCCCCTTGCTCCCCGGTTGATAGTGCTGGTTCTCACAGTTTCTTGTAGTCTACTGCTCCCCCCCCACTGTAGGTTCTTTTACCTTTTTTCTTCCGTTTAGGTCGTCGCTCATCAGATTGATCCTTCCCTTTTCATCACCGTCACTTAGCTTGGTTGTTGACGGGCCCCCCCGTTGTTTTTTTCCCCTCCTTTGTTGCAGTTTCCGGTGTCTCCCCTCCCGTCTTTGTTTTCTTACAAACGGCCCCAGTCCAGACACTGTTTTTCCTTTTCACCCCTTTTTGACTCGGGGGTTGAGCTTAGGAGAGGAGGATTTAGTGTGCCTCCCGCTTGGCCTGAGAAGAAGTCTTGGAAAAAGTTATCGAATCTTATTGACGACGTCTCCGCACTTCCCTTCTCATCCCACTCCGTCTTTACCAATCCCTCCCCCCAGCACGGGACCGTCCTTGCATCCACTTCCCTCCCCCCCCGGTTGTCCGTGGAGGAGGGAGGGCCAGGGAATCACATTTTCTTCTCTATTTCCCCCCTATCAAATTTTTCCTTAACCGGTGACGTCTGCTCCCCCTCAACGTCTTTTTTTCCCCCCCCCATCTCCTCCGAAGAACATCTTGTTGATTAGCTTTTCCGTTTTCGCCTCATCTCTCCCCCCCTCCTAATATTAGTCCTGATTAACCCTCCCATGAGAGTTATTGGTTTCTTCCCCTCGTCCCCCTAATAGTCCTCGTTTTCCTAGCACCCCGTTTCCTACATTTCTCCTCCAGTCAGCGTGTCCCCCTTGCCCCACTCAGCCCCAACTCCCCCCCTTTCTCCCGGCTCCTAAAGGGGCTGTCCTTGCCCTTTTTTCTCTCCTCTAGTCCAGATGGCTGCCCCCACTTTCTCCCCCCCCCCCTAACCTAGGAGCCTTTTTCCCCCCTCCCCTCCTTATTTCCGTTTTTGTGTGGTCCCACTTCCCCACCTGCCATTCCCTTGGTTGTCCCCTTTCGGGCCTTACTTTTGCCAGGCTTTTGGTCACTTCGCTTTTTCCTTCGACCCTTTTCCTCCTTCCCTGTTTCCGATCTTTTCTCCTCCTTTTCTGGACCTCTGTGTGCCCCGTTCCCTCTTGGTAGTTTTTTTTTCATCGGGAATGGCCCCTCCCCGCTTTTTCCCTTTCTTGCTTTTCATGGTCAGGTACTGTCCGTTTTTCCGCTTTCCTTTAGTTTCCCCTCCCAGAACTTTTTTTTTTTTTTTTTTTGTTTTTTTAGTGAGCACTATTCGTCGTCCTGATCTCCTTTCGGCGCCACTTTCCCCTATTGAGAAGTTTCATCCTTCACGTCTTTGCTTTTTGTTACCACGGGCCCCCCCTTCTTCAGTGGTTGCGATCCTCCGTAATTAGCCAGATGACCCTCCTCCTTTTAGTAGAACTTTCTCCGCAGTCTAGCACGTTCCCTTACCACGTCCTTACCCATCCTCTCCGCCCCCCAACCTTTTTTCCCTTACAGCTTCGAAGACTTCCTTGTCTCGGCTTTTCTTCTCCGTCTTCCCCTCTCCATTCCGGCACTTTTAGCCCTAACAGGCCGTTCTACGGCTGCTCCGTCTTTTCTCTTTTTTTTTGTGAGTCCTTGCGGTTCCCCTTTTTTTGCTTTCGCCGTACAGTCCTTTAAGTTCCCCCAGCGCGTTTTTTCCTTTGACATTTTTGGATCCTAATTGCGTTCCGGTCTTTCCCCCTTTTCGTGTTAGATGCAAACTATGATCTCTCCTTTCAAGCAAATGTTTCCACTACCAGAATCTTGCTCCTCCACGGTACACCTTTTTTCAGGCATTCCTGGTTACCAGAGAGCTTCAAGTGAAGTTTTACACGTTTACTCTCCCCCTTTTTTTCCTTTCGTCAATCACACCCCAATCGCGGTGTTGCTTTTTCCCTCCTGCAGGAGTGTTGGGTCTCCACATGACCCCCCCGATTCCCACTTCTCACAGCTGGTATTGCCACCCCCCTTATGTCACTAGTTTTCTCTTCCCCTTTGTCCTCTCCAGGTTTTCGTTTCCCTTTTTACAATTCGCCGATACCTCCCTATTTTTTTTGTCCGTTCCTTTTTCCACATTTCATCATTTTCTCTTCTTTCTGAAGATGTGTTTTGAGGAAATATTTCTAGGTTCCACCCACCAGGATCTTGATGCCCCCTCCTTTTTGGTCCCCCTCCCTCAAAGGTTTTTCAGATAATGTGTACCAACGCCGCACCCGCGATCCCTCCCTTATTTCTCTCCTTTCCCTTTTTTTTTATAGAATTGCGAGTTCGATTCTACCACCCTTTTTGATTTTTCGGTCGGGTCCGCGCGTTTTCCTTCTTCCCCTTGGAGTTTGGCCTTTTACGGGTGCTGGAGCCCTTCGGATATCCCCTTTTTTTTTTCTATTGAGGATCCCGGTTTTTTTTCCGAACCATCTGCAGGGCACTTTTGTTTTTTTTTCTCTACCTTTCCCCGGCGTTAGTTCTTTCATCTGGCTCCCTCAGTTCCCAACGATTTATTCCCCTGTTTCAACGTCTCCAGAGTCCCCACTACCTCCTCCCTCTTTTCCGGATTTTCAGTTGGTAGACAATCTCGTACCTTGGCTGTGACCCAACCTATCCTTTGATCTGCAAACCGGTCGAGTGTGTGTTTTTTTTTGTTGGTGCCCGTTTTGTTTGTTTTGTTTTTTTTTTTGGTGTTTGTCGTGATTCACCACCAACCCTTCAGGGACCTGTTTTCCCTTTTTTTCTTTCCCTCCTTTTCCCTTTTGTCTCTTAAATTTTTCTTCTCACACACGCTCTCTTTCTTCCCCCCCTCCCCATGTTCTGTTGCCTTTGCTTTTTATCTCCCCCCTGGTCGTTTTTTCCCTTGTTATTTTTTACTGGATCTCCCGTCTCTGTTCTCGGGCAAGGACTGACTTTTGCGTTTTTCTAAAGACCCTCCTCACCTCCCCGTTACCCTTCGTCTTGTCTTACGACCCTGCCCCAGGCTTTTTTCCGTCCATTTCTCCCTTCAGATATCGGTTTGCAACTGTTTCCTTTTCCCACGAGGGAGTCCCGCTCTTTTCCCCTGGGCCGACTTTGAATCCGACTCCTCACGGAGTGATTTTTCCGTTTTTTTCTTATCCCCTTGACGCATTTTCGGGCGGGAGTTCGTGTCCATCTAGATAGGCGACACTCCCTTTCCTCCCTTCGGTTCTTCGTCTTTTGGTAGGTTTTGATTTATTTTCTTTTCCCCTTCCCCCACCCCCCCCGTGGTGGTTTTGCCGTGTTTTTTTCTTTTTTTTTTATGAATGGAGGGCCTGGCCCCCTTTGAAGAACGCTCCTTATGTTGCCCGGACCTTCGCTCTGCTTTGTCCAACCTTGAAGGTCCCCCCATCCCCTTCTCTTCCTTTTGTGAATGAGCCTCGTCGTGTGGAGGTGCCATCTTTACCTACTCGTACCCGTGTCCAGCCTTATCCTACACAAAGCTTGCCTGAGGCTTCCCCCCCCCCCCCATTTATTCTGCTCCCCTCCCCTTGGTAACCCGCCCCTTTCTCTCATCCCCTTCCAGGGCACTTCGACTTTTCCATTTCTGTTAGCTGCCCGATTTTTCTGTTATATCTTGTATTTCGTCTAGGCTGTTTATCTTCCTTTCCTGATTAATCTCCTTCCATTTTCTGTCTATAAGTTCTGAATGGTCCCCGTGATTACACCGATTCCTCCCATCTCCTCTCCTAGGACCTCTTCTTCCCCCCACTAGGATTTGCTTTTATAACCCCTCTTTGGGATTTGCCTGATGCAGGGAAGAAGGGGCTACCCCCGGCTCATTGACGGACGTAAAGAGAGGGCATTTTTAATTATTCTACAAATAAAAGTCAGATTTGTACACCCCCCCCCCCCCTTTGCCTTTTTTCCCCCCTCTGCCCCCCTTTTTTTTCCCTCCTTTTTCCCCTTCCTTCCCCCCCCCCTAATCGCCCGTCCCTCTATTCCTTTCCTCCCGTTTTCGGGCCCCAACACTTGCTTTACCTGTAATGTCGTCCCCCTGCCAGTTTTTCTTTTTCCGGACAATCCCGCTTCCTTTCCCTTGACCCTTTTTCTCAACGTCTTCTTCCCTTTTGCTTCTTACACCCCGTGTCATCCCTCTTTCTCTGGACTCCTCGGTCGTCCCCGTCTGGACCCCTCCCGAGGTCACGAACTCCGTCTTTTTTTTTTTGCTCCCCTCAAAATCGTCTATTTTTTTTTCCTTCGTCTTCTTGGAGACACTTTTGGCACTTTCGAAGTTTCTCCTTTTTGGTACAAAGGTACTCCCCCTCGCGACTCTTGCGCACGTCTTTCCCTTTCAGAGAGATTCCCCTCGTTTCTTAGATGCTCCGCAAGCTGCTTTTTTTATGAAGCTTCTTTTTTTTGGCCGGGGAAAAGTTTTCCTCCTTGATGTTCTCCTCCCACTGAATTCCTGTCTTCTCTCCCCCCCCTTCGATGAAATTCCCCCCATGCTTTTCCGCGCAGGACTTTGCAGTGGGGACTGGGCTACTCTCCCCCGTTTCTCGCCGGGACGCATTTTTCCCTTCGGGTCTCGGTTCCGAGGGCTGGGTTTTTCTTGGCTGAGTCCATCAGCGGTTTTGGCGCTCTTCTCTTGCATCTTTTTCGACGACCCCCCACCTGGGTTTCCTGATCTTTTTCTTTTGTTTCTTGCTTGTACGCCCCTTTTTTTCTGACGTACCCGGCACCTACAGGTGGCCTCCCCACCACGCCCTCTTCCTTCCTTTTCAGAAACCCCCTTTTCCTGTGGATTTTCCTTGAGTTGCCACGCGGTTTCCCTCCCCCTTACGAGTTTTTTCCACTACACCACCTTACCTTTCTTCATTTTCCCCTTTGCCAGGCCATTCACGGTTGTAGTTTCCAGAAGGACTAGTTTCCCATCGTCTTTCCCGATTTCTTTTTGCGCTCCCCCCCCTCAACGTTTTTGTTCTTGCCATGCCCACCGGACATCGAGTCCCGGGACATTTTCTCTTTTTTCCTTTAGGTTTCGAGGGGCGTTTTCGGCCTTTCTTTTCCCCCCCCGAACAACCGTCTAGCTTCTTTAGGAGTTCCCGCTTTTTTCAGATTTCCAGATCCCCCCTCCGCACCTTCCGTTTTGTTTTATCCTTCCTCCCCCTTGGCCAAGTTCCTTGGTCTGTCTGTACCCCATGCTGCCTTTTCACGTCCTGTCCAAGGGCCCCCCCTTCTCCCGGTGACCGGGCCTTTGCCTTCTTGACTTGTCTTTTTCCCTCCCTTGCCCCCTTTCGAACGTTCTTTCGGGTTCTTTTGTTTGTTTTTTTTTTTTACCAGCTTCCTTACGGCGTCGTTCCTTCAGCTCTTTTTCTTCCTTATGCTCGTGGGGTGGTATCGACAGTTTAAGCTTTTTTTCCCCACATGGCTTTCTCCGTCCTTCATTTCTTTTTCAAACAGGTCCGGATATTCCCGTCGTTACCACTCTGCTTCGTTTCCTCCCTCCCTCCAGACAATGGTCCCCGGCTGTGCTTCCCCGATCTCCTTTCACGGCGTCGAGGCCTTCCCTCCTTTTGTCTTTTTTGAAAACCCTTATCGAGGGGGGGTGTCTCCGTTTTTTACCTCTTTCCTAATACCCTTTTTCCGTTTTCCCCTTTCCTTTTTCCCCCTTGGGACCCGACAAGTCAGAAGTTCCCCTGGTCCTTTTCCTCCTTTTTAGTCCGGTAGGATTTCTGGCTCTTTCAACTTGTGGTTAGCCTTCCCCCCCCATTTTTGAAGACTGTTTTTTCGGGCACACCCCTTTGTGGCTTTCCTGCCTCGAACTTGACCAATCCTCCCCGACCACTGTCGTGCTTTTTTTCCTCCTTGAGTCCTAGCTGCTTTTCGTTAAACGTCTTGAGAGTGTTCACCCAGCCAAGACCGGGATCCTCTCTCTCACTCCTCCTCCTTTTTTTCTGTCTGATTATCCCCGGTCGTTGTCTTGATAACAGCGCTCAGAACTGTTAACCCCATTGTGTTCTTCCGTTATACCCCCCCAGAGAATCCAGGTTAAAAGTCCATTATCTCTTTACCGGGATCGTTCCTTCGACAGCAGCTTTTTTTTCAGCCCTCTCATGGTCTGGCCCCTTTTTCCTCTTTTCCTTTTTTCTCCCGCCCTCCCAGTTTCCCTTTTCCTTGTGCCTCCCCCCAACGTTTCTCCCCGCGACCTGAGGTGCGCGTTTCCCTGTTTCCTTGTTTTTTCCAAGTTTTTCCCGCCTGAACCATTCACGCTTGCGCCTGTTTTCTTTCTTTTTGCGTTTAGTTATCTCGGTGTTTCCGGGTCCCCCTTTCTGTGTAATCTCTCGCTACCTTCCTTTTTCTCGATCAGCCCACAGAATTTTTTTTTGTCGGGTGATTCCCCCCAGCCTTTCCTTTGTCTCTTACCCCTTTCAACTTAGGAGCTCACTGTAGCTCCTTTTTCCCTACCCCCATGGTTGTAAGGCCTTAGTTCCCGATCCTCCCTTAACAGCGTTTCTTTTTTTTTTATTTGCCTTTAGTTTCTTTGGTCCCCCTCCCTTCATGGGTCTTTGTTCCCTCTGTGAGACCCTGTTTTTTCTGTGCAGCTCCTTTGAACACGCTTCCTTTTGGTCTCTCCCTGTTTCCCCGTTTTTAACTCCAGCCCTTGGACCCACGTTTTTGTTCACACAATTTCCCCGGATTTTCCTTGTGCCTTGATATGGATTATACTCGTCCCAGGTCTTGTGGCTTCTGTTCCTGGGCCGCCTTTGACGCAAATATCTCGCGTTTCCTTCACGGTTCGTTTGTGTCCCCCCCCCCGCGCCATTTTTCCCCCTGTCTCTGGGGTGTTTTCTGTCTTTATTTTCCCCCCCCCCAGAGACGGTCTGTCGTGGTCTCTTTAGTTCCTTTTCAACCTAACCCTTGAGTCCGGGGCGCCTTTGGTTCCAGTATTTGGCTGTAGCCTGCCTCAGTTACGGTTTACCTCAAGACCCCTGCCCCCTGTCCGAGTCTCAATTAATTTCCTTTTTCCCCCCTTTCCCCTCCAGGAAGTACTGCCTCTCAGTGGGTGTTTCAACCCCCGGTTCCTTTTTGTATCCTGCCTTTGCTGCTACACTCCAGATCAACTCTCTCCTCCCCTTTTTTTTTCGTTTCATACTTTTGAGACCCTCCAGAATCTGGCTTCTGGCAGTGACTGCTCCCGCGTACCCCGTACTGAGACCCGCAAGTACAGGGGCTTCCCTTTTATTCTTTACCAGGAGGGCAATCGTTCTTCTTGCCCCATTTGCTTGCGGATTGGCCTTTTTCCCCATTCCCATTTCCAGGTGGTAAATGATTCTCTTGCAATCTCTCGATCAAGCTTCAGTGTAGTTCCTTCCCCTCCCATTTAACTCGGCGATATCGTTTGTTCTTGTTTTCCTCTACTATTTTCTTCCCCCTCCTCCCGTATAGAAGTTGCACACTTTGAATCTCGTCCGATCCACCTTTTTTCTCATCTGGTCGAGATGTACCGCCTGATAACTGTCCCTAGAAGTGTTTCCTCAGATTCGCGGGTTCTTTTCTTTCCCCGGCCCCCTCCACGTCTTTAGTGTTGGACAAGTATTGACCAGGTTTAGCCCTTTTTTTTGGACCGTTGACCTCCGATCATGCGCGGGACCGTTTTTCCAATTTGGGTGCCAGTTTATTCCCCGGGTGGTCCCTTTCGCCAGTCCCTACTTAGTCTGGGCTCGTGGTTTAGATTTACGTTTCTTTGGTTCCCTTCCCCCTCCAGCTTCTTGTCTTGCCCCAGTTTACCGGCGCCCTGCTGTTCTGTCTTCCCACACGAACCATACGTGCTCTCATCGACTAAGAAGCCCACCAGGATATACCGACCAGTATTCATGATCGCTTGAAGTTTGGGATTCTTTAATTGCAGCTTTTTTCTTTCCGGTCCAGGAGCCTGTACGGCTCCGATTTCCACGTGGCCAGAGTCTCTAATCGCTTTTCTTCCCCTACCAAATGTGAGAATTTGATTTCCCGCCGCTTCACAGCATGGACAAGTGTTTTTCCTTGAAAGAGTACATATTTTTTAAACGTGGCACTAGCCTCGTCTTTTCCGATTTTACTCAATCCCCCTAAGCCCTTCCATAGCAAAGGAATAGTACTAGGTGGGGTATTCGTGAACTAATTATATATAACTATTTTTGCCCCTCTTTTAGAAGATTTAGACTGACCGTTGATCCATCTTTTATAGGGCCTCCAACATTGTGGTAGAGTCCGGGGCGACCCAAGTCCACGTGCCTTCTTACGCTGTTTTACTTCCCCGTACCCTAGTAACGAACTACATACAGCCTCTTGTCTCCCCCCCCCCAGAAAGGTAATTCCCCCATTGCCCACCCATGGACAGTTCAATCTCTTCTTGATCAAGGAAGCCAATCCGACTTCCTGTTTGGAAGTCTTGACCCAATCGGCCGTTGGCGGAACTGTCCCCTTTTTTTGCCCCCCCGTGACCCGATTTCTCCTGCTTGGGTGATTTGTCAAAGGGCCCCCCCTGGTCTGGAAGTAGGTGGTTCTTCTGGCCCCACTTTCAACCTTTTTTTTAGACATACTTTTAACATCGGGATACATGCTGGGCTACGCACCCTTTTGTCTTCTTCTGGATGGGGGTCCCCCCTATTTTTTAGGTCCCCTCTTCCACACCCCGGTCGCTGACCGCTTTTTTTTTTTTTTTTTTTTTTTTTTTTTTTTTCCCCCCCCCCCCCCCCCCAGTTTACCTCCAATTCGTCTCCTTTTCACCCCCACTGCCCCTCAAAGAGATTCTCCTTTCTTTGTTGTTGTCTGAGAGATCTCCCTAAAATGGGTGGGATTGGGTGTCACCCTTCGCGCCGGCAATTTGCCCTGGAACCTCGGGTAAGTCGTTTCTTGTTTGTCACAGCCTTTTGCCCCGTTTTTTTCTCCCAAGTCTCAGCTGTTGTCTGGCGCGTTGAAATTATTTTGCTTCAATTTTTTCCCTGAGTTTTCTACTTTACCCCCCCCGCTGGAGGATCCAACAAGTGCAACTTTCTTTTTTTTTGGTTGTGTGCCCCCACAGCAGAACACTTTCCAATTTTGCACACCCTTTCCCGTTCACGGGACAACTTAAGTAGCCGCATCAATCCCGTCGGGTTCTGCGGCTGTTTTTTTCCGACCAACAGAGAAGGGATCCCCCCCCCCCCCCGGGCTTGTTTGGGTTCCGACCCTGGCAAACCCGTCCGTTTTTGAAATTGTCTTTGAGTGTCACCAGGATATTTTGACACCCTGTTCATGTGCATTCCCCCCCTTTTTATACCTTGATGATAACCTTGAGTTGCTGGTGTTTGTTCGTTTTTCGTTTAGGGGGGACACCCCTTTCATTTTTTTTATCGAGGTTTTTAGTGACAGGGGTTTACTTCCCTCACAACTCCAGGCGCGAACCTACCCACACCCTCCCTTGAGTTCTTAGAACTCCCCCTGCGAGTTTCTTTTTTTGGCAGTGGTCCCCCCAAACGGGCAGTTTCACCAACCCTAGTTAGCAGAGCAGTCAGGTAAGATTTAGACCGTCCCCCTCCGTCTGTGATTTTGGGCCCATTGGCTTTTGACATTCCCGGTTTTCTGGGCCGGGCTGTTGTGGAGGTTCCGACGAGAAGATTCTTTCACGTAAGGGTTTCCCTTATGGAGGGTCACCTCCGTGGAGGGCCCAAGGAAACTGTTTTCGACCCCGGTCTTTGACTCCTCGGCACCTGAGACTACAAGGTCCTTCAAGTGACCCCCCTTGCTGGTCCAATGGACAGAGTGTCCCCCCCTCACTGTTGGAGAGTCACGGGCTCTTGTTCCTTCTTTTCCCCCAAGCTTGGGATCCTTCCCCCTGAGCTCCTTCCGTTTTAGAACCCCCCCATGTCCCTCCGTGTATCGCGCATTGGCCCCCCTTTTGGTGAATCCGTAGGGCGCTACCACTGATTTATAGACTCCAGTCGGTCTGGCTTCTTTGCTGCCCCCGGTTTCCCTCCTCCCCCGGACCCCCTGGTACCCCCCCTGGATGAATACGCATTTTTCGTTTTCCGGGCATGCCCCCTCCTTCCTACAAATCAATCGCTGGGGCCCCCGTCTCGTTTCTCCTTTCTTTCTAAGTGTAAGGGCTTCCTTCCCTCTTTTTTCGTCAGACGGATTCCCCCTAGTTGAAACTTTTCCTTTTTCATCAGGCGTCCACCGAACGATAGTGATCTCCCCTTTCCTTGTTTTGTTCCCACCCCCCCTACTTCTTGTTTAGGGCCCAAACCTGGCACCCGGCAAAGTTCTCCCTGCTACCTTTGACCCTTTCCTTCCGGCCCAACCTGAATCCCCCCTTTTTACCCTGAGGTTTCCAGACCCGGATCGATGACGTTTTCTTCTCCCCCCCGGTTCATCTTCTTTTATATTTTTTTCTTTTACTCTTATGTTCTCCCAAATTTTGTTTTTTTTTTGGACGAGCAGGCCAAGACGCTGTGTTCGTCCCCCCGGGAGGACGGTTCCGCCGGTTCGTTTCCGGAGTTTTGGTGGCACCCCCCCCACTCACCCTCCGTTGGCGGTTACACCTCATTTCAGCCAATCCCCTCCCCCCTGAGGCGTCTTCCCTCACCGGGCACTCCGAACGAGCTGTTGTTTTTTCTTCCTTTTGGTCCAGATGCAGGAGCAGGTTTCCCCACCGGGTTCCCACCCATTGATATTGTTGTTTTTTTTTCTTAGGGCCTTGTTTGATTGACATGCCCTTTTCCAGTCACGCCGACTTCCTTTTCTTTTGTACGGCTCTGAGCGCTCCTTCGCTCTTTTCAACATTTGAGGATGACCAGTCCCGCCCGGGTCCCTGCTGTTCTGCTTTTTGAAGTCAACCAAACCTGGGCGTTTTCTCCTGCTCTGGATTTGTGAGCCCTGTCCCCCTTAGAATTTTAGTAACCCCCCCCGGAAAAGTTTCCTATGTTTTGCCCCCCCCCACGGACCCTGCTGACTTCCTTTGACTCATCTCCCAAACGTGGCCGGCTTGGGATTGTTTTTCTTTTTTTGAGCCGGTTCTGGCCGTTTTTCCTCCCTCTCGGACGGGCAAAACCTACCACTAACGTGACCACCTTTCCCTGCATACACGGGGATTTCCTAAGGACGTCTCCTTTTCGCGCGTCTTTTTCTGCTGTCGAGCAGTTACCCCCTGATGGCCTTCCCGTTTTTGTGTCTGGGATTCCCCATTGCCCCCCCAATTTTTTTCCTTCCAGGGCCCTTAGAAGCATCGCCCTTATCGTGTATCTTGGGGGCTCTCCCTGCCTGCTTTGCCCCTCACCCCCCTCCCAGTTTTTGGATCGGTTCTTGAGAGATCCCTCTCTTTATTTTTTTTTTTCAGATTTTTTTTTTCTGCCAGCTTTACGTGTCCAAGGATTTCTTGCAACTTTCTGAGGTTGACTCGTCCCATTGTGTGCTTCCTTTCCGCGAACCTGGATCCCTTTCCTTTCGTCGTCCTTCGTCCCCCCGAACCCTGCCCTTTCCTCCGGTTCCGTTTTCTGTCGGTATGATTTTTGGGGACGATCCCAAGGCCCGGTTTCTGGTTTTTTTTCTCGGTCGACACTGTTCCGGCTCTACCCCGTGTTAAATGCTGCCTTTTCCCCTTTTTGAGTCGCCCCGAAAAGACGTCTGTGAGGCTCTCTCCCGAACTGTCTTGTCCTTTTTTCTAGGTTCCACCCGACTTTTCTGTTTTACACCCCACAGTTTAGAGGATCTACTTTGAATTTTTTGGCTTCAAAGGGGGCCCCGAACAAGTCATCACGTTTCTAGGCTTTCTTCATGGTCGGGCGGTTTCCCCCGACTCCTTCTTGGCCCTTGTCCACCCCTTTTTCAATCACCCTGACCTTGGTTGCTCGGCAACTGCTGTTTCTTTACTCCCGTTCCCTCCACGACCTGGACCGTTTTTTCCCCTGCCTTTCGTTTGGGGGAGGCCCCTCTGCTCGCCTCCCCTCTTTGCTTTTTTTGTTTTACCCGCCCACGATCTCCGGATTTCCTTTTCTTTACTCCTCCGCCCCCCTTTGTTGTTCTGTAGTGAGCGTTCCGGGTCGTGGCTTGTTCTCCAACTTTTTTCTTTTCCGCCCGGGTCATAAAGCCGTCCGTGTTCTTCCAGCGACGCCAGTCGCCCACGTTCTTCTTTTTTTATTTTTCGCCCCTTCGTCTTATGCCTGCAGTTTTGTTTTCCACTGCTCAGGTTCTTTTTTTTCTTGCTTTGAAACCCGTTTTCCCCCCTGGTTTTATCCCGCTCCCTTCCGACTGACTGTAAGGTCTTTTTTGCGGTCAGGTTTGTCCCTCATCTTTTTCCCACCACCGGTGGGCCAGTCATTCGACCTGGTTTTTCTTTCCTACCCTTTTTTCTGAACTTCCGCCCCGTTCGGAACCCCCTAGCAGCCCTTCCCCTTTCCCATTTTATTCCTTTCTTTCTCTGGTACCGCAGGTCTTCCCCTTGGTGCTACTTCTGATTTTTTCCCTTTTCCCGTTTGACCCCCCGGTTTCCTTCTTTCCCCTGATCGGTTTACGAGCCCCCTTCTCTCTTCTTATAGGCCCCCCCACGATTCCTTTTACCCTTTTTTAAATCTTGCCCCCGCACCACCAGACCCGGTTCGGCCCTTTTTGCTCACTCGAATCTCCCCTGTTCCGGGTTGCTTCCTTTTTTTTTTCAAGAGTTGCCTTCTGTCCCCTGATCAGCATCCGGTCACCTCTCAAATCCCCCCCTTCACACCCAGATGGACCCCCCCACCATACCAGTCCCCCAGCTCGTTTTCCGGTTTGATATGGGATCTAATAAGTTCAACGTTTCTCTCTGCCCTTTTGGTACTGTAAGAAGACACCTCCCCAGTCCATCTAACGCTGATCCGGCGATATTGGTATGCCACTGTCGGCCGGTTTTCTTTTTTTTTTTTTTTCGTAGGCAAACCACCCTCCAGCTTCGTCTTCCTAATCTGCGCGCTTGCGTTCTCACCCCTTCTCACCCCCCCCATTGATATTTGATCCGGCCCCCCTTCGCACTTTTTTCGGTTCTTGTTTTTTTTGTACCCACCCTCTTCAATTCGGGTAGGCACGGCCCACCTCCCCGGCACTGCCCAAGTCCAGCCTTCTTTTTTCCCCCCTTCCAGGACCTACTCGCTTGTTCTTTTTTTCTGTGGGTCCGGCCACCACTTCTCTCGTTTTTTCCCCCGGTATTCCCCATTTTCTTTGCGGCTCGCCCCCTTGTCCCACGGGTTTCCTCCTCTTCCAGGTTTCCTCTTGTCCTTACCCAGCAGGCAGGTGATGTCCTTTTTCCACCCTTTGACCCTCCAAGGCTTGCACCTCCGCGACCCCGTCTTTTTTACCCGCCGTTTCAGGGACAGTTTCTTTTTTTTCAACTTCCCCCAGTGCTGTCGTTCTGAAGGGCAGGAGCTTGGTTTTTCTTCCCCCTTGGCCTGTCTTCGTTCTTTTTTTTTTTGTCCCTGGACTACCAGAACCCCTGCATTCCCCTTGTTCCACAGATGTTTGGTTTAGCTTTTTGGTGGCAACCCTTTTTTTTTTTCCGGCATTTTGTCGGAAGTAGGTCCCTCCGCCATCATGCTTTTTTGGGATTATCTTCTTTTATTAGCTTCAGTGCCCCCATTGGTCTCCTTGCCCCCCCCGTCCTCGACCCTTCGAATTCCTGTCTTTTTGCTATTAGTCACCCAACTTTGATTTTCGAGCAGGGCCCGACGTTTCCCCCCCCTGACGTCAGCTGGCGTCTTTCTCGTTCGATTTTTGTTCCCTTTTTCCCCTTATCGGGTCGGTTCCGGGCGGGCCATTGTCCGGTTGGCTGGGTGGCTCTCCCTTTACCAAAGTGATATTTGGGCCGGCAGTCCTGGAAGGTCTTTGTTTCCCAGCTTTTCAGAGGGACGTCCTTCTTGTCGACGTCCATTGACCCACTCCGGCTGATCTTGTCCCATTCCTTTTTAGATTTACTCGGGTCATCACCCTTTCTTTTTTTTTCCTTTTTAGGTCAACTTGCGTCGGAGTCTCCCCTGCACTCCCCCCTCTTAACTACCCCTTCCCTATCCGTGTCGACGCGTTGCCCTGAGGGTGGCGCGTTCCCAACTTCTTTTCAGAGACGTGATCCAGCAGGTCCTTGTTTCCACTTGTCCTTTTTCCCAGGTAGACAATTACTTCCCTTCTTCGCACTGCGACATAAATTTCCCTTTTTGTTTTTTTTCCCCCCCCTTCATGCTTCCGCCCGCTTAGTCGTTCAGGTTTTTTTTCTGGCCCTCCTCTGAGGTACATGTGTTCAAGGTGTCTGCACGGGCCTTTCTCTTGCCGATCTCGATTCTTTTTCCTAACTTTGGGGGCTCTCATGGCGGACCCTCACCCGGGTCTTTCCCGTTCCTTTTCCTTTGCGCCTGCTCCGCCGCTTTTGTTGGCCCGCTTTCGATCCCTCCAGGTTTGAATTGAGCCAGCCGCTTTTTCCGGTATTACCCCGTCCCTCCCCTTGTCCGACTTTCTTTTCAAAGGCTTCCTTATTTCTTTAATTGGCCCTCGAACTCGGTTTTTTTCCTGACTCCCCGTGATCCTGTACTTTTTTTTCTCCCCTTCTACTTTCCAGACCAGTCTCATCCCCCGACTTGCGCCAGCACTGGTCCTTCCCCCCAGGAATTACAGTGTTTTCCTTTACCCAAGTCTAACTTGTCCGGATAGGGGGAGGTTGGTACAGTTCCCCCCTGTGGTTCTTCCCAGCTTGGGGATGACTCGTTCCTTCACGTCTTGAAGTCGTTTTTTTCCTCTTCCCACCTTTTCATGTTTGCAGCGTTATATGTTCTTGTGGAACATAGGGATCCTTGAGCTTTTTTTTTTTCCCAGGTCCACCGGTCGATCCTGTTCTTGCCTCTCGTTTGTCGTGCCCACAGAGAAGTCCGTTATTTCCCCCCCCAAATTTCCCTTTCCAATTTTCTTGCCGCCCCCAGGCGCCCTTTTTTAAAAACCGCCCTGCGTTTCTTTTTTTATCTTTTTCCTATTCCCCCTGAATCCCAATCCTTGTGGTGTTGAGAGGCCCACGTTTTCTTTCTAGCCCGTTGCCACCCTTGATGAGTTGCTTTTCTTTGCCCTTTTTTCCCAGCTCGGTTAATTTTCCCGTTTTGTGTGCAACCCCGGGCGTTGGTCCTCCTGTACGCTCCAGCGGCAGCCCTCTTTTCGCTCCGTGTGGTCCGGCCTCCTTTTTTTCCATGATCCTGGTATTGATCCCTCTCCCCGAGGGTCGCAATAACCCCCCCCCCTTTTTTTTTCATTTTCCCGCTGACCCTACTTCCCCTTGGACTGGTCGGCCCTGGCGAAAGATTTTCTCTGCTTTTTGGTTTCTGTTACCACCCGCCTTCAGTTTCCTTCCCCCAGGCGTCGTGGGTCTCTTCACCCCTTAGTTCAACGTGACCCTGGGCGCCTCGCTGAGTCCAAATGTCAATTGCCACTTTGCTACACCGTGTTATTCCCGTTCTTTTCCAATTTTTTTCTTTTTTTTTGCTGTCTTTTTTTCGTTCGAGGGCCGTTTTGGGTGCAGTCGTAAGAATCTGTTAAGTGTTTCACAGTACTCTTCTTTTGTTCCTCCAATGTTTTCTTCTGTCGGGGAGAACTTTACTGAGAGTTTTATTCCCCCCCCCCCCCCGCCTCTCTCCTCTACGACACCCCCGCCATGCGCCGTACTACCACAAGCAATCAGATATCTCACCCTCACCCCCCTCCCTACCTTCTGCACTCTCTCAATCTACCTCTCCCACTTCCCATCCCCCCCCCCCCCCCCCCCCCCCCCCCCCCCCCCCCCCCCCCCCCCTCCCCCTTTTCCCCCCCCCCCCCCTCCCCCCCCCCCCCCCCTTCCCCCCTCCCCCCCCCCCCACCCCCCCCCCCCCCCCCCCCCCCCCCCCCCCCCCCCCCCCCGGACCCCCCCGAGTTTTTTTTTCCCGCGGCTCCCAAGCAGGGGGAGTTTTCTCGTTTTTTTTTTAGAAGACACGTTTCGGTTGTCCTTTTTTTTTTTTTTCTTTTTTGTGGCGCTCTCCCTGGGCCGTAGGTTGTTCCTTGCAGCGGTAGTTTCGGTTTTGAGGCGGTGCTTGTGGCCGGGACCTTCGACCTTTTTTCCAGCCCCCGTTTACAAGACAGTCCTTTTTTCGTGCGGTCATGTTCTTTCCGACACAGGCGCAACTTGTTATGGGTTTTTCTTTTATTTCGGATTTTGCGTCCCGGCGCATTTTTGTCCCCTTTTTGGTTGTGGTGGATTTTTTCATGGTTTTGGTGGTGCAGTTTAAGCCAGGGGCAGAGCTTTTTCCCCCCGTTTCTTGCCTTCTTCGGGGTGCGCTGTGCCGTTTTTTTTTTCCTTACTTGCCAGGACTGCCCTTCCCCTTCTGTGTGTTTTGTTCCTTGGCACGGTAAAACCCCCCTTTTCTGCGCTTTTTATTTTGACACCTTAGCTTCCCCCCCTTTTCCCTCTGACCGGCCGTTTTTGGTACCTTTGCCTTTCCCTCCTTCGGCGCCCAAGTGTCCCTTGCCTGGTTCGTTTTCCACACGGCAAACCCTTGCCTTCTTTCCTTTTTTATGATTTGGCCGGAAAGACTCTTCCTCCTTTTTTCCCGCACTTTTTTTGAGTGGCCGTTCACCTTTCCTGCTTTTGCCCCCAGGAGGGCCCCCCGAGTTCCTTTTTTTCGCAACCCTTCCCGAGGTTATTCCTTTTGTCTTTCAAGACCACCCCAACCCAACTGCTTCGACTCGCCCCGTCCTTTTTTTTGGAGCTTTGATTGCCTTTGTCCTCCCTCCGCCTGCTTTCGAGGAGAGTTAAGCTTCCATTTTCTTTTTTCTGTGAAACCCCCTTGTTTTCTTCCCCTTTGCCCATTTCATCCCTTCTTCCGCAGCCATGGGATTTTTCTGCTTCTTTTTCCAGCCTTCTAAGCCGATCGCTGAGCCTCTCCCCTTGTTCGTGGCTTACCTCTCTCACGAAGTCGGTCGCGTACGTTTATTTTCTTCCTTGTTTTTAGCAGCCGGCCCCTTCGTTTTTTTTCCCGTATCGAAGAACCCCCCCCTGGTCATTGGCGGATCGTGCATTATTTGCCGAAGAACCTGAGAAATTCCCGTCCCAGTGGTGGGACGTCACCCCCCCCACTCTTCTTTGGATTCTGTGGCGATTTTTCCTTTGCCAGTTTACCCCGCGGCCGTGCCCCGTTACCTTTTTCCCCCCACTTTTAAACCCCAAGAAAGGTTCGTTCCCCAAGGGTGCCCGGATCAGTGAAGGGCCAGCTTCTTTTTTTTCCCCGCTGAACACCCCCCTGCGGCTGGACGTTTCCTGACTTGGTGTGGGTGTGTTGACAAAGGTTCCCATGGACTTTTCTCCGGCAAGTCTGTTTCTAGTCCTCTTCTTTTTTGATTTTTTTCTGCCCCGATGGTCGTTTCCCTCCCCCCCCGCCCCTGCTTGTTTTCACTTCGACAGATTCCCGGTTTTTCGCCACCAAGAGTCACTTCCCCTCCTGGTTCCTCTTGACCGGTCCAAGGTTTTTCTTCGTTTTACCGGATTTTATCGAGGACCTCCCTTCGCCTCTCCCCTCGAAGGGTCCTGTTTTTTTTGCCTTCAAGGATTTCCCTCCCATCCCCCCCCCTCTGGCCAGGATGATCTTTCTTTACGCCTTCCAAGCTTACGACTTCGGCTCGCCTTCCTTCTCTCTTCTTCGAACTGTCACGGATCCCCTCCTCCCCTTTCAGTGGTCCTTTTCCCTCCTACCCCTATTTCAAGAAAGTTCTTCCGGACTTCCTTCTCCCCCTTCCCCGGCTTGAGAGGAGATCCTTGTGTCCTGAACCACACGTACCCCTCTTTTTTCCTTTGAATACCTTTGGTCTTTCCCAGTTTTTCTCACGGGAAACCCGATGCCTTCCTTTCACCTCCATACTGCTTCATGTATTTTCAGTCCTGGATTTTCCTTTTCTTTTCCTCCCACCTGCCCGCACACGACCATGCCCTTGGCCCCCCCCCCCCCCCATGATTGCTACGGGACGATCCCCCCCCTCGAACCTCACCTTTTTTTTGGTGGGGGACTGTTTATTTTTCTTGTCGGAGAACCTGCTTTTCTGATTCCCCGGTCCTTCCGCTTCCCCATTGACAGTGGATATATCTATTTCCCTCTTTTCCTTTCTTTTTTTTGTCTCGAGGAGAATCACGGTCTTTTTTGCTGGGGTCCTTCTTCCTCCTGCTGCCCCAGCCGTTTTCAAAATCAAGTCCCCCCTTCTTTTTTTCCCCCCTTAGTGACCGGGGGGGGGGAATTCGTCTACCCTCCTTTTACTCGTTTGTCGTAACAGCCAGTTTTTTTTTTTTCCTGCCCTGATTACTGAGTGAGCGCTCCCTTGCCCTTTTTTCTAGGACCTTTCCCGAAAATCCCCCCAGGCGTTCTTTCTTTTTGGTTTGGTCTTGCCCTTTCTCTTTTTCCACGTTTCTTTTTTTTTTAGGCCTGGGTATATAGGTTTTTCACTGGTTCCTGTTTTTTGACCTCTCCGGCCCCCCCTGTCGGGATATTCCCTTCCCCCTGACTGTTCTTTTGTCCCCCCCCCTCTGGCCATCTCCCTTGAAAGAAGCTCAGTTTTCTTTTAGACGGACCGTTCTCGACTCCCTCGATCCGATTTTCTCTCCCCTTTCCTTTTTCTCTTCCTCCCCCACTGACCATCTTTGGTTTGTCCCTTCAGCCTTTTTACTTCTCTTTTCCCGCCGGTGAGTCTTTCCCTTCCGTTTGTTTTCAGGTCCTCTCATTTCTTCCTTTTTCCACAGAAGCATTTTTTCCCAGCCTTTTTCCTCAAGGACCAGGCTTGCCCGTCTTTTCCCGGGGTCCTCTTCTTTTTTGCTTTTTTTTAGGCCTTCCTCCTGTTTGGCTAGCCGTCCCTTCCCTTCCCTCTCCCCCCGCGAAGACGTTTCCTTCGTCCTTTTTGGCGTTGCCCGGGGGCTGGATCGCCCCTCCTTGTCTTCAAAAGCGCCCCTCTGCTTATGGTTCCCTAACCTTTTCTCTGTTTCCCTTTGTCTTTTTCCCAGGGTTATTTTTGGTATTTTTTTTCTTTTCCCTCTTACGGGTTCTTCCTTCCCTCCCTTTTTTTGGTCGTCTTCAAGGATCTCCCCTTGTCCCCCCTTTTGTTCTCCTTTCCCTCGAAGTTTTTTCGGTGTCCCTTCGTTGACGGTTTTATCCGGTGTCTTCATCCCTGCCCAGTTAGCCAGCTTTTCTTCGCGTTTCCAGGTGTCCTTTTTTCTTGAGCCTCTATTCCCTTGATGCTGTCCCAGCAAGCAGCCCCCCCCCCCCTTTACAGGCAGCGACCCCTTTCCTCCTTCTCCTTTTCCCAGGCCGGACAGCTTCTTTTTTTCTGATTCTTTTTGGCAAGCGTCACCTTGTCACCCCTAGTTTTAGTTGTCACCCCCTTTCTTCCGTTTAAAAGATGATTACTTCTTCTCTTTGACCTGGTCCCTTAGTAGGCTTCCCACTCGTTACCCCCTAAGATACCTGTGCGATATCGTTTTTGTTACCTTAGTCTCCTTTGTTTCCTTTGGTCTTACCTTGCCGTTCCGACAAGTTGACGTTCCCTGTATTTTCTTTTCTTTCTTCATAAAGGGATCCTGGTCGGCAGGGCTTTCTTGAATCCTCCCCCCTTAAGCGTCCTCAGCCGCCCCCCCCCCCCCTCCTTTCCCCCCCCCCCCCCCTCCCCCCCCCCCCCCCCCCCCCCCCCCCCCCCCCCCTTCGATTCTTTTTTTCCCTTTTCTCTGAGCATGACGGGACTTGCCGTTGGACTTTTGGTTTCCCCTCCCCCTTGCGGTTTTCCTTTCCCTTGGTAAGCTTTTTTGTCAAGTTGTCGTTACCTTTTTTTTTGTCGTCCGCCGTACGACCTCACGGCTCGCCCTTTTGATATGTTAACTCGGTCATGCCAGCGTTAGACCCCCCGGGTCCCGTTATTCCTCTCCTCTGCTTTCCTCCCCTTTTTTTTCCTTGTGCACTCTCCTTCCGCCGCTGCCCTGTTGGTTTCTCCTTTCCCAGATTTTCGAGCCGTGATACGCCCGCTTTTCTCTGCTTTCTTCTCCTCCCCCCCGCCCCTCTTCTCTGGTTCGGTCCTCAGAACATGTCTCCTTTGTTCCTTACTTTTTTTTTCAGGGGGCGGGATCGTTGTACCGGCCCAGCGCCGCCGGAGCCTCCCCCTTTTCCTGGTGACCCGATTTGCTACGCCCGCTTTCCCCTAGACTCCCACCTTCAAGAATTTTTTTCCCCCTTCGACACGGGAAGCCTGCTTTCCAACGCTTTGTTCATTTATCTTTTAATCCGGGTTTTCACCCCGGCCGGTTTTTTTCCCCAATCTCCACCCTTTTTGCAGGCCGGTCCAAGTTCCCCCCGGCTTCTGCTGCCGTTCCTGCCCCCTGACTTCCCCCATTGACTCGACCCGTTGATCTCTTGTTTTGTCCAGGCACCCCCGGACCCTTTTTTTTTAATTCCTTTCTTTTGACCCGGCAGGTCACTTTCCCGGTTTTTCCCTGTCGACCCCACTAGTTTTTTCCTTTCCCACCTTGGCTCGTCTACCCCACGTTGACTATTAGGGCATGCTCCCCTTTTTCCCTTTTGAAGTAGGGTTTGTCTGTCCCGGTTTCCATTGTTATCCTGTGTTTTCAATTCGGGATCTTTTCTTTAGCTTGGAGGAGTTGATCTCCCCCATTCTGCGATGGCTCCCGCCTCCGCTTTTGTGTTTCCCTCTCGCCGGACTCTTTTGCACCCGGTCTTTTTTCCCTTTGACCTTCGGTTTCCCCTCCAAATTTTTTTCTTCCTTGGAACTTTCCTCCCTGACGACTCTATTTAATCCCTTTTCCTCCGGTTCCCACCCCCCCGTTGTTTTTATATTTACCTCTTAGCACACCTGGGTGGTTTCCAGGGTATTTTTCCTGTTGTCAAATTAAGTGGCAGATTTTTCTTTTCTTTTTCAATTTCTCAGTTTCCCCCCAGCCTAACAGTGTTTCAGAACCGCCCCGGGCAGACCTTGTTTTTTCCCCTCTTTTCCTTTTTCTTGTCTGTCCCGGCCACCTAGGTTTCATCACCTCCTCTGAAGGGAGAACTGTTTTTTCTTGCCCACGCCCCCCCAATTCGTCTTCATCCCCCCCCGGACACAATCGACTTCTTAACTCCCTTTACCCTGGATGGAAACTGCTGTCTCAAGGCGTTTCCCCCCACCCCTCCCCCTTCCTGTTAGGTTTCAGGGGACTCCCTCCGCTGTCCGTTTTCATTTCTGGTTATGCTGCCCCCCTCTCTGAAGGGATTACCTTTCCCCCCCCCTTCTATTGTGGTCGTCTACCTTGGCAACCAAACCCCGTTTCCTTTCTTTTCCCTTGTTTGAACCTTCTTTCCTTGGACCGCTGGGTTCTTTTTCCACCCCGGCGGCTCATGATCTAGTGGTTTCCCCGGGGTTTTTCCCGTGTTCCCCCATGCTTCACGGTCGTTGTTTCTTTTTTTCCGTTTTCTTACTTGGCACTCCAAGGGACCCAAGTTCTTTTGCTTCCCCTGGTTTTCTCTTTTTGACAGTAAGACCTCCCCCGCTTTTTTTTTACGATAGGGTAGCCCCCCCTGCCTCCTTTTTCGCGTGGGTCTCACTTCCTTTCTTTTTCTTTTGCCCCGGAAAGTTTCATTTCCCCGTTAACGAGATTCTTTTTTTTTTTAGCCTACGCGGCCAGGTAAGTTTCAGGTGGCATAGCCTGAACTTCCCCCTCTCCCCCTGCGGACCGGTTTTCTCTTCCTCCAGTAGGGCCGTTATTCTTCTCTTTCTTTGTTTGCAACTCCCTCTTTTTTCTTTCCTTTTCTTATTTGAGACCCTTCGCCAGGCAGCGTTTACCCTTTCCGGGTCCAAGCGTCTTTACCTCCCCCCCGGCGGGCCCTCACCCTTGTCTGAATCTTTCTTTTGACAGCTTTTGCGGTCCCCGACGCCCGCGCAAATGGTTTTCCTTTTCCCCGGGGTATCGTTTTTGGGAGTACAAGCGTTTTCTTTTTCCCCCCCCCTTTCCCATGCTCCCCGTTGCTAGAACCGGGTTACGGTTCTTCTTCGCTTCTTTTTTGTCAGCTTCTCGGTAGCCTTTTTCCTGATCGTTTTCGGCCGTGATTTTTTTCCGTTCCGCGTGGGGCGTGTTTTTGTCTCGCGCCCCTTGACTGCCTCTTTTCTGAGGGGAATGTGACTTTTTTACCTTTACGATCGTCCTCCGTCCCGGGGGTTCCCTCCCGTCTTTTTTACGCTTTGCCGACAACGGTTTTTTCTTCTTGGTACGACCCCCCGTTCCTTGGCTTCCGGCCCCAGTTTTTTTTTCACACTATAGGCTTTTCGCGCCCTTTCCTCCTTCGCCAAAAGGCCTGCCTCCCCCCTCGAGAAGGATGTTGGCCCCTTTTTGGCCCAAGAGATTGAAGCCCCCTTCCCCTTGCTAGCACGTTGTGTCATGCCGGTGCTTCACCTTCTTTCTTTTATACCCCCCCGGAGCAAGTTCCTGGAAAGCCCCCCCAGTTCTGTTTTCCGGACGGGAGGACTTTTTCGGTAGAGGAGACCCTGTAACCTTTTTTTTTGAGCGGTCCCTTTAACCACCCCTTTGAGAATCTCCTTAACGGTCTTTGCTCCCCTTCTAACCTCCGACGGAGCTGCCTCCGTTCCCCCCCTTCTTTCCTCATCATTGGCAGGGAAGTGGGGTCAATTTTTTCTCTGGGCACCCTATTTTCTGGGCATTTTTTTTTTTGACCAGCGCTCTCCCAGTTTCCCCACAATGTCTGGGCCGCGCCTTTTCCCTTTTTTCTCTCCTTACTTCCCTCTTTTCCTGTGTGTTACCTTCACGGAGCCTTTCTTTTCCGTGGTGGCTCTGTTCTGTTCCGATGCTTGCTGCATTTTCCCGTGAATCCTTTTTCTTTTCTTTTGACGGCCGACTGATCTTTCTCCCTTTTTTTTCCTTTTTTTTATGAGGGGGGCGTGCTCTTGTTCCCCCTTTTTGAAAGTTACACCCTTTTCCACCCTCGTCGGGTTGAGTCCCCCCCTCGCCTGTGAGACAAGTGGGTCCTTTTTTTTTTTTTTCACACCCCCCGTTCCGACTGAGGGTCCCCTTTCCTCCCCCCCCCAGTACTTGTCTTTTTCCCTTTCCCCCCACCCTTTGGATGACCCCAAAAAGCGGGGCCCTCCCTTCCCCCCCGGTTGTTTTTTAGAAGTTTGGACCTCTACGTCGGGCGCAGGAGGCTGGCCCTCTGAGTCTTTGTTTGTTTCCAGCCCCCTCCGGAGTCTCTTCTTGGACCCCAAAGAGCTTAGGCCTTTCCGCTGGGCGAGGGGGAGTTTCATCTATTCTCCTTTTTGATTTTTTGGCTTTTGGCCCCGCCTTCTTACTTTTCTTGGATCTTCGAGGAGATACCTCTCCCTTTTCGCCCTCCGGGATGTTCCCCCGGCTACTTATTTCACACAAGGCCTAGTTGTTAAAAGCCCCTTGCTTTTCGTGAACGTTTTTTTCCCTTTATGTCCCATTCACTTCCCCCCCCTTTCGAAACTTGATAGTCCCTTTTTTGCGTCCTCGTTTCTTTCCTACGACCCCGTTTTTCCTTCGGCCCCCCGACCAACCCCTGCTTTTTTTCCTTTGGGTGGGGTTTCGACGAGTCAGGTCTTTTTTTCCGTATAGGAGGACCCGGTAGGATCTCCTAGTGACACAGCTGAGGCGTTTCCCCCCCCCCCCGACCCAGCCCCGTTTTTGGTTTTGATTTCTTTTTTTTCTTTCCGACGGAGATGCGCACCCCGGTTTTTTCCCCCCCCAACCGATGGATACCCCTAGCCGGGTTTACGTGGCCCCTCTGTTCCCTGGGAATCCCCTCCCGCAAGCCTACCCCCACAACCGACGGGTGGCTCATGTGGGCGGAGAGCCTTTCTTCTTTCCTTTGTTGTAAAACCTGAGCTTTTTCCCACTGAATTAAGGGCGGAAACCTTTCCTTTTGTGACGTTCATCCCGTTCTTTTTTTCTGGGATTTCGAGGTAGTAGGCTTTTTTTTTTTGTTCCTTGCAGGCTGCCTTGGAGTTCCACCGGTCGCTTTTTCTTCCCCCTCAACCTCCCTTCTTTCCTCATTTTTCCTCCCCCTCCGTTGTTTGTTTTTTTTTTCCGGGTTTTTTTTTTTTCGCTTTTCTTTCGGTTTACCCCCTCCTCCTTTTTCGGCTGCGAACATCACGGTTTTTTTCTCTAGAGACTCGTCGTTTTTTTTTCTCCCCGATCCCCTTTCGTCCCTTCCCCTCTTTTTCTTCTATGCAATTGCAAGGGAAAGTTTGCCGGCCACCCTGTCCAAGTTTCCGGACTCTGTTCCCCCTTTTCCTCCCTTGTTTGCAACGTCTTCCCTCTTTTTAAGCAAGGAAATGGGCTCCCCCCTTCCCCCCCTTGTCTTTGTAACTGACAGCCTCCCCTCCAGTTTGTATGTTGCGCGACTGGTTATTTTTTTCCTCCTGTCTTCTTTCCTTTATCTATGTGATCTGCCTTTTTCTTTGCAGATGACATCCCCCACGGGTTTTTCGTTTTTTTTCCATCCCCCTCCCGGGCTCCGCAGCTGGTCCGACCCTCCCCCTTTTCCTCCGGAAAGCTTTTTTTTGTCTCGACAATCCGGATCGGAGTTTCCCCTTGCTTCTAGTGTAAACCCCCCGATCCCCCCCTTGCCAACCCCCTCAACAGCGCTTTGCGTTTCCCCAGAACGTTCCGGCCTCCCTCTTCTGACGGCCGTTTCTGCTGTTCAGGTTTTTTAAAGTTAGGCATCGCTTTTTCCCCTTTTTTTCCAGTTCCCCCACTTGGGAAGGCCCTTGGGTCCCCTTTTCCTAATCAACCCCCCCCCTTTTTTCCCCTTTTCGCGGGACCGGACGGCTTATGGTTCCTCACCTGAAAGTGCAAGTCTGCTTTTGTGTTTTTTTTCCTCCGCCGCGCAATCTTCCCTTACCCTTTCTTTAGGCCAGGGCTCCCATGGCCGGCCGGGGGGCTGTACCCTCACACAGTTTTCGTTTTTCTTTTCCCCCTCCCTTCCTTATCCTCGTCATTCTTCTGTGGCCCCCCCCCTTATAAGGGCCGCCCCTTTCTCCATCCTTGTTTTGTCTTGTTTTATTGTCGCCCAGCCACTCTTTTTTCGAGCTCACTTTCCTTTTTTTCCAGAATTCCCCTTCCCCCCCCCCTCATTCCCTTCCGAGTAGATTTCCTTTCTTGCGCCCCCTGACTGCCACCACCCGGTTTTTTTTTTCCCTCCATTTTTGGGCTGTTTCAAGTCCCCTCCCTCTACCCGAGTTTCAAAGTTTTTTTTCAGTTCCCCTTTGTAGAGCCCTGCCCTTTTTTCCGTGGCGCGTTTTTGTCCACCCCTTCTCCGATAAACACAACCTCTCCCTTCCACCCGTGCGGATTTTTTCCCGACTCTCCCTCTTCCCTTCCTTTCTTTTCAAGTCTGAAGTCATTGTTTCCGTTCTGTTCCAAGTCATTTTTCCCTTTTCCAATCTTTTTCGTCCTGCTTTCCTTGGTTCAATCCCCCTCACTTCCCCCAGTTTTCCCGTTCCAATCTTGTCTTCGCCTTTCCCCTAGAAGAAGCGCTTGACCGTCCGCAACATTCTTCTTTTTTCTTTTTTTCCAGTTTCAAGCCTCCTATTTTTTTTCCTGGTCCTTTGAACACCCTATAGAACCTTTGCTCATCACCGCTCCTTCTTCGTACATATCGTTCATGTCCCTTTTTACCTGTGGTTTCGTCTTCAGCTTTTCGGTTGGAATCCCGGACCATCAGGTCCCTCTATCTAGAACCTTTTCGCTTCCCTTTCCTCCCCTTCACTCCGGAGCAGGTCCAATCTGTCTTTTGTGGCCACGACCACTGTTTTTCCCTCCCTGTTCCAAGGGACAGGGCCATTTTTCCTTCCGTTGGACGTGGATTCAGTCCTTAAACCTTCCGGACTTTGGGCCTGGCTCCATCTTTCTCTGTTTTTTTCCTTTCCTTTTTCCTGTTCCACACTGAGTAGAGTGTTCTGGCCCCCAAGAGCCCGTCCTGACCCTTTGTTTCTCCTACTCCATTCCGGCTACCTTTCTTGTCCTTTTTTCGCATCAGGTTTTTGAATTTCTCTCCGTTTGCTCCAAGGACAGATTGAGGCTTCCCCCCCGAGGCCCGGAGGCTTACATTCTCTTTTGCATAGTTTCCACATCTGAATCAAATTTGTCGTAGTAACATGTCTTTCATTTTTCCCAGGGTTTAGTTATGTTTGTTCCCCTTCACTTTTCCTACCTCCCTCAAAGGCGCCGCGCATCTTCCTTCCGCCTTCTGTCTTTTGCACTCCCCACTTTCTTACACTCAATCAGACTCCCAACCTTTTTTTCTTGGCAGGGCTCCTGGGGCCCCCCCCCTCTTTCCCCCCCTTTATGGTAGCATCGATTCTTCGTTCTCATGCCCCGCTTTTCCCTCCTGAATCCCCCATCTGCCATGGACCCATACGCCGCCCCCTTTTTCTTCCTCGAGTACCCCCCTTTCCACCCGGGCAACCCCGTTTCGGTCTCTCCTTTTGCCCTTTTTTCTTCTCTTCTCCCGGACTCACCAAGGACCTCCAGCCTATTTTTCCCCTGTCACTGACCCGTTCTCACCATTGTTTCCCAGGTTTCCCTATGGACTTCAGGCTTTCTAGCTGTTTTTTTCGCCTTTTTTTGGCTTTCCCCCATCTGGGGGTGGTCAACGTTTCATACTTTCTCCTTTCCTTTATTTTGCTTTTCTCTGCCCACTTTTTCGGCCGGTGGCCCCTGGAATTCGGGCTGGTGGTCCGCGCCATCGACAGCTTCCCCCTTCTCGTTTTCCGCCCACCCCCCTTGTTGTCCTCCTTGTGCGCGCACGTTGCTACTGTTTCTTTTTTTTCATCGTTTTCCATCGGATCCTCCTGAGCTTTTGTTCTTTCCCTTTTGACATTTCGAGGGGACCTTGGCCCGTCTTTTGGTTGGCACACGCGCCGCAGGGCCTTTTGCAAACCACTCCCCTTTTGGATTTCCCCGGCGGGGCCGGCCAGGCGCGCTTTCCCCATGTTTTTCCCCCCCTTTTTCTCCTTGTGTGATCTATATCCTTCCCCTCCCCCTTGTTTTTTGTTTTCTTCCGGATTCCTTTCTTGGTCGTGGCTTGGTTTGGGCGTTTCCCATTATTCTTTCTCTTGGATTCCTTTGGCAGGGTTCACTTTCCTTTGGGGTATCGGGTCCCGTGGTTTTTCCCCCCCCAGACCCCGGCGGTTTGGAGTGTTTTGGTGTCAGCCCACAGCGGCAGTTCCCCGTTTTTTTTCCTAGAAAGGTTGCGTCTCCGAAAGAACCCTCTTGGATCCCGATGTTTCCCCCCCTCCGAGTCTTCCTTCCCCTTTCTTGGTTTCCAACGTGGCAGCGACCTCACCAACGTAGGCCAGGGATCCCGGAGAGTTTTCTCCTTTCCCGGACAAATTAAGACACTTTCTTTTTCACCTTGACTTTCGTTGTACCCTCGACGGCCCCCCCGTTTGGCGTGACGTGGGGGACATTTTGGCGGCCTTCATCTTGAAGAAAAAACACCTTCATGTGCCCCTACTTTTCATCTCTCCCACGGGGACCTGGTCTTGTTTTCCCCTTTTCTGAGTTCAAGGCCCCCCTCTTTCTAATGCACCCCCCCGGTCCCCCTCTTCGCCCAGTGGCATCTCCCTATTGGTTATGCCCCTTTTCCTTTTTTTATCTTCCCCGCGGCGTTTTCTTCTTCCTGCTCGTTTGCGGCAAAATAGCATTCTTCGGGCGTTTTGGAAGGCGGACGAGTTTTTCCCCCCTGCAGGCGGTTTTCGTTTAGCAGTTCGGGCCCTTGTTTTGGTTGCATTCTCTCGATCCCTGATTGTGGCTGTTCTTCTTGTTGCTGGCGTCTTTCTCTCGGTCCTTCTTTCGGTTCGCCAGCCTTCCTTTTTTTTAAAGCCGGACGCTCCGCGCGGGGCGACTCTCCCTCCTTTTCAATTGATGGTTTTTAGAAGGGATTTTTATCTTCTTTCCCGATTTCCTTTCTTGTGTGACCCCCCGGGCCTGTCCTTTTGATTCCGGCTCGCATCTTTTTTATTCTCCCTCCGGAGGGGGGTCAGCGCTTGTCTTGCCCCTTTGTTGGTCCTTTTTCTGGAGTTTCTTAGGAGCGTCCTCTTGCATCCCCCTCCCTATAACTCATTTCTTTCATTTCTTTCCCCGCTCTTTCCTTTACCATTTCTATACCCCCCTTTCCCTTTGCCCCCCTGCGCGAAGTAATGACCCATGCTTACGTGTTCTTTTTTTAACTTCCCTAGACTTTTCTATCTTCTTGCCCTCCCTTTCAATGGGCTCCACTCTCTGCGTGTTTCTTGCCCAAATTTGTCCCCCCCGGACGTGTAGACTTGTGCTCGGATTCTTCCGGTACAGTCGCCGACTTTCTCAAGTTTGTCCGTACGCAAATTTTTTTTTGATTTTCTTGGTATCAGTCGTGCCTTCTTCCCAAGTTTCCCCCCCCTCTGGAAGCTTCCGTTGGAGCCTAGACTTTCTCCTTGTCGATCTACTTGTTTCCCTTGTCTTCACCTTCCCCTTTCCTCGAGCTGGTACAATTACTTTCCTCTTTAAGAGATTCTTTTTTCCGGAATTCCTCGACGATCTTCCCTCTCGTAGGATGGGCACCCCTTCTGCTTTTTGCTGTACAATTTTGCCCCTATGTTCTCTTTCTGGATTGGGCCAGCTTTTGATTTTCCCTTTTTCACTTTTTTTTTGAGCCCTGACCTTGAAAGCACCGGATGTACTGTACGACCCCTCCGATGCGTTAATGGTAAGGCCGGCGGTCTCTGATTCCTTTCTCCCCGGTGCCTTTTTTTTAAGTGATTCTCTTCTTACAGCTTGGACCTCTTGATGATCTTACTTCGAACGAAGTCCCCCCCCCATTTTCCCTTCCGAGGCGCTCCTTGGCTCTGATTTCTTTTTCCCTTTGCCAGCCCCCAGGAGAGGACCTTACGTTGGTTTTCCCGTACCACCACTTTCTCCCTTCCACTTTCGGCCCGTTTTCTGTTATTTTTTTCCCCTTTTTTTCCTCGGACGCGGCTGCCCCTCCCCTCACCTCTTGGCAAAACCCCCCAATACCTGGCGACCCACTGGCGGCCCTTACCCCCACTCCCCTCCAAATCAGAACCTCCTGACTGCCTAGGGTCTCCCGACGAGTTCCTGAGTGGGTCGCTCCCCCCTGTTTTCGGCCATGTCCCCATTTGTTTAGACGAGCCACCGGCTGATTACGAAGTTTTATTTTGCTGCGGCGGAAGCCAAAACCCCATTTGAGGTCCCCAGATACAGCAGGTGTTTCCCCGCTGGCATCCTGTCGAGGGCCTCCTACGTGTCCCCCCCCCGGGAGGAGGTTGATTCTCTTTTAGTCGAGAAATGAGCTTCCCTCCCCCCCCCCGTGGAACGGTTTTTTTTTTGCTTCGGTCTCCTTTCGGGGCCCGAACTTCCTCGCAAGGCCAACCACCAGATGTTATTGCCCGTTTTCGTTGGGACGGACAAAGAATCGTCCTTCTAGTATCACGGAGTACCTGGACCCCCCCGAGTCCGGATCTCCTACCGTTTTTCCCCAGCTGCGGTCCTGGATCGTTTTCCCCCCCGACCCTTTACCCGTCCTGGAATGGCTTTTTTTTTTTTCGTGGT
>Ga0179593_1647197_pt1 | contig 35424 bp, 38 predicted proteins | sample CZODoug2_1_08_16_FD_185931 | JGI IMG/M metagenome (GOLD analysis project Ga0179593, IMG submission 185931) | Vadose zone soil fungal communities from Angelo Coast Range Reserve, California, USA - CZODoug2_1_08_16fungal (PacBio error correction) | ecosystem: Environmental > Terrestrial > Soil >... | reverse complement strand
TTCGTTTTCCCTTCTTCTCTCCTCGACTTTTAGGATATTCCGATTTTTTTCCATGAGCCTTTTTGGGTGTGGAATTTGACAGTCTTCCCCCCAGTTTTTTCCCTTGCGCTTAACCCCTCTAAGGTGAAACTTTTTCTGACCCCCTTGCGAATCCGCAACCGCTTCCATTGGTTATTCGCGGGCGCCGCAGTTTTTTCACCCCAGCTTTTGGCCAACTTCGACACCGCGTTTCATTCTCCCCGATGGAGAAAAACTTCCTTGGTTCTTTTTTTGGTTACCATTCGGCCCTTACGGATATCCTTGAGCCTGAGAACTCCTTCTTGCGGTGCTCCTGTCCCCTTCGCGAACTCCCGAAGCGGTTTTTTTATAAAAATGCGCGAATCTCGACAAATGGACGTATGGGTTCACGAAGGTCTCAAGTGGGCTACTCCTTCTTAGTCTTCGATCAATCCCTTGTGGCCTGCTTAGACGCTTGTTCCGTGCTTTTCTGCGGGACTCTCTTCCCACACTGGTACTTGTGCGGCCCCATGACCTTCTTGTTGCTACTTGCAACTCCCCCCTTTTTCGACCAGCTCATGTCGAGGTATGTCCTTGCTTTTTGCTGGTGTCCCCCAGTCTAAGGCGAGCTCCTGGAATCTCCAGCCCCGCAGTGGTGGATCTCTCCCCCTAAAAAGTAATTGAGAGCCAAGCATTCACCATTGAGCCGAATCTCCGATGCCCCCCTCTTCCATGCCGCTCACTCCCACGCTTTTTCGAGAACTGGAATTTTCAGCGCACATAATTTCGTGAGCCCTTGAGTATTCCCCCTTTTTAAGGTCTTCGTTCCTCTTTTTTTGTCGTCTTCCACTCTTGTTCCTAGAAATTCAGAATAAACCCGTAATTTTTCTTTCCTTCCTTTCGCCATGAAGTTCGCAACTTAACCGCTCCCTTTTGGTCTGGTAATGATTTCCCCCAAAAGTCTTCGCTCAAACGCTTTTTGAGCTTGGAAGACATTTCCCCCATAAGCAGATCCAACTTCATTCTATGTTTCTCCCAGTCCTCTCCTTTCTGGCTTCGGGCGCAATTTTTATGAATCCAACGGCAAGAGGCTATTTCGCTCCTTTCCTTTTTTAACGAAGAGCCCAGGTGACCCCTTCACTTCCCCCCAGCAGCCAGTACAAGGGCGATATTTTCTTCCTACCTCCTTTCTTTAAGTATTCCTTCAAAACCCCTCCTCGGTTAAATGAACCCCCTAAAAACAAAAAGCGTTCCTGCCTAATTTTTGTTGATGGTACAAAAGGGGTGTCCACACTGAGTCCCTTGTCATTACAAGTGTCCGGACCTGTTCCCTGTCTCGTTCCGTCGACGGCAAACCCCCCTACCTGGTCCTTGTCTCTCGGATGGTCTTTTACGTTGTCTTGAGACCACACGGTGCCGCTTCTGGGAAGAGGTTCTCCTCCCCTTCGCACTTTTAACTGGGGTTTTTTCTCCGCAGATATCGATTCCGACTACTCAAGTCCTTAGTGTGCGAGTCATAGTGCCCGCTGCCTTTTGTCTGCGCCCGATATTCATTGAGTTTCATTGGGAAGGGAAACTTCTTATTTTCACGATTAAACCCCCCCAACTTCCATAGCCTCTTTCGGTCCACTGTCCGAAGACGATTTTTTTTCCCTCCCTCCTGAGAACCCCCCGGTTTTCATGTTCTTTCTTTGAAGGAATGATTTGCGGCTCCTTTGGGATTTGCTATCGAACTGCCCTGCGTTTAATTGCAATCCGGTGGCCCCATTGCGTATTCCGTTTCTGTCTATTCTGAAAAACACACCGCCGTCCTGCTTTTCGCTTTTTTTTAATCCCAGCATGGGCTTAGACTCTTTTCAGGTCCGAACTTCCCAATGTGAAATGCCCATTTGCTTTTTTGGCGCTGCTTTCCGTCTGTTTCTCCCTGCCTTGTCATACCCAGCTCTTCTCTGCGTAATCTCAATCGCGTCCAACACCAATTTTTCCCAAAACCATCCAGACTCGTCCGATTTTGACTTGCAGTGTTCTCGATTTGACTGGACCTGACGTCTCCCAACGTATCTTGAACGCACTTTTTCTATTCTCCAGCTACATGTCTGCCGGCCCGTCTTCCGACCTGCCCTCACCTGCACAGTGAACTCCTTCCTTGATGGGTTTTAACTCCCCGCCTGCACCTCACTGGATTTGGGTCCGGATTCTCGCAGACATTATGTGGTACACTCAACCAGATCCGTCCCTCTGTATCAAATGTTAAGTAATTCTCGCCCCAAATCTCTCCTGCGCCCTATTTTTTCCGGCATGCCCTGACAGGAAGATACTCCTGGTCGTACTGGCAACGTGCAATGCTCCCCTGACCAATCGTCGCGGTTTTTTCCATACCGTTAAACCCCTCAGGCAATCCACGGCTACGCAACTGCTCTCTTACGACATGCGCTGTTGGTCCCCTGTCTTCTTATTCAACCTCATCTGATTCTACGTATTGACCCCCGGCTTTTGCTTCCGAACCACATTCGTCCAAGTTTCTGCATCTTCTATGATTCATTCCTTCAAATTCACGAGAACCTATTAGGATGGCGGTACCCCCAGCATCTTTGCTGCCCCGCGTGCTGATGCTCCTGTTGTTTCTGGACCCCTTAAGTTAGACAGTAGGATCTACTGAGATACCGCTCGCACCTCCCCAGGCTTTTTCCGGCCGAGCGGGGTTGCCAACTAACTTTCTCCCTTCACCCTAGGACTCTTCCTTTTTCTCTCCGGCGAACACAGTGAACATCCGTCCCCCCCCCCCCCTTTTCCACTATTTCCAGACGTAAGACTCCGCCGTATGTCACCCACCCCCAATTCCGCATCTTCTCGATTCTCCAGCTTCCAGGTCGGCTTTCTTTGATCGCCCTCCCTTGACGGCACTCCGGACCAGGCCCCCCTGCCACACGTTGTTTCCCCAATGTGAGCTCTCACGGATGCCCCCCCGTTCAATGTGTACGAAACCAAACGCTCCATTCGCGTCAACCTTCCTTGTCAACCCGCTTAGTGGTGACATTTCCATGATGACGTTTGGTCTACTTGCCCTTCCCCTTAGAAGGTTTCTGATAGTCGCCCTTGTCTTCTGAGTTACCCCTCTTAGCAGTCGACGGATTCTTGGAATCCCTCCCCTTCTTTCGCTTGAGGCCTCTTTCCTCGCGAACCCCGCGGATTTGCCCGCCCTCCCATTTCGTACGCTAAAAATTAAGCCATCTTCATGTTAAGCTTCCCCTCCAATCCCGGAACTTGGGTTTCCTTTTTTCTCATCGCTCCCTTTGACTTGCCTCCTTCTTTTCACCACTTTCCGTTGTGTTTCGTTTGCCTTGTTGAACCCTTACCCCTTGCAGATCTTATGCTCTTTGTATTTTGCTTTTTTGCAATTCATTTTCCTTCACCTGAAAGGCAGCACCCGTCACCCAGCTCTAGGTGTCTCACTTTTCATCTGCCTACCTCCCCTCCCGCAGCCAGGTCACATACTTTATGTTCTTCTGGAGGACCAACTCTTCCGAATGTTTCGGCTGACTCTTATAGTTTGCTTCCCCTCCACACTTGGTTGTGCTGCACGTGCTACGCTTTCAAATTCCCAGCTCTCCTTTCGTGTCGAGTACTGTGACCCCACTGTCGTCAACCCATTGATCGTGTCTGCGTCAATTGCTACCCTCTTTCTTAAGCCCGACGCGGATTCTGTTGAGCTCTGGTACCTATTTTTGATGGGTAGGAATATCCCCCTCTTATATTTCTTGTCGTATCCCTTGAATTCGCACAGTAGTATTTAAACATGCTTCGGTAACTTGCTCCCCCCTGCCAGACTTCATCTCCGTTACGTGAGCCCTCGAGAAACGATCCCCCCTCGCGCCCCTCCACACTCCACGTTGGTGACTTTTTGCGAACCGACAACTCGTTCAGCTTGACCACGCATGCATCGGCATCACGATCAATCTACCTTTGACCCTGTATTTATATTGTGACTATTATGCCATCTGCCGATCAGGTGATTTCTCTTACCCAAAGTGCTTATTACAGGGAAACAAGCCGGGAAAACAACCAGGAAGTACATACCGTAACCCGGGGGATAGAATCCTCGGGCTAGGATCTCCTGTCCTCCCATTTTTTTTCTCCCACAGAATCGCAACTTTTTCGCGAAGATTTTCCGACTCAGCCTACCGTGGTTTCCTTATTCCGCGAGCCTGATCCCTGAGTGGAAAGGATTTTCCCCCCCCCCAAATGTTCCATCTTTTTCTCAACTTCGTTCCCACGTCTGATTTTGCCTCCCCTCCCCCCGCTCCCTGTTGAAAAATTGCCCTCGCGTTCCCCCCAAATTTCAGTGTCTTATTTCCTTTTCGTTACCTTTCTACTCCTTTACCGGGACTTATCTCTGTTCTCCTGGTATATTTCATTAGTTGATTGATCCCTCACTCTTTAACGTCCGTGGCGTTTTCTTCACGAAAACTTAGCAATCTCCTTACACCACCTCTTCTCTTTTCCTTCCCCATCTCTTCCTACCTTCCTTTGTTGACCTCTGGAACGGAAAGAAGAGTTTTCTTCGGAACGCTTTTCCGGAATCCCTAATTTGATTGAAGTTCTTCCAAGCGCCCTCCAATTGGCTTCGTGCTCACAGAGTACCCCCGGAACTTCTTGAGAATTGAGAAGATACATGTTCCCCCCCCTTTTTTCCGACTCGCGTTGCCGGCCATTTTTCCCTCTTTTTTTTTCATGCGGGCACACCATGTCGACACAGGGAGGGATCTTCTTTACCGGTGAGAGCAAGATGTTTTCCTTTCTCTGGGATGAATTCCATTTCTTTCTGCTGGAGGAACAAACCGTGATGCTGCGCTCCTGTGCTAAAAAGTTTGCGAGAGGTTTTATCCCCGCCTCCTCCCTGCACTCTGATTCATTTTGAAATATTGATTCGCCGACCTTTCTGACTCACGTGCTCACCCGACCCCCCCCTCCTAGCTTTGTATGCGATCACTCCTCGTTTTTGAGGAGGGATTTCTTCCGTGTTTCCGCGGGACCTCCGAGCATCTCTGTGCAACACTTTTTTCCTCTCCGCTCCCCCCCCTTGAGACGTCTTTCGTTACCGGTGAAACATCCTTGATGCGTTCCGTAATTACGCGCTTCTATGGGGGCGTCTTTCCTCGAACAATGTTTTGAAGCGCTCTCACCAGTTCCTTTGAACCTTCGGTTACGATAGCGCCCTACCTCCCGGCGATCTGGTGGCCTTCGACACCCCCCCCCCAGTTCCCCCCGTTCGACAACGTCACCGCTTTTTTTTCTTCTTTCACTTTAGAGACGGCAGCCTCTATGTCTTTCGTAATCTCATACGAACCCCTTATTTTTTGGTTACCTTCTTGTTTGAGATTGCTTTGGCGCGTTCGCTCCTATAATTTAGTGAGACCATTCAGTCCCTACTTGCCATGGCCACGTGATGTATTCAATCTTAATGTTCTGGTAGCCCACGACTGTCCTCCGGTGGTCAGAAGAATTTAATCCGGACATATTCCCTTGGCCTGATGCCTGATTCCTTTTAGCCTTAAGTTTTGACCACCTAAAGTCCTGATTTTATGCCCCCCTTTCTCTGTCATGATCTGTTAATCCAAGCCCTCCTGTGCTCTTGAAATGAAGTAACTCCTTCGCGCTGACAGAAGTTTTATGAGTCTTCTCTCATCTGAAGCGTTCTCGGCTTGGACTAAGTCTGATATGAGACCTAACACACCTGGTCAAGAGGCGTCCTATGCGCCTCCCCTCCCCCCCCCCCGTACGTTTCTTTGTGTTTCCAAGATCTTTCTCCTTTTTCAGATGAGGTCCGCTCCCGTTCCTTGGCGTACATCTCCACATCTCCGTTCTTCTTTTTTTTTCTTATAGCCAAAGTCACCATGCTTCCCCTTCTTTGCCACCACTACCCCCCCTGTATTAATTTGAAGTTTTTTTCGGTTTTTTGGTTTTCCCCCGCCTGTCATTCACACCCCCCCCCCCCCCCCCCCAAGTTTTTCTTCATGTCTGACTTCGCGCGATCGGTGTATTTTTCGTGGGACCCTTCGTCCCTTTACTGTTTCCAAACCGAGACTACAGAGTCTTTTTGCTTTCTTTTCACCCGTGGCACTGGTCCTTTTCCGTTATTACCCTTATATTCTTCGGATTTGAGGGTTCGTTGTGGGGGGGGCCAAACTCCCTTCCTAACATGTAAAGGTGTTTTCCTCCGAAAATCCTTGCTACGTACCAGGACAATGATTTTCTATGCTTCCCAGGCTTTACTCAAAAGCATTGGGGCTTTTTCAGATTGACGGGAACCTCTTTTTCACCCATGTGAATAACAACCTAAGTCGTCAGCATTAGCAAGTGCTGGAGAATTTCCCCCCTCGCTTTTCCCCCCCTCCCTTCAACGCTTGTCCATTCATTTTTCCTCCCACTCCCCTTCTTTCAGTTTTGAATTTTTTTCACACGGCCTTCGAGTTCCAACAGCGTTCGCGGTTTTTCATCAAGGCCTCGCAAACGTGAACAGTATCGTGAGGAGAGTAGTCATTGAACACAGCTAGTTTTTATCTTCATACTTCTTTCCAGAGGGCTTTCCCGTCAAACTTTACTGTTCCATCTCTTGTCTTATCCGTTAAGGACCGATGCGTCCCTGGTCCTCCGACCTTGACCAGTATTCCGCGTTGTCTTGGTGTGCAGGTTGTTCATCTTCCATTAAGTTGACACCTACTTTTCGCAGCCGCTTTCCAACCGTTCAGTTGAATCGCGATGGATTTCAGCTCCTGGTCGCTTACGCGCCTCCTTTTAGTAGATGGAACATTTCGTAGTACATCCCCCCTTCGTCAGTGCTGCCTCCTTCCCCCCCCCCTTCGATGTGTGAACCCGAGCAGAAGGCTTGACTTTTATGGAAAATCTCGGCCCTTACACCCGTTGCCCATACTTTTTCCCATGGCAGGAATGTTTCCCCCATTCCTCCTCTCCCGTAACCAGCTCTTCCGGGTCCTCCCTTTCCCTCTCAGTTTACTTCAGTGCGCGGCCCATTGAAGACCCCCGCGGCGCTGCAGCTCCGACGACGAAGCTAAGCACTTGATCCCCTTTTTCGCTGCCCCATTTTACCTGATAGAAGAATCACCCGGACTGTTTCACGTACTTGGGCCGGCTGATTCTTTCAAAACCCCCTTGTAGTATGATGGGATTGGCAGTTTTTCTTTTTGATTCCTTTTGGACCTGCTCCTCCCGCCGTTTGCCTTCTCTTTTTTTTTCGGTGACACCTAGAAGATGTTAATCCCTTCTCGCCCAGGCATTTTTCCCCATTCTTTTTAATCGCAAATGAGACGAACTTTCATGTACGTTCGATTTTTCTTCTGCTCCCCCTTAACATGCTTTCTCCTTTCCTTCCTCCCTCTCCTCCCTTTGACGCTTTTCGCGTTCCCGGCCCCCCGTAAAGCCATCCGCTTCCCCAGCCCCAGAGAACTAAGTTTGTCCTTTCGCTCCACTTCCGGCATGTTCTCCATTTGCGCATTTATTTGAGCAAACTTCGGCCCCCTTTTTCTCCCACGTCCACTTTCATTGCCCCTAACCCTTGGTTCCATTCTTTTGACAGTGGTTGTGACTTGGCGTATAATGGTAATTACCGATGAAATTAGGCCACGCTGTGGAGCGCTCCTTACCTCCGCTAGGGATCCTTACGTATTATTGGCTCGCCAATCCCGGATGGACAGATCGTTATGCTCATTTCTCCCTAAAGTGGTGGTAGCTCCCATTGTCGGAGGTTTTACCTTTTAACTATTTATGGTCCTCCTTATCCCTTTTTCTCTGTGTTTTTTTCTTTCCGGCTGAGTCCTTCATGGACTGCTTCACTCTTTTTTGTCTTTCTTTCATTCATAATAGACAGCAGGACGGATTCTCTTCCCCGTTGATTGCGAAATCTTAGGCCAATGGGACAGCTCAAATTCCCCACTAATTTTGATTCAGGTTCTTTCTCTTCCTCCCCACATTGACTTTTCAGCCCCCCCTTCTTTGTCGACCTCATCCACATTGTAGTCGTTACCCGGCAATTTTCTGGGTTTGTTCTTCATTTTCCTCCACTGACTCGCGCACAGCCGACTGTCCCCCTTCTAGTTTTGAAAAGCGTTCTTGCTGTCGTTGAACTCGGCTCCGCATAGGCTTATCCCCGAAATGTGCACGTCTCCCGATTTGTGTCCCTCCGGTTGATTGGTTTATGCCACGCCTATCCGCCGTGGTTACTAATCTTGACCCTGCACTCCGTAGATTCTTACCCTCCCTTCCTTCTAATCAATAATGTCTTGTCTCTTATCCCCGACAGCATCTCTAAGGGGGAAACTACCATCTTGTGAAAGTGGTGAAACGTTCGCCTTCTTCCGTTATTCCCCTTTCTGCGCCTTTTCCTTCCCGCTTAAAGCAACTGCAGTTACGTTCCATCGCCCCATCGTAGTATGAAGTACTACTATTTTCGAGAATTGTAACACACTACTCTTCTTGACAATACGTTCCCTATGTTTTCCCTTGAATACCTGTGCAGGATAGATCGCGTTGCATTTGTACTCCTCCTTCACTTTAGTCGCTCCAGTTATTTTTGTGATACGTCTCCACGGTATTGTGCTCCTCCCATGGAGGTCCGAATGGAATATTCCCCTACCCCCATTAACCCAACGACTTGCTGGCCACTTTCCATCTCTACTCCATGTTGTAGTCTTTTTTCCCCAAAACTTAGGTTTCAATCGCACGTACAAATGGACCTTCCGGTTATTCTTCCCCTCTCTCAGCTTCCTTTTGCTTTATCTATGTTAGCGCAGATAAGCCCACCCCTTTAGGTAGATTTTCCTTCCACTTCATCCCCCCAGTGATATTCCCCTAAAAACGTATACTTCCCCAAAGACTTTCCTCTCTCTTTCCCCGATCCATTGATCTCTCCCCCCAATCTCACGTTTTTTTTTTTTTTTGAGATGGCCCCTCACTCCATCGTTTTAGGATATTCCGTTATCACTCACTGAGCTGCTGCCGTGGAGGTAGAAACGCGAAAACTCCCTGCCTTTCTTAACCTGCGTTCACTCCCCAGGAAAGTCTTGTGTCGCCTTTCCCCCCGCACCTTGTCCTCTCGGGCCGCCCCTTTTTCCCTGCCTATTTTTGGTTTGGTCCCCCCCCATTCTCCCCACTAGGTATCGGAGTACGGTGATACCGATGCTGCTTTTCAACTCTTTCCTTACTGAGGATTGACTCGGTGGAGGGGCCCTCCTTGACTTTGCTGACTTCGTTTTTAACGTGTAGTAGCCCCCATCCTCGCCTCATGCGGTCGGCGCACCGTTTTTCGGTGCTGCGACCCCAATCGCGGCTCCTCACGACGAATTTTCGTAATCTTGCGTCGGTACTTTGATGTATTGTGTCTAAGGTTTGAGCAAGTGCCTCCCCGCCAATAAGTACCGCTCAGTCATGCTCACCGTCGTTCCTCGGGAGACGAACTCTTTTTAGTTCGGGCCCTGAGACCGGCCCCGGTCTTCGTGCTCTCTGAAGGATGCTTTTTGCGCTACCTTTAAACCCCCCCCCATCTTTTCCGCATTTACCTCCTCTTTTGTCCGAGGATGCCGTTGGCCCCCTCATTACTTTGGTTTACGTTTCTAGCGATTGCCCCAGCTCCTCCACAGACCGGCGATATTTTTTGCCCCCTCCCCCCATCCAAGTATCCTCCCTCTCCGATTAGTACAGGGTGAACATTTAGCCTTTCCCTCCCCTTTTACCCCTTGCTTTTAACGATGTAACCTCTCGACTCGGCGCTTTGTAAACTCATTGGAGAATTCATCCTGCGCTGCCGCCTTTTTCTGCCCTTCTCATAGTTGAGCCCCCCCATCAGGATTTTCTTCAATACTTGGGGTTTCCTTTCACCGTATTGTTTCCCCCAACTCGAAGTCCCTTCAATAAAACTAGTGGTGAACTGCCTGTTTCGGATACATTAATTTTCATTTTTCGTCACCCTCAAGCGAGTATGGCGACAATCACGCTTATGATTTTCAACGGGCTACCGTACCAGGGAGTTTTTCCATTTTAAGTCCCCCTCAGGGAGATCCCTAATTGTAGTTTTTGTTCCAGCCTAATGTAATCTGCCTTCCGCTTTTCCTTTCGTTCCTTTGCGCAGGGGCAATGATAAGCGTTTCCACCCACTCTGAGGTCTCCGCGCTACTCTCTTCGTCTTTTGCGATTCCCACTCTCTTCCCCTCTCCTCCCTCTCTGTACCCCAGAGATTAAAAGTTCCCCTCGGTCATGGACGCAGTATTCCCAGTTCACACACTTCTGCATGTTTTTTTAATTCAAAGCTTTGAATGCCTTACTTGTTTCCTAACAGGTTCCCTCAGTGGGCTCCCCCCGTCTGATGCTCTCCCCCCAGTTTCCGGTATTGCCTGTTTGAGGCCCTTAAAGTTGAAACCCCCCAGCCACTACCCTTCTTTTTTTGCTTTCCGCTTCTTCCCGGGCAAAGGTCTTCCCCCACACGTTTTCTCTTTCGGACAGAGGGGCGCCCCTCTCCTTTCACTGGGTGCCGAAGACGAGCGGGTCCACATCCCTGCTACGTGAGCTTCAACTTGTTGCTTTTTCGAAGCCCCCTCACTTGTTGTCCTTTCACGGCAATCGACTAATTTCTTGTTTGATAATTAGTAACCTCTTCTATTTTCCCCACTCTCCCCAGCCGCATTTTTCTTGCAGAGATACTTTCGTCGCACCCTTCCTTCTTTTCAGAACCCCCCCGGCTTCTTCATCCCTATCCCCAATACAGGTTTTCATTGATGAATCCTAGCGTCGCGAGTACCACATGTTCAGCGGTTGTTTTTTGCCTTGAACACTTGGTTCCCTTCTTTTTTGAATCAGTGATTTTTTGTATGGCACCAACCACCTCGGTTCCGGCCCCCGCCGTATCCTAATGCTGTTCTCCCGAACTTTAATGTGCCCATCGCTATTTTCTGACTTGCGCTGCTTGTGGCGATTCTCCCTCAGCGCTTAGATCTGCGTGATCGTAATCCAAAAATCCGTTCGCAAGTGCTCCCCCAACCACCCCTTTCCCAGGGCACCTTTCTTCTTTGCCTCCTGCAATCAGGCGTACCTCCTCCCTCGTTTCGCCCACTATGCGCTTATAATAGACAGGATTCTTGACGGAACCAACTTTTAGCTCTTGCACACTCTTCCCTTGGATGTTGCCCTTGTGGGAATACTTTTTTGCAGTTTTTCTTATTTTTTGGAACGATGGACCTTTTGCCTAAATTCACTCTGGAGAATTCCCCCAAGGCAGGAACTGTACCAGAACGCCATCTCCTTGCCCGAGCACCCGATTCAAAGTAAAAGGAACTTTCCCCATTGCATACACTGTCTTTGAGCCGCCACAAAGTGACCGGGTGGTCAGATACTAGACGACTGCCCACTGTTACTCAAGTTGAACCTCCATTTTTCCAGACAGGATTCCGCAGCCCTTTTTTAAAAGTGACACCCCCGTTAATGAAACACGGGGACCTAAAGGAAGGAAGTGATTTTTTTTGAACGCACATTTAGCAAAAAAATTATTTGGGCGAGAAAGGAAGGGCGCCCTAGTATTGTGTTGGCAAGTCACGCGCTCCTTAGATTCTAAGAACCGACCACTCCAACAAAGTATCCAGATTCTGCGGTAAAAATAGTAACCCTTTCCCCAATATCCTGACCCTATTGACGCAGCCGAAAGGCTCTCAGAGTTCCCTCTCCGACCCTTTCCAGGTTCCTGGATCTATCTTTCGGAATCACAGTGAACCCAATGGTTCTTGGCGCAGGTCCCAAGTATCCACAAAGAAATCCCCATTTTATTCCCCAACTCCCTCCTCTGTCAAGCCCATCACGCTAACCCGCCCCGTCGATACTCTTTCCTAGTTTTTGCCGTGCGAGTCGTATGAATTTTCCCTAAAAATGCTCCAATTGCTACTCCATTTTCATTTTTGCTTCACCCCCCCCAATGTCTGTACCCCCACCCTCATGTCAATAAGGCACTAACCTCTTGTTTTTGTCCATTTGACTGAAACTTGCCTTTTCCGGTTTTGAGATGCCTTCCCTGACGAGCGGGATCTTCGCGACCCTTTAATCCTTGCGGGAATAATGTTCGCAGAATTTCTTGTATGTTTTCCTTTCATGCGTGGCCAAGCATTCGGTTACACTTTGCAATTGGCTTTTCTTTCTTGCCCTTGTCGCGAAAGCCATTTTTCATTACTCTTTCTTGTACTTCCCACTCTTAATTTCGGTTTTCTAGAATCTTTCCTGATTTCTCATGGTTATTTACAAATTCCCCCTTTCATTTTGGACATCCTTAACTCATAGTCCCTTCTTTCTGATCGCTGATCATGACTTCCCGTGCCTGCACGATTACACCCATTCACATGCCGCCCGAGAGGAGACGAGGAAAGAAAGCGTCCCCCGCATTCTATATTCAAGCACACCACGGAAAATGGTGGTGTATCTGACGAAGAGGCATGCATCTGGGCCCCCTATTTCGAGTCGTAAGGTCATTGCCCCATCCCCACTCCTCCATTGTCAATGCTCCCGTCGGCTTTTGCCCCGTACCTTAGACCCCGTACCCCCACAAGACACGTCAGACAGACGGCGAGAGATTCCTCCACCTGGGCCTTACTCCAACAACTACGATAAGGACAGAACGACCGTCCAAGGCTTCGTGAGGAGGAACACTTTTTTTTTTTAACCGATAGTGAAGATGGAGAATAAATACCGGACCAGCCTTGGGGGCTTTCCCTCTACCACATCATTTTCCACCATTCACATAAGTATTTCTTCTTTTTTTTTATTTGAGATCGGTATCACTCTGATCCTGTTCAACGATCCGTTAACCCACTTTAACAAACCTATCGTTTTCCTCAGGGTCCTGCCTCCCTCCCCTTGTCTATTCTTTTAGATTTTATTTACCAACACAAGCCCCACTGCAAGATTAGTGATATTTTTCTTACTTTTGCTGACTCTCCTAGGACTTTTTGCTTCCCCCACTTTTCAGGTGATTGGGGTTCCTCCTCCATCTAGCCGGGGCTGTAGCGTTATCGTTCGTTAGTAGAATTTCCACAAGACAGGAATCAACCTGATACGAACGCATCTCCCAGTCCTCTCGGTAATTCATTAGCCTCTTGGACCCGTGGTAGATAATCTTTTCCCGCAAAGTACACCTTTCTTCCCCCTGCCCCCCCTTTCCGGAACCAAGCCTTTCTCCCCCTAACCGTATTGATCGCGGCCGCTCAAAACGTGCCCTTTTCTTCGACCCCCTCCCGCTTCTAGAGTTTTGATCTTTTTTTTTTAGCCCTGCAACCGCTCGCACATTCAGTACCTCCCCTTAGCACGCTCATTCCGTCTTGTCCCCTCGAGACAGTAGGTGTACTGTTTCCTTTTCCCCCCCAGCGCAACAAAAAATTACTCTGTTTATACCGGTAGCGTTCGCTCCTGCGAAATTTGGGCCCTCCACCTAAACCTTGGGACCGCGATCAATTCTTTTGCTTTAGACAAGGGTACGTCCGGGCTTATCTTCGAGCAGAGGTACTTCCCCCCCAACTTTCCCCCTTTAGTTCTCTTGTCTTTCCACGCCAAGCTAATTTTCTCCAGCCCATTTTTAAATAGAAGCTCTTTTTTTTACCCCTATCTCTTTTGTTGTTTTTCCCGAGATGTCCCGTGAACGAAGATATTTCTCGTGGATTTAGGTATTGAACTTCGTGGCCCTGAGCTTTTTCTGGCCTTTTAGACCTGACCAAGGCGAACTCCTCTTTTCTACCTCTTCTAACGAGATAAGCCCCTTTTTTCTTGCGAAGAAACCCATTGCTCAACTCTTTCGCAGTGTCACGCGGCGGGGCCCAAATTCGACACTTTTGTTATGAACGTTTACGATGGAGTGAAATTTTCCCCACCCCCCCCCCACCTTCCCCCACCCCCCCCCCCCCCCCCCCCCCCCCCCCCCCCCCCCCCCCCCCCCCCCCCCCCTTGGTACGAATTTCTGTAGACGCTAGTTTTCTTCGTCTGGAGCAAGAACAGTGTGCTTGTCTGCGCGGTCGGCTCCCCCAAGATGCGCCTTGTTTACCCCCACCACATGCGCGTATGCTCTCCTGCCTTGAAATTTTCGACGTATGATTTTTCATCCCCCTTAGTTAAGCACTGGGTGGTTTCCCCCGACGACAATCCCTACTTCCGATCAATACGTGTTCTCGTTTTTCTTTATTCTAAGAAAGCTTTTTTTTTTGTCGGGAAGAGAGTCCCTCTTCCCCCCACCGGGATTCGTTCGCGTTTATTTTGAGTACCCACGTGCCCCCAAGTTGGGATGCAGGAATTCCTCCGACCTTTTTTATTTTATGGTAGGTGAACCTTTGTGACCGACTCTTGGGAAAGTCTATTTCCGATTCCCCCAGGCTATACGTACAGCCTTCCCCCCCCCACCCCCCAATCCCTCTTTTATTAGCACCATCCAATCACCTTGAGTATAAACCTTTCTTGACTCTTATAAAGTACCTGCTCAATTTCGGCAGCGCTATTGACTCAATACGTTCTTATGCAGTTTGTCATCCCGACTCCCGAACCGTTTTTAGATACAGCTGGCTGAACTTTTTCCACTTTCTCGCGGCATTCGATCATTTTTAGAAACACATCATTCTGATCAAGCATGCCACCCTGGAAGCTTTTTTGTCTATGCAAGTCTGTGTCGCTTACCTTTTTTTGGCCCCTAAGACGAAACACTCCGGTCACTTCCCTGATTCCAGTGTCTTCCCTACCATGACTTTCGCCCACCCTTAGCCCCTCCTTCCTGATATTCAACAGTGTCCAAAAGGTCGGTTTCCTAGCCTGCCTCCCCTGATGAGAGATCAAACCTTCTCTTGAAGGATTCCAGACGATTTTGCCGCGTTCTCTTCGCGCCCCTGTTTGACCTTGACTCCCACACGGTTCCGTTTCTTGCTTAACTAATCTTTCCCCCCGTCTTCTCCCGAATCGTTAGCCTACCCCGATTTCCGGCCGCAGCGCTTCCCAAAGTTCGCTTTTCACATCTGGCATGTCCCTTTTTTCTCCCGCGAAAAGTAACAAAGCTTTGCCAACTGTTCCCCCACTACCACCCCTTGTTTAGTGCTTCATTTTCACGCGGGGTGTTTACATAACAAGGGGGATCTGTTTTTTTTTTTTTCCCAAGTTGAGATTGGACGGCCCTGTGCAGTGTATTGTCAGGTACGGTCCCCGGGCCACAACCTCCCCTGAGTTTTTTTGGACTGATACGGATGGGCTTCCGGTGTCCTTGAGACCCAACACGGTGATCTTTTTTTTATTTTTTTTCTCCCCGACAACCTGTTCACTGGGTTTCTCTCATCGACGTACCAGGTCCCCTTCCTTCTTTTCTATTTCTGATAGTGGAAACCGCCTTGCCCCCAAGCATTTGGTTCGCCCTGCTGGCAATTGTCAGATGCCCTTCCCTCTTTATTTTTTCGATGAACCCCCCGTGTTACAAGAACCTACACGGTCCCTTCAAGCGCTTTTCAAGGACCGCGCTCAGGAAAACACCGTTAATGAATTTTTTTCTTATGAACTCCGGCCGGCGAGTTTCCCACGCGTTTTCTTTGCACTCTTTTCTGAATTTGCGATTAAGGCCTTCCCAACCTCCCTTTTGTCGAGGATGTCACCCCCCTTCCGCTTGTCCCAGGAGCTTCAATATGGGCCCGATGAAGGGACTCGAACCCCTGTTTGCAACCGCGTGTTCGGAGGTTTCCTGAGTCTTCGGATTTTCGCTCCTTCTTCATACCAGTATTTCAGATCTGGCTGCCGAATCTTTCCCAATCGCTCAAAAAATCCGTTCTCTTATGATGCCTTTTTTTTCCCCCCCCCCCCCCTCCAGGAGTTACGTGCCTCTCCACGCGCGCAGCACTCATTGCTGCTTATCCGAAAAACGTCTCCGCCGACTCCCTTGCCTGGTCGTCTGCAATCGCTACACGTACTTTTGGGAGGACTGACATTTTTTTTAACGGTTTTTTTGCTCCCTTCGGCCGAATCACCACTCCGGTCCTTTTGATGGTCAATGGCCGGAATGTTTCCCCTTTTCAGAGCCGGAAAATCCCCCCTCTCTCCCTCGGCACAGTAATTTTTAACTTCCCCGTGCCGGGCCCCGCTTCAGACCGTCTCCTTTCCGGTCGCGTGTCTTAACCTACGACGGAACATTTCCCCTCTCCCTCCGGCTGAACGCAATCGTACTTTAGCCCAAGCACCTGCCCTCTGTTGGAACTCCTTTCTTCCTTAACATTTCTCTGACCATGGATTGTTCCGTCTTGATTTGAACAATCTTTTTGCCAGCCCTTCTACGTTTGTTTTAATTGGTGAAATATCAGATTCCATATGCCCCGTGTGCCGTTGGGGCTCCCGCGGTGCCACTTGTCTTACATCTCCTTCCCCTATTACTTAATTCTCATTCCGATATCTGAACCCCCCGTGCAGGCAGGTTCTAAGCGTAACCCGATTCCTATAAAAGTGTGGTTTTCTGAGTCCTACACCTTAAATTCCGTTTCCATCAAGCCACTCTTCTTTTCGTGTTTGGCCCCTTTGACGCCCGCGACAGGCAATTCACTTTCCTTTTCCCTAGATCCTTCATTTTGAGCCCCCCTCCTTTTAATAACACACCTGCCAGCCGTCAATTCAGGGCACTCACTTTCTGGTGCCCCCCCATTCCTCTGAAAATTGCAGCTTCTTTGACTATAATTGCAATTAAAGAACCTTCATTTGTTCGATCTTCCTTCATAGAATGGCGGCTCACTTTCGGGACGACTTGAATAGCCCCATACAATCAATCCTTTTTCTGGATTTCGCGCGTAGCCTCTTGACCCTTGTGGTAGCATCCGACTCCTCCAGGAGAACGCTTCCCTGATCCATTGCCTTTTTTCCCTCATCCACTTCTCTCTTGTTTTTCTCCATGCCTTATTTGACTCTGGCTTAATTTGGCCCCTTTTTCCATTCCCTAAGACAGAGTTACTTCTTCGCTGCTGAGTTGCGAATCAATGGTATCCTTAACACTGGAATCAGGCTCCTTCCCCCCCCTCCTTGGTTTCGGATTTCCAACTGTTGTTAATTTTCCTTCCGAGGCAAGCTCCCATTGCAGGAGTACCCCCCCCAAAGTTTTGGGTTTCCGAAATTCTTGTGTGCCCAGCGCGCAAGCCGGCTTTCCCCTCTTTTCCGAAAAGCGTCGGGAGTTTTCCCTTCGCAAATGTATGAAGAATCGTCAGCTTTTTTCTGCTTCTAGAATCATTTTGTCTTTGCATTTGGCTCCCCCCGTGGATGTTTCTGTGCCGAATATTCCCCTGAGCCGTTTTTTTTTTTTTATAGGCTGGCCTGAATCGAGTAGCCTTCCCCTCCCTTAATGGTCCCCATGTGAATAAGACCTCTCCTTTCCCTTAAGGAAGGACGATAGTAGTTGCATTTTCTGCCCCCCCCTTCTTCCCCGTCTCCTCCCCCTCAGTACCTTGGTCTTTTTTTCCTATCGAAAGAAAGGAAAACTCTTTCCTTTCCTCCGCAAACGAAAAAGTATTGAGCTCGGGACTTGTCTTTTACCCCAATTGCTTCCCCCTCCCCCCCAAGTTCGTCATGCATGAATAGAGTGCCCCCTTCCTTCGCAATGTTGTTACCCTGAAAACGATAGAAATTTTTCCGAATTTTCATCCCAGTCGTATTGTGCATACGTGCCATGGACGGACCTTTCCCTCCCAAGAGTATTACCATGCCTCCCTCGGTAGCCCGTTCCCTCCGACTAGGACAAGTCCCCCCAAAGCGCCCATGTCCGGAACGATGAGCAAATTTATGAGGTTGCTTATGCGTTCACTTTTTTACCTTCTCATCTGTTAGCGCAGATGTAAGCCCACATTCTATTGTATTAATACCGCTTTCAAGTGATCAGTTGAGTTAATTTCCCAACCCCGGCAAATCGGGAAACTCCCCCCCCTTAAATAGAGGTCCTGTTCCGATAGATTTTCTCAAGTTTTTTTTTGAGAGAGATGGACCGGAAAGCGTCGGTTTTCTTACTTTCATCCTTCCCGAACTCAGCGATGCTGGCAGTGGAGGACCACAAGTTCCCATATTTCTTTTGCCCTCTGCCGCTAAAACAGATTAACCTTGTCTCCCTGCGAAGAAGCAGCTTTTTTTGTTTAGAAATGTACCCGCCTCTTTTTTGGGGCGGGCCAAAAACATTTTTGACACAGGAGGCGATAGATGCTTTTCCCGATGGAGCAGAACAGATTCCGGTGCCTGATGAGTCTCCCTCCTCGCATGGCAGACGTTTCCCACCCCTTCCTCATTATAATGCCGGAGAAAAGTGCGCTCGTTCCCAACAATGTCGCCCCCTGCTATTCCTTCTTTTGCTTCTGAACTTCCTGGATTGGCGAAGCAGGATCCTCAGTTTTTCCTATGCGGAAATCCCTGCTAGTCGGCGACACCGGGTTCTTTTTTTTTCTTGATATGGCGAATCTTTGTCCCTTACCTCCTCTCAGACGTTCGACGAGAGCCCACTTTTCCATTTCTACTTGCACCAGTGTCTGCCGTGCACGTTTCTCGGATGGCTTCCCTTTCCATCTGATGTCGCCAGGCCCCCATTGTGCTTGAGCTTGGTTTCCCGCTTTCCTTCGATTCAGTTCCATCCTTTCCCCCCCTTCTTCTTTGTGTTATCTTTTCAACATCATCCCGGTCGAGCCAAAATCCCGCGTTCTGTTCTTTATACGCTCCCCCCATTTTTTTTTCCTCATTTCACGTTCGTATGCAGTTCGCATGCATTTTCATGCCAGAACGATGTTTTTCTCTAGCGGAGAATTTGAACTTTTTGTCTTTCTTGTTCGGCCCTACTAATTATTTCCCCCTCCTACCCTTGAGGGCCACTCGCCTTTGCACTCTTGGCGTTTCTGCGTCCGCTTCCACCCCTTTTGGTTTGACAATGTCCCGAATAACCACCCCCTCTGGAAGTTTCTGCCATTTCCCCATGTTATTCCCGATACCATTAAGTCTCCAACTCCCTCGTACATCCTCGTTTCTATGAGTTTAATTCCAACCTTTTTTCCCTTTCAATGGGTTTCTGAAGAACCATGACGTCACAGCCCCTTTTTTTCTTTCGACAAAAACCTAATTGGTTTGAAGTCTTCCAGGAAGATGTCCTTTGCCCGATTTTCTCACCTACCTGGATACGTACAAGTTGGCACCGTTTTCTTTAGGTAGAATAACCCTAAAAGTTTGCGGACACGAGGATCTTAGTCCGCACGCATGCTTTAAACCATCCCTTGATGCTTATTGGAGATTACCCCTCTTTAGACCCCAGTAAACGCGGCTCTTTAATGCCCCACCGGGGCCCTTTGCATTCGGTCCACGACACCTTCAGGAGCCCTCCTCCATTTCCACCGTCAGCCCCAATTCAGTGGAGAATCTCCAACACAAGACCGGGTCTGGCGACGCAAAGGGACACAACAATTTCAACCCCCCTCTCTGACTGGATCTCCGAGGCTGTACACGGAATCCTAAATACCAAACACCCCTCCGTGGGAGTGACTTCAGAGGCGAGGGGGTTCCTCGTGAAATAACTTTCAGATGGTTGCTAACCCCAAAAAGGCCCCCCCCCGTTTAAATCACTTGGCGAAAAGTGAGCGAATGCATGTGCTAGAGTAAAGTTACAAAAGCTTCCACCGCTGCGCTTTTTCTTTTTTTCTTGCACCCAACCCCCTGTTCCAGTGTCACTTCTCCCCTGCGTTATCTTCTTCGGACTGCGCTGGATGACCCCTTCGAACCTTGGCCCATGGTGTTCGCGACGATGCGACTGCCAGGAACTGCCTAGCTAGGTTCGAGATCGTTTTCCGTTTTTCCCCGCATTGTGGGCGCGGACCGTTGGACTGGGAACATCCTATTTCCCCGATAACCACCCTCCCGCCCCCTCTTTTTCGCAGGTCCCCCTAAGAATTTCCCCCCCCAAGACGCTCCCAATCCTATTGAAAGTTCGAGTCCTTTTGAAGGTTTCCATCCGGCCATGGCTGTTTTTTCCAACAGTTTGGTGCTTTATACCTTGCTTAAGGCCGACCACTTTTTCCCTTCCGTGAGATTCCGTTCTTCGAGTCTTAACTTTGTCGCTGCGCGTCTTTTGTTCAGTATGAACTTTCCTGGACTTGCCCCTGCTTGCGTGCGGCTGCCCTCTGATTTTTTGGCGATCATTTCCCACCCCCCCGCGTTATTCGGATCTTTTTTTTCTTTCTACCCTCAGCGTAAAAAAACTGTTTCCCGCTTTGTTTCCCCCCACCAACCCCTCCGTACTCATTTTTTCCTCCGCCCTGATTGGATTTAGTCTGCACTCACTCGGACGCGCATCCGTCTACCTTGGTAAATTCTTGTAGTTCGGCGCCGGACCCGGCAATCCCTTCCCGCGCTTTAATTTTTTTTTTTTGGGCCACCGACAGAAGGTCTGCCCAAAAAACAACGGTTTTTTGGACTTTTTTTTTTTTTTTTTTTTTTATCTTCTTTCAGAATCCGCTCCTCCGCTGGTTCAATGTGTCAGGATATGACTTCGTCCCCTCCGTCCTCGCAGAGCCTGCGCACTGAGGACCCCCCTTTTCTTTCCCGTTTACTTCCCGGTGGCCCCGCTCCCTTCGCCCGCCCCAAGCTGTACCCCTTCAGATGTTAGACCCTCGTTCTTCCCCCTTCAATGGCACGTTTGCAATCCTTGTTTACGCCCAATGCACCCCCCTTTTTTTTGCCGAACTGGTGACTTGCCCCACTTCTGAAAACCTGGATTCTCCTGCTTGCAGCTTCTTTTTTTACAAAGCGCTGTTCCCCTGCAAGACATGAGAGACGTTTGGTTAGTTTTTTCCCCATCCTGAGAACTTTCCCATTTTTCCCCGCAGCAACTTTCTTCTTTCTCAGACTTCCACTATTCGCACCTCATGGTATGTTTCATCGATACTTTCCCTTCTGCCCCCCCCCCCATCAGTGAACAGAGGTTTTTTTCTGGGGCGGCCCTCTTCCGAACCTGGAACGATCACAGTTTTGTTTTTCTCCCCTTTTCGCCAAAACCCTTGGTCCCCCATCCCGAATCATACCCAGTAATTTTTTGTTTGTTGTGCACTCTTCCTAACCTGCCATTCCGAACTGGCCTCAACCTCTATTCATTTTGCGCCAACGTGTGTCCCCCAAACAGCCCCCTCCAAGGCCTAAACTTTTTTTGTTGGTTCCCCATTTTACCTTTCTTCCCGCTTTTTTTTGAATTGTGCGAATATACTTGCCTTCCCTGACTGTGTCTGTAGTAGTCCCCATTGTTCTTCTTTGGTACATTCGTTATGTCCCCAGAAGAATCTTTTTTCCCCATCCCTTTAATAGCGTGGCCTTTCCCAGGTTCTCTCCCTCCCTTTGAAATGTGTAGTCTCATATGCATTGCCGTGCAGCCAAGTCTCCCAGATTCGAGATTCCCATTCCTCTTCCTTTCAATCCCTCTTCACGTTTTTTTTGCTTGACTTAAGTATTCCCAATGAACCTTTCGTGGCGACACCTCCCTTACCCCTTCATAGAACTCTTTGTCTTTCTTTCGAGATTGCTTTCTCCACTGGTCCTCCACCCCCCGGCTCGGAGCAAATTCCACACAGGTTTCTATGACTACAAACTTGTGTCACTCACCCTCCATAGGGAAAAGCCCTGCAGGAGTTCCCCCTTCAATTTTTATGTTTCCCCCCTTCCATATAGATGCGCGAAAATCTGCCCTCAGATTTCCAATTATAAAAGTCTGCTTTCTTTCGCGTGAATCTTTTCTACAACGCACGTGAGATCGACTCCTTCCTCACAGATAAGCGGATTTTCCACTCCCCTTGGTATGTGGAATCTACACCATCTCGCCTTTGTTATTTCTCCCCTTGTATGAATGACCTTTCGCTCCCTCACATAGGTAATCCCCACTTTTGATCCTCGACACATCGCTTTTAATCTTTTACCCCTTGAGTGCACGTGGTAGGCCGACATCCCGCGCCACTAGTTACCAAGTTTTTACGAGTTTTCTCCCTTCCCCCTCCCGTCGGAACCCCTGCCCCTTCTTTTTATCGTCACGCACGAAACTTTCAACTCTTGCTCGCTTTTCCTTTGGTTATTTTCTTCCCAAGTATTAGACCCCACGTCCTTTAACGTTACTGGAATGAACGCAGGATATCGTCGCCGTGGTATCCCCATACAGCCCCTTCCTACGCGCAGGAGCAGATAACGTTTAAGCTGCTGCGAGCTTAGCCTCCCTCATGGTATTCCCCCCCCCCTCAAACAACATCCGTTTTTCTCCCCATGGTTAGCAAGTTTCCCTCGTAGCCTAACTGTTTTTCTTTTTCCCCCCCTGCCCAAAACGAGGCAGTTACATTTTTCCCGGCGAGAGACCCGTTGTGAAATTCATTTGGAGTTACAAGCTTTACGGGTCTCTCTGTTTTGCAGAGGGTCGAGTCCCCACTTTCATTTCCAGTCGGTTTTTTGTTTCTCCCCCTCTAGTGTGATTCCCGAAAAATCGGGACCCCCGCTCTCTTATTTCCTCCTTTCTCAACAAGAAGTTTTGTTGTTTCTCTGGAACGGAAATAATCAGACTCCGGTTATTTTTAGGATATTTCCCTTTCTTTCTTTCACCCCCCTAAAGGACTTGGCTGGCCGTGGAAGGACCAACCCTAACTTGGGCTTTACCTCTGCGCTAAACCCTAGTCCTTTTGCCCGGAACTCTTTTCCCCCCTTCCCTGAAGAAGCAACCTTCCCATTTGTACGTTTCTCTTGGCCATGTGTCCAACTCCCCACTTTGGGAGTCCCAAAATTCCCACCCATGGGGAGTTCCTGTCGTCCACGATGGAGCCATCTCCCTGTGTTTTTTCCGTTTTTTCTTTACTTCCTTCGCCGCTGTCGCATGTGTCTCCAGCCCTCCCGTGATGAGATTTCCTCCCCTTCCTGAAAAGGCGCGCTTTGTCTGTTACAAAAACTTTTTATCCCTGCACGCTTGGAGTTCAGGCTGACGATTCGTATGTTTAAGAAGGAGCATGCTTTTGGCCCCCGTCTAGGACGGGATCCCCTACGGTTCGTGGCGATGGATCGGACGAAGATGTTTCCGTGTTCTTCTGTTCCCTTTCTTTTTTCGCGGCCCACACTTTGGTACGTGGTCGGCAGGACGTTGAGCTACCCTTTGCCCTAAATCGGATGGCTTTCGGCTACCGCGCTATTTTTATGTCCCCCGTTTTTCTTTCACATTTTGATTACGCCCCCAAAAGTGCTAACAGGTCAATGGCCCCTCCTCCCGCTACAGCCCCCCTTTTATCTTATTTTAGAACCCCCACCGGTGAGCCAAATCCTTCGTCGCACTGAGCTCCCCCCCGATCGTATGCAGGTGACCTCGCCGCGACCTCACGAACGCCTTGTTCGACTTTTCAAGTTTTTGGAGAATTGTCCTTTTCGCGCTGCTCTGACCTATTTCCCGGATACCCCTCCTACTTGAGCTGCAATGGCGGCGTTTCCTCTGATGGCCTTGTTGTCTTCAGAGGAAAAGGATTCCTAACAACACCCAGTGGCCTGATTCACAGTGTTAGCGTCACCAATTCTTTCACCCCCTCAGCGCTCGATCAATCTCGTTTGATTGCGCCGGATTCCCCTTTTTCCCTGCAAGTGAGATGAATTGCCCCCTTGTCATTCTAGAGCCAACCTACCCCTTTTGAAGAGCCGATTGCCATTGCATCCCCTATAGCTTTCGTTTCTTACGGTGGTCAATATTGCGTCTACCACAAGTTTTCATCCGGCTACTTCGCGCTTTCCATCGTCCATTTTTCTAGGGCTATACAAGAATATTCTACCCTCTCTTTTTTTGCCTGAAAATTTGATCTACCATCTTCTTATGGAAGGACCTCTGAGCCCCCAGTCACCCCTTTAATTTTCCCATTCGGTAACAAATGGCCCCCCCCCCTCCAAACTGTTTTAGGGAACTTTGACTGGGCGGTTTAAATATCACTTTTCCCTACCCTGTGCTCAAAATGAACTGTCTCCTTTGAAGGCCTTCCGAATTTCATGTTTTTATCCCCTCCCCCTTTCCCACCAAAGCATCCCGTCGGGTTAGGATTTCTACCGGGCCTTTTTTTCCCGTCTCCGCGACCACACGGTTTCTTCCTTTCCGGGGAGCCGACATTAGAACCTTTTTTGGGTTAGCCCACTCTGTCTCCCCGTCACCAGGACCATTCACCAGTCCTTTTCGAGCATAGTGGAACCCGTGGTTCTGCGGCATTTATTTTGTTCTTCTCGGTCTTTTGTCAACCGATTACACCAACTGTCTGCTTGGAGCAGGCCACTGCTTTTATGTAACCTCAATACCCCCTTTGCTCTGAAACTCCTTTTGACCTTTGACTGAAGAATCATCCTTTTTTTTCAGTCCACCATGCTTTTGCCTTTCTATATGAAATTCGCGCCTTTTGCCAACGTTCCCTCCGTATCCTTCGTTCTCTCTGACCACCCGCGCGCTTTAGCTTAAAGGCCTTCTTCCGTAAAGTCACTACTTCCCCTCGCAGTTTGGAGGCGCTGCGTCGTCTTTTTCTTCATTAATCCATGGAATCCACTTCCTTTTATGAAGAATCTTTCCACGTCTGTTCCCCCCCCCCCCCATGTCGCTTCCTGCTTTTTTTTCAAACCCCCTGGAAGTTAAGTGATCGCGTATTTCGCTCAGCACTCAGGCCGTTCTTCCCCCTTAGAGTGACAAATATGGCGTCTCCCCTTCCGGCAGCGGGATTTCCTGCCATTCGCGATGCACGTAACTTCCCTTGGTTCCCCGAGCACCAGGCTGCGAACGCTTTTTTTTCAGGAACTCTTCGGCAGAATAACCCCGTCCCTTCCTTGTTTTCAAAGGGCTGCTCCCCCGAAGCGCCGGTCAAGAGTCTTATTTCTTGTGGCAAGGAAAGGAATTTTTCCCTTTTTTGGTCCCATAGTGTCGGGGCGCACCCGCTGGCGCGCGGTGTCCTCCGATTTTTACCCACTCATGTTTCACGTTTCCCTGGCCCCCAGATATGATGAACACGTGTCCCTCTGTTTCTTTCCTGGAGATTATTCTTTTTCCCAATTCCCGAACAGTTTCTGATTCTGGCATCTTCCCTTGTCCCCCCCCTTTTTAAGGGGAACTTCTCCATCTTTGTCTTCTGAGAATTATTTGGAAAAAAAATCCCCGTAAAGATTCCATGCCCCGTGAAGCCGCAAGCCACAAGGCTTTTTCTCCGGTTTAACCTATGTCCCTGAATTAATGTCGCATTCGTAGATATCCGCCCTCCCCAAAGTGCAACGCGGTCCCCTTTCTTCCCTTACGAAAGAATATCAGTCTTAACCATTCCCTTCCGGGTAAAGCCACTCTCCCCCCCCCACCAAGCCATTCTCTGTAGTTGCTGTTGTTCAGAGTAAGAGTCAAGGCAATTTCCGCGCCCCCTGGTTTGGCTCATTTTCATTTTTTCCCATAGGCCTAAACCGCCCCACTTCACTTCCATAACCCAGCTATTTTTAGTGGGTCCTTTACCTGACCCGGTTGTTTGGCGCCTTATAATTCCTCTTTGGCGGTGGATGATACCCCTTTTAATCGACTTAGGGCTCCGTAGCGCGACTCTGGGTTCCCCTCATCGCGGCTGGGACTCGTAAGCCTCGAATAGCCTCTAAACCCCGCCTTTATCCTCTCGAAGCAGGAGAACGCTTCCGGTGTTCCCACGAACTTCAGCCAACTTTTTCCCATTAGGGTTTCTCTCATCTTTCTTCATTTTTCAGGGCTTTTCAAGCTCACATTTTGATCTGCCCTTTTGACCTTTTCCTAAGACGGCAGGATTGCCTGAGGAGTTCCCTCCCCTTCATTATCTTTATTTTCAGGGCCAGCAAATTATATGCAGTATAATTTTATAGCCTCACACTTTTTCACCATAATTGAGGAAAAGCCCATATTGTTCCTTGTTACACTCAACTTTTTTCCTTTTTCTCCACTAAATTATAACTATACTGCCAGGAGACTTCCTCTCTTCCCATATAACGGCTTCTTCACAGAGTTTGGATTTTTTTTGGTGAATCTGCCCCCACGCCATAAGAATCTTGAGTGATCTTTCCTTTTGGGCCGAGTAGACTCCTGCGTCGGATTGCTCGGGGATTGGGTTATGTTTCTCCTCCACATCTTCGCCGGGTGCCTTAATTTTCCCCCCTTAATCGCCTCTATCCCCCGCCAACGCGAATTCCCCAATGTTTCCGGAACCGTCTAATCTCCTCATAGGTCAGGCCGGAATAATTGCAAGTTTCTGCGCCTTTTTGCTTGCATTTGCGACCAAGTTACCCTTTTTTTTCGTTTTTTCCTTCATACGCGAAAGCACGATTTTCCCCTCTTAATTCGAAAAAGAAACACTATTTTAGTGTAGTGAGTGTCTGTCAACCATGATTACCCTCCTTCACATTCCCAGGCCATATGTAGTCACGCCCCTATAAGAGTCTTGGCAGGGGGATATCTCGCCCCCCCCCAACGTCACATTTTCCCCTTCCCTATTTTTCTATGCACGGAATCACTTATTTTCCATGACTCTCGCCGTAGTGGAGCTCTCATTCCCCCCTTCAAACATGCTTTCCATCTGTCGCCTCCCTCCCCCTTGTCGATTGGCCCCCCCAATAGGTCTTTTCCCCCTTGGCTTCCCTACCAATGAATGAAGGTTGTATGCATCACAGTTCTTTTTTCCTTGTTCTCTGAGGCTACTGCCCTTCATTTAGTTCGTGTCAACGGCCCCATCCACTATCATTGAGTGATTCATAGTCAATAACTAACAAGACTCTCCCCTTTCTTTCCCCTTTCATATAGCTCCCTTCCTACCTCCCTTTTTGTGTTGAGACTATGTGAACGGACCCGAATGTCCCTTTCATTTGAACGGACCCCTTCTGAGAGTGGCTGTTCGTTCTCCTCCACTCATTAGTGGGCTTTTCCTTTTCCCTCGATAACCCGGAAAGCTGGTCGCTTACTCTCATGTTCTTTGTACGATCGCTTCCCCCTGTCCGCCTCTTTTGGAGGCCAACGTAGAACAGGTTTGTATGCCTCTTCCTTAAAAGCTTTACGATGTCCCCCGATTTTTCCGGTGGTGATCTGGTGGCGGGTTCCTACGTAGCGCATTTTCATCTTGAATCCCTTTGCGCTTCCCGCTCTCTTTTTTCGAAAACGTGCGAGCGGTTTTTGCCATTGCTCGAGCTCTCCTGAGCGGCGACTCGGACGTGTGGCTCAGAAGGATGAAGTTTACTTTTGTACGACGCAATCCCGAGCTAGTCGTCGCTTACCTCCGTTTTTCTGTGGCGATTTTCCTTGTTCTGTGTTCGTGCCTTTTGCGGGACGCGAGACGTCCGTAAACACTTGGTCACTTATTCGCGACTTGCCACGGTTGACTCTCGCCCCCCTCCTAGGATGGATTTTCCCGCTCTGCGGTCGCTTCTTATTCTCTAAATGTGATTACGTGATGCCTGTGTTTTTGAAAGTATTCTTCGACCTTCCTGTACTTTCTACCCCCAGAGAGGTTTTTTCTATTTTCCCCCCCATCACGGAGAGCCAATCCGTCTTTTCTCGTCTCTTTTAGCATATGTCGATAGTTTCGCCCCGATTCCCCCTACTCACGCCCGATCTTTCTTTCTAGCTGGAGAATTTAAGAGGTACTTTCGCGCCCCCCCCGGTGAGTACCATCATCTTTGAGGGTTTACATACTTCCGCCGACTGCGTTCGTCGTTCTCAAAAGATTTTTTTCTTTTTCCCTGTCCATAAGAAAACCTTCATGTTCATCCTTGATTCCCGTGTTAGAGCGATACCTTCCCCCTTCAGCGCTCCGCAATCCTCCGCTTAGCATTTCCTTCTTCAACCCTTCCCCAGCACGAAAGGTGAGCATTTTCTTCTCATCGATGAGAGTCGCAACTTGGTCGATCGGAAGTCTTCCGGACTATTAAATTTGCAGCGAGTCCTGGTCCCCCCTTTGGCAATGTCATGAGACTACCACACGGTCAGACCTTCCAGCCCTCCTTATGATTGTAGGGCGTATTCTCCATGCGTCGGCGCCCCTAATGTTGGCCATCCCGTCAGTGCCACATCGCCTTCATTTCCTTCAATTAGCCCCCCCCTCCAACCCCGGCAATGAATGTTCAGAGGGTTTTAATGGTCGCCGCACATAAGAGGTTATATCCCCCTTTTTCCTGTTTGGAATAATTTAGGTCTCCCTTGGGCCATTAACAACTTCCTAAATTGGACGTTCAAGTGGCCGGCCGTTTTTTTTTTTTTGACGTCGAAGGCACAAACAGCACCTACAGATGTTCCCCTTTTTTTCGCTTCGGATGGCTTTTTATTTTTTTACCCCGCTTGGGTTCTTTGTCTAGCGACCCCACACTTTTTTTTTTTCCTTCCTGGTGACACGCCTTTCCGAAGCCTGCTGTCACTGGTTTTTTTAATCTCGAGAAGACTTTTACCCAGGGGTTTTTCCCCCGTGAAGTCGACATACTGTGCCGAACCGCTGGAGAAAAGCCGTTGGCCCTTCTGACCCCCCTCTGGTTCAGGATTGACGGGAAACTCTCTACTTTACACAAAATTCCTAGCACGATGCTGGCTCCTTTTTCCCCTTCCCAGCCCCAGACGCTGCGAATACACTCCATTGAAAGAGAAATTTTTTTCTGGGAATGTCCCTCGTTTCCTTTTCCACCAGGCGGGAGGGTCCCCTGAGGGTGCCCTTCGACTTTTTTTTTCCCCTTTTCCCAAGAGATTCCCCACAAGTTTAATCCAGTGCGTATTCCTGCTCGATACCTGAAAACCGCGCCGCTTGTGTTTCCGCTCCTCCTCGTCCCGGGAAGGACGACATTCACCTCATGGTTTTTCTAATTGAGCGTTCGGGATCGTAGTCTTCTCCTTTCTTTGGCGTTTTTCCCTGGCCATTGTGTACACCTCGGTTGTGATTCTGCCCATCGTTCAATCCTGTTTTCCACAACCCCTTTCTGCTGATCGTTTCCCAAAACCCCCATCCTTTTTCATAGCGATTGGATTGCCCCCCCTTCGCCCCTCTCGTTTCCGGTTTGCTGAGGCCTACACTCCTCTTACCAGCCGTCTTTTATTTTTTCGCGGCCTCCCTCGATGCCCCCCGTAACTTCATGGATGGGTTTTGTTCCCCAGCAGAAATGGACGAATCTTGTTTACCCGCTCTTGAAAAGATTCGGCCACTCCCCCTTCATCACGCTGGCAATGGCAGGTGACGCCATACGTCCTTTCAACCTTCTGGCTTGGAGTAATACGTACTTCCCGGCAGCTGGCCCCTTGCCTTTTAAGCTCCCCAGCGGCGGTGTTCACAGATACTGCGCGAGGAAATATTGTTTCAATTCTGTTCTTGAACCGCGCTTCTCGAACTGACTTTGGTTGGACCTTCTTTCCCCGCGCCTCATCCCCCTTTTGTCCCAACCTGGAGTCTGATGGATTTGCAGCGGAGTGGACCTGCCTCAACATCCTTCTGCGATGGTGACGGTGCCCGGTTTCCCCGTCATAGAACTGGTTTCCGTTCCCTTCCTCAGCCCCCCCCCCAAGGCTTTTCTACTCTCCCCCTTTAGACTTCGTCCTTTGTCTTCTTCTATCTCTGGCCTCACAAAAATTTGCCCCCTTTTTCCTGGCGGGATCCTCTTACGAAAGAAGATCATTGACTTGGCCACTTCCCCCCCCCCCACATTCCGAAATTTGTAAAGTAACCTGGAGCTCTCTTTTTGTGCCAGTTCCTCCCTCCTTTACCAGGCCGGCTTTTACTGGCGGCCTTGGCTTGTGAGCCCACGAGACTGGACCCCTGTATGTAACCAAAACCGCCCCCCCGCGGTCAAATTAACGGCCCTCCCCCCTGTTTTTTTTTTAAGGGTGCCATGTCCTGACCCTTTGTTTTTTGTGACTTTTTTTTATTACTCCTCCGTGAGAGAGTTAGTGAACCTGCTGGCCCTCACTCTCTACGCGACGATTCTTTTTGGCCTTAGCCCCCCCCTCCCTCGTGGACGCCAGTCGGAAGCGCACTTTTGGAAACGTTTCTCAATATACCTCCTTGAGGTCCCCCGACCCCCTGCTTGTCGATGCCTCATCTTATGGAACCTCCTCCCCCCCTAGGTCCCCTTTGTGGGACTGCATGCCGTTCTTCAAGCGCCTTCGTTTCACTTGGGAACTTATACCTCATAGACATCCTTATTCATTTTCGCCTTTGGTCCCCCTAACCCATGTCCTAATTCCCCCCCCCCTTACGGGTTTATCGATTCCTTTCTGTCCCTTTGAGCGGACATACTTAGAGTTATTCACATTGCAGGTTGAGTTACTCCCCCCTTCCCTTATACGTGCGCGATAGCAAGCCGCCCTTTCAAATTTTTTCCTCCAGATTATTCCTCCCCAGCTTTTTTTTCTTTTTTTAAGCGGCGCAAACTGCATACGGCATGTTCGACAAATGTTCGACTATCCTTCCTTGCTTGGCTACAGGTTTGATTTGTTATCAAACATCTCGCATTTTTTTCTTTCCTGCATTTTGAATCGCCGCGCTTAACCCCCTCATCATTTAAACCTTGGTCGACATCCTCGCCGTTTGCCGGAATCCATCCGTAGTGAGTTGGCACTGGGTAGCGCAACCCCCCTTCCCTACTGAAAGTTACCCCTTGGCCGCGTCTCGTTTCCTATCCTCCTTCCCCCGGCCCAGCTTAGTATCCGAGTCCGTCTCCGACCCGTTAAGTGCTTCGCCGACTTTTGGTTCCCCCCCCCCAGTCTTTCCTTCTTACCCCTTATTTTCGTCCGCCGCCAGAGGCAGGACTTATCGTCTTTTTTGTATAATGCAACCGCTCGCAGTTTAGCATTAGAAAGAGCAATAATTTTTGCTTTTCCCTTTCGTAGGTAGCGACATTTTCCCCCTCCACCATTCGATTACCCTGAATCTGTTCCCTTCTTCTTCCTTTTTTTCGGTGGGGAATTTGGCAGTGGCCCCCCCACCCCTTTTTTTGTGGAGAACATTTCTTGCCCCCGCCAGTGCGTACAAATTTTGCAGGTTTTCTTCGCAAGGGTAACTTTCCTTCTTTCTCGCGAGTACTTAGGTCGCGTTGTTTCTTCTTCCAGGCCCCCCAAGTTCCCCCCTTTTTTTCTTTTCCGAAAATCTTTCGCCAATATACGCTCTTCTTGTTCAAGCTATCTCTTTTTCTAAACTTTTTGTTTGCTTCATGGAACGACCGCGAGAGAGCGGTCTATTAGCTTTTAATCTTCTTCTCCAATGATCTTTTTCTTTAGCCCGTTGGGAATTCGACCTACCCTCATCCAGGTGGGCTTACCTGCGACCCAGACGTTTTTTCCCTTGTAGCCTGCAGAAGAAGCCACCCTTGCCTTTGTCTTTTTTTTTCCCCATGTTCAAACCCTCTTTTTGTCTTGCTTCTCACAGGGATGCTATCATCTTCCCGCCCTCTGGTAGAAACATCCTTGTTGGCGCTGGTTGGTCTGTGAATTCCATCGCGCTCTTGCCTTTCTTTCGTTTTGAGAACAAGACCGTGATGCGCGTCGCTTTCGGGAGCGGTTCTTGATTTTTACCCCCCCCACCCTTTCACGTGATTCGTTACTGGACGTCTTGTAGAAGAATGCGACACGGTGTTTGGGTATCGACAATCCCGTCTCATCCTGTTTTCTTTGGCTGATCTACCTGTATTGACCTCTGTGTCAGTGATTTCCGAGTATTTTGGCTACGCGGCCCACCCATTCCTTTTTTTCTCTTCCTTCGGATCGTTCCGGCTACAACTGCAACACTCCTTTTGCCGTCTACCAGCGATGATGTCGTCTGTCTGTTCCCCCCTTTCTACTTGATGCTTTGCCCTTCCAGTCAATCCCCGATACGCGCGACAGCCGTTTTCTCTGGTGATATTCGCACCATATTTTCGGCCAAATCATCTTTTGTCGACATGGTAACCTCTCACGATGCGTATGCTTTTCGACGCCCTTCCGATCTCTAACTCTTTTCGAAGAAGTTGGAGTTCCAGAGTTTCTAGCGTCGCCCAGTCCACAGTTTCGCGCCACTTCTTCTTAGCCCCCTTTTTATGTGAACTCAGCCAGCTGGGTTTCCTCGTGACCGTCGTGGGTCTTCTTCACCCATTTTTCGGCATAGAAATGGCTTTCAGAGTACTTGTGGCCTTGCTGCCCTGATTACCCTTTCGTTTCCTTTTTTCCAAGCTCGCGCCCCCTCCTCTTTCTTTTATCAAAATGCCACGAACAGTGAGCTTGCAAGACTCAATTTCCCCTTTTTCTAATGAGAGACACCTAATAAGTTTTGTTCCTTTCCTCAAATGCTCGCAGCGTTCTCCTGTTGATTCTTCGGGGCCTCCCCAAGGTCAAACTTTATATGACCCCCATTCGCGATGATTCTGTGAGATTCAAATCCTTTTCTGCTCTTTCTTCAACTTCCGAGCCCGCACTACACTTGGAGACCTTACATCCCTTCCTTTGAAGCAAGTTTCTTACCTTCACAGCCGCTGCAAATTTAGATGTACCCCCTTCCCACCCTTTAAACAAACCCTTTTTCTTCCTTAATTTTGACGCGGTGTTTTCAGGAATACAGTGGTCTTTCTCCCCCCCCAAATGAAGCGCCCTTTTGCCGTTATTTACGCATCCGGGAACAAAAGCACTCTGCTTTTTTGTACTTTGATTTCTGCTTTCCCGGGACGTTTTTTACTTCCCCCCATGAATTTCTCGTTAGTGCCGCACTTAGCCCCCATTTTTTGCGCACTGAAGATACCATGTAACCTGAACTGAATTCCGGTGCTCTCCCTTTTTCCCAAAGAGTTTTGCCCTTGGGTTTTGCTTCCCCCCATCCCTATTATGGACTGGAAACTTTTTCACAACGATTAACCCCCCCCGTTGCGGAGTCCCCCTGAGAAGCGTCTTTTTCAAATACCGACGCTGCCCCCCTTCACCTTCCCACTCCAAGGTTTCTGACCCATTGGATTAATATCCAGAGTCCTCTTAAAGGGGTTTTAACCAATTGCTTCCTGCCTCTTGAAACTCCCAGTGAGATTTCCGTCGTCGAGTATCCAACATTTTGCAGGCTTCCACGCATGTTCCGGGTTCTTCCTGACCCATTTATTTTTCTTGCAACGCATTTCTCCTGAGGAGATGACGTTTCCCCCTTCTGCTTTTTTCCTGTTTTTGGCTGTCATTGCCTGCCACAATTTCTATCCGATTTTTTTTTCCTTCTTTTTCACGTCCCCCCCTCTGCTCGTTTCCCCCCCCAAACCCATCCAGGTCCTTTTCTTTTTTTCCTGATGGATTGCCGTTCGCAGCGCACTGACTGGCTGCATCCTTCCCCCCCCTCTGGTATCCCAGCCGGATATTTGCTGACATTCAACCCCGCTCTTCCTTCACTTCATGTTTGGGTTTTGGGAAGGCTTCCCGGATTTTTGGACTCGTCCTTCTGCAGTAATATAACACTCGGTCGCTGTGAGTCCTTCCCAGGAATCTAATGCCTTGACCCTCCCCCTCCTCCTTCTGCACTGCGAGGCCAGACCTTCGTACTCCTGGCAGCTTCCATCGTGAAGCCGCGCACGGTTTTTCATCTACGCGTCTAGGACCCTTCTTCAATTCAATCGCCCTTGAACAATTCCGTATTTTCTCCCCCGCACCAAGTTGAACGCTGTTGAATTGCCGGATGATACCTTCCTCTTAAAAATTTCTGTTGAATCCCCTTTTGGTTCTGAGTATTGCCAGGCTGTCGATGTGACAAAGCTGTTTCCCTTTTTTTTTTCCCATTCTCCCATCAGACATGTCTTTTAATTGGTGTTACCTCAGTTTTTCCCCCTCATTCCTTAATGACGTACGCAGCCCCCCCCACCTTATTTTCTCCAAGCTTCCCCCCTTCGAAACTAGCGACTTCAGTTCTGTACTAGCATCGATTTTTCGGCCCGAACACCTATTTTTAGAGAGGATCCCCCCAGACCCTCACCGTGTTTGAGAGCACAACGTTCCCCCCCCTTGCCCGGGTCCCTGACTAAAAGCAAGGCTTGCATATTTTCTTCCCCCCTTTGCCTTTTTCGGTAAGTCCGCGCCCTTAATTCCGGCCTTACGGCCAATTGTTAATTTCGGTGCTTTTTCCCCACGTTATGGCCCTTAGCCCCACGAAAGAGTCAACGCCCGGCACTCCAACTCGTCTTGGTGCCCTTTTTCGACAAATGTAAGCCGGTTGTGACTACGTTAAGGAATTAATTCCCGATGTGGAGATCTCTTTCCTTGCGTTTCCTAATAGTTGCGCATAATCCCTAGAGGTGGACGCTCTGCCCCATTGAATGTATCCATTTGCCCCGTGGGTCTCTCCCCTCTCATTGCACCCTTCCTTCCATCACAGGGTGTGAGAACGCTTCGACATCTTTTTTTAAGCCTTCATCCCAACTTAGTCCTTCGTTTCCTTCCTGCGTGAATTCTGGCTTTTTTTAAGCCAGTCCTTTTGCCATAATACCTCTTACCAGTTTTTTTGCGCTGAGCGCTTTGACTCACTCATTTTTATCGGATAACAATGGAATCCGTTCCCTCTTCCCCTTTTCTTGTTTTATTCGGCACCATCTGCCTCCATCGTTTGCAGAGACCATACAGTTTCCCCTCCAGCGGCCCCTGCAGGGAGTTTTACCCTTTTCGGGTTCCTGAAATTTAGTGTCCGCTTGCCCCACCCTCCGATTCGAAAAAGTTTTGAAATCGGAGTCCATATGAATTCCCATGTCGCTTCCCTTCAATGCGAAGCCCTCGACGCTTGGGCTCCATTGCTTGGGATGTTCTCCCCCCCCTATCTGGCGGTTATTGCTCCCCCGGTAATCTCCTTTAGACTTTTCACTCCTTTCCAACATGTTTCCGACGCATGACTCCTGGCCTCCTCCACCTATCTCCCCCTGAGACCCCCAGCCTTCCCTGCAAGTCCGCACTACAGACCAAGTGTTTGGCCCCTCTTCGTTTCCTCCCCTTGCCCGCCCGTAGGAACTTTCGTCCTCTCCACGAACACGTATTGATCGCGTCTTTTTTTCTTACACCCGGTTATTCCTTCCCACGCCATAATTCGCCCGATACCTTTTTTTATGAAGCCGCGCATTTGTACCCTCACCGATTCCTTACGCTTTCAGGAGCACTGCTCCTCCTTTGTGCTTCTTTTGCCTGCGAGTCCCTTCTCGAGGAATTCCCTCCCCCACTTCACCACCGAATCTGTCTCATTTTAGCACTGTCATCTATAGTCCTCGGTTCCTCCTTTTTTCGCCCCCCCAACAAGGCGTTGACAATTGTTTCACTCCTCTCTTCTTCTAGTATTCTTAGCTGGGGACACTTTCGGTCTTCCTCGGTTAGCGCAAGACTCACCCCCCTTTTCCGATGTTCTTCCTTCCACGGCCAGCCAACTCGTGTCCCACCTTTGGTTCAATTACGCCCGC
>Ga0179593_1458867_pt1 | contig 35445 bp, 42 predicted proteins | sample CZODoug2_1_08_16_FD_185931 | JGI IMG/M metagenome (GOLD analysis project Ga0179593, IMG submission 185931) | Vadose zone soil fungal communities from Angelo Coast Range Reserve, California, USA - CZODoug2_1_08_16fungal (PacBio error correction) | ecosystem: Environmental > Terrestrial > Soil >... | reverse complement strand
TTGACTTATTTTCTTTTTAATTCCTCAAAAATTCACAATTCCCCCCTTAGGTCCCTTTTTTACCCTCGCGTCTCCTCTTGGCCGTGCAGCAGCCTCAGATTCCCCCTCCGCCTTCTCGTCAGTGCCGGAGGTAGCCCTCGCACTATTGAAATTTGCAGCCCCCTTCCCTGCTCTTTCCGAAGCAAGGCCTCGTGGCTCCCCCTTCCCCTTTCAAAACGCGGTCTTTGGGGGTTTGGGTTAGATAGCTTTTTTCCCCTCAGTTCGTACCAGCTTCTGCCGACCCCAACCGTCTCTCTCAGTTTGCCGAAATCCTGAGGGTCCTCCAGGAGCGCATTCTTAACTTTGTCAGGACAGCGTCTCCCCTCCAGCGATCAGCCTTCCCGACACTGGTGAAGCCTTTTTTACGTCGACGCCCCATCTATTCACGCTGCCATCTCTCTCAGTTCCCATCGGACTTCTTCAGCGCCTCCTTTGGCCTTTTTGGAATCCTTCAATATCTTCACCAAGGTCTGTCCGAATCCCCCCTTGACGGAAGGTGAGGCCCTGCTTCCCAACCCGCGGGCTCTCTCCATTTCATCAAGGCAGTAGTGGGCGCCCGTAGCCAGTTACTCTTCCTCCCAGTCCACCCTTTTAATTTTTCACAATGAGACTCCTTTTCGCGACTGTGGCCTTTACAATATTGCCCTTCTGTGGTTTTCTTCTAAGCGTCGGTTGTGTCTACTCTGCTTTTTATGCTTTTCCTCTAAACCTGCGTCTTCCAGGTATCGAAGAATCATCCCCTGTGGGTCTGCCGCCAAAGTGTTCCCCCATCGTCTTGTAACGTTGCAGTTTCCCTTAAGAGCCCCTTGTTCTAGGTTTTATGGCCTGAGTATAACCTAACCACACTGAGATTTTTTATGTGTTTTTTTTTTGTTATTTTTTTCATACACTTTTTTCTCCCCTTATGAAGTGCCGTGTGCCCTTCATTCTCCGACCACTTCATGGCCTTGCCAGAAATTCACCGTTGGTTAGCTCCATTTTCTTTTTGTCTGGTCTTTCTGATCTTTCGTTTGTTTTTTTTTGGACTTCCCTTGGCCCCTTTGAGGTTTTTGCTAACCTTCCAGGAATTCCCACTTGAATGTTTTTTAACCTTCTTCTTCGCCCTCCCCCCCCTGCATTTTTGCTCCTTGATACCTACCAAATGACACGTCCCCTCCTCGTGCCCTGGCCTTCCCGTTCTCAAGTGAAGAGAGTTTGCTGTTTCGATTGCGTTCCGGCCACGAATTTTTCTTTCGAGTGCCCTAATCGGGCCTTCTTGGTTGCGCATTCCCTGAACGCTTCCCGCTTTTTTACGATTTTCCCTCGGCCCTGCATCGACCGCCGCCCTTTTTGCTGTTTAGTCTAAATCGAACATTTTGTTCCCCGAACTCCTTTTGCAGTCGATATTTTGAATTTTTTCTTGATTTCACCCCCCTCCTATCTCTTTCCAAGCCTTGATGCTGGTCCTCCGGCACGCTCGATACTTCAATTCATCATCCCCTTCAGGGCGACAAACCCGATTTTTTCGAACTCCTCTGCTTTCATCCCCCTGGGCTGTTGGCCCCGAATAAGTGATCTCCCCGAGACCCTTCTAAGTGAATCGCTCACTCGCAAGGTCTTTCCTTTTGATTTGACAGGAATGCTCTCTTCTTTTTTCAGACACTCTTCTTTTTTTCACACTTCTCTCTCGTAGTCAATTTCCTCGTAGGTGTGGAAGGACGTGTTCGAAACAGGGGACACTCTTTCTTCCCTTCCTGTTTTTTTTCAATTTTTTCTCTTTTTGCCCCACTTAATCTTCACTTAGTCCCTGCCCCCTTTACCAGTATTCCTTGACACACTTTCTTTTAGACGTTTCACGTTTTCAGCTACGACTACTTTTTGAGTCTGGGGACTTTCTCTCTCTTTTAGTCTTCTTTTTTATGTGATTGCTTTTTTTGAAGGCACTTCACTATGTGGTCTCTTTCTCCCTTTTTTGGCTATCCCCCCGTTCTGCTGCTTCCCCCTTTTTTTTTTCCACCGGTACACTTTTTTGGGCTCCGTGTATGTTCCCCTTTCCCCCCCCCGCAACAACCCGCACCCCTTTTTTTTATCCTTTTCGCCTCGCTTTTTTTGCTCGAGGAGTGAGCTCACGCCCTACGTTCCGCAGCCCTCAAATTTCTTTTCCTCCAGTTTGTGGTTTTGGCCGGACTTAACCGTCGCAAGTTGCTGCCCTTTTTCTCGTTCCATAAATTTATCACCCCGTCGTTTTTTCCGTACCTTAGATTTCCAATCTTTTTTTTACATTATGATTTTTCCTTTTTTTTTCTCGAGTTCCTTCATGCAGAATTTTCTTTGCGGCCTCGGTTGTGGAAAACCCTTAGCCCAGACATTTTCTTTTCAGACCGTTTTTTTTTTTCAGTCCCTCTTCTTTGAGCGTCCGCCCCCCCCAAATTTTTCGTCGCCGTTGGATGAGGAATTCGGTTGTGATCGGGGCGCGGAGCTAGAAAACCATTTTCTTCATCTTCCCCCGTTTTCCTTAAGACTTTTCCCTCTCCCTTTTTTTTTGTTTTTCGAGGATCATTGCTCAAGTACGTTTGTTAGACTACGCCGTTTGTGGTAACGAAGAGATAAACAACTTCGCAATCCCACTGGCGATTTCCCCAACCATTTGTTTCTTACCCTGTCCGTCTTGCGTCGTGGACCCCGCAACCCTCCTATCTTTGATTACCTTTAGTGATTTTCTTTTAGGAGTGTCAAACTTCTTTGATGGCGCACTTTTCTTCCCCCTTCGGGCACTCTCTCACCCTACGCACAATCCAGTAACAGTCATTTTTTTTCCTTTTTGAGTTCTGTCGTTGTGATTTCCCTCTTACACTTCTCCCCCTTAGCGCACAGCGTGCTCGCTTTCCGTTGTCCGGCCCCCCGGAACTTCGTTCTCCCGTTGACATGCCTGGTTCCTTGTAGGCTTTCCCACCCTCCTCCTCCTTTTTCCCATCCTTGCGGGCCCCTTCCCCTACCACGGGACTAGTTTGGCAGCATTTTCCAGCACCTTTTCTCCCCCCTTTTTCTGCCACCCTTTCCCCTTTCCCCCTACCTTTGCCGCCACATGAAGTATAGGAACCGGAAGATGCCCTCCTGCGCATTTCCGAGACACTGCCACCCCCCTGGGCGAAGTGCCCCCCCCCCCCCCGACATCAATTCCCCATAGACTAAAAGATTGTCTTTCATTCAACAAACGCTCCCCCAATTAGAGGACTACTCTTCCCCGGCGATCCCTCTTGCCGTTTTCCTGGTCCCAAGTTTTTTTTTCGTTCCCATGTGACATAGGTTGATTGCGTTTTACATTTAGCCCCCACCTCCCCCCTGTTTCAGCCCTTTCGCGTTTTTAACCCGCTTTATCCTCACCTAACCTTCTCGTTGTCACGGTGACGCGCTAGGAGTTGTTCTTTCCTCGACTAACACCCCTTCTTTGCCCCCTCTTTGGTATCTTCAGCTCTATCGGCACTGCGGCGTCGCTTTTCGTGAGTCAACCCCTCCAAGTCTCGGTTTAAAACGAACTTCGACTGCCCAGCCCGTTCTGACACCCCCCCGTAGCCTTTTTCCACGCAGCGTTTCTTTTCCCTGTACGGTCTGCGCGTGCTGTTTGCCAATCTTTTCCGCGACGGTTACGCATTTAGTGTCACCTCTGGGACTTAGCTCAAGTTGTGTTCGAGCGAAAAAAACGTCTTCGCTTCTTTCTTTGGTCCACTGTGGGTTTCTCTCAGCGCCCTCCTCCTCTTGTCGTCTGTACGGGATTGTTTTCGTGCGGGCAAAACGGTCGGTGCTCTTGCCCCGAAGTTATTCTTTTTTCCCTTACTTAGGATTGTCCGTCCCTAAGATGCTGGTCGCATCTTAAACGCCCTTCCTTGAAACGATTTAACTTCTCGTATGATCTTGATTCTCCTTTCTTTTCGGGGCATCTCCCCCTTCGTTTCGACTTAGATAAAGCTTCCCGAAGTCCCCCATGTAGTTCCATCTCCTCCTTTTCCAACCCTCCCCCTCATCCCAAAAACAAACTGCATTTGCATCCCATCTCTCTTCAACCCCCGAACATCCTCCCTCTCATTCACGTGATTCCCTTTTCCTTCCCCCTAGTGTGTTTGTCTTGCTTTCCCCTTCTATTTCCCCCTCGGTTGTCGCAACATTGTTGGACTGACCCCTCAACCCCCAACACCGTAGCCAACTCTCGCCTTTTCGTTCATTCCCTCATTCCCCTCCCTCGACACATTTTGTCCTCTGTCCTGGTTGTGATTTCCCGGAAGCTATTGTTCCCCCATTTGCGGGAATAAAATTCCTGCCATTATGATCTGCTTTACTTACCTGATCTCCTCCCCATCAGCCGTCACCCCCGTTTCGTTCCGACTGAAGACTTTTTACTAAAGAGCGAAGGTTTACCCGCCTTTTTTCGCGCTTTTTTACGAGCGATGCCCGTCCATTTACTTCTTTCTGGTTGTCGACCTTGTTCCTTTCTCGAAGATCTCTCCCCCACTTTCCCATATTTAGAGTTGAGTCAGCGGCCTTTTTTAATATGGAAGACTCTCCTCGACTTCTCCATGGATTTGGATTGGCTTTAGCAATTTTATGATTCTTCGTCTTAGACCTGCGTTCTTCTCTCGCGATTCCTTCTTCTTTTTCTTTTGAGAACTCGCCTTCGGAGAGTTCACATTCGCTGATTTTCCCCTATTTAAGAAAGGGGCCCTCTGCTATATGATGTTCTCAGTTCAGTCTGACCCCTTGTTTCGCGCTTTTACTCATTTTTTCCCTTTTTCATACTTTTTCTGCCGAATTGGTTGGATTTCATCTTGTGTCTTGATCTTTTTTCTTTTCCAGTAGTGTTGTTTTGATCTCTTTTTACTTCGGCTTGATTAGACCCCTAAGACATTTTTTCCCTCTTCTTCGTTCCTCTCGACGCTTTGGTTCGCTCTTGCACGTGTGCCGGCTGAGCTTGATGTGTGCTCCAGGATTCTTGACTATTCACACTTCCTTTCGCGCTTTCTTTGAGCCTGTCGGCCGCCCTGTTTGGTCTTTCTTTTTTTTTTCTTTCCTCAGCTTTCCCTCCCCACCTCGAGGCCCATCTGTCTGTCTTCTCAGGTGGTAGTATGCGCTAGCCACCAGTTATATCTGAAGAGTAAAAGTTTTCGATGATTGTTCCTTCGTTGGCCCTTCCCCTCACCCGTCGTCCCTCTTCCTCTTTTTGGAGAGATTTTCCCTTTTCTTTGAAGGCCACTTGCGCTGTCATCGGCCTTTCATTCTCGCCCATCGTTCAAGCTCCCTTCAAGGGTGGGTCGATAATTTTTTAGCTGGGACCTTCACCTCTTTTCTTTACTTGGTTAGCTTCAGCTTTTACGCTCCCCACCACATCACCCCCCCCCCCTTTGCCGGTGACACTCTTCACCTCCGCTTTTTTTCTCTCAGTCGGAATCTCCACTTCAAGTCCTGACAGCGCCCCACGTCTCCTGCCCCTTTCCACCTCGAATCCTTCACGAGTGGTCCATGACTTGTTCGCCGCAGAACCGAATCGAGCTAGATCTGTTCCCTCACAAAAAGCCGCCGGATTTTTTTCAATCCCTAGTGACCCCCAGTTCCCCCTCTGACCCCCAACGCATTTTTGGGAAATTCAACGCCCCGTAGGGTTCCATCCCCCAGTTTTAGTGAAGTCAAGATCCCCGGAAGCGGGAAAATCTCATTTCGAGAACGCGATCATCTCCGGATGAATGAGGGTCCTTTCGATCCCCTCTTAGTTACCGCTTTCTTGCGAGTTGTCAGCGTCCCCCTCCCGACGCCCTGAAGGCGAGCGCTGGGCCCGCCAGAAGCGGTTTATTTCCGTTTCGAAGCACCTCAAAGCAATCTTTGTCCTGCATGTTCTTTGTCAGGAAACAATTTCTTTCTCCCGTTCATTTTCTTCCTCCTGAAGTTGTCTTCTTTGCCTTTGCTCAGATCCTCATCGTGGACCTTTGCGTTCCCGTAGGGAGTTATGCCGGACTTATTTTTTTCACCAGTTGACAAATCCCCTTTGCCCTCGCAGTTTTTTCTTCTTTTCGTACGCTTTTCTGCATGAAATTTTTTCAACCCCGTGGTGCAAGGTTTCGTGTTATGGTAAATCTGAGCTTGAACGCCCTAGATACCCTCTTCATCCCTTGGGTCTTCCGACCACGGGTGTAACTCGCTTCCTCCCAGGTAGGCACAGCCTGGACACACAGCAACACACCTCCCCCAACCACCACCAGGAGTTCAGCCCACTTTTCTCGATGTTTTTTTTTTTTTCACGACCCCTTCTTTTTGTTTTTTTGTGGTTTGGGGTAGGTTTCACCCAATTTTCGTTTTGACAACGATATTGACTGCTTTCTCCTATTACACTTTTTACCCCTTGCCTAAATTCTGCTTAATCTTCGCACTTCCTTGTGAACGATTTTTCTTTTGACTGTTTTGTTTGTGTGTTTTTGGAAGGATGGTCTTTTTTTTTTTTCACTGAAATTTTTTTTGACCCGCCCGGTAGCCAATTTTTTCTTTTCGCGCTAACAACGAAATTTTTTCGTGATTACTCGCTCCCGACCACCCACAGGCACTCCCCTGAGACGCTTGGCCCCTTTCAATTTCAGAAGATTTTGGCGGTTTCTCTTTCCTTGACCCGCAATTGCTGTCCCAAGAAGTGGCGGAGCCCAAGAGACTAATGGAAGGCTTTTCCTTCCCAAATCACTCCAATGTTTTTTCAAGCATTCGATTTTTTGGCGCGCGCCTTTCATAGTCAATCTAAGTACTTCTCTTTGATGGTTCTTTACCCCTGCGCCGGGCTCACAGCCTTTACCTTCGCTTTTTTTTTTTCGTAGCTTACCACCTTTTTAAACCCCTAGTTAGCCCGAATCTGGACCTGTCCTGCTTATTCACCGTCTCTTCATTCTTGGCCCATTTCCCGCTAAGCGTTTGTCCGACAACATCCCCCTCTCGCTCGTTTAACTTTGCTCACCCTTCCCCGCGGCTCAACTGCTTCTTTGTTTCCCCCCCTCTTTTTGCTTTTTACCTCCCTTTGATTAACTTTTTTTGACTTCTTTCTCGGCTACGCCGCAGGTTTTTTGCTCTTCTTTTTCCTTTGAAGCAGAGGATCGAGATATTGTTACTTTCCACTCGCTTTGCTTTTTCCCCCAATGCTCCCCCCTCTTTTGCTCCAACTTTGGGTATTCAAGTTTTTCTGTGTGTGAATGCGGTTAGAACTTGGTTCCCCCCGAACGTTTTTTTTTTTTCCTGTGTTGTTCAGGTTTTTTCTTCCCCATCTTGCGATCTGGCGCAAAGAAGGACCCTTATATGTAACATTCTCACATTTTGCAGGTATTACAGCGCCACCCCCCTTTATCATTGATTCGTTTACCTATTTTTGTTTCTGGGTGGACGCCATCCCATTTTTTCTAATAGTTTGGAAGGTTGAGTGTCGGTTGACGGAACCGATTTGAGTTTTGGAGCCTTCCATGCCTCGGTATCGCTTCTTCTGTGTTCACCCCTAGTCGTAAAGTTCCTTCTTGGGGGCGCACTTGGTTCCTTTAATGCCCCCAGCATTCAAAATAGAGTTTCTACCGTCGTTTCTTTCCGCTCTTTTGGCAGCCGTCTGTGAGGGTTTGCGCCACCCTTGTGCCTGGGTCACCTTGCCATTTTTGTTTGCCTCTTTCGTTAATCGGGCTATTTTGGCCGATGGGGAACCTAACCACGAAGCTGCTTTATTCGATTTTCCCTCTAAAAGAAATTGAGCCCTTTGTACTTCTGGTTGGTCCTTGACTAGTGCCGTCCCGGTTGAAGTAACCAGCCCCCCCACCCCCCCCCCCCACCCCCCCCCCCCCCCCCCCCCCCCCCCCCCCCCCCCCCCCCCCCCCCCCCCCCCCCCCCCCCCCCCCCCCCCCCACCCCCCCCCACCCCCCCCCCCCCCCCCCCCCCCCCCCCCCCCCCCCCCCCCCCCCCTGAAGCTTCCAACGAATTGAATCACGAATCGTTTATTAACACTCAGGTTTTGGTTTTTCTTTCTTGTTTAACTTCTACCTAGAGCGAGATTGGATCTTTCAATTGTTCTCAGCCGTTGGTGTGCTTTTCTCCGGTTTGATTCCTGGCGGGAGCATCCAATTTTTAATGTGGCGATTTTACCAATGACGGCCCGATCTCTTTTTCTATCTGTGTTTGTCTTTCTCCGTTCGGTACAGATTCCCCCCCCCGACTGTCGAGATCCGCTTCGACGAATATCCTGTAAGATCCCAAACGAGGTCCTCCAACCCCTTTTTCGGCTTATTGCTTCTGTTGGCTTTAGTTGGAAAGTTCCCCACTGCCCCTTTGTTTCAGCTTCACCAGAGTCCGTCATTTTGCCCTTCTCTACTTTTACATTCTTTTCAGCTCTCTCCTTCCCTTAACAGTTTCGCGCATATCCCCGCCCATCAGGCCCTTTGCCCTAGATTGGTAGAGTGATCCGGTAGATATCTAGTTGGCTTGACTTTTTCGCCCCCTACGTCACCAATTTTTTCCCTTCCTCTTGCTCTCTGAGTTCTCGGCCCCGGAACTTTTTCCTAAGGGTAATTGATTGTTCGTCAGGCTCACGCCTCTAGTCCCCCCCCCTTTTCCCTTCCGAACAAGGGACCACTCTATGCAGGTCTGCTTTTCTTTCTTTGAATTGAACCCCGTTTGTGCCCCCACTCCCGTTCGTTACTCCCGGTTGTTTCTAGACACGAAGGAAGAATTGCCCCCGGTGGCTTCTCCCCCTCCCAAGAGCTGTTAGGTCTCCCGACAACCCTGCCTCGTCTGATCCCCCCAAAATTCCCTTGTCCATCCCAGCTGGGTATGACAACTTACGCCCCCCTTCCCAGGACGATTCGTTTTGCCCCCCGGCGATCCTTGCCGCTTCTCATTTCCCACCTGGTTTTCACCGTTGACTGTGTCATTTCTTTGTTTTGTTCATTTACCACGATTGTCCTTCAACAATGACCTTTTTAACCAGGTCTTTTCACCCCCCCCCTCGGTTCAAACGGAATCCCCAAAAACTTGGTTTTTTTCCAGTTTTTGGCCACGACTCCCCATCTTAGCAGTTTCCCCGATCTTTCTTACCCACCCATCTATCGTGTCCTGCCCAGCTTCTAGTGAATCAAATCATCTGAGCAGCCGTCCACTTTGGTCTTAGAGTCAGGACAACCTCTCCCGGTCGCGGTTACCGCTCTCTTTCACCTCCTCATTTTGATTTCCCTCTTTCCGGAGACGTTCGACGTTTTAAGCGTTGTGTACTGTACCCCTTTATGTAGCTTTTTGTTCTTTTCCTGAGTATCTGTCTTGGAGCCATCATGCAGGTCCTCTTGGCTTCCGATTCTCGAGTTGTTGTTAAAAGTTTCCCAGACGTCTTAAGTTTTTCATTTGAATTCTGGTAGTACTTATTGACATTTATTTAAGCTTTTGTCTAAGTCGGATTCTCTGTCTCTTCTCGGGCTCTCCACCCCCTCGTCTGGCTATTTTTTTTAGAGGCCTTGCGAACCCGACCCCCGAGTCTAAAGTTTTTCTTTTTTCCTTTTTTTTGGTGGACTCGACCCTCCCTTTTCTTGACCCTGATTTAACTGAGCTTCTTTTCATTTAGAACGTCTCCCGGAGCGATCCTTGTAGTAAGACTTCCAACCGTTTTTTCTACTCGTTCTAACAGTATGGCCCCCCTCTCCCATTCCCAAAAACCTGAATACCTTCCAAAACCCCCAAACTGCAATTCGTCCTCGGTCCACTTCCCCTTGCAACAAGAAATTTACGCTTATTCTTCCCCCATGAATTTTCCTTCCTGAGACTTTTTTCGCTCTTCCATTCTTAGTTCCCACGCGTTTTCTCCCCCAAAACTTTTGTGGTTGGATGCCACCTCCCCACAACCCCCTCCACCCACTCCAGCGAAGTTTGCCCTCATGGCCCCATTCCTTCTCATGGGCTTCGTCAGGTAAATGAGGACATTTGAAGCGATTTTCCACCACATTAGGTCACAAAGTTTTTCTTACGATTTTTAGGCAGCGCCTTCCCCTGACTCGTGCTCATAGCTTCTCCCCATCCTTCCTGCTTTTCTTCTCCCCTACCCTTTTTCTTACGGCGTCTGACCTGATAGAAGAGCAAGGAAACTCTCGCCCACTTGGTAATGTCTAGGTTGTCTCCTCCCTTGAAGTTCGCCATGCGGTTTCCCCCTTCCTTGTCGACCCTTCTTTCTCGGCACTGGCTTTTTTGCGCACCATTTTGCTCGTCCTTCCAGTAGAGTACCCCTTGGTTTATTCCGGACTTTCCTTCTCCTTTTGGCTGAATCGCCACTTTCCGGGGGGTTGGGGCATTTGCAACTAAAACTCTTTCGCCATCGACCTTTTACTTCTGTTTGAGGCTGCGGCCTGATTCGGTGCTCGAAAAGCTTACTCGGTCCGCGTTTCATTGCTGGAGCTCTCATGCTGGGCTTCTCAATGGACGAGATTTCTCTTCTTTGATCGGCGTGCGTTTAAAATCCTTTCTTCTTTTTAGGTCCTCCATTTTGCCTCCTTCTTTTTAATCACTTCTGCCTGCAGAATTTCGCTTATACTCCGTCGTGGTTCGCTGTTTTTTTTTTTCATCTCCGGTAGGTTTTTTTCTTTTTATGCAATCGTTGCCTATATTTGATCGAAATACAAGAGTTTCCCATCTGAACGGTTAATTTTCTGATTTTTTGCCTACCGTCATGGCTTCCTTCCTTGCCCCGTATTGAGTAGTACTACATTCTTTTGAAATAGGCAGTAAATGATGCTCTCCCTTACGTTACGGACCATTTTTTCTCCATTCTTTTTCTCTCTTCACTTCCTCCTCTTTATCATACCAAGTCTATCTCTTCCCTGCCCCGCCGCATGTGTATGGAATGCTTTTCTCGGTTAATAAATATTCCTTTGACTGTCTTTCCCCCTGATTGCAGTCGATTTTCTGCCCTTCCTTTCCCGGGAATCTTTGTTGTTGATCTCCCTTGGTGATGTTGACTTCTCTGCATCATCCCTTTTCAGCACGGTAGAGCCTCTTTTTCCTCGCCGGTGGAATGGTCGGTTTCTTGCAGCCCTTTTGATTAATGGGGTTTTTGGAGCTCCGTGTTTCCCCACCCTAGACACACCCCCTCCCAAACTGCTTGCCATCGCGTTCATCAAGCGTCCTCGCCGACGGTTTTTGCATTACCTATCTGCGCCATCTCACAAATTTACCGAAGCCTCATTCTTCTTCTATACCCAGATTTTTCGCCTTGGTTGTGTTTCAGGCGAGTTTCCGCTGGCAACTGCTTCTTTTCTCTCCAGCTACGCTTTCTGGCGCGATCCTTACCTACCACTTTTAATGTTTCTTATTCAGCCCTGCAAGACACCGACCGTGACCGAAACAACGTTCCCCTCTGCAGAGAAGTCATTCTTTGTCGCAATTAGTTGCGAAAGCCACCCTTGCTGATAACTTCGCCCCTCCGCGACGCGAAGCGCACTTCTAAGGTTTCTTGCCTGAAGTAGTTTGCGCAGTTCTTGAAAATTTTGCTTCTTCGCGTCAGCGTAACCCCGAACCTTCGCGCTTTCCCTTTTCTTCAGGCGCGCGAAGCGGACATATCTTCAAACCTTTTAGGCTCCCCCTAAATGACCCGATGCTGCTGCCCCAGGAAACAGTCCCACCGACCCAGTCATCCCGGAGTTGTGCCTCCCTCTCTTCACGCCGGCCGCTCGCCAGGCTTTTCCGGTTTACCATCGTTTCCCCGGTCCATTGCCGAAGGAATAGCCCGATGTTAATTCTCCCCCCTACCCAAATGATGCAGTTTTTTCTCAGAAGCGCTCGTGCCCATGTTCCTGCCATCTTCTCAATTGTGGTTGGCGATAAAGCTCTGACTTTGTCGCCGCCGTCGGCGCGATCACTTTTTTACTTTGTTTCTCCCTACCAACGTGTTTGCCCGGCCGGGTCCGTTTTTTTCCTCTTTGGACGCCCCCCCCATTGTCGTTTTTTTTTTCTATTTTACCTACTTTCTTTTTTTTTGTCAGGTTCCATTTTCATGCGAAACAAACGATTGCATCTTGTTCCCAAAGCCGTTCACCCCTCTTCTTCCTTGCCCCTTTCATACGTGCCGTCCTTTCTCCTTTATTTTGCAATGAGTGTTTTCCTCAGTTGCATGTTTGTATTTTTTTTACTTGATTTTTTGAAATTGAAGGATTGTCTTCCTTTTAGTTCGGTCTTTCGCGGACCCCTGGTTGTCCTCTCTCCTCAGATCCGACCCAATGATCAAGTGCAGTCATTCTCGACAGGGAAATTCCAATTTAAGGTGGTGGTTTCATTCTCAAGAAATTAACCTTTCTTGCGAATTGCTCTTTTCATGCTGCAAGTCCTTTTCCTTACGTGGACCGCGACGACGATTGTGCTTTGTCCGCCTCGTCCGATTCCCTCTATCGGGTTCTGTAACGAGAACCCGTTGGAGTGCTTCTTTTCTCTTAAGGCTTTCACTTGAACCCAACTCTCTGAATCCTTCTTTCCCCCATGTGTGCTGCTGGTCCTTACTCGCGGCGCGCTTTCCCCCATTCAGCTGATTTAAACCTTCTGACAACAAGAGCGTTTTAAGGACGCTCGGACAGCTTCCCCCCCCACCACGGGCGGTCCCATCGCCTTTGATCTTTTAACCTCCTCCCTGGGATTTTTTTAGCTCCTACGAGAGTAAGTGGATTCTCCGTTTTTGCTCCGGCCTTACGCGATGTGAGAAGAGTTTTTACATCCCTCTGGGTCCCCCTCCCCTCTTCTGCTTCCACGGAGTCGCACCCCGAGTTTTTTTTGGAAGCGTGCCGTAGAACCTCGGTTTGTTTGACCAGGTTTCCCTTAATTTTTTTTTTCTGCCAATTTCGTGGATTTTGGCTTTCCCCTGAACTTTTCAACATTTTCCACTTTGTTTATTCCTACCACTTCTGTCTCAATGGCATTGACCTTTTATATTGATTCGTGTCCTGTTTGGCATCATCCTTTATTTTTCAATTTTGGTGATTGAGGTTTCTGAACTCCGTCGGCGGGTTTTTCGCCTCAGCTTGTGGGATATCCCTTCTCTTCTCTTCGTGTTTACCCAAAACGGTCCGAATTGCTTGGTTGCTCTTGGTTTCCAAGTTTCTCCATAACTTAATTCCAATTGGTTCTGCCCGTTTTCCAGTGCATCTCTTTGGAAGCCGAGTCTCGGGTTTGTCGTTTCTGGCCTGACGTCCTCTCCCCGGGGGCCTTTGTTTCCCCCCTTCGTTGTGGTCCCGAGTTCTTTCCACTTTTGCTGGCAGAATCCTGTTATCCCAAAGCCTTCTTCCTCCTTCTCTTTCGATACACCGCTATTCCCCCTTTTCATTGGGGCGGATTTTTTTTTCTTGTTACTTTTTCAGGTCCAACGTCGCTTATGACCACTCTTTTTTTAAAAAGATTGCACATCATTACCGGCATCCGATAAGTGTTGGCGTTGTTTCACACTCCGTCCTCCGCTTTAGAGCGGGAGCGGGCCCCGGTTTCCGCTCTTTGGCCCTTCCTCTGGTTTTCTTTTTTTGATTTGGCGCTTTACCAAATTTTCTCATGGACTCTTCTTTCAGATCTCCTTCCCTTTTCTCCTTCCTCAGGTGTTGGTTAATTCTTCCGTCACGTTAATTTTCTGTCCACGGTTTCAAGCCGATCCTCCAGCCTTTCCCCTAAGGCTTCCTCCTCCCCCCCCTGTTCCCTCAAACCCATTTGGTTTTCTCCCTCGTCGCTTCGGATGTTCGTGTTGCAGTTTTTCTGCCTCCCCCCCACTCGAAATTTCGTCGGATTCCGTTAATTTTTTCTGCCATTAGATTCCAACCTCGGTCCCGTTCCTTTTTGTTCTTCACGTTGGGCCTCTTTGCCTACTTCTTCCAGAATTTCTCCTAGAAGTCGGCATTTTTGGTGGGAAGGATAGGCATTCGCAAACCTGATTCTCCCCGCTTGCTCGCGTTTTTTTTTCGGCCAAAGGTCTCACTGCGCTTTACGGCGCGCCTCTTCGCAAAACCCGACAGCCGCCTCCCTCTTAGGTACTTTCTTTTAATCGGCAGCTATTGATTGTTTCCCCCCTCACCTTGTGGTGAACCCCTTTCTCCAACCCAACGTTACGACCCTTTTTTCCGCACCCTCTTACGCATTCTACCACTTGCACTCTCTGCGGATAGCTTTTCAAAAGTTCCGCCCCATCTTATTTAGATTTCCAGAAATACATTCCCCATACGATGACGAACCGATGGATCTGGCCCTTTTCAAGACCCACCCTCAGGTTCGACCACTTGAAAAGGCGACCCTCTTTGGTAGCTCCCCCCTCCCCCCTGGTGTCGACGAAATGTGCCCTTAGGATTTGTTCTCTTTTTCTAATATACTTAATTGTCCTTACCCCCTCTTTCAGGGCTTGGGCAACCCACGGTTATTCCGTGCTCACCCTAATTTATTTTTCTACTCCGTTGTAAGCCAGAAGTTTTTTAATTTTCTTCCCATCATCGCTTATCCCCCCCCCTTTGTGAAATACGAGGTGGTTCAACAGCGTGAGCAGCGTTCCCTAGGTTTTTAGAAGAGCAGTGTCTGTCTCCCAATTGTTTCCCCTATCAAAATTTGAGTTTTGGCCCCCCTTCATACTTTGTGACCCCCTTTTCGCTTTTCAGCTCGCAGGCGATTAGTTTCGTCCCATGACGTTTCTTATCTGCGCGTTTTTCCCTTGCAGTCGCTATGTCCCTTCAAGGTCTCAAAAGTATTTAAAGATACCTCCCTTCTTTTTGTGTTACGAGCTTCCCCTTAACGCTCGCCTTTGCTTCTTCCTTGTCTTAATTTTCCGGTAGCTCCCTCATCCTGCTGTTACTTCTGGACGCGTTTTTTTGGCGATATCCACCTCGTCCTGTATATTGTCCCGGACTCTCCGATCAGTCCCTGTTAGTTTCTCCCGAAACATTCCAGCATGTTTTTTTCGGCAATCGACCCTCCAATGCGTTTCCCCTGATGTACACACGTAGGGTCAAGTGCTTTTTCTTTTGTCGGTTTTTCGTCCGGGCGATAAATGTCTTGTCTTTTTTTACACCCTGCTACTCGTTCTAATGTCCCTTTGTAAATCCTTTCCCCTTCCCACCCAACTCAAACCTCCCCATACTTCCCCCACAAAACCCGCAACTTTTCCTCTTCTGAAAACCGAATATTCTGCGTGACCTTTCCTCCCTTTCCCGCAAGCAAGAGGAGTTTTTCATTGGATTTTTCCCAAGCGCTTCCCATCGCGTGGTTCCCATTTTGTGGACAGGAAAACGAAAACAAAACCCCCCCCCCTCCAAGAGATTTTCATTGCACCCCGAGACCCATGAGTACTGTCCCGTTTCCTGCGGACCTGACTTGTTTAAGTCCTTGACCCCTTGCGTTGTCTCACCCAAGTTTCTTATTTTTTTTTTTATTCTTAGAGTCTCTCTTAGTGATCATCTCACCTTTCTTTACGACATTTTGCATGCCGTTTTTTCTTGGATCTCTTCTGAGCGGAAATTGGCATTGTTAACCTTTTTCTTCCTATGTAGTTTCTTTTCCTTGAAGCCGGGATTGTTACATTGTCTTTTACCGATAGGACGATCTTCCACCGTCAAACTTCTTATTTCTGGATGGACCTTTTGCTACTTTATTCCTTTCCAGTCAGAATCTAACTGTTTGCGGATCCTTTCCGAGATTACTCTTCGGTCTTCTCCTGCCTCCTAATAAGAGGCGCGACTTCTGCCCCTTTGAACGCTGTACGCTCTTCGCTTGGACAACGCCGTTTTAATTCTCTGGAGTTAGAACTCACGATTTTTGTCAGAATGAGATCGCTTTCTTTCTTCGCAAGTTAGCATTAAGTTTTCTCTTGCGCTATCTTGCAAAATCCCAGGATTTTACACTCTTTTCTCTGGCAGGGGATCTCCTTTTTTAGTCCTTGCCTTTCTTGGTACCTCTCCAGGTGATGGTTTTTCTCCCGTCGCGCTGTTTCTGCTTCCCTTCACCCTAAGTCTGATCAAGCGTTCTGCTAGTGATTATGCGAAGCGAGAACGGTCTTTACGTGTTCTCTTCTTCCCTAGGTGTTCGCCCCTTTAGGTCTGCTTCGCTTTTAAATGTTGCTTATGCGATTTGCCTGTCCCTTTTTTTGTTCGTTTGTTTCGCGGTACTCCCATGTGATCTCTCCCATTCCCATTTTCATGAGATGACTCAGGTTATCATGTTTTTAGTCTTTCTTCTTCTAGGTGTTTCCGTACTGTTCGGGTTTTTCCCCATCCCCACCATCGTTTTCTTTTTTCCCCTTGTTATTTGAGAGCTTCTTCCTTTGCTTTTTGAACCCTTTTTTATTACTCCAGTCCCGGTAGAGAAGCTAAAAGATCCGGATTCGAGTTCATGCCATTTTTTCCGCAGCGGAAATGACCGATGGGCTCTGATTGGTTATTTTCACGATTCAGTCTTCTTCTAAAAGAAGCCTTCCCCCACCTTTTTCCAGGTCATTTGAATCAAGCCCAGCGTATGGCCCAGCTCGACTCGCTCGCGCGTTCTCCTCCGAGTCCCCTTTTCCCCTGCTTCCTCCTCGTCTCCCTTCCGTCTAGTTCTGAAACTCCCCAGTTTGGATGCCTTTATCCACAAGCCCCGAGGACCACGAAATCTAAGCCCCCCCCTCCGAACCACGTATTACATCGCAACCACCGTCATGGCATCACGTTCTCGATTTGTTTTTTTTTGAATCCTTGATTTGGAGCCCAGTTTTTCGCCCATCCCCTGCCGGCGGTAATCTCTGCTGCGATCCCTCCACGTCTCCAAGCCTTCCTTTTGTCTGGCTCCTCTTGGCAAGCTGTACTCCTCGGAGTCAGCAGTTACCATAATTTTTTCCGCCTTAAATTCGTGTTGCTCTTTCGACTACGAATCACCACTTTTCCCAAAAGGGGCCTTTCAAGCCCCGACCCTTCCGTTGCCTTCTTAGTCTTCATTTCGTTACGCCCGGTTCATAGAAGCTAGGTTTTTTTATCATTAGATCTTCCGCAATTTCGTTTGACAAGTTATAGTTTTTCCCACCTTAATGGCTCTGCTGCTTGTCTCTTCCCGCGTCCCCCAAGATTTTCGCGGTCTGCGCTAATGAATCTGCTTTTCCTTGCCAAATGTGGAAAAGGTGCTGCTTAACATCTCTGAAGCCCGGCGCCGTCGGCTCCCTCCCCCTCTTGAACTTGTGTATGCGCCCCAGTTTCAATCTCTTCCTGTCTTCATTCTAGGTCAAATGAAGATGACTCCTGTCTTTTGATGGCCCTGAGTTCCTAACTTCTTCTGTCTGGTGTTTCCTTACTTTCACATTGTCTCGAACTCCTTAATTTTCGGGCAACCTTTTCCTCCTCCTCCAAACATCTTCTTCCTCCCTCGAACTCACTGTCCTTCTTTCCTTCGTTATTTGAAGTTTTTTTCTCTTTGCAGTTTTTTGGACGTTGCAGTTTTATGTTTTAAATGAAGGAACCCTTTGGACTGTAGACGAGAATCCCCTTTGATTCCCTTTCCAATCCCAATGTGCTTCTAGTACGAACCCTTCAAGGTTTTCCCCGTACTACCTTGAATTCGTTGCCAATCGGTTCTCTTGTCGACCATCATGCTCGCACAGTCTTTGAGTGACTTAAGTCCTCCGGGACTTTTCTGCGCCCCAATTGTGACATTTCTGATCTTTTTTGCGTCTGCATTCCCATCCTGACTTTCCAGCGGAGTTTCTGTCAGGTCCCAGAAGCCAGTCGATAATTTTCCTTTTCCGATTTGGAAACTTTTCCCCCCCCCCTGATTCACCTTTTAGTTAGTTTTTCGGTTGGTCCGGCCAAGTGAGCAGGACCTAGAGTGTTAAAAAACCAGCAGCATTAATGGGCTTCACGCTCGTTCTACCGGTAGGTACTCTCGTTTACAATTGTTCTTTTGCCCCCGTATCCTTTTCTTCACCTACTCCCTTCGAGTTTACTGGCTTCGTACTAGAACTTTTTGGCTTAGATGATTTGACCTTTCCTGATTGTCCCTAGCGAGTTGTTAGACTTTCCTTTTTCCTGGTTCAAAACACGCTCCTTTTCTTTTCCCCACGGCGTTATCCCCCTCTACTCTTTTTGTTTGCCTGGCGGGTCTCCCCTCGGTGGTACCTCACAGGTTTTTTACTGACTCTTGGTTTTTTCTCCCACGCCATTCAACCACCTTTCTTCCACCTTTGGTGTGTATGTAGTACACCTCAAACTCTTGATCCCAGTTCCTTCCCCTTAGTAACTTTTTTTTTCTTTGGGACGGTCCCTCCCTTTTTCGTCATCTTTCCTGTTATTTCGGTTCGTCACGTCTTGGGGTTTGTTTTCTTCCTGTCGCCCGAGCTTTTGATGACCTGTAGTCCCTTTTTACTATGGTTTCAACGTCGTACGGTTGGGGGCTTCAGGTTTCCTTTTCTTTTGTGCTTTTAACATCACCACAATTTTTGCCCCCAAGAGGTTGATTAACCCACTTTTTTCTTTTTTTCAAGCTGTTGGCCACTTCGGCTGTCTTTGCCGCCTTACCCTTTCAGCATATCCCTGCTCAACTTGTCAACCTTACCCCTTTTCCTCCCTTCCGTCCATCTGAGCCCTTTTTTCCTTCTGAATAGGCTCATCCTGGACCCCAGACGGGAGACATCTGATTGGCTTTGCGCTTTTCCCGGACACGTGCCTACTTCCTTCGCGGCCTCTTTGGAAACCATGGTTTTGCTTGCCCCCCTTCATTTTTACGCTTATTTTCCCATGTTGGATCTTTCTCGTGCTACTCCGCTGCCGCTATGGAGCCCCCCCCTTTTTCGACTTCACGTTTGGGATGCCGGTTCATCCGTGGGTGTCCGGCGGCTTACTTTGCTTTCCACCCACCGAAGGTTCTGTTCCCGTGCTGGCAAGATTCTACTTTTTCTCCCCCCTCCTTGTTTGTTGTTTTTTTCGCTCTTCTTCCCCGTTTTCTTGTTACTGTCAACATTTTTTTTTGGTGAGTTGATTTACCGCACGGTTCCCAGGATCGCATCCCCCCCGGCTATCAACCCAATTTGTTCCTCCGCGCATCGGATCTTGGGCACAGCGCAACACCTTTCTCCCCCATTCGTCGGTCTGCTAACCCACTCTTTCCTGATGCCATCCCCCTTGGTTACCAAATCGGATCCTCGCGTGTTTTCATGAAAAATGGGGAAATCGCGAATATCCAATCAGGAATGTCGCTTTTCCTTTTCAGCGATCGAGACATTCTCTCTTTCGTGTTTCTTCCATTGATTCGGCTGTCAAATGACGAGAACTTTTATTCCCCTGGTAGTTTTTGACCCGTGTCAAAAAAGTCTTTCTTCTGTTTTCTCCGGGTATAGTGCACGTAGCCCTTCCCAAACCCTTCCGCCGGTCTTCCCTTGCTTTCCCCCTTCCCACCGACCCACTGGAACTAAAGACTTAGTTCTTTTCATTTTTTTTGATTCAACATTTCCTACACGTTAGCCCTCGTTAGTTTCTTGCCCGTTTTTCCCGCCCAGAAGGAAGCAGTTTACCGGGAGAAGACATCCCTGCGCTTCTTCGCTTTTTTACCGAACCATCCAAGGTTTTTTTGTCTCATCACCCCCCCTAAAAATTTATACATTCACCCGAATGGACGTCCCATTCCTCCCCCCCTAGCAAAGTTTTTTCGACTCTTTGACACTTTTCTCTTCCTCTTTTTTTCCTCTTTCCCACTTTCCAAAGGTTTGTTGAAGAAACACTTTGATATTTGTTTCTGGTCCCTCTCCAGTAAGAACAAAACCCGTTCCTCCCTTTCTTGGGCAACCTCTCTTTCTCACCTTCCTCCCACCTCACCTTTAGGGTTTTAATACGGGGGACGTTCAGTCTGGAGAAGTTGGTCCCAAGAATCAGAGTTTCCCAATTTCAAGCCTTCCCACTCATGAGCAGCCTGGTCCCCCTCCTTAGACTCCCTCTCCTGCGTTCTCTCTTTACCCAATGTTTTTCAGTTCCCCTCCCTCATTGGTGGCAACTACTTGAGCGGCTTGAGCCGTTTCTCCCTAGCCTTGGAGTTGTATTTCCAGGACGGCTCTTTTTTTTTCTTGTTCCAACTCATGTCACGAGCCGGTGATCCTCCGTAGTGTGTTACCTTCGTTCATGAGTCCTTTTCAAGCGCGGGCCCCTAGTCTCGTTATTTCTATTGTCTTCCAGTGTTTCTTAATCCCTTCCCGCTCTTCTCAGTCTTTCAGGTCTTTTTTGTACAGCCAAACTTTTCTTGTAACTTTAATCTGACGCCAGTCCTTTAGTCATTTTTTATCTTTCATGTGATGCGTTTCGTCCCCCCTCCACGCCCTTGTTCTTTTTTATCCCTTCTTCCTGTCTCGTCTTTGCCCATTTTTTTTTTTGGTCTCTGCAGTATTGTCGGCTCTTCACCACGTCGTAATTTCTACCCCTTCCCCCTTGTCCATCTCCTTCCCTTTTCCCCCCCCCAACTCAATCCACCACCGATTACCCCCCCCCCAAACTGGCGAGTCTTTGCCAATTAGAATAGGCGATTCGCCAGGGCCCTGTCCCTCCTAGAGTTGTTTCGCTTGCCTTTTAAAGTCTCCCCTTCTCGTTTCGAACCCCACTGTGGCCATGAAACTCCAAAAAAAACTCAAGCGACAGTTTTCGCACCCCGTCCCATCCCCCCTGACGTCTTGGGTTTCTTTTTTCCCCCGCCCCTTCAGGAATCGGTTCGCTTTTTTTTACTTTCCCCCAATGAGACGCTCTTTTCGGAGACCTTCCTTCGTGCTGCTGTATCGCCTCCCCGCCTCTTCTTTCCTGACATTGAATGAGTTGAGCTCTCTAGCGAAGCGGCACTGCGGCTTCTTGGTAATTGCCGGTTCAGCTATCGACCCTTCCGCCTCGCATTGCGTTTTCCCCCTCTGGTCACATTGTCGCCCTGTTTGTTGCTTTTTATAGGATGAGACCCCTTCCCGCCACCTTTATGAAGCGAGCGGCATGTTATTCCTGGAAAGCTAAGACTTTCACGTTCCCTTTCTTTCCTGGTCTATGTCCACCTTTGACTTTCTCTTTTCCGCTTCGTTTCCCTGCTTCCTCTTGGCGATTTACTATTTTTTCTTCAAGATGAATGTGCTGGCGCGTAAAGCGTGAGATGACTTCGCAGGCAGCACCCTTTTCTGAGTGAGGCTCTTTTCGGGGTTATTTCCGTCTTCTTTTCCCTTCACTCTGAGCTTAGTTGTTTCCCCCCCTGGATTATCAATCCTTCTGACCCTTTTGTTAGATGTTGTTTGGCCTCGTGCTTTTTTCCTCTGAAGGGATCTTTTCTCTTTCCCTCTTTCCCTTCTTTGCTTCGCCAGAAGCGTTTTTAATTGAAAAGCGGTAATGTCGCTTCTTTTTCCTCCCGAGTCACGTGTCCGTTTTTCCTGGCTATTTTTCCTATCCCCTTCCTTTTTCTGGTCTTGCGTAGAGCTTGATTCGCTTGCTTTCTTTCCTCCCAGGTTTATGTATTCTTTTTTTGTCGAGTACTTCCGGAATTTTTTCACCAAGTCCCCAATCTTCTCCGAGCCTTTTTCTTCTTTCTTCCCGTGACAATTTTCCTTTTCCCTTGATCGAAGTGATATGGCCTCTTCAGGCTCCTCTTTTGGCCCTACATCTGCGTTTCTCTTCCCCCTACTGAGAGTTTTCACTGGTGAGGGGCCCCTTCAGCTGCCCCCTTAGACCTGTTAGTTTCGATTCAGTCCTTTTTTGAAATTTCTTCCTCTGTCCCTGCCGATACCTTTCTCTTAAAGGAAAATATTTCCCTGGTGTTGATTCACGGCGGTATGCCAAAAAACGAAGTAATCCAACACCTTTCCCTCAGCGCGCTCCCCACTGCGTTCGCCGAATCTTCTCCGCCGAACGATAGTCCTGACCCCACTCGCCTTTAAGATTGTTTCTCGGTTTCCCCCTGTCGCCCACTGCCTTATTCACTCGTGGACGACTTCCTTTTTCCTCTGCTCCCTGAACTCCCTCCATCTTCTCTGCGATCTGGACCTTCACTCCTCTACTATGATTCTCGCAGCCATTCGACACCATTTGAACGAAACACGTCCATTCTCTTTGTTGATTAATGCCTCCTTTTTCCTCTTGCGCAGCTCCATTCCTTTATGCCTTTCCTTCGTCCGCGAGTTTGTTCAATCGCCCAGGTGATTCTTTTTTCGAGCCAGCCATTGACAGACAGATCCTTCTTCAGTGTCACCGCCTTCCTTTCGCCTTCATTGCTCTTCTAGCGCTTTTTCCATCATCTTCCCCTTCGCCTTTCAGAAGCCATCCTGAATGACTTATTTTTTCCAGTTCATACCCCGGGTGTAGAAATGAGACGTAAGTGTGCGGCGCTTTTAGTGCTAGCAACTTTTTTTGTTTGTTCGCCCCCTTTGCCCATCCGTCCCCGTCCTTCCCTTCTTCTTTCGCTCAGTCTGCCTTCGGCCCACCCAAGGAAAAGAGTTGGTTCTGCGCTCTTTAAGCGTGAGGGTGGGGCTCCCCTCTTCCAGCCCCTCGGTGTCGTTCTTGGCGCTAAAGCCTCTTGCCCCCAAACCAAGATTAAAACAAAAAACAATAAACCAAAGACCCAAACAAACCCCCCCCCCCACAACCCACAAAACCCCCACAAACACCCACCTCCCACACCCCACAACCCCCACCCCCCCAGAAACCCCCCCAACAAACAACAAAAACACCCACCGGAGCCTCCCGTTTTCCGCAATGCAGGCTTCCTCCTGTTTTTATTGCCCCCTTTCCGTGTTTTGTCAAATCTTTTCCGTTCAAGGCCGGTACAAGGGCTTTCCTTCCTTTTGGTTAGTATGTTTTTGTTTTCCATTTTTTTTTTTTTTTTTTTTTTTTTTTTTCCCCCTCCAAACTTCGCTTCCTTGTTTTTGGTGGTGTTGGTTTCTTTTGTTCAAACCTTTCAGTGCAAGCCCAATTTTCCGCGGACCTCTCTTTCTTCCCTGCCCTTCCCTTCCCTGCGTCACTCTATTTTTTTTGTTCCTTCTTGGGAATCAGCCGTAATTTGTTTAGTCCTGTTGGGTTTTTGGTCATTGAAGTCCGTTCCCGGGTCATAGACCATTCAGCATTCTCGCTCTCCTATCCCTCCTGTTTCTCCTCCCTCCCTACGATCCAAAAAAAAAATGATTAGGCCCCCTCCGTCCTTGAAAATCCGTTTTCCCACTTTCCTTCCTCAGGTTTTCTTCCCCTATTGTCCCCTCAAAGACATGTTCCACGAGTGGAGGTTTTCTGACTCAGGGAAGGATGCGAATTCAGGAAACTGCCGGGACCGTAGTCTTTTAACTTTGCTCCCTTTTCCTCCGCCCTTTCCCTCTTTTTGCTTTTTTTTTTCTTTGATCCCTCTCCCCGTGACGGCGAAGTCGATACGTTTCCAGGTGAAACGGAACACACACGAGTTGCACTCTCTCCGCTTTTTTCTTCTTTTCTAGTCTTAGCGTGCCCCCGTTCCCAGACCGCCGCCTACCGTCATTTGCAAGTAAAGCGGTTTGAACTGCCTCAATGCGACATACATCCTTTTTTGCCAATGCATACGTTTTCTCTTTTTCCCCCCCCCCTACGACATTCTCAGCAGTTTTTTTACGCTTCCTTCCACGCTCCTCCTACCAGGTTGGAACTTGTTATAGCTTTGAACGACGCGCCGGATTGCCAGTTTAGTTTTAAGAATTCTTTTCCTGGGCACAACTTTTTTGCTGGCGTCCTTCGCTCCCTCCTTCTTTGACTGTGTTTTGCCTTCTTTTAGCTGTGTTGCACAAAGCCATGACCTGGTCTTTTTTTTTACTTTCTTGAGCGTTCTACCCGTGGCCATTGTCACCTCCATGCATCGTACCCTTTGGACCTTTTTAAGTAATGACCAACTCTTATCTTCTACGGCGTGCTTGCTTATTGTTATCTCTCTTTCAGGGCCATCCATGCGTTCGTTCCTCGTCCTTGCGGACTTCTTGTCTTTTCGTCTTTGATATGTGCATTCTCTTGCGGAATCATTTTCCTGTCCATTTATCCTTCCCTTTTGTGTCTTCCCCCCCCTTCGTACCTCCTTGTGGGGTCACCCCTTTGTGCAATTCAAATCTTAAAGTACCTGCAACTCGGGGTGTTCCAGTTTCTTTGTCGCGCGCAGCTTTGTCCGCCCCCTGCGCCTTTTTTTTTGTGCGCAACCCTTCCCCTAAGACCCCATTCCAACTATCAAGAGAAGAATCTCCTCCTCCCCGCTCGCTTCTCACTTTTTTTTTTTCTTAGTTTCTTGCAATCCACCCCCTCCTCTTGCCGCATTCTGTGATCTCCCCCCAAGACAGCCTTTGGGTGTACGAACTGGTTAAATTCCTGCGTGCCCCCTCTTCTTCACTCTGAATTGCCATTTCCCTACTCTTTTTTCGATGAATAGACTAACTTTCTAGTGAGTTGACTGTAAAGAATAAACCCCGCGCTCTTTGATTCCAACATTTTGTTTTCCCTCCGTTTTTTCTGTTCCTTGTGGGTTTTCCTGGGGAGCTCCCCGTATTTGCGATCCCCGGGTGCGAAAGATCTTCTTTCTACTATTTTTTTTTTGCTTACGATCTTTTTCTTTTTCCCTGTCCTTTACCCAGGTCACCGTTTAGCCCCAGCCGCCGTTTAATCACCTGATTCGACCCCCCCCCCCCCCCGTCTTTCCCCTAACCCCCTTTTTTTTCCCGCTCCCCCTTGGACCGGTCGTCGTCGTTGATAACGGACGCACCCTCTCGGATTGTAAAAATTCTGATTTTGTTCCCTTTCACTTCCGATCTCCGGTTTCCCCTCACTTTCAGGGCCTTCTTCCCATTGAAGAAACACAACTGCAACAAGGCCCCCCTTTGTTGATTTTTCCCTGCAGGTCTTTGAGCAGCTGGTTATGCAGTTCTTTCTTCAAGCGTACCATTGATTTGTGCGGAAGTTAGCGGCAAAGCTTTTCACGGCGCCCTTTTTATTTAGGCTACCCTCGTATTTTTTCCCCAGCCCCCCCGGTGACAAAGCTAGGTCCTTTCAAGGGTCCCTCCGCCGCAATTTTTGCATTCTTTACCCCCTTCAGACCCGGTTTCCCCCGTTCCTTCCTCCTTTCTTTTCCTTCCAAAAGAAGCGACGCCCGCGGGCCATAGACCTGCGGCTCCTTAAGACCCTGCATCGTCCTTTCCCGCTTTTTTTTTTTTTTCCACCCGACACTTCAAACACCAGCCATTCGAAAACCTGCCCGTCCCAACTCTCCCCCACTCGCATACCATTTTTTCCCAGCCCTTCCTCTTCCCCCTTCCCGCACCTCTTTTTTCTATTAGGTTGGCCCCTGGTTCCCCCCATTTTGTTTTTTTATACTGATTCCATCTCTCCAAGATTGTCAGAAAACTTACACTTTCAGAAAGGGAGGCAACACCGCTTTCCCTTCCCCCCCCCCTCTTTCTACAGTTTGGATGAAAGCGGAGACTGGGTTCCCCCCTCCCTCTCCCCCCCCAAAAATCGGGCCCATTTTTCAAAGCGCAGCCCCAACCGTTGCGACTTATTTCTTCAATTAGGTCTCCTTTTAACCTTTCCCTTCTCTCGGTTGAACCGACCCCTTTTTTTATGAACCTTTTCTTGAAGATTGGCAGTTGTCTATGAATTTTTTTGATTTAAAGCTATTCTGCCTTACCCCCTTTCCGCGCCATCCTCATTTCTTTCCTTTGTATTTCATCTAGTTTGTTACAGGTTCCAGAGCGGGTTAAACTTTGTGTTCGTCCACTGCTTGATCTCCGCTCCCCCCCGTCTTAGCCGTCTTTTCCTCGTGAGATAGTTGACAGGTTCTAACGTTCCCATTTTGCCGGCCTTGTTCCTCAATTTCGGTTAGGCATGCTACTCCCCTTTCTTTACTCCTGTGCTGTTTTGTGACCAATCGAAACACCGCTTTCACGGCTCCCTGCTTTTCAATGTAGATAGCTCATTTTTTTTCGGACTTTATCCAACAATTTCGTCCATTCTCCTCGTCTCCAGTTCTTCTCGTTCTACCAGTCCCTGTTCACTTCTCTTTTCGTTGCCCCAATCATGCAAAACCCCACACCCTTGACCATGTACTTTCACCTTCCCCCCCCGACCCATTCCGCTATTCCTTTTTCCTTTTTTCTCGTTTTGGGGTGTTCAGAAGCTGGATGTTTCGCGATTCCGCTCTCCTCACCGTAACCAGTTGGCCCTATAAAACACACCCCCCCCCTTTCCCCCCCACCCCGAATTACGTTTTTCTTTTTCCCCCTTTCTCCAATAGACCCATTGGGCTCCCCGGCAGCGTCCTCTTACTTTACGGGAATCGATTTGCTTACCCACTGGAAACCCCCCTGCCCGCCTTCTGAGCTTCTTGGCTCCCGCTTCAGCCCCTCTCCCCTTTCCGCCCCTTGTTTCTGGAGTTAAATTTTCTGCCGTGAGAGCGATTTAGAAGCTCGCGCGGAATGTTGTCGGTCAGTTTATTCAGCTCCCTTCCGTTGAACTGGTCCCTTGTCGACCCTTTCTTTCGCTTTTGAGAGTCTCCCCCAACTTTTATGAACTTCCCATTTTAGTAAAGGCCGGTTTTTAAGTCTGCCTTCACTTTGGCATGGTCCTTGCGCTGTCTCTCCTTTCTTCTTCGCTCCTCCCTCCATTTGAAGAGGAGCGGGCTTAGACTCCGGGGATTGGACCTGATGACCTAGGCGTGTTCAGTTGGTTTTTTTTTCTCAGATTAGAAAGTGCTCTCTTTAGCTGTAGCGTGCGTTTCTATTTCTTCTTCTGCACTATTCTCCCCTTTCCCCTCTGATATTTTTTTTTGCCACCCCTGCGTTTAACCGTTTCTGTGACGGGTTTTTTCGATCAGATTTTCGCGGCTGTTAATTGTCTTGTCTTTTTTCCTTTTCTCGCTTTTCTTCCCGTTTCTCTATCCCAGCGCTTTTTTTCCCTGAGACGAAGGGCCAACTTTTATTTTGGACCAGCCGAGGCACGTCCTTCGGTCCTTTTTTGTCTCATGTTCTCCCCCTTGTCTGCTGCTGCCCTCCCCCCTTCGGTTTTCGCGCTCTTCTTGTTTTTTCGCGATGGCGTTCTTCCTTTTTTACCCTTCAGCCCGAAGCCACCACGTCCCTCTTCATCCGTTTTTGCAGGTGGAGATGTCTCTTCTTCCGTTTCCTTTAACTCATCTTGCTCTCCCTTGAGTGTCGCTTTTGCTGCGTGATGTTTGTCATACACTTCTCTTTATTGTTGAGAGAATTGTGAATTCCCCACCTTTTCTCCTCTTCTTTTCAAGCTTCTCCCTCTTTTCCCTATCCTCCCTTTTTTTTTTTTTTTTTTTTTTCTTAGTTGTCGATCTCATGCGATAACTTCCTTTTGTTGAATCTGAAGGTACGAGACACCGAATCCCTTGGTTTACCGGCCCGAAATTTGCCTCCTCCCCTCCCCCTCTCTCAATTTTTTCCTCCGCGATTTCTTTTCTCGCTCCCCCATTAACGTCGAAGTCGCACGTGCTAGCGAGGTTTTCACGCAAAGCGCAAGCTGATCATGGCCCCTTTTGCCCATGGAAATTCGTTCTCGAATCCCCCATCCGACGCGTATCTCCTCTTTTACATTTCCCCCCCGACCCGTCCCTTGGATCTTCAACTGAAAGTCCATCACGAGTCGAACCAAAGTGCCGCAGAAACTGATCTTTTTTTTTTTAACCGTTGATTACTCTTTCCTTTTCCCTTGCATTTTCCTCCCTTTCCCTCTCCTCCTCCTCCTTTCTTAATATCCATCTTGATTCCTCCTTTCTATAGCGCACCACGTAGCGCAGGTTCCATCCACCGCCCGAGGCATAGCTATTAACCTTTTTTCTCCTTTTCGAAGTCCCCTCCCTTCTTCATTTCTTCCCCCGGGGTCCCCTAAGGACCCCCCCGCCATGTTTAAGTCCAATGAATACAAAGCTCTGACATCCTATAATTGCATCTATTCCAGTTTGTGACATCTCCCTCGCTTTTCCCCTTTCCACTGTTTCCCCGTTAACCCGGTCAAAATTGGTGATTCTATGCCTGAAAAAGGCCGACCGCGGGCATGATTTTCCCTCATTACGGCATTCCCCATGTCGGAACTCCAGCACTTTAGTATTGGAGCCCCTTTTTTAAGACGGTTCAGGAATCTCTAATGAGTTTATGGGTAGTGTACGCCCCTTTTTTCCCCCCCCCCACTTCTCTTTCCCCTTCCGGTCTTCCTCAGTTCCCTGCCCGATTACGACCCCCAACTGGTAGTTGGGATGGCAGTTGAGAAATTAGTTTTGGTTTTTGTGTTTTTTAATTTCCCACCCATTTTTTTTTTTTCTCCCCGCGACCCCTTCCTCTCTTTTCCAACACTTTCCGAGAACCCACTCACAATTCTTATTTTTCCTACGTGGCGAATATTCGGATGTTCTTTTGACTGAGCGGAGTCCGCCTTTCTGGTTGTTGGTAAGTTTTCTTTTTCCTTTCTTTGATTTTTTTGAATTGAATTCTCCCCCATGGATTTTAGACCTATAGTTCCCCCCTTATTTTCCGTCGCGAAATCCAACTTTAGCTCCCGAAGAAAAAATCTGCCATTTCCCTTCCCAAGACTCAGTTTTATTTTCTCTTTTACCCCCCTCCATGCTGTTTCCCCTCCTTTTGGTATCCTCTTCCCTCGGGTCTGGCGTATGAGTCAAGGAGTGCCGGATTTAGAAAGGACGATTTGGAGCGCACTTCCCATCGTCTCCGCTTTTTAGAAGATAACTTGACATTGCCCCAGAAGCTCCCTTCTATTCCTGTTGCCTTTTTTTGTCGTTTATGCCGGCCCCCCCCACACTTAGATGCTCGCGGGATGCACCGTCGCGACTTTAGAGATTTGTTGCTGCCCCCCTTCATACCGTCATTTTTCCCAACTTCCCAATGCCTTGAGTTAGACCCTTCTCAAGGAACCGCTTTGCCCTCCCCCCCCCCGCTTTCGTTGAGCTTTTCGACACTTAGAGAATTTGTTCAATGAGAAGTTCCTGCGTACAGAGATTTTCCCCTTTCTCTCCTCTTTCAGGCCTCCTCCTTCTTTTCCCCTCGTGATCTTTTTCTTACAGCCCTTCTATTGGGAATGTGTGCGGCGCCCCTAAGAGGTGCGGGATCCCCCGCGGCGGTTGAGGTGTGCCATCCTCTTTTTCTACATTTTGTCAGTCTTTTTTCCCCCTTACCGTCATGAGATACACGCAATTCCATCACTTTCCCCCCCCTTTTTGCCCTTTTTATAGCACTTTTATGAACTTCGTACTTCTCTGACTATTTCGCTGGCTTTTTTCCTTTCCCATACCATAGGTTTTTCCGTATCCCTTTCTTGGTTGTTGTGATGCATTCCGCTTTGGCTCCTCCAGCTTTATGTCTCCGGTAGTCCTCTCCTTTCCTGTGGCGTCCCCACCTTTTCTTTCACTCCCCTCTGAGGGCTGGCCATCTTTTTCTTCACCTGTGTCAGAACATAAAAATAGATTAAACGGTCTGAAGTGCCCATCGGTTGCCTTTGACTTTTTTGGCTCATACTGGTCCCTGCCTATCCCTTTTTCCCCTTCTTTGGTCCCCCCTCAATGTTTGCGTCCTACTTCTCCTCCGAAAGTCTCCCTTTTGACGGTGGAATCTCTACCCGAAGTTAACTCGATCGTTCGCCTGAAGGACGTTACTTGGGACCCTGTGTGCGCGTTTGTTTCCTTGTTTTTGTTCCCCCCCCTTCTCTGTCCACAAAGAGGGGGTGGTTGCATAAGTACAAGAACTGTTAGATTAGTTTTCGTTGTTTTTCTTTTTTTTGCCTTGCCATCTGATCTCTCTTTTGATCTCCTCAAACTTGTTCTCCCCCGCCAAGTGGTGATTTCTCCGTGTTTTATTCCTGCGTCTTGGTCCAAATCTTGACCTGTAGCCTTGGTCCTCCTTACCTCCGTTGTTTTTTTTCTCTCTCTTTTCCCTTCACGGGACTTTTCCCTTTCCCTTCCTTTTTTTTTCGCTCCCCTCTCATCCCCCCCACTGATAGAATCACGAGGCAGTAAAACAATTTTGGCCCCTTTTGTTTTAAATATTCTCTTCTTTCTTTCTTGCCTCCCCCCCCCTCCCCTCTCCACTTTTTGATCTTTGTCTTAAAAAGCTCATTGATGCCAAATGTCACAAACTTGCCCTCCTGACGGTTCTGACTTAAGCACTTTTACCGACCCCCCTCCTTCCCCACTTTCCTCCTTCGCTTTCTCCTCTCTCAGGAATAGAGAATTCTAGCTTTTTTGGTCCATCGTAGTGTTCGAGTAGTCCAGGCAACGCTTTAAACCTTCCTCTTTTTTTTCAGGGGAGCTTCTCTTCTTCCCTTCCACTCTCCCCTTCTTCCCTCTTCTTTCACTCCCCGAAACAGGGTCCTACTATCCCATTCTAATTTGGCTTCCCAGCCCATGCTCGGGGAGCCCCCCCCTCAAGTTTCCCTATTTTGTGTGCCCACCTCCTTCCCTTCTCAGCCCTTTTCGCCAGCCTTTCTGATGAGGCTCGAAGACCCAACGCCACCTCGGCATCCGACACGACCACATCGCGACGACCCGACTTTATGGCCTTCCTTTTCCCCTATACCCTCTTCTCCTTTCCTCCCTTCGTGTCCCCCGGCTATCCTACGTTCTTCCGTAGGGGGAATACCCGGGTCCCCAAGTTTGGCGACGAAATTGACTTCTATTTACCGTCTTGTCTCCTCCCAAGAACTTTTTTTCCTAACCCCCCCTGACCAAGTTTTCCGTTCTTTTTTTGTGGAAACCCGCGAGTTACCGGGCATCCAAACAACATTTTCCTGAAGCCGACTCGGTTCTTTACGCCCCAATAGATCTACCCCCCTCCGTGGCATCTTTTCCTTTACTTAAAATACTGTCGCATCGTTCCCTCGGTGTAGTGCGTCATTATATCCAATCATGTTCCAGTTCCCCCTTTTTTGAAAATCTTTGATAGCTACTGTCATCTTTTTACTCATCCCTCGCTTTTTTTTCTCCCATTCCTTTTTGCTTTTTTCGATTTGCAGCCTCGACCTGGTGCGGAACCGGCTGTATTCGCTCCTCTTTTGTCCTGTTTCCCTTCCCCCCCCTCACGTACTTGAGAATTTATGGTTAGTCCATTCTCTATTTAAGAATCCCGAACAGGTCTGTGGAGATACTCGTCCGGTTTCTCCATGATGTTTACTGTCGCATCCAGCTTTCTTCTTCTTTTTTCCCCCCCTGCCCCCTCTTCTCCTTTTTATTTCTTCCCCCCCTGTAAACGCCCCCCCCCTTTCTGTTTTCTTTTGCAAAACCTGTCCCTTTGTGATTTATTTTTGGGTCTTCGGCGCTCTCCCCTTCGTTCTTTGCGAGTCCTCCCCCGTTTCCTCTAAATTTTCCCCCCTTTCCTCTCCTTCCCCCCCCAACCTCCCTGCCAGACTTCACAACAAAAAAACAGAACTGCGCTCATTGCCCCCATAGAACAAGAATCTTTACCTCCTTCTCATGGCCCTTCCTCCTCTTTCTTTTTGTCTGTTTCCCCGCTCTTCCCCTCTTTGTCTCAAAATGTTTGGCCATGACCTACAACCCACCCCTTTTGCAACCCCAGCAGAGATTTTTACAATTATGTCCGTAGTTTGCGTTCTCTTCCACTTCCTGGTACCTGCTTTCCCCTTCAGCTATTGCCCCTTTTTCCTGGCATACACAAGTGAGTCTGCCTTCTCATAACAGGCGGCTCCGGCAACGCTTTCTTCACAGCAGCATTTTTCTTCTTTTCTCCCCTTTCCCCATTGACTTTTTTCCCGCTTCCGTTCTCGACTGCACTGTTCCGCCATTTGGTAATGGGTGTTTAAGATAGCCATTCGGTTGACATTACCATTGTTCACTTTTCCTTCTTTCTTGCGCTCCTCCTCTTGCACCCCCTCCTTCCTTCCGGTCGAGAGACCCTTTTTCTGTTAAGGTTTTGGCTATCCAGATTCAAGTATTTTTTCACTCCATTTTTTTTCATTTCCAGATTAGGTCTTCTCCTTCTCACTCATTTACTCGTGCGTCCTTCTTCTTTGTTTTTCTTTGAACGCTTTCCTTGCGGCGCGGGAAAGATTTTTGCTAGAGACTTACGACAGGCTCTAACTTTTCTTATTCGACTTAGAGTTTTCTTATTTTCCAAGACCCTCTCTCTTCTTCCTTTTGCTGTCCCCTCTTTTTAATAAATTCTGTTCCTTACTTTTTTAGATAGAAGATTTGTCGGCGATTGATGATTTTTTTCATATCAATTTTCTTTTGAAAGCATGAGCCCCCGTCTTTCTATTTTTTTTTTTCCCCTTAATTTTTTTTCCGTCGAGTTTCTCATGATTGGATGCGCTTGTCAGACACTCACTCTTCGGCGCTGCTTGAGGCGATTTTCTTATCTTTTTTCTTCTTCTTCACCTATCGTTCCGGTCGACGCTTGGCGAGCCCTATGTCTGTCTTCCCTTTTGTGATGTATTTTCCCCCCGGTCAAAGTATGTCCTTTTATTCCGTGTCGCCGTCCAATTTCCCGGTCTTCTGACCTCATTCTTTTACCCGTGAGTTTCCTATTATTTGCCCTGTTTTCCTACAATCACCTGGCGGTTCTCTCTTCCCCCTCTGTTTGCGAGAGACCCGCTTGTGATGGAAGGCCATGAGGCATCATCTTCATTAGCTGTAAAGACGGAAATTTCCGTCTTTTCTCTCCCACTTTCTTCAATTCCCACGATGTTTCCTTCTCGTGGGGAGTCTCACTCTCGCTGAAGCTCCCGACACGTCCCAATCAACGGAACCTCAGCGTCATCAAGTTCGTTTGAAGTTGCCTTCCTCCTCCCTCTGCGCCCCCCTTCCCCCTTTCACTCTCTCCCCTCCGGACACTTGCCTCCAGGCGGTCGCCAACCAGCAGCCAGCCGAATAGTGGAGCGACTGCCTTTATCGAAGTTCTCTGCGATTTCGCTTGGACATAAACCTCCCCCCCGTCTTTTCCTTAGCTCCCCCCCCCCACCTCGTCCAAGTCCCCCATTCCAGCTTTTATGCCCCCCCTCTAAACCCAACCTTTTATGCAGCGAAGTGTTCAGTATCCGTGAGTGTGCATGAAGTGTCAGTTTAAGCATAAGTAGTTCCGAGAAAATCTCTCCTCCTCCTTTTCTCTCCTTTCTCCACTTTTCTTCCCGCCTTGCTCGTCGAGCTCCCCTGTGACTTGAAACGCTTGGCCCCTGCGTCAATACAGAAGCCGAATTCTTTCCGACTTCCTTTAGATGACGCTCGCTTCCCCTTTCTTCACATTCCCCTCTCGGAATCCAAAGCCCCCTCCCCTTTCATTTGAGGCTTTCGGAATTTACCCCAGACCTATGTTACTCAAGTTCGTTGACTGATCGAGTTGTGCCTTTCGAGATCCCACTCAGCAACGGTCCAATTCTTAAATGCAAGTAGATGGTTCCTTCCTTTCACAAGCTTTTTTTTTCCTCCCAAGATTTCCCTCGCTTCCTGATCTCGCATCCTCTCCTTGCAGAACCTGTCCGGAAATCATAGTCAAGGTTTGGCTTTTTTCGACAGATGAAGAAGGATCACGCCCGTTACTCCTCTATCAAGGGCGTTAATAACTTTTTTTTTCCCCCTCCCCCCCAAGTTGTTCCCTCGCTCGTCCCCCGGGTTTTCATTGGCCGCATTGACCTGCCGGGACCGCCCCCCATTTGTCTAGGGTTCTGTGGACGTGAACGAAACCAATTCTTGCGTTGTTTTGCGGGGTTTTTGTGTTATTTGACAAGTTTTTCTCCCCCCCTCTTCTAGTTTGGCCACTTTCATGCGACCAAACCTCTTCTTTCCTTCCCTTCTCAACATTCCATTATGATGTGTTGAATGAGTCGAGAGTTTTGTCCTTTGTGGTTCTTTTTTTTTTTTTTTCGTTTTGCTTTTTGGTCTTTGTCAAATGAGGAGATTTCTTCCCTTGCTTTTCTGCACGAGCTCCCTGTGATTCGCGCGAATATTCACGACTTTGCGAACTTCAGTTCACGACCCCCAACTTAATTTCCACTCCTCTACCCTTTTTGCACAAAGTTTTTTCTTCCCCAGGTCCGGCACGCATTGGGTGGTTCTTTCACTTTTCCCTACCTTTTTTTACCGACGGGGGAACGAACTCCCCTTGCCGTCCTGTATTCCAGGCCCCCCCACGCTCTTGTTCCACTCGCAGGACAGATTTGGTTGCTTCCCTGCTCAGAATTGAAGAGGTGGGCTAAAGAGACATTTGATTTACTTAGGCTGCACTCGCTTTCTCTTCCTTTTGATGCTCCTTTGAAAGGAACCCACCCCTCCCTCTGAATCCCCTAATTCCCCTTTGACCTTTTTTCGCCACCTTGGATATGGCCTAGAGGGGCCCTTAACCCCATAGTTTCTTTTCTACACGACCCTTCCTTTTCGTGAACTGTTCAGTCCCGAGTGTTCCCTCACACTTTATGCCTGGTTTCACCGCCGAAGTTCTGTTCCTTTTTGGACTGATTTACGCGACTCTTCTTCTTTTTTTTAATTATTGTCCCGGCCTCTCGTTAAGGCCGCCGTTTCTTTTTCCTAGCTGATTTGGTCCTTCCCTGGCTGTTACCAACTGCTCCTGTCGGCGTTCCAACTTCGTAGTTTTCTCAGAGATTTTCTCTCGAGTTTTTTTAACAGAATTTTTATGTATTTTGTCCGGTTTTTCTTTTCCCCCCCTTTCCGTTCTCTTCTAACACGGCTGCCCCTCCCTATGTTTCCTTTTCTTTCGCCCCTTTGTACCCTTAGTCCCTCGCAACATTGACTGTAATGCTTTACGGGATTGGGTAGCCTTGACTTTGGCCTTTCCCCCCTTGTTTCGTCCCTCGTATTGTCTGTTTCTTTTCCCCTGGTGATTTGATTTGAGTTTCGGTTTAGGTTCCGTGCGATGGTTTTCTTTCCTTCTCTTTTTTTTTTATGGCGTCACACCCCCCGGTCTCCCTTGTTTGGTGGGTTTACAACGGGGCGGTAATTTAACCCATTCTGACCCCCTTTTAGTTGACGTTTCAGTGCCCTCCCGCCGGTTATCCTGAGGTCTTTTTTTCCTCCTCGGTCCGCCTCATACCTTCTCCCCCTGGAAACTTCTTTTCTTCCGAACTCTTCTTTCCTCAAAGTATGGGCCGCTTTCCATTTTTTCGGGCGAAAATCCCCTGAAGCTGCTTCTCTTTCCTCCTCCCCCCCCTGCTAAGGTTCCCATTTTTCATGTGGGAGGTCTTTCTCGCGATGCCCGTACCGCCTTAGCTCGGCCGGCACTCGTTGTTTCAAAAACTACGGATGGCTTTTCCTAATTCTTTTAATTCCCCTACTAAAGTGGAGTGAGTTGCTTCGTGCCCTTACGCCATCTTTTCAGCTTTTGGAGCTGCCTCCCTGGTTGCCGGCAGCAAGTTTGAGTTGAGGTCTATGGGTGAGAGGGAGCCTTGTACAAACTCTCATTTGACGTACCTTCCCCCCCGTGACTTGTCCAAG
>Ga0179593_1494526_pt1 | contig 35499 bp, 52 predicted proteins | sample CZODoug2_1_08_16_FD_185931 | JGI IMG/M metagenome (GOLD analysis project Ga0179593, IMG submission 185931) | Vadose zone soil fungal communities from Angelo Coast Range Reserve, California, USA - CZODoug2_1_08_16fungal (PacBio error correction) | ecosystem: Environmental > Terrestrial > Soil >... | reverse complement strand
AACGTCTTGCTAATACTCGGGGTCGTAATTCCCGCCCATCAATCTTCCATTCAGGAAAATTTTGCCTAACCTAGGTAATGATTCCCCTTTTCCCCCCCTATCATATCCACTTTCACGTTTACTTATTTCCTTCCTTCTTCCCTCCCCCCAACCTAAACTTGGTTCGTGGAAGATTCGATTTTCGTGTTTTTGGACTCTCCCCTCGAAAAATGGTCCCCCTTTGTTCCCGTGCTCCGCAATTGTTTTTCTGTTTTTGCTCGTTTTCTTCGCGGTGTCCTCTGCCTCTTCACAGGAAACGTGTGTGTGTCCCTTTTGGTTTTGTCTGTCACCGAACCGTGCCTTCAGCCCCCGCTGCCCCACATGACTAGCCCCGTCTTTTTGTGATCTTGAGTTGACGTGGATCCACACAGATTTTGTTTGGGAGCGTGCCTCGAAGTCTATCAAGATGTTTCCCCCCTGCTGCACCTTTGGTCAAGCGCGCATTCCCTCTTTTCCCTTTTTTGGGAAGGGTCCCGAACCCCCCCCCCTTCCTGTAGGGCAAATTTCTATTTCTGTAAACCTTCCACCTGCCAGTTTCGTGAAGCCTTTTCCTGTTTTAGGTGAATTTCCACCGTGGCTTTCAAGTCTTTTGTGATGGGCCGCATACCCCCACTGGAAAAATTTGCAAATCTTTTATGTGTTGTCATTTGCTTCTGCGGACCAAACCCCCCCCATCATTGACAATTTCCCCGCTCTCTTTTGGACTTTCTCAACTTTTTTTTACCATGTTTTATTCCTTTCCTCATTTCAATCTGTGAACCTCTTCCTTGCCACCATCTTTGACAATCCCCATTCAATATTGATAATGAATGGATCACCCTCTTTGAGATATCCCTTACGGTAAACGTTTCCCGTCTTTGATCGGGCGTCGCCTCCTCCATCACTACTATTTTTCCCCCACTATCGCCCTGCGCCTGGATGTGATTTCACCACCCCCAACACCTCTGGGGTAGGTCAGTCACAGTTCTTGGCCCCTGGTTCGGGAGATGTTACTCAACATTTTGTTCTTTGCTTTTGCGTATTTAATTGATTCTTGGCCCTTAACCGGTTTCTTTTCTCTTGTTTTGCAAGCGGCCCAGCCCCTGTGCCCTTAAGGTTACCCGTGAACACAACTCTCCAAAACCCGGTGCCGCTTTTTATTCAAAAACTCGCCATTGTGTTTGGTAAGCTTTGTTTCTTCTTGCAGAATTTTTTTTTCCTGACTTTCCTCTGTGACTTCCTTTCCCCCCCCGTTGCGGCCCCTTTTTTTCAACCCAGATTCCAGGTTTAGTGTCTCGTTTGAATTTCAATGATTGGCCTGTTCCGCACCCAAAGGGAGACCCTCCTATTTTCATTTCCACCCAATTTCTGACCTGAGTTGGAAAGATTATTCAATTTCGTTCACTTTATGTCCTCCCAATCCTGACTTTTTATACCCATGCTCCCACTGGCCACCTTCTCTCCCGAACACGTCAGTCTTTTCCCCCTGTAAATTTAACCCACTTTCCTGCCAACTGGCAACCCACCTTGTTATGGAACCCCCCCCTGTCTGTTCCCCCTTCCTGGTCATCCTTCCCCACCACAATTTCACCTTTCTTCTGCTCAACCCCTTTATTGTAACAGTACCTCATTCTTATGTTGATTCTTTCAATCGGGTCCCGTTGGCCTTTGGTTGCTCTAAACTGCTGTGTTGTTTTTCCTGCAGGGCTAGGAGTTTCCCCTGTCCCCGCTTCGATTGCAGTCCCCTCTGCGGCTCAACCCTGTCTTACTTTCCGTTCTTCGACTTTTTTCCCCCGTGAAACTGACCTTCAAATCCCGGCAAGTTCATCCCCTTACTAACCAACGGACCTTCTTTAACTTTAACCCGCCTTTTCATTTCCTCACCGGTGCAGGACAGGAATTCTCTTTCTGCAAGATTCCACACCCCCATTAACTGGAGAAAAATTTTGAAGTTCAATTTCTTCCCGTCCCCTAGTTTCTCGTGCATTTTTGGCACTTGTTGGGCCTTGTTTCTTTCTCCCCATCCATAAGCTTTCTGTTGCTTTCCCCAAAAAGCGTTTTTCCCCCCAATGTGCAAGAAACCCCCCCCAAAAGGGTTGTTCTTTGTCCGCTTTGTCTGGCTCGGATTGAGGAGTTATTAGATTTTCTGCGGTTGTCTGACGGCGTTGGTCAGATGCTTGGTCGATTTTTTTTTTTTCAGTTTATGGACGACTGGGCGGTCCTTGTTCCACAACCCCTTTTCTAATCTGTTAAGTTTCTTCTCCCCGAAGTTGACGACCTTTTTGTCAACTCATTGATATTTTGCTTTTTTTTTTTTTTTGTCCTCAGAGAACTACTTTAGGTGATTTTCCCATGAGGTATTTTGGGAAAAACGACGTCTCCCCCCCCCCCCCCCCCTGAGCAACAAAAGGTGACTCCGGCATGCCATCATTCGGTTGAGGACCACCCGCTATTACACTTCACCACTTCGACTCTTACAGTGTGTCTTCTCCACCACCCGCATTGATCTTGACAGGGATGGCCCCCTTGACCTCTCTAGTTTCGAACTCCTCCCCCCCAGTTTGATCTTGATAATCCCCCCGTTCCCACACATTATTCCAACCCAATCGTCGATTTTTGGCCCTGCCCCCTTTCTTTGTGTCCGCTTTACCCATTTGTTTTGGTCACGCTTTTCCTGGTGTTTTTTTCCTTTCGCAAGTTTATGACTTAGCGTTGCCTTTCTTGATTTTACATCCCGTCCTTTTCGTGCTCGATTCTCCGTCCCAACAGCCCGTAATCCCACCCCACCCATTGTTTCTCCCCTTTTTGCCGTTTCCCCTTCTCATAGCTCCAGCGTGCCCCGGCGGAACCCTTTTTGCGTGAAAGTTAGAGGTACCTCTTTCCTCCCAAGCGCTCCTCCTTTTCCCCCCAGTATTCACCTTCCCGAAATTGTATTATTGCACTGGAGGGCCGTCAGGGGTCAGGGCCTTGTTTTTTTAAAGCACCAACATCGCGTTTCCGTCCGCAGGTGAATCCTGTGCTGTCTAGGGTTTTCCTTTTTTTGGATAGACTTCTGGCTTGGTCCTTCCGGTCCATTCAAGGCCCCCTTCGTAACCTGTGGCTCTTTTTCTTACGGTCCCCCGCCTTGGCACGTGGCCCCCGCGCCATTCGCTTATTTTCTCACGGTTTTTAAAGGCCCCCAGAGGAGTTCCCTCCCACTTTCCGGCACAACCTAGCCCCATCTTCCCCCCCCACTTTTTCGTCACTTCCCAACCCCCAGGCCTCTGATGTCCACGCGCCGCTCTCTTCGTTCCCTCTGCAGCTGTGAGGTTGGACCAGGTCCGTGACATCAGCTCGCGATTCTCGTTTCCACCTTTGGGCCCGTCTTGTTTGAAGACAATAGAGTGACCCTTCCCCCCCCCAGGGACCCACCGTTCCCTCGCATAATACTCTGTTTTTTCACGGCGTACTGTTGTTGTTTCTTCGAGCAACACCTAGTTCAAATTCCCGGAAAAGAAGGAAGTTCCTAGTCTTTTCATTCCCTCCCGGAAACACCCCATTCGCTCAGCGATCTGAAGTTGGTCCTTTTTGCTGTTCACAAGCCACTGTCCCTTATCTTTGTCCTTTTGATATTCTTCTTTTCCCTTGTTTGTGGTGAGTCTCAGGAGGATATCCAGGAACCACTTCCGCTCGGCGTTCACAGTTTTCCACGTCCGTTGTACTGATGCGAGGCGTTATTCCTACTGATGACGCTACCTTTTCCCGTTTTTTTTTTCCTTTAGGTTTTGACTTTCTTTTCCGAGGGGTGACACTTTTCGTTGCGTTTCAACAATCTTCTTCGTTCATACTTTCATCCCAACATTCGCGGTTATTTTTGGTTTCCTGTGTTTCCTATCTCCATGTTTCTTGTTCACCAAGACGTTCTGTGTTTGCCCCGCCGATGCCCTTTTGTGAGAACGCATTTCCCCCCCTAGCGTTTCTCTAGCGGGGACAATCGGTGGCGCGTTTTTGTTTAATCTCCCTTTTTTTCTCTCCCTTGTGCCTCTTATTCTTTTGCCGCTGGTACGTGAAGCCTCTTACTTTTTTTGCGGAGCAGTGTAAAGTATGATTTGTCTCCCATCCCTTTGGTCATTAATAATCGCTCTAGTCGGAGGGTTAGGTTTCCCTTTTCCCTTCCGTTCCCTTTATGACATCGTACCCCACCCTTTCACGTTAACTCTCTTTGAACGAGTCGCCAGTTTCCTTGCCTAAGTCTTCTCTTTCTCATCTCGTTCGCTGATTCTACCTGTTTTTCTCCTCTTCCGACGTGTGTTCCGGCTTTTTTTCACCACCCTGGGTGCACAGGAGAAGCCCGGGAAAGGAATCCCCTGGTCCTCCATTTTCTTCTTAGGTGTCAGTTTTTCTTGTACCCCCCAATGTACTGGCTTTTTCTGTTCCCTCGGCTCCTGGCATTCCAATTTTTTTTTCTTTCCTGTCTTTTTTCTTTTGAGTACATGTTGTTCCCTCCTGTCCCAACCAGGCGGACATGGGTGTCTATTTTTGTTTGTGCTTTTGTGATGTATTTCTCTTACTTTGTTTTTTCCCCCCTATTCCCCTTTCCCTCCCTGTCTTGGGAATTTAAATGGCACCTATCCTTTCCTCCAAGTTCTCATTAACCACCCCATACAATTTCTCAGTACAGAACAGACACAACTTTCATTCTTCACAGGTTGCGCAACTTTTCAACACCCCCACATTTTGGCCCCTTCTGGTTATCTATTTCCTTTCTTATTTCCTCCTTCCGAGGGTTGGTGGACCCCTGTATTCCCATTGATGGATTTGCACCCCATTTACCTTTGCATTCGACGTGTGGAGTTAATTTTCTTTTTGTTGTAATCCGATTGTTAGTGTTAGGGGTCTTTGCCGTTTTCTTTTTTATTTGCCTCTTTTTTCCTCGTTTTCAGGCGACTCTGCTACATCCCCCTTTCCACCCCAAAACTTCCCTATCGTTCCTTCCGGCGTGCCCGTTGGTTTCCCCCATCCCCTCTTCTTGATTGCAAACACGGGGGTCGTTTCCTTGAGAAAACCAGGTTCCATTCCCTTTGGGTGTTTCTCGGAAAACTCCTTTTTGTCCCTGTTTAATAAACATTTCTCCATGGCAAAATATATTTCCACCCAAAGTTAGCCCCCGTTCATACCATGTCCACTCCTGAGCCTCACGTCCCCTCCTGTGCCCCCTTGGGCTTTTCAGTGTTGTGACAATTTTATTGCCCGATTTTGTGATTTGGTAGTTTTCACTTCCTTCAGCAAGTTTCCCCCCCCGGTTGCATCTTTTCCACGAGGACCACTTCCAGGTGGAAGATGCCCATTGACATTCAATCTTTCCCCCCTGTGGTTGTGTGCATTCTTGTCCTCAGTTTTGCTGTCTTTTAGTTGGGGATATCCCAAGAATATCCCCTAGAAACGTTCTGTTTTTTTCCCTCTTCCTGGTTTCATTAAACTCCGGTCTTTTTGGGTCTTGTGGTCCCTTTCTCTTCTTTTTTTTGGACGTCCTGGTACACCTTCCGCCTTGGTCAATTGTTCCGTAATTTTAAGTCATCCCCCTGCGACACTTTTGTACCTCGTTCAGCTTGCTTAACAAAACCTGCACCCCCACCACCGCCTCTTTGTTTAAACTGCGCACTTGTTACTCCACTTTTCCCCTAAACGCAATTCTTTTAGCTTCTTTTTCCCACAACGTGGTGAGCAAAGTACCTTTGGTAAGGGGTTTCGTCCTATTCATGGGTCTCCCTTTTTTTTTGCAGTTGGCTTTTTCCCCCTTTGAACCTTAGTCGTTCCTTCCCTTTCATTGTCTGGTCGTTTTTTTGGCCTATTTGAGTGTTCAACCCCCCTCTGGTTTACCGATAATTCAGATCTAGTCTCCGTGGGATCTAGTAGGGGACTCTGCTGTGGGCTCTTGGCAATTTCTTCTTTTGCGTTTCCCCTTTCCCCCCCGGAATCGTGTTTTTTGACACCCGACTGGCCCGCAACAACCTTGTGTAGTAGTAAGATAGAATTCCCGGGTAATCGTGGTCCCCCCAATAGGTCGTCGTTCCCTCTTCTGGAAAAACCTGTCTTGTTCGGTTGTCTTTAAGCACGGACATTCCTCTGGCAGGTTTTCCTTGTTAGTGATACCTGGTACTACTTGCCGGGGGCAAGCCCACTTTAGCCTGTCTTTCCAGCCCCTGACATGTTCTGGAAATTTTCTTTCTTTTTAAGCCGTCGCCTGCCGTGACTTCTTTTTCATGAGTGGTTTCTTTTTTATCAATCCTGTCGGTTTTCACGGGCTTTCCTGACGGTCTTTTATCCCCGGGCGCAGATCAAGCCTGACCCACGGGTTTTTATTCCGCTTTCGCAAGTTTCCCCGGTGAATCCCCTTTTTCCAGGAACAGATTCTTGGGATTTTCCCGGTCCCGGGTCAATCCAGTGGCTTTTTCAATTCCTCCCTGCTCTGTTTCATTTGACAAAATTAACTTCAAAAGGAACGGTTTTTTTTTTCACTAATGGTCTGTTTTTTTCTCCCGTCACATGCACCACCCCGACCCTTTTTTACCTATTTTTGCTTTTTTGATACAACCCAAAGTACCGTTAGTTCTCCTGATCCCCTAGGCCCGGATGGTCCTGTTTTTTTCCTTTTTCTTGATTCTGAGCAGCTGTCACTGTTTTTTTTCCCTTATTTGTTGTTGTTCCCTTCTAGACCGCGGTGTTTTATTTACACATTGAAGGTTGGAACACAAGGTCATTCGTGCGCCGGCGTGTCCCCCTTTCTTTTTCCCCCCTTCTGAGTTACGCCCTCGACCCTTTTCCTTTTCTTCTTCCTTCTGCAGTTTTTTGTGACCGAGGAGGGTTCTTGACCCAAGCGGGCTACCCATGCCACACACATACCCCCGTTTCATAGTCTCTTTTTACCGCCCTCTCTCCCCAACTTCCTCGCCTTTTTATTTTTTCCCCCCCCCCCCGTCATCCGCTGCTTTAAGTAATCTCAGTGTCCCAAACGGTAAACCCTTTTTAGTAGTAGCTTTCAATCCCCACATCAGTGATCCTCTTCTCTTGAACTTCTGGCCGGTCCCCCTCTACTTTTTTTTTCTCCTACTAGGATTTTGGACTACCTCACTTACTGGAGGTCGAATCTCTTACTCCGTTTTGGAAACCATTGGTTTTCCCCCAGATGTAACCCTGATTTTTGTTCTTTATTGACAGTTTCTTGTGGGACTTGTCTTTCCTTCTCCTCACCTCATTTCTTTTTTTTTCCCAGAGTTGCTCCAATCGTGATTTTTCAACGTCTTTTTTTTTACTTTGGTTCCTTCACCCAGCCCTTCTCCCCTCCCTGATCAGTGTCTTTTTTAACTTTTCTTTTTTTCCCTCCATTCCTTTGACCGCGTTGATGGGTGTGTGGTTGGGTGGGGTGCACGCTTTTCTTGTGATATGCAACTTTCCCTCTTTCTTTTTGGTTCCGCGACCCTCCATCATTCCTTACCCGGCTAACCGCAGGGTTTGTGGGTACGCTGTCTTACCACATTTCTAGTTGAGAAGGACCTGCTCTTCTTTCATCTGATTGTTTTTTCCCTGAGACCGGTGTCCCCATCGTACTAAATCCTTCTCTTGGGCGTTTTGGTAATGCATTTTTTTACCAAATTTATCTTTTTCCCCTCACTCCCCCGTGTTGTTGTTGCTTTTTATATCTTTTTGAGGGCATTTTTTTAAAACTCCCCCTTTATTATTCCTGGGTATTACTTCCCCCCATCAGGGGCTTTGCCCTACCAGCCTTTCCCCCTTCACCCCCCCCCTTGCTCCTGGAACCCATTTTTTTACTGAGGGCACACCCACCCCCTGGGGTGGTTAGCGGATCCTGTAATTGACATTATTCGGTTCGGCTTTCCCCAAGACTCATTTCAGCTTCCCTTAGACTTCGCTACCAAGTTCTCACCCTGCGGTCCCCCCCCCCTCCCCGTTTTACCCCCCTTTTTGCTGTCAAAATTGAACTTTATGTCTTCCCCCCTCCTCAGTGTTTTCTAGCACAGCCTTCAAGATGGAGGCCGGTTTTTCAGGTATCTCCCACTTCCCCCTTGTCACTTTCCTCGTCTGAGCAATCTTCCTTTTTTGGGCCTTTAAAATTTCAGTCGGGTTCCCTTTACTTTTCACGTTCCCCCCCCCTCTGTCGCAGGGGTTTGTGCTGATCGGGAAGTACTTTTTTTCTGTGGCTCCCCCCGCCCTCCCGGATACTTTTTTGCGAGCCTCCGGGTGTGCCTTGAGTTGTACCGGTTCAAGTTCCCCCATCAATCGCAACTTCTTGAACGAGTCGCTCTGCAAATTCACATCTTTTGCCACATTACTCCATGTGATCTGCCTCTACCTACCAAGTTTTTTTTTTTGTTCAACGGCTCTTTGTGTAGATTCGCCCCTGCGTTACAACCCCAAAGAATGGCCCCCCGATAACCCTGGCAGGTTTCTGTCAGTGTTCCGGTTTATGCTTCGTTTCCTTTTCCTGCCTAACTTTTGGGGGAAATTTTTTGGACTGGGTGTTATTTGGTCACTGTTTGCGCTTTTTTTCCACCGCACCGTTTACCCTTTTTCGTCCCCCCTTCCCGTGCAACTCTCTGACTTTCCCCTATATCTTTCCCCCGAGGCTCCTCACCAATTCTGCCCTCCGGTGTGACAGGCGGCTTCTCTTCCTTTCAAAGATCGGTTTCCCCACTTTTTATTTGCCTCCCTCCTTTCTGTTTGGTAAGGCGATTGTTGGTTTTTTTTTTTTCCACAACCCCTAACCAGGTTCACCAGTGGGCCTCTTCCTGACTAGACCTTCAAGTGGAGGCATGTTTTTTTTCCTTTTCGGTTTTTTGCTCAGGCACTTTCGTACGTGTGGTTCCCTTCTTGAAACAACCCCCCCGTGGAACACCAAATCTGTACATGTCGTTCTTTTTTGCATTTGCTGACCAACCCCCCCTTTTTTTCATGAACCTCTTTACTCCACCGTTTCTTTGGCAATTCCGGTTATTAAAGTGAAAGGGGTAGCCGGAGTTCAAAGTTTCCATTTAACAGTCTATTCCTTGTCCTTCCATTCCCCCCAGTTCCCTTCTGTTGTCAATGTGGCACAGGTCATACCAATTTGTGTTAGTTGCATACGGTCGGTATAGGAAACCGTTCCGTCATTGATTTCTGTTCCGGCCGATCGAGTACTCAAGGTCATTCGGTGACGCCTCTTACGTAATGCATCGTGTCGTTTGATTAACCACAAAAACCCCCCTTATTCTGTGGTGCTTTCCGTTCCCCCCCTTTCTTTTTCTGGGCGTTCGGTTCCCATTATACACTGTCTTCTGATTCTAACAAGCGCTCCATTTTTTTTTTTCCACCCCCTTGTTGCGTCTTCAAAGCTGCAACCCCTGCTTCCGGTTTCTTACCTTGGGCCCCATCAATCTCCCCCCAAGTCTTTTTCTCTGCCACTCGGCTGATTTTGGACCGACTTAAAACCCTTTTTTTAGGAATTTTTTGTTCTGGCCTTCCCTTTGCCTCCCCTTTGGTTTTATGTTCAATTTTTCTGGATTTTTGTCACCCCGATCTTTCTTTTGAGGCTTCGCCACCCCCTACCCCCCCCATTCGGGTTTTGAGTACATTCAGTCTCCCAAGATCCCCTCCCACGTTCTGGCTACCGGTTTTTTGGAAGATGTCTTCCCCGGTTTCCAATTTTCTCATTTCCCTCCTTCTTCTCCCCCCCCGCACCAGGTTAATTTCCTTAGCGCCGAATGTTCATGTCTTTGGGCGGTTCAGTTCGCCCAAACCACCTTTTATCCCCCCTTTTTGCCTGCATCCGGAGTCCGCCCCCTCCTCCCAAATTCAAATTTTTCTCTCTCTGCTAACCCAACATTTCCCCTTACCTGTCTCCCAAAAGCTTCAAACCTGATATTTTTCCCTTTTAGTTTTAAATTGTTTTTTTGTATCAATTTCTGAGTTCTCCGAGTGTTTTTTTGTATTTTCCGTAACTTTTTCTGTCCCCGTTCCTCCCGCTTCTCTTCAGCCCTTGAGGGTTACAACCTGGTTGTTTAGTTCCCTTTCTCCGTTTTTCTCTAACCCGTTACCCACTTGGTTTGCATGAATTCCTGACTTTGTTGCTACAATCTGGCCCAACATCCCCCCCCCCCCCACCTCGGCTCCGTTTCCCCATTTTTTTAACGTGAACTTTCCTCCCCCAACGTCATCCCCTCCCCAGGTAGCCCGACTTCCCCCCACACACCCCCAGGTCCCCCCTTTCCCATTTCCTTTCCCAAATCCGCTCCTGTGGAGTTTCGTCGGAGGCCTTTTTTGTACGGGTTCTTTTCTGGCACTCGTGCCACGATTCCGCCTTTTTTGCTCCCCAACATCCTTTTTTCAACTGAACCAACTACCCCCCCCCCCCCATGTGTCGCGGACAGCTTCTTCATTTTGTATTCCCCCTTTCACTATTTCTTTTTGATAAACTTTGGCTTGGTGGGCAGGACTTGTTTTTTTTCTCTGTTTTGGCATGTTTTTGTCGATTTGGGTCCTTTCTTTTGTCCGAAATTGGTTTTTTGGTTGCCCACCCCCCTATGTTTTTCCGGTGCTTCTTTCTTTCTTCCCATTTCCCCTCCTTTGGACATTTAGCGTTGCTCCTTTTTGTTTTGCCTCGGAGCCTCTTAGGTGCATTCCCCCCCCTTTACCGCTGTTTCCCCCTACGACTCTGCGGTTTGAAACGGAATTGCATGGCCACGCATGGTTATTCCCACGCTTCCCCCACCCGGCGAACCATGGTCCTGTCTTTTTTTCCACAAATCGCATTGAATAGCAGGATTTCCCCCCCCTTCCCCCCTAGACCTTTGATCGAAATCCTTCTTTTGGATCAAAATGCACACATCCCCCTTTTTCGCTTACCTGTTTTCTCCCCTTCCCCCTTTTTTCCTTTAATTACCCTTGAACCTATTTAGTGTTGTTCTCGTGTGAGAACTTTGGCCGTCATTTGAGTCATCTTGTGCCATTCCCCCCGGACTTGTCTCTTGTTCCCTTTCCTCCACCTTCCCCAAACTCCACTCCCAGCCCTCCCCCCTGCGTAACATTCTATTTTTGCCTCGTTTGGCACATGGTTGCCTCCTAGGCCTGATGGCTGTCCCTCTTGCCCCCTTGCTGTAGTGTCGGCCCTTTAGGTCCTCTTTCCACAGTTTTTCGCTTGAGGACTCTTTTGTACCCCCCATCCCTTTATACTTTTTTTGCAAACCTTTCTCTTCCCCTCTAATGGCCGCTTCGTCTGCGATTTCCTTTGTCCAGTCTGCGAAGCCGACTCCTAGTTAACTTCCGGTAATCTTTTTTTTTTCGAGAGTCTTCTCACCCCGAACGTCTTCTCGGTGTCTCCCTCATATTTGCGTTCGTTTTTCTGCTTTTTTCGGACACGACCGGGTTCCAAACTTTCCCCCAGGCTCCTTTCTCCTCTGAAAGGACTGGTCTCTTATTCTTTCCTCATGACAGCCCAATTCCAGTCTTCCCATTGCGCGTTTCAATTAGCGATTACAGGAAAGTAGGGGGGTCTGCTTCCCCCCCCTGCTATTCCTCGCGTCTTGCCCCCTCTCCCTCTTTGTCAGGCTGTTTCGATATCTTGTCCCCCCCCCGTTTTTTCTTTGTTTCTCACATCGATAACCAGACGCGGTCTTTTCCATCCCTTCCGCTTCCCCCCCTTCCTCCCCCTAGTGGGTGAGGTTTCCCGGGGTGGGTTTTTTTTTTTTTTTTTTTTTGGTGGTTTGTTTTTTTTTCCTTTTTTATTAATCAATCCCCCGCCCAGAAGTTGGTCTTAGATCTGTAGTTCATTTGGTTCTTTCATGCAATCCTATTGTATCCTCTTTTATTTTGCACCAGGTTAATTGGCGGGCCACCCCTTTCAATATGTACTCATGTGTTCCTTATATTATATTTTTTTCAAGTTGTGTTGTTTTCTCGTAAGATATTCCCTTGAACCCAACCCTTGTGAACCTTTGACTGTGATCCCGTCCCGGTCCATGTGTTCTTCTCTACTCTTCTTTCTCTCGCACCAAGCTTTTTGTCCTTTTTCCCCTTTTCCCTGGGTTCGGGAGATCCACCCCCACTTTGCTTTTTGACCGGCTATGCCCTTTTTGGTTCCGATTTTCATAGATGTGGTTGTGTGAAGTTATGGTCCCTCCGTACTATTAGGATTTCGACTCCTTCCATGCGTTTCTTCTCCTCTAGGGACCTCGGCGCTGTTCTCATCATAGACTCTTCTGGCAATTCAGATGCACGTGAGAGGTTTGCACTCCTTTTTTTTTCCTTTTGGGGGATTTTGCAGTGAGTAGCGACCCACTTTAATCGCGTCCCCCAGGCCTTCACCCCCTCTACCAGACTTGTTTTTATTTTGGCTGGGTTTCAAGTCGTTAGTTCCTTTTTCTCATCGCACAGTTTTACAACGACCCGCCTTCTTTTTTGGGAGCGCAAGCCCCCAGTGCTCTCCGGTAAGTTATTATTTTGATCTCCCCCCACCCTTTTCGATTCCTTTTCGGCTTGCTCCCCCCCCTCACCCCGTGACGGTGCCTTTTGATTTTCCCCCCCCTTGCAGAAGGTAACAAGTTTTTTGTAGTTGATTTCTTTTTCACCAGGCCTAGCGGGTTGCTTTTCCCCCCCGAGCCTTCACCCCGGTTCCTCCCCTTTCGTCCTAGCGCTACTGCTATTTGCCCCCAGGTTGTGACTTTGAGTTCAAAACACAAATTTTTTGGAACCTTTGTTGGGGCGCACTTGGCGGGATCGGGCTTTTTTCTCTTATCTTTTCCATAATTTTTCTGCCTCAGGTATTTGAACCCCCCATTGGCAAATCTCATTCTTTCCCCCGTTCGGCCGGTTGATGACACAAACCCTACTCGTTCTCCCTCCCGAAGTTGTTTCCGGAACCCGGACCTCTTCAACTTTATGTGGTTGGCCACTAGTGGTCTTTCCATCCCTTGTTGCTGTATTTTTTCTCTTCCTTTGTGTCCGGGGGCCTCTGTTATTCCCCTTTTTAATTTTTTGTGGTTTTTAATACACATTTGGTGTTACCTTATTCTTTTAGTTAAAATTTTTGGTGGTCCCTTCCCTGATGATGCTTTGTTTCGGCCTTGGAAAGGTTCAGCCGCCTTTTTCTCTTTCCAGGGCTATTTAACTCCCCTGGACCCAATTGGTCCACCTATCTCTACTTCGACTTTTAACCATCACTTTCTTTTGATTTGCCCCTCGTCTTGTATTTTCACACATCCCCTTAGTCCATTCCTTCTCACGTTGGTGGTTTTTCCCTCAACTTCGACAATTGTTTTCCCCTTCACTTACATTTTAAATCATCTGCCACCCACTCGGTCCCCTCCCGAGATCTATCTTTGAATTTTTTCGTTCCCCCTTTTTTGTTTTTTTTCAGTGGTGTGCCCCCTTCTTTTTTGTTTTTTTTTTTTTTGTGATTACGCATGTCAGAAAGACGTACCTTCCTCCCTGTTCGAAAAACTCCCCCGTTTTTGACCGACTGCTTTCCCTTCCCTTTTTGGACCTGATGTTTTTGTTCATTCCCAATAACCCCTCGTTGTGTTTTTTTGTTTTGGTTCTTGGCATTCGTTCGTCTAATCTCGTTTCAAATGACCCATTTTTTGATTTTTTGGCCCCCAGAACTCGTACCATGCTCGCAAAACCTTATGTAAACCGCGTCTCCTGGCTCTCGTGCTGGTTCTTCCAATGTCTTGGGGTGGGGTCTTTGGTTAAGTTTTCGTGCTCGATCCGACCACACGAACCTTTGTGTTGAAGTACTTTGTTTAGGATTACCTGCTCCTAGAAATTTTGTTTCTGCCTTCTGTTAATTGGTGCCGGCAAAAGTCTAGTATGGTTCTTCTCCCTTTTTCTTCTCAATTCCCAACCCCTCCCTTTTAGTGCTTTCCAATACCCCTTGTTTGTGCAGAATTCGCACCTTCCTTTGTGCGTGAGGTCGGTTCTTGTTAACCTTTTTCCCTTTGTGCATTTTGCTTCCGGAACCGTCCCACGTTGTCGCCCTACTGGACGGTTGTTCTAATATGGATGTAACTTCTGGACACAATTCCCTCCTCTCCCCTTTTTATGACTACGGGGAATCTTTGCTTGGCACCCCTTCCCCTATTTCGTTGTCGTGTTCCTTTCCATTCCGTGTTGGTGTTCCCCCACCTAACTGGAGCAACCGGTTGTAGTCGTTTTTCCCTCTCCGTTGGAATTCTGTCGACCCCTGCCTCTTTTTTTTCCCCCTAGCGATGCCGTTTCTTGTAGTAAACACTCGATTTTTTCTGATTGCCTGGAACCACTTCCCCTCGGGTTGTGCTTCTTTTTTTAATTTTATCCCTGATGTGGGGGGTTTCACCGCACTGTTTTTTTTTGCGTTTCCCAAGGCATAACCAGGTCCCTTGCATTTCGAAAAGCATCGACCTCCCCTGAACGTGGTGATTCCCCCCCCCCTCTTGTTGTTTTTCTGCCTGTTTTCGGGCGCCGTCACCCTCGAATTTTTGATCGGCTGTGCGGTCGTCCTGCCCGATCAGCGAAACTTGGTTTTAAGTCAAGTCTCGTGCAAGTTTTCGGTTGTCTTTCCCCTGCCCTGATCACAGAGGTTCGGTTGATTTTTTTCCCCGGCCCAATTACCTCTTTTCTTGTTTCATTAGATTTCTTCATCGGCTACCCTTGTTCGAATGCAAATTTTCCTTTTTACATGGAAGGGGTGGCTTTTACCCGATGTCCTGAGTGTGTTGTTTCGGCATGCACATGTCCCCCCCTTTCCCATTATTAACTGTCCCGTTTGGGATATGCTCCCCCCCATCATTAAGCCCTCATTCTGCAGCCCCCCGTACGTCGTCCGCATCGGTTTGTCAGTGCCCCCTGCTCCTTCTTCCCAAGGTTTTGCCCCGAGGTGTGGTTTTTTTTCCCTTTCTGATTCCACCAAAGTTAGTTTTGGCTCTACTTTTGAATTGTTTGGAACGTCTTTTTCAACTTTCCCCTTGATTTGCAGTCTTATAACTTTTCCCGCCGATCTCCTTGCTGGTCCAGCGGGATGGACGAAGGCCCGTTTTTTTTTTCCAGAGCGCCCCCCTTGCCCCCCACCTCCCCCCTTTTTTTCCCAGGAGGGTTCGTTCTTGTTCAGTCTTTGCCACTTTTTTTTGGTTGATCCCTCCAGGGGTTCGTATATTATCACTCCATTCTTCCGTTTCCCCCCCCTTTGGACACCCCCTTTTCTTAGTAGTCTGCTCTTCCCCCTCTTCTTGCATTCCCCTGATTTGTCTAAGTTTTTTTTTTTTTCCTTTCTTTTTTCCATAATTGTGACTTTTGCATGATTTGCTTTCCCTCCCCCCCCTATTTTCTAGACGGTTTCTCCTTCCTTTGCTTTCGCTTTTTTGTTTACCGCTTTTTTCCTGTTTTTTTGATTCTTGCTGAGCTTTTGACCATTGCTGCCTGTGGAACTCGTTGTCGGTACCCCCCGAACGCCTTCTCCCAAGAGAATTTGCCTTTTTCTTCGCTTCCTTCAAGTTCACTATCCCCCCCGTTAACCCAGCCCGTGTCTCGTTTTAGTGGTCGTTCCGCCCTGCTTTATTGTCCCCCCTTTTTGAATTCAGATTCTGTTTGCCCTTTCTTGTGTTTTGCCCCAACCGCTTTAGGGCCTTTGATCGTTTTAACACAGTTCTTATTGGTTTCTTTTTTTTTCTTTTTATTGAAATAGTTCCCCTTTCAAACCGGCGTTCCACCTTGCCTTTTGGGGGGACTCTCTTATTTTGACAATTTTCCATGTCTCTGGTAGGAATGCCCTGCGGTTCTTTTTCACGATTTCTTGTTTTCCTCCTCCAAACCAAAGGACCCCCCAGATCCCCCCCTACGGATTTTTTTTGAGTGGGAACTGGACACCCTCTCTCTTTTCTCATCCCTTCCTTGTTGTTGGTTTCTCTTCGATTTTAAGGTTCCCCTGTAACCCCCCCCGCCACAGTTCTTTTTTTTTGGTTTCTGTTTTTCGAAAGGTGGACACTCTCTACTTGCGAACCCCCCCTTTAGACTGGCCCCAACTTGGTTATCTACTTCTGCTTACCCCCACCCCATGGCGCTTTCCTTTCCTGTAACTTTTGAAATTTATTCTGGGTGTTGACCCCCATCCCTCTGTTACTTTCCTGGTTCCCCTTTTTCCTTCAAGCCGACAGCGGTTCCCAATCCCTGCCACCCCCCACTTATGACTTACCTTTCCGTTTATTTGATCCCACAGAATGCCATTTGTTTCATCACCCTCCTTGCTCCCCTCCTAGCCTTTTTTTTGAGCTTTTTTTTTTTACCTTTCCCCCCTTTTTCCTGTACACCTTCAGCGCTGGTTCTTTTGCTTCGGGGACTTGCAACATCGTAGGGTTTTATGGGATCGTTCACACCCCTTCCCTATTTCTTCGGCATAGCACTTTGTTTTTCCACAGGGACATGTATTCCCCTTTCCGCCTGAGCTTGCCCACGTCGGTTTTCTCATCGGGGAGTTTGCCTTCCCCCCAGCCAATCAAACCTTACCTCAAAAATTGAGGAACTGATTTGGTTGGGCCCGGCTCAGTGACCATCCCCCCCACACCTCCTTTTTGCTTCCACAGGCTCACGGACTATTGTTGCTTTCTCCCTAAAGGTTTTTTTTTCTTGTACTCTGTCTTTCTCTTGATGCTTTTGTCTTCTAAAGAGGGAATTTGGTCCCCGATTTTACCCCTTTTCTCAGGTGCGGCTTCGGTTTCCTTTAGTATTAGCCTCGGGTGGTGTTTTTGTTTACAACCGGTCAACTGTTTTTTTTCCCTTTTTTTTCGAGCTTGTCATCCCCATCCCCCTTTCTTTGTCTTCATTCCGCTGCCCTCACCGACCCTCACTTCGTTTCGGAGGGCTAAATCTTTCTTTTTTCTTTTTTCCTGAGTGGACAGTCTTTCCTTTTCCCCCCCCCCAGAAGAACGTTTTCCCCCTTCTTCGACTTTTGCGGGTGCAGCAACGTCGTTTGGTGGAGGGGTACCGTCCCCCCACGCCACCTCAACTTTTTATACCTTTTTTTTCCCCCTCTTCGCTTATGCCGTCCCCCAGCAGGGGCGTTGAAACAACCTTCTTTCTACAGTGGATTTAAACCGTGCTTTCCAGTGTCCTTCCCGCAGTAAACTTTTATTTTTTCCTTTCTTTTTTGCTTGACCCCCCCCAACTACCTACCCCTCTCAGGAAACGTTATTTGGGAAAATTAACATTTGTCCCCTCTTTGCACGGTGTCTCTTATGTCATTTATTCTTTGCCCCCCCCACCTCTTTCTTGCTGTTTCCCATCCTCCCAAACTATCCCTTTTTTATTTCCATCACCGTGCGACTTCATTTTTCTGACAATTTTTAGTTCAAAACCCGTTCTCCGGATTCTTGGTGTTCTTCGCCCCTTTCCTTCCCCCCATTCAGCATTCGCGTTCCCTCTCCGCCGGTCTTAGGGATTTGATCACACACCCTGCTTTTTGGGCAGGAAGCCCTTCAACTTTCGTGCGGTCCTTTTGTTTTAAGATCCGCCCTTTCCGGGTTTTTCACGCGTCTATTGATTGCCCACGTGCAAGTTCTTTTTTCCCGCGGAACGCCCCCCCCCCACTTTGGCGCACAAAAGGGGGACTTTCCCTTTTTCCCCGACCCCACCAAAGTCTCCCCTCCCTCTCCCCTGAAACTTCTTCGATTCTTTGGTGGACACGAACCCTTCAGCATTTTGATTTTCACTCCTTCCCCCCACTTTTGAGGCCAAGGGTTCTTGTTGTTGTAACCACCCACCCGCTGCCGTGTTCGGGGTGATCTTCAAATTAGCTTTGCCTTTTCGCACCCAAGATACCCGTGTACGACTCCCCCCTGGCCGTTCCCTGAGAATTATGGTGTGTTTAAGATGTGTGGTCCCTATGGTCCATGAATTACCCCTCCTTCTTCGCAAGGTTTTCCTTCTTTTGCGTTGCCCCCGTCACGGCATTCTTGTTTTTCCAGTTTCTTCTGCCCACTTCAACAAAGTTTTTTTTTTCCCAACTGTACTCTCTTTTTCCACGAAACTCCCCCCGCCCCATCCTTTCTTCTGTTATGTCAACCATTTTTGATTGGCAAGAATCTCCCAAGACGTTTTATTCTTGCTCCCCGTTGAGTCAGGTGTACCCTACACAGGCTTTTTGTTGATTTCTCCGAAGTTTCTCTTGTCCCTTGTTCGAGGCAGCCCTTTGTTTGTCCAGATACTTTCACCCTGGCCTTTCTTCGTCTCGCCCAACACGTTCCCCCCCCGATTTTACCTCAGAAAGTTTCATTACCCTTATGTCCCATCAGTCTTCCGGTGGAACGCCTTGTGAATCCGTCCCATTCCTTTTTTTCAGGACCCCCTAAGGAGCCCTATTTTCCCCCCCCCCCACATTTTTCGACCCTTTTTTTTTCAACTTGTGGACTTTTCAAGTTCTCTTTGTCTCCCGTTCAAGCCTTCTGGCAAGGTCTTTCTCCTACTTTTTTTTTACGATTTTTCGCGGTTCACCCCTCGTTTCCACCCATTTTTTTTTCAACCAATCCCCCCCCAACCCTTTTTTTTTTTCGTAAACAGTGTATTTCCCCCCCTGGTTCTGTACGTCCTCTGATTGAGATACCTTTTATGGCGACAGGTGGTGTGCAGCTATTGGTCCTTCTTTTATTTTTTTTTTTTTTTTTTTTTTTTGATTTTATGGACGATGTTCCGAGGGGACTTGTCACCCACCCCACCAAGGGACGTCCCTCATTGTATTGAGGTCCCCAATTTTCCGCCGTTTGGGCACCTTGGGGCGGATGCTTCCGGGTTCGATGACGTCCAGGGGGATTTCCATTTCTTTCCCGCTGGGAAAAAACTCACCCTATCTGGAGAAATTTCCTATTCTGACCGCTTTCCCCTTTAGGACCCCGGCCCCCCCCTCCCGGCGGCACTTCAGTTTTCCCCCTGTTATTTCTACAAACCCTCCCCTTTTCCTAGTTTCCAGATTGGTCACCCTGACACCCCTCTTGACCCGCTTTAATCCTCCCTTTTTTCTAGCTCCCACATTTCCCACACCTCAACCTTCCTTCCCTTTCCCATTTTTCTTTTTTCTCATTTTTCCCCTTGACTCTTTTCTTTTGTTTTTTCCCTTTTTCAACGACATTAACTTCATTTGAGTTCTTCGTTTGTCCCCTTTTTTTTCCCCTTTGGAACTTCCCTGTTCATCTTCGGTTTTTCCCCTTCATCGTGGAAAATCTTCAAGGCACCTTATACCCCCACATTTTGCCCGCCAAAATGCAATTTTCTGGCCACCCCTGTGTACCTCAATAGCTGTTTCCCCGGCTAGTCACGTTTGTTTGTTGGGACACTGGTATGCCTTTGAACTGTTTTTTTCTTCTTTTTTGAAAGCTCAAAGATCCCTAGATTGGTCCCAGACCCCTTCTACTCCCCAAAACCTTGGCCTCCATGGACGCTTTTCGGCGTCTTAAATGGGTCCCAGTCCCTCCTACAATTAAAACTTCGCGGTGAAGTTTTTCGCGAGGTTAATATAGTCTCGGGGAGAGTCCTTTCCCCCCCCCTTTTGGGCTTACCTTTAGTTCCCAGTTTCCTAGCGTTCTTAACTTTTCGATGATCTGTTCCCCCCCCCCGACGGTGTCCCCGTTTGCCCACCCGTTTTTCCTCTTGATGGTGCAAGTGGCCCGTTAACCTCTGAGGTTTCCCCCCCTCCCCCGACCCCCTCCGTCCCGGTAGAGGATTATAAGAGCTTTTCCTTTCTTTCGATTTCCCATGGTTTCTTTTTTTTTGTTAACGCGCCGTCTGTTCCTTCCAGATTTGCTTGTCCTATTCGTGGACTGTGTTTGACATCCTGAGCGCTCTTCCGTTTTAACAAAGTGCACCGTTGTTTTTATTTCCTCGATTGTCCCCTGGACCCATCTTTTTTGTTTAATTAGTCCGTTTTTCAGTCCACCCCCTTCTTTTATTTTGCCTGGTCTTTTTCCTTCAACAACATAAGTAAATTGGCAACGTTCACTTGCTGTTGTCGAGATCTGGTCCTTAGAGTAACTCTCCTTTGTCGGATGGTCCTGGGACTGTTCGTGCCAATTCACTCGTTTTTCCTTTGCATGATTACTATCCTTTTCCTCTTCCCCCCCCCTACTTTTTTTGACAATCTGTCACGTATAAAATGGTGGTGGTTTTTTTTTTCTTGCCCAAGTTGATCGCCAGCATGGTCTGTGACCCCCCCCGTTTCCCCGTTCTACTACTTTTTTCGCTCCTTTCTTTTTTTATATATCCGATTTGCCTGACTTCTCGCTTATTTCTGGACAATTTTTTTTCCCCTGATTTTCCTTTTTGTGGCTTCCCCCCCCTCGTCTTTTTTCCGCCCTTTTTCTGGTTTGGACATTCGCCCCTGTTTGTATTCTTTTCTTCTGGAGTTGAAACCCCCCCACACTCCTTTTTGGGGCCACGACTCGCGTGCTTCGTTTCTGTCCTACGAATTAACCCCCGCAGAGGGGAGTCCCCGCTTCCTTGTACAATCTTGAGAGTGTTTTCCGGTTTATTACTTTACCACTGTTCTTTCGAATTTCCCCCCGCTTTTTTTGGAGTCGCGAGCCCTTAAGGTTGAGGGTTAGTGCTTGCCCCTTCTGTATCCTCCCCCAGTTTTCCACTCATGGATTCTGGAGATGGCCGGTTTTTGCGTTTTCGTATCGGCAGTAACGTACGCCTCTTTTTGAGCTCCTTCCTTTTCTGACTTACTTTTTTCGGGTTCTCGCTCTGCTTACCCCGGCTCTTCCTTTGATGTTCTTTCTTTCTTTGCAATGTGACCCCTTTACTTCCTTTTCGTCCAGGTGACCCTTTTAGTCTCACCCGAATGTTTTTCGTATTTTTCCAGGTTTCTTCTTTTTTTTTTTCCCCCCCACCGGTCTTTCTCCGCTTTCGCGCCAAGTCATCTCCTTTTCCAAGCAATTCCTCGCGCCCGTTCTGATGCACGCCCTTGGCAAAAAACTAGTTTTTATGGTGGGAGCAATTGGTTTTCTCCCTTTTTTTTGCTTTTTCTGGAGGATTTTCTTACCTAGATTTTTTTTCATCATGTCTTGGTCAGCAAATGTTCCCCCCCACCCAAATCTCTCATGCTTTATTTACGAGACCCCCAACCACCCCAAACAGTTCCACATTCTCCGTACCCCCCTTACTTATTTCTGTTTTTTTCGGTTTCTCTTGGCCCTCTTCTGTGTGTGCAATTGGTGGTCCATATACCTCCTTTTTTCTTTTTCTTTTTTGCTCATTCTAGTTAGTGGGAATCGATCCCCTGTCCATTTCTTGTTTGAGCAATCCCCCCCCTCTTTGAACTTCCGAGGACATTTAGTTTTACTAGGGTTTGTGGTTCCCCCTTTTCAATATCTGTCTTTTTTCCCTATGGCACGTTCGCCCCTTTTTCTTCGTTTTCCCCATTTTTTGTCCCTCAATGGCCCTGCCGATCGCCTAGCACGGCACCAAATCACTGCTGTGAGTTTCTCCTGACGACCACTTGTCCCTTTCGCATCATACCCCCTCCCCCCCTGGTGTTTTCGGCCTTACAAGGGGTTGTGGCCAAGCCTCGCCTGCGTCCCCCCCCCCCTTTTTCACATTTGTCCCACCCCTGGCCCACCCTGTTTCCTCCCCCCTCTCTCTCTTCTTCGAAAACATGAATTGCCTCTTTTCCCCTTCCTCCCCACCTTTTGGGGTCCCTTCCAGTTGAAACTGATTTTGTTCCTATTGTTCCCCCCCTAAGGAATGACCTTTTCCCCCCCCCCGGGCCTTTTCAAGTTTTCCGAGGTTTTTTTTTTCCCCCTAGGGCGACTCTGATGTTACTCCATTTGATCAGTGCCTTTTTTCACCTCTTTGATTTCCTGGTTTTTTTTTTTCGGCTCCCCGATACGTTCTTTTTCCCTAGCTTTTGATGTTGGGTTCCCTCCCAAGTCATGACATTCCCTGACTTTGCCCCCACTGAGGTTCTTTGAGTGACCACCCCGTTTTGGTGCGTAGGATAGATACGCTTTTGTTTTGTTGACCACCTTTCTTATGGGATACCATCTTCCCCCCCCCCGCCCAGGGTTCCTCATCCGGCGGTTTACACTAAACCCTGATAACCTGGGCCTTCGTTCTTTTGAACCCATTTGTCTTCTTTTTAAGTGCATTTTTCCCCAAACGACTTTTTTTCCTCTTTCTTAAATTACCCCGTTTTTTTGCTGCTGAAAGAACTTTGTTTTGAATTGTTTTTTGCTTGTTCGAGTCTTGAACCCTGTTTCCTCTTTTTTTTTTGCATTGAGGGAACTTTTTACCCGGCCCTTTCAATGTCTTCGTTGCACTCACCCCCTTCTTTGAGACTATGAGGTTACAGAGGAACTAATTTTCTCCATCCTTTTTTTGCCGTGTTTCTCGTCGGTTCTCTGGATGGGCAAGGAAAGGGTTTTTTTGTTTCTCTTTTTTGCTCTACCCCTGAATTTTATTGTTTTTTACAACCCAGAAATTGGACGCAAACCTTTGGTGTCTTCTTTTCTTTTCTTTTCTTTAGTCCCCCCCCCCCCCCCTTATGCTTCCTGGCTCCCCTTCTGGGTAACCAACATCGCGAGATGCGTTGTTCTCCCCCGTCTTTTTGATGAACCTCTTTTTGTAACCCCCTTTTTTTTAGATTTGCGTTTTTTTTACCAACCATTTTTTTTTCCGGTGCACGTTGCGTTACGTTTGCTCCCGGTCAAGGGCCGCCGTGGGTTGGTTCACAGCCATGGAGTGTGTTTTTTTTTGTCTCGTCCCCATTTAAATTTCATGGTTCGGCACTAACGTCCCCCCTTCGCACCCCCCCCCTGTCTGCCCGTTTACCTTTCTTCCCGATGTTTTTTTGGTGCTTCACCCTTCGGCGGTTGATCGTACCGCCTAAGTACTTTGGTTTTTGCCTCGAGGCTTTTCCGCCCGATCACATCGACCCCTGTTTTGGTTTTACAGTCGATTTCGCCTGTCGTGGTATCCCATGGCAAGTTTCGCCCATGGTTTTTCTTTCGACTCGTTAGGCCAATATTATGTTTGAATTCATCCTTGCCCCCTTGACCGTCGAACCTTGCCGTCCCTGCCCACACATTAACCCATTAATCCACCTCCGTGGTTCAGATTGTTTCCTTAGGGGGTGTCCTTTTGCCTTTTTCCAACACTTCACCCCGAACTTCCGATTTTTAGCCCTGTTTTTCAACTGTCACCAACAAGTTTCCTTGACGCGTTCCCTCCTTCCTGGCTTATCCTGCCCGACTGTCGGTTTGGTTTTAAGTTCATTGTAGCGTCACAATTCGTTCCACTGTTGTCTCACCGTAGGTGTTGGGGGTTCCCGGTTTTCCCCCCACATCCTTTTTTTCTTTCTGCCCAGTGCTGTTTTGGAACCCTTTTGATTTCTCAGTTGCGCTGTATCGTTCCTCTCACTTTTTTACATTCTTTTTATCTAGAACTTGGTTTTCGTTTATTTTTTCTGTCTTTTGCGGAATTGGCCCTTGCATTTTCTGTCCGGTGTTTTGTTGAAAAGTGCGCTTTCCAACCCTTTTCCAAAAATAAATCGTTCCCGTTTGGTTCCGTGAGGCCGTCTTAGCTGAGCTGCAACAATTTCGCGTTTTTTTTGATCGCCCTGGTCCCTTTCCTCTTTCTCCTCACGAAAAAATTCTTTCCGTTACCACCCCTTGCTTTTCCCCCCCTTTTATTTTGACTTGAGGCCGATTACCAGTGCCTGGTAATCATGATATTTTTGTATTCCTTTACGATTCCCTTTCCTCTTTTTTTATTCCTAATTTGGATGCTTTGCTCACTCCGATGAGTAGTCACGAACTTTTCTTCCCTGTCCGTCTTCCCCCACAACCCCCAATGATACCGATGTCCTTGGTGAGATCGGATATGCTTTTCTGCGCACCCTTTTTTTCTTGCACCCTCACCTACCCCCTGTTGGTCATTCCGTAAGATTTTTCCTGCTGTGACCTTTGCCTGGGAACTGACGTCCTGACACCATGCCCTGCTCGTCTTTTCGGTTGTAGAACAATGATTTGTTCCGTTCGTTTAATGTCGATTGATTGGTTTTTTGCTTTGTTTGTTTGGGGCACTGCTGTTTCGGTGACTTAATGCTTTCTTCCTTTTTTACCATTTTTTATCTCCTTTGTCCCGTTTCCCTAACCTCTCTGTTCCCCGGTGGTCCCCCGCATTTTTTTCTTTTTTTGGAACCCGTTCGCTTTTTTTCCCACCTTTCCCCCTTCCCTCCCATTTTTGTTCATATTCCGTTTTTTTCTTCCCCCACTGATGATGTTTTTGCGACCTCCTGGTTCATTCGATTAGCTCTTGGGTTCCCCACTGTCCCTCTGCCCACCTATATAGTTTTTTCTCCCCTCCCCTCCCCCTTTTTTTGGGTTATGGTTTCCGGTTTCGTGTCCCAAAAACGGCCCCCCCGTCTCGTGTGGTATGTCTCTGAACCCCCACCGGCTTTTTCCGGCCCGTCTTCTACCCCTTTAGTCATGCATGGTTTTTTCCGATTTGCGCCCTTTTTCCCGAGGGTAGTCCCTTTTTCAGAATACTATCTTCGGTTGCGTGACTACACTAACTCAGTTCTAGGAATCCCCCGACAACCTAGAAACAGCGGTTCTCCCCCCCAACCGCCAACCCCTGCTGCTTGCTCCATTTTCCCCCCCGTTGCTTTAACCCTCAGATTTTGATACCTGCTTTTCCAACGCCTTCTTGCTGTTTCTTACATCGTCCCTTACCCCTTCAGCCTTTGGCAAATCCTTTGCCCTTCCCCCAAACTGCTTTTTTTATTTGGGCAACTAGGGTTTTCCAACCATTTCCCTTGCGTTCCAGTTCTGCCCTCTCCAAGCCCACCGATCCCGTTTTCCACAGGACCTACCTTTTGACCCACTGGTCCTCCCTGGTCAAGATCGGACTCAAGTCTTCCCCTCATCTTTTGTCTCGTGTTGACTTGTTCAAGCCCCTCAAATTTCTCCCCTCCATGGTTGTCAACGAGGTGTACCAGCAGTTCTCTTCCATTACCCACCCCCGCTCATCAGTCCATAAATTCTTTGCACTACTTTTTCTCGGTTTTCTCACCACTTTTAGGGGTTGTTGTCCCTAGTTTTTACGCCCAGACTCCCTTTTCGTTGTGACGATAGCCAGCCCGTTAATTCTTCGATACCCGTGTCTGCGCCTTAGTTGTTGCTCGCTTTGGTCCTCGGCCTTCCTTGGTGAACCGGTGGGCAACCTCGTTGTATGTTTGATTGTTTCCGCGCTTCACACAGTGCACCCGGCCCGTCCGGGTCCCTTCCTACTGCACTTACCTCTCGCCCCCTTCGATCTCTTTCTCACCACAAGTCATTCTATTGTAGATGACAGTTTTCTTTTTTTTCCAGATCTCCACCCCTATGACCGTACCTGACAGCACCTTCTTTTTTTTGTGTTCCCTTGTTCGCCGTAACCCCAACCCAACCTCCTTATTTCTTTTAAAAATATTCGCTGAATCTGACTCCCCCCGAATTTTTCTGTTGCCCTTTTCGGCTCTCTTTTCAGGATCGTCCGAGTCACGGTCTTTTTTAAAGTTCTTTTTTAGTACACTGTCCAGTACATCGTAATAATTTTCTTTGTTGCACCCCCCCTTAGCTCCGTCGCTCACACCCCCCCCCACCAACCCCCCTCAATATTACCCCTCTTTTGGCCAATTTAAAATTTTTTCCTTTTCTTTCCCCCGGGGTTGTAAGCCGGGCTTATGTCCCTGATTTTCTGAAAACTTGTCTTTTTTGGCCCCCATCCCCATTGTTCTTACTTGCTGTACACCCCGGTTCCTCCTATCTGACTGCGTGCAAAAAAGTTGCTCGGGGTGATTTTTTGATTCGGGATTTTATGACAGCCGTCTTCGTGTTGAAGATAGGAACCAGTGACTGTTGATACACCCAAACACTCCTGAAGCCGTTCGTGTTCTTTGTCATTTCTTTTGATGCTCAACCCCCCCCCCTTCTTTCCTCCCTGAGTTCCCTAGATTCTCCCCCGCTTTCCACCCCTTCCCCCCTCCCCCCCGTTTTAGTTCTCTCCCATTACCACCACTCCCCTCTTCCCATCCCCCTCGCCTCTTTTCTTTTCTCTTGTTTCCCTTCCCGTCCCCTGTCCGACCCCTTAATCTTTCTGGTTTTACAGCGTTTTCCCTTCTTGTTTCCCCTTTTCCTTCAGCACTCGCACCGTAACTTTCCCTTGTTGTTCAAACTTCGGTGTTACCCTTCATGTCCAATAGACCAAGTTTTCTCTCTGCTCTTAAAATCGCTTCGATCTTTTTTTTGTGACCCAAGCTCACCAATTGTCCCCGAAAACTTCAATTTCTTCCCCCTCGATTTGACTCCTTCCCCCCCCCCAAGTTTGGAGGAAATTTTTTCTCTTTTTTTTGGTCACCCCCCCCCCCCCCCCGTGCCGTTTGAATATCGACACAAGAACCCCTATTGGGGAGCCACCCCAGCAGATTCCCCGGAAGCTTAATACTTTTAGATGTTGTCGTCTCTGTGGAACATCTTCTGGAGATGTATTTACCGTTTCCCCAGAGTACCCTCATATTGCTACACCTTTTTTTCAAAGGTTCTTATTCACCCGGTTCCATGCTTGGGCGGTCCCTTTTTCGCCCTCAACACACAGTTTTGTATGTTTGTACGCCCGGAACTCCTCTTTTGAACCCTTCTGCAACCCAATTTCAAACCTTTCGTTCTGTTTTCACCCACTTTCCTTTTGTCCCAAGCTAAAAAGAAGTTTTTGTTTCCCTTTTCGCTACCCCCCCTAGAGGTTACAACATAAACCGTTGAAGGGTTTTTTTTGGATTGCAGGCCCTTTCTTTTCCCCATATAGGCAGCTTGTGCTTGGTAGGACCCCCCCCTTTGGGTTATTTGATCTCTTCCCCCCGTGACCCCCCCTGTGACCCAAATCCCGCCTTTTTACCTTTCCCTTCATTTGGTAACCCCTCAAACGGCATGTCTCAGGGAATGATTCCGTTGAAACTACAACACTTGAAGGGCCAGCCTTTCAGGAGCAATTCCACCACATCTGGGATGTGGTCCCCAAAAGTTCCTTAACAATCGTGGGTCCCTGGAGACTCGGTCTTCTCGAAGGGGGCTTTCATTGCATCTAACCGTGTCTTTAGCCGTAAAACAAATGTTTTTCCTTGCAAAACAACGTACCCCCCAACCACTTTTTTCGTTTTTTAGGTGTCACATTCTGTTAGGGACTCTTTCGACTTTTGTTATCTTTTTATTACCCTCCCTTCTTGCTACGGTTGGTTTAGAGGATGGACGCTTTTGTTTTCTTTTTTCTGGGCGACGGGGACTCTTGTTCCCCACACCACCCCCTGGCGAACTGGCTACCTTATTTCTTCCATGGGACCGCGTTTGCATCATTTTTTTTCCCGCGTGGCATTTTTGCGGCTTCTATCTTGATTTGCAATTTCCCAGCGGTGATGTATCCCCGCTGGTGACGACGCTCTTCTGAAAAACTTTGCTCGGCTCCCACCACCCGCATCTTTTTTGGACTTTTGAAACCCCCGCCTAAGGGCGAAGGGCCCTTTTCCTTTGTTTTTTGCCTCAACCAATCCCCCTTCCCCCCTTTATCTCTCCTGCCCCCCTTTTTTTTTACTCGACCTTGAGAAACCCCCCTGTCTTGATAGTATCCACCAGTGGTGGACACATAAAATCTTTCGTTTTCTCTAACCTGTCCCCTTCCACTTATTTCTGTAGGATTTCCTGAAAATCTTATTTTTTTAGTGTTTTCTCGGCCCTTCTGTTACTCTGAGTATCGTTTGGCATTTCTTTTTTCACCCACTGGTTCAGCCTATGTGACATCTACATCCTGGAAATAGACCATCTTTCCACACCCAATTTCGGTGGGTCCCCCTCCTTTGCCCACCCCTTTCGTGGTCAAATGGGACTCAGTTGGCCTTGTCTGGTTGCGAGTTTTCTAGGAAAATTGCCTTGGGTTAGGGCGGGGAAAGCTCCAACAGTTCGGAGGAACCTTGGTACCCCCGATCCCCTTTTAATTCAAAAAACATGGCCGATTTCAAGATTCTTGGGCGCAGTCTCCGCGCCCCAACCGTCCTTTTTTGTTTTTTTCCCTGGGGCCCCTCCCCCCGAAGAATATATGTTTGCTAGCAGGCCCTCCTAGTAGCGCGTGGAAGCTTTGACCCCGTTCGGTATTGGTGGGTGCCGCGATCCCATTAGGTACGTACTCCATTCTCCACACCTTGGAGATGCTCTCTCACATCGGGCACCCCAGTGCCCCCCCCGTAGCCAGCCGTTTCGTGTTTTGACTGAAGCTTAATGAATTTTTTGAAAGATGTATGAGGTAGTACAAGCCCCCCCCGTTAGTCTCCAGTCTTCCTCCCTTTGCCTTCCAATGCAATGCTATCTCCATTTGCCTGAGGCGGTTAGCTTTCCCCAAGGCCCGTCTTCCTCGGGTTTCCTGGCCGCCCCTTCTGCCTCCGTCGACATCCGTGGCTGCTTGGTGCGGGTTCCCCCCCTGTCCTTTGTTTCCCCTTCCATCTCTTTACAAAACCTGGTCACCATACCGCGCTTTTTTCCCTAGCACGTCGTAGGCACCTTACGCTAGTTTTTGTTTTAGGGCGCACGCATTTTTCGAGGGGCCATATAACATAATTTTAGAAGTCTACCCCTGGCATCGCATAGAACCCAATCACGTTTGCTCAGGCTTTTTTTCCCCTTGACGTGTTGGTCCCCCCCCAAATCATGTGCCGATCGGTGTCATGGATATCTCTCCTTCATACACTGGTTTGGATCGAGAATCTGACCCAAAGATCGGTTAAGATTGGTATTTTGTTTTCGCCCCCAGTCCCCTGTCATTCCGGAGCGATTTTTCTTCTCCTCGTTCCTCTCGTACCGATTATTTTGTCACTTGTACGCTTGGTGACAACACTTGCGTGATCCCACAACTCTCCCTTTTTTCCCTGTCATGTGGGAATCGCCGGTTTTCTTTTTCTGTCTCGATTTTTTTGCGTTGCCAAACAGAATTGGAGTGTTGGCCCGTCGTTCTTAGGATGTCGACGCCTCCACGCGCTAGTCCCGACCTCGTTGCCATGTTTTCGCTTTGCATTTTGAGAGTCTTCTGGACCCCCATCGATTCCAGATTAGTGTTTGGGTCTGGAAGGTCTTCCCGGTGGTTGCGTTTAGAGGAGGAAGGGCCTCTTTTGGCCAATGTTCCGTGAGTATCCAAACAAGTCGTTGTTTGGATGTTTGAATTTTGTTGCCCCGGATTTTGTGTCTTCGAAAGTCCCCAGACGACCATCGTTGAGTCCAGAAGGTATCCTGTCCGGTTTAGATTTACTCCATCGGATTTTAGAGGCTTCCATCCTTTTCTAGACTTTTTTTTGGGTTCTTTTTTCCTGAGTTCATGACCCCCCCCTTGGAATGGCGGCAGAGTCAGGCCCATTGAACCTATGGGGGTTGGGTATTATTCCCCTCCATTTTTTTTTGCTGTAAGCCTTTTTTATTTCTGGGACCAACTTTTTCTTTTTGGAATCTTCCGCGGGCCTTCCCCACTGCAGCATTTCCCTCGAGCTCAATTTTTTGCCATGATTGCCACTTTTTCCCCGACGGGCAAACTCGACCATGGGGCGCACCCATTGGGTTTTGAATCGGCTTGTTTCCCTGTCCGCCTTCTTCCCCTATGCACATACGGTCTGCCGCATGTGGTGGTGGCAAAATCCCTTTTCCCTGTCACCGACAACCCCGACACCTCAGTCGTCCTTTTTTTTCCCCAACTCAATCGTTCAAACCTTTCCTATCCCCCAGAAACATCCTTTCTTTTTCGGGGCACCGTTTAGCGTTCTTCTTTTTTCTTTGTTGTGGGTGCCCTTTTCTTAATAGGAGGATTTTTCCCGTTCGACTTTTGGTTCAATGTGGGGGATCTTTTTTCTTCTCACATGTCTTGATTTGAGCATCACAATGACCTGCCGTTCTCCCGGAGTCCCTCGTCTGGTTTTTTTTCCTTCCCCGAATGATGCTGTTCTGTATTCACGTTTTCGTCATCCTTCTGTTCCCTCCCTTTCAAGGAACCTTTCACGATTTCTCCGCGCCCCCCCTTGACACCCTACGCTGTGCGTTGATTTTAACCACGTCTTCAGTCCCTTTTTGTCTCCCCCTGTTTCAATAAGTTAAGCCCCCCCCCCCTGTTCTATATGTTTTTTTTAAAGACTCACCATCCGTCTAACCCCATCTCCAGGCCACTTTTCTAACACCCCCACCTGTCGTCAAAGAAGACTCTCCTTCTTCTCCACTCCCTCGCCTTTATTTGCCCCTTTGTTTGTTCGTTTCAGTTTGAGACCCCATTTTTTCTTCGCTGTGTTTCGTTCACTTTTTCCCCGAAGAACTGTTTTACCCTTTTGCCAAGATCAGAGTTAGTCTGACCACCTTCACTGGTCCTGGAACGATTGGATTTTTCCCTTTTTCACCCTTATCTTATGTTTTTTTTTTTTTTTTTTTGTTGCCTCTGGATTCCTTCCATGTTCGGAGGGTACTTATGTTAGTTTCCAATTCCCCACAGAAATTCCCCGCCGAGTTCCTTTTGATTTTGGCTTTTTACCTAAGTTATTTTTTGTCTCGTTTTTGAACCCTTTTTCGGTATTTTCGGGTCGGTTTTTGTGTCCAGGTTTTGGCCAGCCCCTGAGCGTTTTTTTTTACCAATACATTGGTTGTGCAAGTCGCTCCTTTTTTTCTTCATCTGTCGACATTTTTTCAAGCCGCGACTCCAACGGCTTCGCGCACCAAAGCCTGGTTTTTCTGTGGAACTGCGCACTGAGCTCAATTCCACCCTACTTCTTTTTTTATTCCAATACCGTGTTTTTCTGCATACTTCCCCTTTTTCTTGTGCCTGAGTGTCTGCTCCGCAAGTACCACTACTGTTTGATTTTTTTTTTTTCTTTTGCTCAAATTTTGACCCGTCCCTCAATTCGTCGTCTCCCCCCCCCCCCCCCAATCCCCCCTTTTGGCGTTTTTTCCTTTCTATTTGCTTTTGGGTACTATTATGTCACTTCTAATTTTTCCGCATTGTTCTGCTCCGTTTTGTGTGCTTCATCTGGGGGAATCTGCTGTGGAAGGCCATTTTTTTTTTTTTTTTTTGTTTTTCTCTTTACCCCGGTGCACTCGTGGGTGAACAACCTGCCCTTTTTTCCTACCCGGTTTTTTCTGGTGTCAGCAGGTAGTTCCCCTTTGCGCCCACGGTGCTCTTCGTGTCAACCAAAAACTCGCGATGCTTCATCTAAGACCACTTTTTGTTCCTTGGGTCCATGATCCCTTGTGAACCCCCCCGTCCTGGCAGTTTTCTTTTCTCTTCTTTCAATGAGACATGGGTGTTGTTCCCCTTTTTTGATCTGTCTGTTCCCGAGACTGATGCCGTCCTCTACGTCCCCCCCTCGTCAACTGACAAGTGTCCTTCATTAACCCTCGGTTTGTTTTTTTTTTTTTTCTTAAGTCCTCCCGTTGCCTCGAAGTACTACGTTAATTACGTTTTTGATTTTCTCTACCGGCCTAAGGCCCGATCCCGTCGACCCTTGTTGAAGTAAGCAGACCTCCCCAACTTTCCTGTTGATCCCTTCCCCCGGTATACCCCTCTTTCTTGTGGATGGACAGTCCCTGAAATTAAATCGTTTGTTTCACTTTGCTCCCTTGCTACCAATTTTCCTTTGCCCCCCAGCCTTTGGTTGTCTACTATTTTCCTTTTAGGTTCCGCAGCACCGACACCAGTTTCCCCGGACCTTCGGTGGAAAAGTTGTACTTCACACAGACCCTTTTTACCCCCCCCTTACTATCTTTGTCCGTCTTCAACGTCTCATTCCCCCTTCGGTGGGGACTGAGTATTCCGCTGTCAACCTTTCCCCCTTGCTCCCCTTCTTTTGTTGGTGTTTTCCATGTTTCGTGTCCTTCCCACCCCTCCCGTTTGCTTCTTTCCGCCATTTTTTCCTGCTTTTTTTGCGTTTTAACGGTCTTCTTTTTTTTGTCCATTAACCTGTTCCTGTTCTCCCCATTTTATCCGCCTTCTCCCCCCTCCGCACCTTGTCTTTTCTTTCCCTTCTTCTCCGTTTTTGCTGTTCGGGATGGGCCGTGCGGTGTTTGTTGGCCTTTGACCCGTGGGGCTCCCCCCCTGCCAGGCCCCCATAAATCGTTCCTGTCTCCTGAGTTCTCCCCGCAATTTACCCATACCAGCGAGAACTCGCGGCATTTTTTTGTCGCCCTGTTCTCCTTTCCTTATGTTCTACTTTTTTTCCCCCCGTCAACTTCTTTCCGTGACAAGAGTTACCACTTGTATTTTACGTCGATTTCTCCAAGGAGTGAACTTTGTTGTACACCATTTATTTTTTTGGTAACTGTCCCCTTTTCCCTTCAGTCCTCTTTTTTTTATATTTTTGTTTTTGCCCTATTTGGTTTGTATGCGGGTGGACCTTTCACGACCCCTTCGAGTCATCGATAGTTTTTTTTTTCTCTCCATGTAGGAGCCCATTTTTTTATTAAATGATTTTCCTTTTTGTACACCCTGTGCTCTCTTGGTGATGTCTTTTCCTAACTGCCTGATTTTTGGACAAGGAGTCACCCCCCCCTTCACCCTTAAGTTGGTTCCGTAGTTACTTATCCCCCCATCGTTTCAAATTTTTCCACCCGTTTTATTGGCGGTCACCCGGCACGGCTAGTACGTTAGGTACCGTCAGAACATTTATTTTGCCTCCGGGCACTTGTTTTTTTTCTCCTATGTTCCGGTTGCTTGGGGGCCCCATCTTTTTTGTTGTTCCGTTCCTTTTCCATTGCTTTTTTTTTTTTCCGTACTTTTAGGTGTTCCACGCCCCTGACCCCTAGTTAATTTACCCTTCTGCCCAACCCCATCCACTGTGTTGGTGCCCCTTTTCTGTCACCGCCCCTTGTTAGCAAGGGTTTTGAGGGAATGTATTTTTAGGCGGTCTTCCTATGCTTTCCTTGACGACTTAAAAAGATTCGATACGAATATTCGGGTTTTTTGACCCCCTTCCATTCACCACTCTAGCGTGGCAGAAGAATCAGTTTGTGTGTTTTGGAGAGGTTTTTCTTGGAGTTTGGTAATTGGTTTCCCACCTACAGTATAGCGACTTGTGGGTTCGTTTTTCCCTTTCCTTGTTGCTGTTGACGCCCATTCTCACCAGAATGGACCAATGCTTACGCGGAGCGTGGCCCCCCCTCCTGGTTTACTACTAAAATTTTTGGTCGGGACCCGGCCAATACCGTCAGAGGTCTCTAATCCCCGATTACACCCTCAGTGACCAGCTTCCCACCCCCCGCCACGCCAGCTTCGCGACCTTCATATGCGTACTGGAATTGGCTGTACTTTGAGCAAAAAACCCCTTTTTGAGGCCGGTTCTGTTGGCCGTCCCTTGCCCTTTCAACGGCTTTGCAATCTCTGGGTGCATGCATTGCGTTGCGGCTTTTTTCCCCCTAGTTTCCCAACATGCGGCCGGTCGGATGTCTAGTCGCTCCGTTTTTTTTCACCAGGACCCTCCTTATCAATTTGGCGCCGCCTTTTTCCTGACTTCTTATTTTTGTGCTTTTTCACGTCCTCTTTTTCCAGTTCACAAAGACGTGGATTTGAGGCAGGCTGGACCATAACCAAATATTCCTGGTAACAATTTCCCGCTATTGGGTCCCTTTTTTCTCTACATAATTTAAAGTTGGGTCATCGAGTTTACCGGTTAATTTCGTTCTTTGGAGTTTTTCTCGATAAGGGAGGTTAACCAGGACCCCCTTTGTTATCACCCGGAGTTTGCTTTTGTTGCGTTTTAGCGGGGACCTCCTCCGTTACATGTTTTAGGGTCTTTTTCGTTTTTCATTGTCCTGTTGTCAGCAAACCACGGTGCCTTCGTTTTCATTCCCCTGTGCCATTGAATAGCCCCACTGTTTTTGTCCGGTGGGGGCTACCCTCCTCTTTCTTTTTAGCGTGACGGTGCCAAGCGGTTTTCCCAGATCCCGTTCCACTGACCCGAATTTGCGAGTCATCCCACTTTTTTTGTTTCCCCTGGCTGGGAACAGTTCAACCCCACGGTTTTATCATTTGACCCCTTGCTTTAGGCTGACCCTTCAGAAATAAGGGTTTCTGGTAGTGTCTCAGTCTATTGTCCACTTTTTTGTCTTTTTTCAAAAGTCTTTTGTGATTTTTTTTATCACACCGGACTTTAAATCGTTATTTCGTGTTTGTCATGTTTGATTTGACCCCACCCTTTTTTCCATTGGCGTAAAAGTCTTGTTTTTGGCAATTTCCCCTTTTTTGTTTTTCATTCGGTTCCCTTTATATCGGCCTCTCCCTTTTCCACTTTATGAAACGTCCCTTGTCACCATCGATTGCTTTCCCTAAAGCAATATTTTTCTCCTGGCATTTCTTTCCAATTTGTCGATATCTGCGTAAAACGTTTCGTGCTCTTGTTTCTGCCCTCGTGTGACCCAACTCCTTTTTCATTTCTTTTTGACACTCCCGCCTTGATGTGATCCCCCCCCCCCACTCGGGCACAGGCCGTCACGGTAGTTTTTAGAGTCTGTTCGGTTATTTATGTGGCCGCCCCTTTTTTCCGTTCGTTTTTTTCCCTCCGTCTCATGCTTTCCCCCCTGCTTCTTCGCTTTTCTGAATTTTGAAGAAACTAGAGGGTCTTGTGTTTTGCATCATCTTTCCCCCCCATATGCGGTTTCGTCTTTCTCTTACCCCCTCGCTTTTCGTTTCCCCCTTTGGGACCGCCCATTTTGCTTTTTCTCCTTTGCCTTTCTCCTTTTGACATTGCTTTTTTCCCCCCCATGTCTTTGGTTGTCCCCCCCCCTGATCCCCGGTTTTTTTGAAGGACTTCTCAAACCCCGAAACACACGATTTGCCCAATCCACCCAGTAGGAGTCCCTTACCCGCTTTTTTCCAACCGTTGCTAGAGACGGAGATGCGGAAATTTAACCGGGGGGCAATTTAGGTTCCTTTATTTTCCTCCATATGCTCACCCCGTCCCCTTATTCTGAGGGACGTCACACGACCACTTTCGTGGGTCTGTCGTTTCCCACTCCCCCCCCCCCCTAGAATTTTGGCCGCTTCCTGTTTAGTGCCGACCCCTCCCGCCCCACCACTTCCACTTTGTTACCCCGGGGTTTCCCTCCGCTAACCAGCTTCGTTTTTGATTGTTAAATTTAGTTACCAGTTGGCGGTGCTCCCACATCTGCTGGTTTTTGGCTCTTTTCTCTCCTATTTTTGAGTCCCTATGCGCCAGGTCCGCGGATTCCCTGGCGTCTTCGCCTCTGCAACAACCAACACCTGACCGAATCCGATTTCATGTCCCCCCTTCTTGCCCTCACGCGGGCTTGGAACGTTCTTGATTCTTCCGAGGACCCCGCCCTGAATGACTAAGATTCAACCTCCCCGTGTGCCAATTGAAGCACAAATCCTTTTTCCCCCTCCCTTTAGTTTTCCTCGTTTCCCGCCCTGAGGCCTGTTTGTCGTTCTTTTTCCTTG
>Ga0179593_1489151_pt1 | contig 35503 bp, 27 predicted proteins | sample CZODoug2_1_08_16_FD_185931 | JGI IMG/M metagenome (GOLD analysis project Ga0179593, IMG submission 185931) | Vadose zone soil fungal communities from Angelo Coast Range Reserve, California, USA - CZODoug2_1_08_16fungal (PacBio error correction) | ecosystem: Environmental > Terrestrial > Soil >... | reverse complement strand
GGTCGGTTCTATGCTATAGTCACCTCTCGGTGAATCTATTTTCCCTTCCACATCTCTGCGAGTTCGTGTAGTAGCGTCGGCCCCTGACCCTTTGCTTTTCTTCGCTCCCGACCTTTGGTGAAGACGGATTTGCGTTCGGATTGCGCAGTATTCTTTTCACGCCGCATCTCTCGCACCCCCACTGTCCCGGTTCCATTTTTTTTTTTAGGTTACTCTTGATTTGCGCCGCGAGACGCACAGGGATTGGATAGCTCCTATTTTTGCGTGATGATGTCTCGTTCCTCCCGTCGTCTCTCCCTACCTCTACTGATGATGATCATGTGGTGCGTCTTCCCTACGAAAATTCTTGTCTTGAAAAGGAAGAGGAAGATTCCTCCCCACAATTTTTTGCTCCCTTTCTCGTCTCCACCCGCCGGCGGTTTCTTGATACGGGGGGGCTGTATCGGAGTCACGCGCACTTTTTCTTTTCTATTTTTTCGCCGTTATGTAATAGAATTAGTTTCTCTCCCGGCTGGCGTTCCTCACACCCGCGCCTATACTCATTTCCGCTGTTAGTCCCCTGCCTTTTTCAGTCCCCCTCCCTAAAAATAGCCGCCTATGTCGCCCCCCCTTTTAACGACTATGTTCTCCCCCTATTGTGATCCACTTTCCCACCTCTTACGTCCTATCCCGCTGCAGCGCCTTTGTCATAGAGCCTGGACCTTAGCATTCCCCTTTTCCCACTGATGTTCTCAACTCCACCAAGACGCCTCAGACTTTTTTTTCTTGTCCGATCGTCGGTTGTGCTCGGATCTCGTTTCTACTCTCGCGTCTGATTTTTCCGAGTGCGATTCTCCTTCTTTTCCAGATCTTTATTCCAGACTTCCCCCCTGAGTCTGACTGGGCGGGCCAGCCTGCTTTCTCGCTTTTCCCCTGCCAATGGTTTATTCCCCCCCCCCCGCTCGCGACGAATTCTCGCATCGCTTTTAACGGTAAATCTTTGAATTTGGATTCATAATCCCCAAGTCGAGTTTTCCTCTTTGTCACCCAGCCTTTTTTTCCCCCTTTCGTTCCCGCTGCACATTATTGTGCCTCCTTTGACTCGATCCGAGCTATAGCTTCCTCCCTTAAGATCGGAGACCTAGTACTTCAAATCTTCATTATGTTTTTCCCGCATTGAGTGCGCCGGATGATTACAGCCCGCTGACCCCCATCCAGGCGCAACCTCCCTCCCGCTACCTTTCCGACGGACTAAGTAATGGAGACTATTCTTTTGTTTTCGAGGTTGACGACCCTGGCTTTCTAAGTCAGACCGATCCGTTTCGCACCTTCGACGCGTTGTTCGAGTTATAACCTTTTATGCTTCTTTGCACCCCCTTTTATTATAAGTCCCAAATACCCCCGCGAACCGGTTCGCCCTAATGATCTATTGATTTGTTCCCAGCTGGAGCTTTTCCGACGCACACGGCCGTTTTTTTTTTTCTCCCCCCCCAAGATCACCCTGCCTGCTCTAGATGCTCCTTCGATCGTAGTCATCGACCCTGTAACTTATCTGATTCTTTGATGTCATCCTGTGTCTCTCGGCGGCTCTATCATCTCCGATCGACGCGTCCTACGATTCTTCTTTCCCTTTTTAATTACGACGGATTTTGAGGTTCTGCACTTTCCGCGTGGTCTCGGTTGACAATCTGCCCCCCAACTTCCCTCCGCCGTCCACAGCGTTTCTCTATCCGTTTCCTGTGGAGCGCTGAACCCCTTCTTGTGTCTGACCTTTTTTTGTTGTTGCGGGCCCCCCCTGTCCCCCCTACATGACGGGCATATATTTCGCCCCTTTTTCATCTAGTCCGCGGGAATGCCGGGCTGTTACGTCGCTTTATTCACCCTCCTCGATTCTATTACCCTTTAGTTGGTTAGGGACGATCCGCTTCCTTTTTCAAGATAATGATAATCTTTAATTTTTTTTATCTTTCCAAGAGCCGGAGCGTCCCATCCGGGAATTCCCCCTTTCGTCATACTTTCCACCGAATAGTCCGGTGTCGCTCTTCCGAAAGAGCACGGCCTAGCGTCAACACATTTCTCTTGATACACTTGTCTCCCCCCCTTTCCTGCGTCTTCTCCGGCTGTGAAACTTTCACAGAATCGTCAGGATGCCTTGCCCTAGCCGTATTTGAGCAGTGAGCCTCTAACCCCCCCCTTCTCGCCAAATTACCCATCGGCGGCTCTGCAGCCCCCCAAATCGCGCACCAGGCGCTTCCTTTCCTTCACCGCCCGCTTGGTGTAGTTTCTCTTTTACTTGGAAGATTAGGGGACAGTATGTAACAGCATTACCATTAGTCTTTTGAGGCCCCATCGGTGCGGCAAAGCAGTGTATTTCCTCCCAACTTGGCATTCTCCAGTTTTTTTTACGCCTTTATCATTCCCGTTCCGTTTTTTCACAAGAAGTCAGTTTGCAGGAAGGTCTGAAACTTCTGGCGTCATCTTTTTCTCATTGTTCGGTTCTCTGTGTTTCTGCCGTTCCTCTGCTGTTGCAGAATACATTTCAGAGGATTCTGTTTTGTTTGTGACCTTTCAAGTGCAATAGCCATCCATGTCTTAATTTTCACCCATCCGACCGCTTTAGATTTTATCTTCCTTGAGTACGCTTCGGCTCTTATGATTTTTTCCCCCAGTTTTGTTTGTCGACTACTCTTTTTTTGCATCTTCCTCCCTCTTTCCCTTTATGGGAACCTTCAATTTTGCGTTTCCCCCCCAGTGATGTCCCTGGATACTTCGCCAGCCCCTTTCTCCTCCTAAATTTTTATCTTCGCCCAAACCTCAGCCGCCTGTCAACCTTTCGCCCTCCTATAAGGAGATCTCCACGATGACAATAACGTGCTCCTTTCCCTTCCTTTCTTTTCTCTTTTTGTGCCGGCCGTTTAAGACCCATTATGTGCAAGTTTCCACTTTCCGACCCTTTCTTGGATTTAACACTGGTCTTTGCCGGATCTTTGCCCCCTGCCCCTCTTTCCGCCAGTCTTTTTCGCTGACCTTTGAAAAGGATCCCCAGCCACTCCTGCTAAAACTCCCTTTCCCCCTGGCGGTGGAGGGACTGCGCCGCGGCTCGTCTGTTGGGGGGTGCCCCTCTTCCGCGTTGCCTTCCCACCCTTTAACCCTGATGGATATTGTCCTCGGCTCCTCGAACCCCGTCACATGCTATAAGTCCTTGGCAGGTGTCTCTGATTATGGTCAGTCGCTCCATCCTCGATCTACTTTCCCCTTTTCTACAATTCTGACGTACTTCACGATTCGCTCGTGCGGCGGCAGTTTTGCTCCCCGCGACTTTTCAGTCGCTATTTCGACCCAGCACCGTTTTTTTTCCACCCCTTCCAGTACTCTTTATAACTCTTGCCACCTGGCACCCGTCGATGAAAGGCCTATGGTTATCGGCGAGGTCTCCCCTTCAGTCCTCCTCTTCGTTTTTAATGTCCTTCGCGCGGTACCCCTTTTCGTCGTTGAAAAAGCCATGCCTCGGCTTCTTGGTCTCATATAGACGTCTTTTCATGGTTGTCCTCCTTACCCTCGCCTCAGAACCCCCTAGCCCTGACTGATCAAATTCCTCTCAATCCTCCACCCCTCCTGTTACTTTTGGGACTCGTTCATTGCCTCAAGTGTCAACCGGTCCGATCCTGCACTCTCCTATGTCTATGTACTCCCCTACTGTCGTGCGGAGTTGAAGCTTTTCCGAGATCCCTGCTGTTCTGCGTCGATTCCATATTAGCGGCCGGCTATTTTTCGCAAAAGTCAACAATCCAGCGCCTTCTCTATCCCCCTGCTCTTCTTGAGATGGCCCTCCACATCACCCTCGCTAGTACTCGCATGGGGTTTCACTGAAGCCACCCAGTGTCGGTAGCTCCGGATTCCCCCCTATAATAGAGGTGCACTGGCGTCGAACGTTCTCTTTTTGTAGTTGGAAATTGGGACATGAAGATGTCCCACTGTTACGGCTGGACTTACGAATGTGGGACTTTGACAAATATTTCTCCTTTTACTCTCACGGAAGTGAGCGGCCCTCTTCTATTATCTTGGCTTCCCTTACCCTCCCTTACCTCTCGTACCCTTGTACAGCGGAAGTCCTATTCGTTTATTTCTTTCTGCCTGCTTAGTTTTTCATCATTCTGCCTCCGCCCTTGACTCCCCGCTCAATTCTTCCTCACTAGGTTCACCCATGTTGCTCAGCTTTATTGAAAAAAGTCACTCCCTGCCTTGATCCTTCCCTTTCCCACCCTTCATTTTTTCTGCTTCCCCCCCGCACATCTTAATAGCTTTCTCCCAATACTCGATTCCTGTTGCCCCCATTTTTCTAGGTTTTTTAAATTTCACATGCTAGCATAATCCCCCTCTCGTGTTTTTCACCGCCGTGGTCCCGTCCGCTTCGTACAAGTCCTTATTTGTTCCTAGTCCTATTGTTTACCAATCCGGCTTATCCACGTAGACTGTCCCGCTCTCCCTCTGAAGCGTTCCCTTTTTCGCGCGTCTGATTCTCTTTACCCTGAAGACTTCCTTACCATTGAAGGATCGGACAGGAGGTTTTTTTTAGTTTCCGGTGTCCTTTTGACGGACTTTCGAGGTGGCATTTCCCCTCTCCTGATCGGACCGCTCGCGCAGTCCTCTTTGGTATCGAGTTCAGGTTTTACCCCTATGGGGCATTTTTACGGAGCCCGGCGACATGTTTTTGGCGTAAATATCGGCGAGGTCGCCTATTCTTTTCCGGCTTTTTTTGTCGTTGTTTTGTGTTGTTGTGCAGATGTTAGTTAGTGCCATTAAGGAAGTAGTCAGTTAAGAACGCTCGACCTTTATCTTCCTCCCTTGCTGAGCTTTCCCCCACTGAACACCCCTCCGGCCTGTTGCGCGTTGTTCAGAGGAATCTTGCCCAATACTCCCCCCTTCTTTTTTTAGTTCGAGGTTGGGGTGCCTCTTCCCCCTCTCCTTTCCTTTGCCTCCATGCCTTCTTTTTAGGCCGTGTGTGTCCTCAAACCTTTAGCCCGATACCCTCTCCCTTCGTTAGGATAGTGCTCCTGAGGAACCCGACATTCTAGCTCTCCCTCTCTGTAGTTTCCTAGCTGCCCCCTCCTCTTCACATACCCTGGCCCCCCGTTCGACCTTTCGTGTCCCGGTCCCTGTCTCTTTTTTGCTATTATTCCGACATGATCCCAACCACTTGCACCTGCATCCGAGTCAACTACAGCTGGTCGAGTTTCGATGACGTAAAAGCCGTTTCTTTCGCTTGCTCTTATGCCTCCCTAGCCTCAATCATTTGAATTGCATTTGTGATTAACCTCTTTTTGAATGTCCAATCAATACATGTGATCAGTTTCGGTTTCGATGCGTATCCCTCCCCGGTTTTATCTCTTTTCAATTCCCCTCTTGAGCTTCTCGCGTTCTGTAGCGCTCGCCGATTATTTTTTGTATCTTTTCTCATACCATCTTCCCCCTTTTTAGAAGTGTGTTGCCAGCCGGCTTAAAATGAGCGAATCCTCTGACCGTTCTCTCACGGTCACACTAGATTTGGTGAAGTCCTTTTGTCGCGCGATACATAAGGTGATGTATTTTTGGCTTTGGTGGGTTTTTTTTTCTTTTTATTGTGGTTTCTTCTTTTTTGTTTTTGTTTTTTATCCTCCAGAGTTTTTCTTCTCGGAGATCCCGTCGGATTAATAAGTGAATAGGTTTGTTTCCCAAGATTACCTGTTTGAACGGGCATCACTTCTAAAGCCGGCTTGTAGCGGCAACGTCAGCGGCCATCGGATATGCAGCCCCCCCCTTGCTCTTCATTCATACAAATAGCGGTTTTTGGCTATGGGTGCGGCCGGCGGTAACACGCGCACCCTTCAGGTGTCCACTATTTTTCCTTTCCTCCTCTCCCGATGTCACTCTCATTATCTGTAGCTTTTTTGCTTGCGTCCCCTGACTCGCCGCAGATAGAAGATCCGGGCGGCCAGGCCTCGAGCTCTCCCTGATATTTACCTCCATCGCCGAAGATGTCTCCTCCTCCCGACGAGTCGCCCAGGATCACCCCCCCTGAACTAGACTCACTATCGGTCCCCCTTCCTCGGGCTGAGTTCCTCCAATTCACTCTCCACTCTTGGTCTTTCCCCGTTTCTCCCCTCCACCCGCAGCCTTCTGAACGGTGGTCTTTTTCCGGCAAGTTTGTTCTCTTTCTTCTTTCAGAGAACTTTTTTTTAGACGTAGCTTTTCTCTCTTCCCTTCTTCTTTCCCCCCCTTCCCCCTCCGTACCCTCTTTTCCTGCCGCGGCGAGATGTTCTTCCGCCTTTTTGCGTTACTTTTCCCCCCCTTCCTTCCAACAACGCCGGCCAAGTCTCCCCTGAATCAGATTTTTTTCCGTCCCCCCTTAGCCGACTTTCCCTTTCGGGCGTACCCCCCCCCCAATTGAGCGCGCAACTGCTTTGACACCCATGCCGAGAGTATTTTCTTTTTTGCCGCATGAAATCCTCCCTTTTTTTCCCTGGAAGCACTTGACTCCTAGACCTTTTCCTAAAACTCCATTTTTCCTGCGCCTCCATGGTTTACCATTACTTAAAAACTCACTTGCGGGTCAATTCTGTGTCGCCTATACCAAGACCTCCCGAAAGAGAAAACTTCCCCATTCCTTTTCTCCGTGCTACCTTAACTCTTTCTGAAAGCGTTTATATCTCTTTCTATAGATGTGTTTACCTTGGTCTCCGAAGGCGCCGGTAGAACTCTCAAGTTGTCCCTAGAGCGCTTCTGAGGCCTACAACATGGTTATGACTCTCTTCCCCACGTTGTGACATTTGGGTCCAACCCCCCGGGTAAGCCAGAGGCCCTCTGTCTTTCTTCTCGTCGGCGTATCCTCCCCTTTCCCTTAATTTTTCTGTCGCTTATCACCATCTCCTAAGCATCCTGCGGCTTGTTTCTTTGTCTCTCGTCATTTTCTTTTTTCCTTCCTCGGTCTTGCTTCCGTCACTCTCGGCGATCAAGATCTTTCTCGTCGCCTCATAGATCTCCCCTTTCTCCTCCCCGTACCGGGAGTATTATTAATACCTTTTTGCGACATTTTTTTTTCTAGTGGTTGACCTCCGTACTTCAACCCCTGCCCCTCGACCCCGATTTTCTCCCACGCGGGTTGGCTCTTTCGTTCCGCACAGTTTCTCTGCTTCAACCCCCTTGTTGACGTTTTTTTTTCTTTCGCTCTTTGGGAAGGCCAGCCACCAGACTTTCTATTTCTGGGCGACCACCGATTCTAGGAGGCGCCTTCCTTTTCACGGCGAGGTGATCAACACCCGGGGGGACTTTTCTCCCCCCTTTATGGAACGATAGTGTAGACCCGCCCTTGCCTGAACGCTCAAATTCGTGGCCTGGTGCCGCGCGAGGCACAGAGACGGAGCTTTTCTATTCGGGAATTTCCCCGTTTCTTCTATCTCCCGTATCTGCATATTTCGGTTCCTTTTCTCCTCAAGCATCTCACTCTAAAACATGTACTTGGTGGTAGGAGGTCCCTTTGCTACTTCCAGAATCCGATCAGCCTTCCCCACTGCCGGCCTTTCCTCCGCTTGCCCCTTTTCGGATTTGCGCAGGATCCCGTAGTTTGCACCCAAAATCAGTCCTCCCCCAGTTAGTGCGGGTTAAATTTGAACGGAGGAGTCTACTGCACCCCAACCCCTCTGCCCCAGGTTTTGCTCCTCTTCCCCTCCCCTCATGGGGAGGGTTCTGTGATCCTGAATGGACTTTTTTGCCTTTTTCCCTCTTTCGCTTCCACCTAACTTCACGAATAGTTGGACCAAACTATTAGGTCCCCCAGTGTAGTTTTCTACCCTGTTTTACCTGGTGGTGCCTCCTTTTACACTTGCAAATTTTCATGATTCTATAAGGTCCGGAAGTGAGTACCCGTTCATCTGAGACTTCTCCGGCCTCCTTCGGCGGGTGGGCAGGTTCCCGTATCCAGGTGTTTTTCTTATGCCGTTGTCACTCTTTTGGCGGCTTACTTCCTCTTTGCGGTATTGTGCCTGCATCCGCGAACGCTTTTCTCTTTTTTCGTGAGTGTGTCCCTCCCTTCGAGTTGTTTTTTCAATCTCTTTTCCTCTCTTCTTTTCTGATATGAAATCCCTAGGCCTCGCTCCGGCCTAAAATTTCTTCGCTGTTCCCCTGCCTCCCTTCTTTGATTTCCTTTTTTCTCCCCCTGCCTTTCTTGCTAATCGTATTATCGCCGGTATCCCCCTTTCAGACCCCAAAAACAGTGCCCCCCGCCGATCCTTCCTCTTCAAAGCTGTTTACCCGGTTGCTCCTTTTATTGTGGTTTTTGCCCCGTTAGAAACATCCCACGGTCTGCCGGTATAACAGGTCGTCCCCACCCCCCCCCGGGAGTTGACCCTGGTTTTCGTCCCCTCCCACGTATCTCAGGTTTTGAATTTTCAAGATTGAATTGACCTTCCCAAATTCTGCTCTGGATCCAATTTCACTTTCCCCTGCTAACTCACCCTCCCCCCCTCTGTCCTGTTGTGAGAGCTGCCGGCTGGTGGGGCCTGCGTAGCCTGGTCCCCTTTGAAAATTGACACCAACCCCTCACTTGGTGTGCGCGATGTTTGCTCTCGGCTCCGTGCGCACAACTCCTTTTCCCGTATCGTCTTGTTTATGATCCGACCTTCCTCTGTTCCCTCCTATCCTACATCCTGCCTCTCCCCCCAATGTCTCGCGTATTGTTGATTTTCCTGCTGCGTAGGCCCTGAGTAGCGACCTTTCCCATTTCCTTTTTGTCGACACCGTCTAATTTTCTAGGTTTCCCATCCTGCTCTTGCCTCGCTCCCTTCCCACCTTCGAGTTATCTCTCTTTTTTCGAATTCTCCTATTCGCGACCCGTGAAGGTAAGAACTAGAGCTTTCCCCCCTCTCGTTCAAAGCCCGGTTTTTTCCCATTTTCTTTTTTCTGTAGCTCCCCATGTCGCCTATCGCCTCATGTGGTCATTTTAGTCAGTGCAACCCTCAGAAGTTGCACAAACCCCCCCCTCTCCCCCTATTGTTCCGCCTCCCCATGTCCCCCGTCTCAATAGCCCCCCCCTCGTATCCTGTTTTGGTCAGGGTTTTTTTTCATGCCCCCTGTCAAAATGATTTCTACCCTCTGTCGCATTATCTTCCCCCTCCACTCCTCCGCTAGGGCGGGCGCCAGAGGTCCTTTACTCAAGACCTTTGTTCCTCGTCTCCTTCTCTGCCGCAGATCTAGACCTTCCTTTAGAGAATTCCAGGTCTCCGGAGCATTCCTCTCTGACTCGATTACCTACATTAACCTGCGTCCGAGATGCTGATTTTTTCCCATGCCCATCCCAAAAGAGCCCGGTGCTTCTTCCTATCGAACCGGCTTATCCTTTTAGAGGGCCCTTCCTTTCTCCCAAGGTGCCCGGGGATTTGTTTTTATGTTTATTTCCCTTTCCCTGACGATTTTGTAAAAGGTTTCCAATATCGGAATAGCTTTTTTGCGGCCTCAGCAACCTCGTAGACGGCCCGTCAAGTTCTCGTTCCGGACCCACTATGGTCATTTTATGACTCAGACGATAGGAACCAATGATAGTATCCGTCCTTTAGAAGGAGGCCGTTTCTCCCTGGATGCAGGGATCGTTGCGCCTTTGCGGTTCTCTTGTTTTATAACCGCTCCTAAATGACTACCCTCCCGACTTCTGTCGTACTCTGGTAAAATTTTTCTGCGATATTTAATGGCTCTTTGTTCTTCCACAGCTATCGCCTTTTTCTCCCCCTTGCCCCTTCTGAAACACCCCACTTGTTAGGAGAATGCACCCCGGCTCTCTGCATGGTCACCTACTCTCTCAGCGAGCTTGTAGGTATTGGTTCCCGTTAACTGGCTGCTTTCTCTTTTCAACCTTCAAATAGAGTTTTTCCTTTATCGATACTTTTCTGCTAGCGTTTTTTTTTTTTCTTTGGGGGTTTCCCGCAAGAGTTAGACCCCGCCTGGCGCCAGTTCTCCCTCCTCTTCCGTATGGGTTATGCTTCTATTTTTTTACTCTCCTTTACGCTAGTTCCAGTCCTCCTCGCCGCTTTTCGACCCGAAGCTCTCTATCCCCCATGGGCCCTCTCTTCCCCTCCCATTCGACGGCGTGCTGGTGGATCATCGTGGTATTCCTGGTTCCCCCATGATTGAGGGTTCTGTGTGCAGAGATTCAGAATCCTTCCCCTGCTCGCCGAGATCGTCGTCCTCGGGCCTGTGGGGATCCATCTTTTCTTTCTCTCCCGGCCGAATCTTCGGCGATGGCTGAAATATCTCTTGGCGCTTTTGTAGAAGCGCCCAGTCGAATTGCTATTTCTTCCTTTTGCAGGAATAAGAGTTCACCTTTTCCCCTCTCCTCGAGAAGTATCTCCCTGCCCCCTGCAACCCAAAAAACTATTGCCCGGCTGTGCTTTTCCCAGCGTCCGATCAGTCGCCCTCCTTCTGCCTCCTTTGCGTGTTTTTCCAGCGACTGGCTCGGTGGGGTCTGCCTCTCCTTCCCGACTGCCTTTTGTCCTCCCCCTTTTCTTCGTAGCCCTTTTTTCTTTCTTTCCCCCCCCCATGAGCATGCGCCTCTCAGTCTCTTCCCCCTTACGGTTATTCTCATCCTCCCGCGCTTGTCAAGAGCTATCCCCTATAGAGCTTCCCCTTCTTCCTAACCTACATTCCTCGCGGTTTGACTGTCCCGCAGGTCGGGCGCGCTCTTTTGGTGAGCTATGTTCCCCGGACCTTCCTTTTTAAATCGGCAACCCTCCTCTTCTACAATTGGTCAGGTCTTAAGGCCCTCAGTCGGGGCCAGAGCCTGAAGCTCTTTCTTCCATCTTGACATTGCAGTTTCTTTTTTTCCCCTAGGCTTTTCCTTTGATCGCCATCGCCCCGGCCCATATCTTTTCCTTTCTCCTCCTCCGTTGTTGTTTTTTTGTTCTTCTAGTATTGTTCTCTTTCCTGTCTTCCCCCTGCCCGTTTCTCAGCAAAACTCTCGGTTTATCTTCGTTTCCCTTCCTTTTTCGGTCTTTCCCTCCTCGTGCTTTCCTCTTCTTTCGGTTTGACTTCTTTGCTGCATGCTGCTTCGTTTTCCTCTAGGCACCTCCCTTCTCTCATCCCTCCCTTCCCCTTCACAGAGAGTTTAGGTTCAGAAGGAGTTGACCAATTGACTCACAATCTCTTTATCGCGGCTGGTGATGATGTCTTCGTCGATTTCTTAGAAGCATTACCCTGCTCGGGCTCTTTGCGGCTCATGGTTTTTCCCTTAGCCTTCTGCCTCTATTGCTTTTTTGACGGTATTTCATTTTACCGTCTGCCCCCACCGAGAGGCCCCTTTCTCCCTTACCCTCCGCCGGTGGGGGAGGTTAGTGTCGTTTTCGGCTGATAGGATGGTCAAACTTCAAAGGCCGGTTTTAATCTTCAGTGGCATTCGTCCTTTTGAGAAGTGATCTTTTTTTTGCAATCTTTTTCCTCCTTCCGCGCCCCGATAAGAGTCTTGACTCTGTTGGCTCGGCCATGCTTTTTTCTCCCCCGAGCCCATCCTTCTCCAAAGCCCCTGTACGTTCGACGTGTATGCCTTTTTCCCCCACCCCTTTCTGCCTTCTTGCCGGCTCTGCAGCGTTCCCCTCGTTTCATCGCCGCCGCCGCCCTCGCACGTTTCCTCCCACGTCCCCTAAAGGTCGTTGGTTTACGATACTTGCTTTGATACGATTTTCGGGTTTCTCCTCTCCGTCGATGAGCCCCTCTTGTTTGTCTTTCCCTTCTTCGTTGCCCCCTTAAGCTTTTCTGTTCCAATCTCTTCCTCCTTTCTCGACTCCCCCTTTCTTTACTTCTTTCCCACCGCTTGCAACAAAATCATTGCCAGATTCCATTATCTTCTCTTCGTCCGTTTTTTTAAACCCTCTATCCTGGCATGCCTTTTTCCCCCTTTTCCCACCTACAAGCTGAGCTCGCCCTTTTTTTTCGTTGACACTTTTTTTGAGGGTTTTCCTTTCAAATGATCTTTAATGTACGATAAGACGAGTTTAGCCCCCCCTTTTTCCTCCCCGTCCTTCAGGTACCGCTTCAATGTTTTTTACTAGTACTTCCCCCCTTACTTTAAGGTTTCTCGCGATCTTCCCAGCCGATGAAAGTGAACTGCCGACAACGACTCCTGCTCCCTTGGAACAGTTTCCCCTGAAGCGTGAGACGAGTTTCCTTTGTCGAGGGTTGCCGGATTCCTTTCCTCCTTGAAGTGACGGTTTCTCCTCCCGATAAGTACTAGCGAGTTGCCAAACAAGTTTATTTTACCGACATCGTCAGGGTCCCATTTCCCTCCACCGATTCTCCCCGTAGCCAGCGCCCCAAGCTTTCTCCTTCAGATGTACCCTTCAGGCAAGTTCAGCCCCCCACCCAGTCTTGTGGATGGAGATGAAACCACTTCGAGTCCTCTCTTCTCCGGGTCGAAATTCTCAGTTCCTCTTCGGAATCTCTCGAGCGTTTCTTTTGCCCGTAATCTGGACGCCCTCCCGATCGGTTCTTCTAGAGTCTCCCTGCTAATGGGTAGGCTCTAATCTTGTCGCAGATCCCCCCCTCTCTTGTAGGGTCCCCCTTCTCCCGCGGCTCTCGTTTCGTTTTCACCGTCAGCGTGCTTTTTAAACCCCATGTCCTCTCATTCCTACCTCGGTTGTATTGAGAAGGAAGTGGACTCTTTGCCTCTGTTGCTTCACTTTTTTTTTTTCTGCGGCTTTTTACTGCATGGCCCACAATTCCCCCTGAGCCCTCTTCTTCCCTCCGATCTTCCTTTGCCGTTTGTCTCGATCCCTCAAACCCGCGCTCCCTGTGCTGCCCCCTTTCAGGGAGGTCCCTATCTGCTTTCCTTTTCTTCCTCCCTTCGGCTTCCCCACCTAGACCCAGAATGTTTTCAGGGAGCGTGGCCAAAAGAGCCTGGTCGCTCCCTATTCCGGTCCCTTCCCGGGGCGGATATCTCTTTCCTCATTTAGTTTCCTACCGCGCTCCCTATCATGCGCGTAAAACAACTTCTTCTCCGAGCCCTTGTGATCCGGTCGGGTCGTGCCTGTCGGACGCGATCAATCCTAGCTTTCTTGCCTTGAGCAGAGATTCTTCTTTTTTGTAGCACGGCTCTTTGCCACATAGTCGCACACCAAAGTTTTTTTTGTTCTTTTTTTTCAAGGCAGGCGTTTTTTCCCCTGCATCCCCCCACCCGCGCGACAGGGCGCTTTCCCCCCCTCCCCCCCGCCCGAGTTTTTAGGGTTAGTTAGCCGATTTTTGCGATTGCCTTTCAAATCTTTCGAGTCGAACGTATGGGCCTCGCGGCCCCCCTCGGCGTTCCCCTCCCTTGTAGTTGTAAAGGACCCCTTTCATTTCCCGGGTGTTTCCGCTTTTTTTCCTTCGCCCATAGTATTCGACCACACCAGATCAAGCCTTGAAGGAAGGAGAATTCCTTGGTACATTTGAGAATCGCGTTCTCGTCGGCGGACTGTTTGGAATTTGCCATTCTGTTTTTCCTAGCGTTCTCCCGACTTATTTTAAACTTTCTTTTAGTCCATCAACTTTAGGCATTGAACGCCTCCTCGCACCCTCTTCCTCTGTTCCGGGAGTTCGACCTCGATTGGCCTTTCTTTGGTCTCTACCCTAATATAATTTTTTTTTTGTTTTTGCTTCTCTTGAATCCCATTTCCCTCCCGCAGCGGTCCCATTGCCCCCAGCAATCTTGAGGATTCATGGCATTCCAAGGATTTGTCATCTTTCCTTCTCCAATACCTTCTCATCTGTTTTACAGGCCAGAAGCCAGATGCAAATTACCAGTGACGATCCCAGATTCTCCCCCTCTTTTCAATTAACGGGGGTTTTGTGGGATCCAGTGCCCCCTTTTCTTTTGTTTGTTTTTGTGGAGGTAGACGACCCTCCGTGCTGCATTTTCTTTTTTCCTTTCGTCAACCGAAATTGGTTTTCCTTGCCAGCTTTTTTGACCATTTCATATCCATACTTGCTCCCTTTCCCCCCCCTTATTTCGCCCCGGTAGCCAATCGTCCCATTACTGCTAAACTAAACACCCAACCCAGTTTCTTTGTCGGGCAGAGAGTATTCTTTGTGGCTTCAAGATCCAATTGACATCAAGTCCCCCCCCCATCATCTTCTTTGAATCTCCTTGCGCCAAAACCCCCGCAAACCTCATCTCTCCCCATGCCTCAGTATGTTCCTCGATTATGTTGCAGGGAGTAAGTCTGTCTTTTCCTTACGCTTTATTTCCCCCCCCCCTGTATCAGACTCCCTCCTTGTTGACGTGCCGCTTTTTGCCTTTCTTCCCATCCCAGACGATGCAGCGATGGGGGGTTTTTGGGTGGGGGGGGTTTTTTGGGGGTTGTTTTTGCTTTTTTTGGTGGTGGGGGGGGGGTGGGTGGGGGGGGGGGGGTGGTTGGTGGTGGCGGTTTGTGTCTGTTTGGGGGGGGGGGGGGTGGTGGGGGTTAAAAAAAAAAAAAAAAAAAAAACAAAAAAAAGGGGGGGGGGGTTTGGTTTGTGGGGGGGGTGTGGGGTGGGGGGGGTGGTTTTTGGGGGTTGGGGGGTGTTTTTGGGGGGGGGGGGGTGGGGGGGGGGGGGGGGCGGTGGGGTTTTTTTGAAAAAAAAACACCCAAATATCCGCACTTTTTCTCCCTGTCCTCTTTCCTCTCCGCGCTTTTTCCTCATTCCCCAAGTTTCTGGTCCGGGTGTCTGTCTGTTCGACCCGATCCGTCTCCCTGCCTAAGGAAGCACCTTATTTTTTTGATCACCCCGTTCCCACCTGCCCGGCCTCGTCGAGCTCTATGGTCGCCACCCTCCTCATTTTTACTTTTTATTGTTTATACGCCTCAAAAAACCGGCGCCCTTGTGATTTTCTCCCTAGCCAAACCGCGGGGTGAAAGCGGCCAGGATCGGAGTTTTACGCATCTTCCTTTCCAACCTTAAAATTTCTAGATGTCTCCCGTTTTCCTACTCCACCTTTGCTGGAGCCAGTTCCGAGTCCCTCCGCGTCTAGCTTCCCCTTTTTTTTGACTGTTACCCTCTTCCTTTCGCCCCCGTGCATAAATGTTGAGTTCTTCCGACGACTCTGATGACGCCCATCCCCCTGCCAGTGCCCTCGATTCTCCTGCTCTGTTGATCATCGCCAGCCCCACACCCCCTTTCCCGTTTAGGTTGCGGCGTTCCTCCAGCGTGCCTGCCGAAGGTCGCTCCTTTTTATTTTTCCCTGGGAACATTCCGTCCCACGGTTCCCATTTTCGTTCATAAGCCTGTGATTCGTGCCTCTTTCCTTGCCCACTTTCCCTCTTGCCGAAGGCCTTTAGGTCCCCCTCAATAGACCCGGCGTCATTATGACCCCCTCACCCTCGTCCACTATGACCCTATATTTCTCCGCTTTCAGCCTTTTGCCGTTCTCACTTAGTCAGGTTTCTTTTCGTTCTGGGTTTTCTTTTTTTTTCCCTTGCTTGCTCATTTCACTCCTTCCCGTGACCGCAAAGTGCTTTTCTTTACTTTTCCACTTCTTTTTGATGGCCCGTTGTCTTGTCCCCCTGGCTATCGTTAGGATCCGGCCTTCCAACAACCCCAATTCGGCCGTTTACGCTGAAAACTCCAGTTTTGCCTTTCCTTTTTTGGTCCCACTAATTGGCGCCCCCGCTCGTTCTTTGTCGTGGGTTCTCCCCCGACAATTTCATTTCCGGGCTAGCGTAAAGTTACCTCTTGCCTAGCTCGGCCGCATCCGTCGTTAGTCCGGGTTAAACTTTTTTAATCCTTTCCTCCTCCTTCTGGCCCATTCTCAGCGAGGACCGTATCGGGTTTTCCACCGCCGGCTGATCGTTTTTTCCCCCCAACAGATCTACTGAACCCAATGATGTCTTAGGAAAGATTTTTCTTCGGAAACGCAGAGCTCTGTAGCACCCCTTTTTTTTTTTTTTCCCTACAACGTCCTACTTGATTTTTTTTTCTTCAGCGGGGCTGATTTGCTTGCTATTTTTGCGTCGGCGCTCCGCAGCCTGCACCTTTCCCCGCGGATACTCTCTTTTCCTTCTTGCAGGTTTGGTTTCTTTTAAATCTTTGGGACCCCTTTTTCCCGACTCCCGTTTCACCTCTTGGCGATTTCCGTCCGCCCCTACTTGCGCGGCTCGAGTGGACCGAGTCCCGGCTTGTTCTTCTCTCTAGTTCAGGAAATGGAGGGAAATCTCCCCCCTCCTATGCCATAGGTTTTTTTTTTCCAATTCCAACCCTCCTGGGTCCCTGTTCTCTGTGTTCCGAGTCACGCCTTTGCCGACCCATATCCCCTCAACCTCCCTTATTGGTTATCTTCGGCGCTTGGGCTTCCCCCTCCCTTGCCCGCTGCCTGGTACGACCAAGTCCTTTCGGTCGCGTTCTTCACGGTTCAACCACATGCAGCCTTGAGATACCAGCTCTGATTTCTTATTCCTACTTCGCTTTTACATGCACTTCGCTAGAGAGAACTATCTTCGTACCTCCTGCTCAATCCCCCCTTCATACTCGGTTTGACGTTGTACTTATTTCGGGGCGACGATTTTTTGGTGTGAGTTTATGTGCTACTGACCTTCATCTTCTTCCAAGTCCTCGTTCGCCACCGCTGTCTCTGGAGCGTCTCTTTTCCGCAGATTCTCCCCCAGTCTCACACCACTGATCTTTTGCCTTCAGGTCGTAGATTCACACGAGTTTTCCCCCTATAGACCCTTCCTTACATCTCTCTCTTTTCTTTTTATGTGGTTTTGATCTCTCTTCTTTGGCCGCTGTTCGATCGTAAATTTTTAGTCCCCTCTTTTTTTTCCAATGCAAAGTGTCGGCGAGCGGTCTTCTTCAGCCTTCCCCCCCTACGTGTTTGCTTTCCCTGAAATTTTTTTTGTTGTTTGATCGGCGGATGCTTCGCAGGTTCTCCCCTTCCCCCATAGCTCTTTTTTTTTGACAGACCCTTCCTTCACGTCAACCGCGCGAACTTTAGGTGAAGCAGGAGTTGTTCTCCCCGCCCTATGCCTACAGCTCTTTCTTTTCCGCCTCAGCGAGGTGTATGTCTTCGAGATTAAAGAGGAGCCCCCCCCTTTGTGGCGATTTATCATGTTGTGACCTTCCACCCACGTCGCCTTAATTCGTGTCGGGCAAATTCTTGCAGCGGCCTCTTCAGCCCCCCCCCTCCTTGATTTCCCCTCCCCCCCCTTTGTGTGGGAGTCTGGTCGTTTTTTCCCTTCCTTTGATCTTCCGCGGACATTTTCTTTCGTTTAAAATTTTTTCCCATTTCCGCTCGCTCTGTCCCCTTCTGGAGGTCGAGCTCCCACCGCTTGTACTCTTTCAGACCTGATGAACGCAAGGGAGTTCCCTCCCTTGCTGAGGATATTTCCGCCTCGCCCTGAAGATGGTCGCTCCTCGCAAGACTCTTTCCCATATGGTCTCCCCCCCCTGATTCATCTCCTTTCGCGGGCCTTTTAGATGAGTACCCATAGCTGCCATGCCCCCTTCCCGTCGCGCCCGGCTTTCCTAAAGATGGACTCATCCACCAGTCACGCCGTCCTTTTTGGTCTTGACGATTACGGCCCTTTTCCCTTCGATTTTCTGTCTTTCTCTTTCTTGGACTCGTCTCCATGCACTCTTGTCCCCATTCCTTTTTTCCCCTCAGCCGTACCCCTCCTCTGCGGCTCTCCTGTGGCTGCCAGGCGCGTTTCTCGTTCCGTGGCCACGTGCGTGTCCCCTTCTTTCTTTGAAGAATTTTTTAGTATTGTTCCCGTTCCCCACGATCTCCCTTGCTCCGAGAAACTTCCCCAAATAACTCTTCCCCCTGGAGTTCCCCCCCTTTCTTTGAGTCTCTCGTTGCGGCGGCGTCCGAGCACATGATCGTTTTGACCTGCTTTCCTCCCCGAGCCATTTTTCGTTTTTCTAACGTTGCATTCAAGCAATGTTTCTTGACCTAACCGGGGAAACCTGGTTCCCCTTTTTCAGGGAGGGCCGCGTCCTTTCACAAGCAAGCTCCCCCAGCCCTTCCTCCACCTGACTCATCCCAGACCCCGAACCAGTCTGAAAACTGTAGTTCTACTTGTTATAGTCCGAGGGTTGGCCCTGTCCTTCTTGACTAATTTTCCCCCTCCTTGGGTTCCCTATCTTTCGGTCTCGTTTGCGCAATTTCCTCCGAGTGGTTATTGGCCAGATCCACCTGGCTTATGCCGATATTTACCCCTTGGATAGTCAGGTACCCCCTTTCCCCTTCCCCCCGTCTCTAAGTAGACATTTTTGCCCCCTCTGATCGTCGACGTCCGATCTGCTTATTCCCCCCTGGCCTTTTGTTTTTGGCTATTGCAACTCTCGGCTGGCAAGGGGTTATGTAGTAATACCATCAGGTTCCGCCTCCTTCGGCATTTTTTATAAGTACCCCCCTTTGCCGGCAGGCGAATCCCTTCCCTCTACGATCTCCTTGCGGCCGAATGTCCCCCCCGGCGTTTTTTTTCTCTTCAGAAGCCCTGAAGGGTGTGTTATGGACCTGACCTCGGTCCCCCCCCCCCTTTTTCGGTTGATCCGGCTGCGTAAACTTCCCGCTCCACCTAGGTTGGCATTGAGGAGACAGGTGATCTCCTACCTCCCCCTTTCGACTGTTTTGCTGTCTTGGGTAGCAAGACCCCAAACTGCTGACGCTCTCTTGCGACCTTCTAGACTCTTTGCCGGGCGTTCCCCCTTCGAGTTTCTAAACACTCCGACTACTTTGGGCCCCTTATTTTTATTCCCTATGGACTTCGTCCATAGAAATGCCCACTCTTAATCGATTGTTTTTTTTTTGTTCTTAGTAGCCGGAGAGTTACACTATTCCGGGAATCCCACTGTGTTCCCCCCCCGTTTGCCTTTCGTTAGGTGTTCCCTTGACCACGCTTCCTCCAACGTTCTGATTTCCCCCCCCATAGATTTTTTCTTTTTAAATTGTCTCCGGTCGGCGTAGTTTTCTAGGCGACCGAATTCCCCCCCACATAATCGTTCTTCCCCCCCTCCCCGACGGAATTTGAGACAGATTGAGGCTTCTTTCTACGGAGCTTTTTTCCCTTCTAACACCCCCGTTTGGGTTGTGGGTAATGCCTGGCGGGCAGACCCCCCCCCCCCTCTAGCCCGGTGCGGCTTCCACCCCACTCCGGGTTGTCGGGTTCGTTCTAAGGCTTTTACATCTTGTGGGCTTCCCGGAATTTCGAGTTAAACCGTCCCCTGATCTGAATCTTGGCCTTCTTCCCCACAATCGGTGGCCAAAGCCCTTTTCATCCACCGGTTCATTTTTCCTGGTTGAGCATAGGCTCCGTCTTCCATTCACCACCAAGGCAAGGACTTCCCTGCAAGGATGAGATTTGGAGTCACAGTGTGTCTCCTTTAGCCTTCCAGTGGAGGAATTTTTTCCCCAGAGTCTGTCATGGGTTTTCAAAGTTTTTCCATTGATTTTCGCAGTCAATCGCCCTCCTGAGGAAGGGCCTGTCCTCATCCAGCTTGTAGCTGTTTCAACCTCTTCGAGGTTCCTTCCTTCACTATCCTTCAATAAGTTTTTTTTTGGGAGAGTGAATCAATACATCGTACCTCGGTTCTTTCCCCCCTTCCCCCCTCGACATTGATGGATGAAGTGTTTACCTCAAATATTTGAACCCTCCAAGCGTTAATTTTTATCGCAATTAAAGTGAATACCCTTCCTTTAAACCATTTCTTTTGAAGAGGTACGTCCTCCCCCTCTCTTCCAAAACCTTTTTGATAATCACATCTTGATCTTGGTGATGATTTTTGGATCCCCCCTTTTCACCTTAAATCCACCTTTCAAAGGCGGCCACACGGGTCCAATGACCTGGTCTACCACCAGGTCCTTTGCGTCCCCCTCTTTTTTCTCGCCCCTCCTTAAGTTACCTTTTCCGATTGAAACCTATGGGAAACCAGGCTAACCTTCCTCTTGCTCTACCCCCCCTGGTTATTTTTTTTAATCGCGCCTTTAGCTTGGTGTTTTCCTTGCCCCCCCTGTCAGCCTCTGACACCCTGCCCCCCCAAAAGAACTGTGTGTGGCGCGAAGGCTAACTGTTTCCTCCCCCTTTCAAAAGGGATCTTTCCTTAAGGGCTGGCAGGGCTTATCTCTTTAAGAGCCGGGCATGGATAGGACCATAATTCCGTCCCCTTATCTCTGTTTTTCAAGTATCTTCAACTTTTTCCCCCACGGAGGAGTCCGTCTTTGACCTCTTCATTCCCAGCTAGGGGCTCTCCGCACCTTTTCCTCCTTCCCGCCTATTCTCTGTTTCTCGCCATAGATTTTTTTACTTCCCCTTTTTCCTGGCTGAACTCCGACTTCAGCTCATTCGTTTGAGCGTGCCTCCCCTTCACGGTGTCAGCACGTTTCGTTTGTTATTCAACTCCCGCATCCAGAGATATCTATTTTTTTTTCTCCGGATCTTTTTGTATGGTAATTTTGGTCATGGGTTTCCCTCCCGCCCCGCAAAAAACCTTCCCCTCTTTTCAGCGCTCCACTTTACCGTTCCACTTCTCCCCACCCGCCGTGAGGAAGCTTTCGGCTTCCTTTGACGCCGATTCCTTCCCTCGACCTTTTTAGAGCCCGCTTGTCGCAGGTCTAGTAGGGCTTTTTTGTGTTTGGGCCATCACGGTGTGCTGACACCTGAGTTTCCGAGACTCCCCTGCGTGCTCGTTTTCCTCCCTTCGCCGGCGGCCTATTACTTCGCCTTAATACCCTCTCCCTTCTCGATTCCTCTTGATGCCGTCTTCCTTCGACCTCCCCCCTTAATGCCGCTCTTCCGTGTCTTCCATCAGCCACCCCACCCGTTTTTGCGGTTGCCCCCCCGGGCTGCGTGCCCTTCCCCCTCTCTTTCTTTGTCTGGTTGGTCCCACCCCTGTATAGGTGTGAAATGTGACCCAATTCCCCCCCCCTCTGTCCCCCTTTCAAAGATCGGATACTCTTGTCGGCCTATGAAGACCCCCCTCTTCGAATTTGTTCGCTGAACGGCTTTCGTCTCGCTGGCCTTCCCCCCCTTTCGGATGAACCACCACCTTCGATATCTGAAAAGTCCTTCACTCTTTCCTACCTGGAGTGCTTTTTCAATGGCTCAGGGATTTCCCTTTGCGCCTTGTTAGGTCCCAGATTTCCTTTTTGTCCTTTCGCGCTCCCATGCGGGTCTCAAAAGAGTCCTTCACGTTTCTATTATTTAACCCCCATTGCTTCTTTCTCTTGAATTGGGTGGATCCCCCTTCTTCATAGGCCCTTCCCCGTAGGACCCCCCCCCCCGATCATGTGCTCGGCCGTCACTCCGCAAAATGTTTGCTATTTTTTTTCCCACATCTTCTCTCTGTTGGTTTTACGCAATGTTAATTGATAGCCGTTTCCGTCCCCCCCCTCTGCCCATCATTCTAGCCGATCCTTTTTTTCGGCCCGCCATGCCGGTTGGTGGTAGCTCTTTTTTCCCACTTCCAATCACCTTCTTTTATTCTTACGCTTCAGGAATTTTTCTTTTTTTTTCGTATCTTTTTTACAGCGGCTGATCGTTTCAACGACCTTAAGGTGTGCCTTTCTCACGCTTAACTCATCTTCCCATCTACTTCTCTCGTTCCCACTTCTACTGACCCCTTCCTCTCCTTTCGAAAAAAGTTCTGTCGTTTTGAGTTTCCCGAAAGTTTTTCAGATCCTGCTGCCTCTTCCGATTTTTTCCCCTTCTCCCTGAAGAGATTGTTAACCTTTGAACTTTTTTTATAGAGTTCAGTTTGAGGTTTTGAGAAATTTTTCCGTCTGGACTTTCGACCTCTTCGGCGATTGTAGTCCCCTCCTCCTTCTCCCCTTCCTCAGTCCTTTTTTCTCCAAGTCCCCCTGAATCGAGTATCGGCGTCTTTGCGGACGCCCAGGGATCTGCCCTCTCCCCTTCGGGACATCGGAGAGCGGCCAACTTGAAAAAATTGACGGCCTGTGTCTGCGTTTCCTCTTTCCATCAGGCCCCCCCTCCCCCCTAACTCCCAACCCTTGACGGGAGTTGAAGCATGGTCCCTATTGTGGGGTGAAGAGAAGGACAGTCCATTGCAATGCCCCCAGCCGCCCCCCCTTTCGCTTTTCTCGCAGTTTCCACCAACATGGAAGATTTTTTTTACTTCTCCTGTCAGTTCTTCTCAGGAAGAGCAATCTCCCTACCCCCGCTTCCTACTAACCTTTATTCGTCATAGGAGTCCAACTATGTCCCCCAAGGGCCTGATCCGGTTGAGTGATTTCGGTGAGTTTCTGGTTTACGCTATGTTACTACCTTTCACCTCCGGCAACCGCATCCTACCTAACAGATTTTTGTCTCGGCCGTCAGAATTCCTCCGTCTGGTGGTCTCCCCCCTCCCGCCCTATTCCTCTTTGATTGTCAGGCCTAGTCATTCCCTCTAAAGGTTTGCCCCCCTCCCATCCTCTATCTTAATCCAGTTTTTTTTTGCGAGAGCTTATGGCCGGGCTTTGGCTCTCGTCACCGCCATCGTTGACTCGTCTTGACAATGCCCCCTATTTCCTTCCGAGATGCTTCCCTACGTGTTCCCCTTTTCCGGCCTCTACTGAGGTGACGAGTGTTTTTTTCCCCTTCTTTGCAGTGGACCCCTCGCAAGTCCCAGCTCGCGACCGACCTTTCAAGTCAACGCTTTCGGTTTGGCCCTTTTTTTTTAAGCATGTGCGAAACGTCTCTTCTTAGCGCTAACCCGACTGTCTAGGTTTCTCTCTTCTCCGTATAGAATCCTGACTCCTGCTCGGGCTCGTTTTTATCCTTTGGTTGAACCGTCAGCACTTTCTAACGACGTGGTGGTGACCCCTGCAGAAAGGATCTGCAAGAACTTTTTTGAGTACCATGTCTTCCCTCCCTCCCCCGCCGGGGGTGTCGGTCTAGGAGGGGGCGGCATGACCGCCTCGTTCCCACCGCCTCCTTCCAGTTTTTCACCTATTAAGTTTAGATCCTCAGCTAGACTTGTTTTCCTCTCTTGCAGTTTTTTGTCCCATCCTTAACGCGCGCCGTATCCTATTTTTCCCAAGTTTTTGCTCCCTGCCCCTTCGACTCGTAGACGAGTGACCCCCCCACCTTGGAATGTCTACTCATCGACGCGTGTAGCCATCTGGATCAACCTCCCCTCTTTCGGCTACTTCTGCTGGCTCTTGAAGTATTCCTTTTTCTAGACGCCCTTTCCCTCTCCCTTAAACAGAATATCCCCCCCTTTTTCCTCAAACTTAAGGTGTTTCTTCCCGACCGGCCCTGATGCCTTTCCTTCTGGTCGTCAGCTCGCGGCGATGCGCCTTCCTTCTTTTCTTCGGTCCCTTTCGTTAATCAGGGTCCTTCTTCCCCCGATATTCCGCTTCGAATGCGGACAGACCCCTGCGTTTTCTCCGTGCCAGAACGTTAGTTTCGCCTTTATCGTATCACTCATTTTTTAACGGTGAAACGCTCGCTTCCTTTTCCCCTTTCTTTGCTCCCTCATCGACTCCCCCTTTGATTTTTGAACCGAAGAGAGTCGAGGTTTCGTGGGGGGTTTGGGGTCGGCCGCCGAGCACCTCTGTTTGTTCCGGAGTTCTTTCCCTCTTCCGTATACCGTTTCCCCCCCTGCGCTCACGAGGCAGGTGACCTTAAGGTCCAAATCCTCTCTTTCTTGCAGGGGCGCGCGTCTTACATCTTTATCACCAGAACATTTCACACGTAGTGATTCCTCTCTGAGCGGGAGAAGATTTTCTCTAGTGTCGAGGGTGCCCGTTCCTTCCGCCGGTCGCTCCTTTGGTCCGTCTACTGCTCCGACCTTCGATTGCTTCAGTTGACTCAAACCTCGTTCCTCCCCTTTGAAACGGACTAGGTAAGGTTTTCCCCCCCTTCCCTCACCACGATCCCGGTTCTTCAGCGCCCGTCCCTGCTTCTGGTCCCCGCCTGGCCCTCTGTCCCGAAAACCCATTTTGGTGATGATACCACTCAGCTGCATCGCGTCTGGCTGGGATTCGTCCCTTCCCTTCCCCCTTCTGGTCTTTCCCCTGCTCTTTCATATCAGGTAAGCTTCCCTCCGACGATAGATTTTCGCAGGGCTGGCTCTACACCCGTTCGCAGCCGCCCTTCTTGAGTCCCTTTTTTCCCACCCACCCAAACCAAACCATGCCTCCCGAGGATCTCCGTTTCAGTCAGCGTACCAATCCCGCCAAATTTTTGGGTTATTGAGACGGACAGTGCGTGTAAATTTGCGTTTACGGTTTTTTTTTTTCTGCGTTTTTATATGCAAGCCATGCCCACCTTCCCTTTATACTTATCTACTAGATTTGGCCTGGCTGTTTCCCGGCCTAGGTGATTCACCCATGCGTCTCAGACCTTCATTGATGTCAGTTATGCTGAATGCAGCTCATTCAAGCCCTCCTAATGATTTTGCCGGGCCAGTCTAGGCACCCGTCGGTATCGGCCTCCCCCTTATTTCAAGGGAGACCTCCTCATTTTGGTCTGTACGGCCGCGCCCTTTTATCTGGAATCTTTCACAATCCTTCCTGTCTACCCTTTGGTCTGTGGCTTGCCGGCCCTTTCGCGACCTCCTAATTTATAAGAAATTGCACGCGGTCCCCTTTCTCGCGTTTTGACGGGGTGGGGGTTATTTCCTCACTGTTCGAGCACATAGCTTGCCCCCCCCGTTCAGGGGTTTGTTTGGCAAGGTCCAGGATGCTTTTCATTTGCCCCCAACCCCTCGCCTGCGCTTCCCCCTCCGGGGGTAGGTTTCGTGACATCCCAGAGTTCTGGTTCTTACTGAATGAGACGCCCCCCGTAACTGTCGTGTCCTCTGGGGCAGGATTCAAATCGGCTTCCCTTTTTTTGCCGTGTAGTCTCACACCGTTCCCTTTCCGGTGGTGTACTGCCCGTCCTCTGTTCTCGGAACAACCTCGCCAAGACCTTCTGGCAAGGGACCTTATTGGCTCCCCATCGTTTCTGAAATGCATTCCGGTGGGTGCCGGCCCTTTTATGACTACATGGTTTAGATAAACGATTCCTCACTTTAATGAGTCCCAACCCCTCCCTCCTTGAGGCTCTACTCCCTTATGTCGTGTTTCGACCCTCTGCGAGGGATTGAGCCTACTCCATCATCCTCATAACTTTTTTTTTTGTCGCGAGGCCTGCACTCCATCGCATGGCCTGTAAAAATCTCCAGGTGTTTGGCTATGCCCCCCCCCAGGCTTGATGAATTGTCCACATCCTCGACTCGGCTCTGATAGAGAACCCTGGGCCAAGATTGACAGATGGAACAAACTGGAATCCCCTGATCTCCAAGATGTATACATTCAAACTGTTGCGAAGTTTTGTCGGGTTTGTTCTTTATAAAGCAAACATACCGCGCTGTCCACCTCCCTAGGCACGGAAATTTTCCATTTTTTATTCATTTCAACGGTCAGTTTTAGACAGCCTGTTTCCCCCCCATATTAGATTAAGTACTTTTATCGAACTTGGAGCCACTAGCCCATCGCCCACTTCCCTACCCCACCCCACCCCGGTTTGAGGTCCGTCTCCGCACATGGTCGTTTTGGGTCTGAGCCTTTCTCCCTCGTTGCAAGCAAAAAAAAATCACGTTTTCGAATTGTGTCTTCGCAAGTTACTCAGTGCTTGCCCCATCCGGCCCCTCCTTTTGCTGGCCTTGTCTCGTCGAAGTAAGTGCAGTTCAACGCACCCTCCCTTTCTCCGCGACTTCTTTTTTTCTTCTGACTGCCTGCCTTTCTTCTCCCCGCTTCCACCTGGTCCTGAGGAAGTCATCTCCCGCGTGAAATAACTGGCCTCTGGGCACCCAATCCGTTCTCTTTGCCTGCTCCTTCCCATCTCTTTTGTAATAGGCGCTGGCTCCGTCGACCCGTAAGAGATAATACCATTTTCCCGGGAAGTCCCGTCTCCTAGTGTTTTGATCACCTCTCCCTTTTTGTTTTCAAAAAGCACGGCTTCCTACTGCCGATGTATATAACCGGTCATTTTCATTGTATGCATCCCGTCCTTAACGACCCCACCAACAGGTCTTCCAGCATTTCAGCTCCTCCCACTGTCCCCTTTCTACCCCCGCATGGTTGTGAATCTTTTTCTGGAATTGAATCCCTGATGTACGGTTCAACCGATGGTTTTAGGAGCGTTCCTGCTTTCTTCTCATTCAAGTAATATACATCCCTAATACCGGTCGCTCGGAAGAGTTCCGAAGCGAGTACGATAGTACGGTCCTGCCTCCCTGCCGGTACTCTTTCCGGAGCCTTTCAACCTCCTCCTTCTCTCTCACCTGCTCCTGTCCCTCTGTAAGACTTCCGCCGAATTTGCGTGGTGATCATCGCCACGCCACAAAACCTGGCCCTTTTTTTTTTCACGTTTCTTCGACCGAGCGGGAATGCTTTGGTCTTCCTTTCGGGGACCCCTTGTGACCTCCTCTGTCCACGGTCAACACCTTTTTTGACACGTCATACTCTTGTTTCCGGCCTCTTGAAGCTAAGGGTTCTGAAGAGTTAGCTGCCCCGATAGCCCTTCAGGATGACCCGTCCCACCTGTCCCCCTTATCTCCCCCGTTTTTTTCTCCCGCCCTTTTTTTTCTTTTCACTTTCTTCGTTGCTACTCTGATCCCCGATTTGTTTGTGAATAGAGAAAATGACTTTCCACGCCACAGAAAGTAAGGTTTTCCTTACTAGGTCAACCTTGCTTCTCTTTCTTAATGCGCGTGGTGACCCTAATCGGCCGTCTTTCCGTTTGTGGACAAACGATCATTTGTCGGCGGCCCTTCCCTCCCCCCCCCCCCCCCCCCAGGATAGCTGAATTTTTAACCTCGCCGAGCGTAGTGACCCCGAAGGGCATGCCGTTCTAGAAGTTCCGTTCAACCTCCTCTTGCTCCTCGTCTTCTAGTTGCTCACCATAGTTTCAACCTTTCCCCCTTGTGAACTCGGAAATTTTTCCCGCCTGGACGTATGGGTCAGCTCTTCTCGGTTTGTCTCAGGGACTCTCGAACTTTTCTCCCGCTCTGTCGAGATTCGAGAAGACTTCTCCGAGCACAAGTGGCCGGTATAGTTTTCAAGACACCGGCTCTTGTGCTGGTGGGTTCCCTCCTTTTCCCCCCATTTTTCCCGCGATGCGCGTTCATGTTTGCCACGGCGGCGAGGAACCACGATGGGCCCCTCTGCGACTTGTAGGATAGTTTTTTTGGGCCATATGGGCGCATTTCGTCGTCGAGGCTGCGACATATTCTTTCTGGCGTAACTTATTTTGCTGTCTCTTTCGCCGCATTGGAAACCCCCGTTTTTTACTCGAGTATAGTTACTTCTTTCCGTCCGCGGGCCAGTTCGGACCTTGCATTCGAGGACCCTTTTCCGGCCCCCAACTTCCACCACCCCCCCCCCCAGTATTGCCCCTGCCTTTTTTTGCTCCCTGCACCCAGATATAGAAATACCCCCCTCCTTTTGTGGGAGGGTAAGCGCTTATTCCGAGGTTTTTTTTGTCCTGTGCCCTTCCCCTTACCCCGCCAGTCGTTAGCGGCCCCCCCCCCACCACATAGAGAAACATTTTCAGTTTCTTCTAAGACGGTCCGCCTTCTTTCATCCAAGCCTCCTTTGTGCCTCCCGTTTTTTTTTTTTTCAATCAAAAACTACCTGCCCCTCACGGGTTGAGTTCGATTGTTTTCCTCTCTGGGGTGCGCTTCTCAGGAGCATTCCACCTCCGGGTGCAACCTCCCCCGAGTCGCCCGAGTCTTTTTTCTCCCAATCCCCTTCCCCAGACGTTGTACTGAGATGCATCTAGCCTGCAATTGATTTAAGAGAAAGGCTTTTGACGATCGCAATCTGCCCTCCTACCTCTCTCTTTCCTCAGTGTTTGTTAGAGAAGTCTATTCCTTGCCGATGGCTATGCTCTTTTTTCTTCGTCGGAATGCCTAGGCCCCCTCTTTCCCTTTCTTCCGATCTCGGGAAGTGGATGGAAGAGTATATCCGCCCATGTCGTGACGTTTGACGGTTTTCAGGATTTGAGATGTTGCTCTATCCCAATCTGCTCCTCCCCAGCCTTCCTTCGCCGACCTTCCTCCCGTCCCCCCTCCCCTGGCACGGAGTTGAGATTTTTCTTTAACAGAGGGCAGAGTACCTCTCGGTGTTTTATTTCTTCTCGGCCCTCACTTCTAAGAAGAACTGTCGGTATCCGGGTCCCTGTTGGTGCAGCCTACAGACCTGACGGGTCCGGAAACATGCCGTGCAGCGGCCGGTCCCCCCCCAACAGTGGCCTCCTCTCTTCCTCCCCTCTTTTTGGGGTGGCTATTTTTCTTTTCTCGTTCTCGGAACCTAGCCCCAGCCGGAAATATTTTTTTTTCCCTTCTTCATGTCACGCACTAGGTCGATCTTGGACGGGAGTACCCCTGCACGCGCTCCCCGATTTCCTCCCGTCGGGGAGCGGCCAGGTGTCATCCCCCCCCCCCCCCCCCCCCCCCCCCCCACCAAACCACCCCCACCCCACCCCCCCCCCCCCCCCCCCCCCCCCCACCCCCCCCCCCCCGCCCCCCCCCCCCCCCCCCCCCCCCCCCCCCCCCCCCCCCCCCCCCCCCCCCCCCCCCCCCCCCCCCCCCCCCCCCCCCCCCCCCCCCCCCCCCCCCCCCCCCCCCCCCCCCCCCCCCCCCCCCCGTTTCAAGTCCCGCGATGTAGACTTCCCGACTATCTGTCGCCCAGTTCCCAAACTCAGCTAGTTTCGGCAGAGTTAGATTTGAGTCCCCGCAGTCCTGCACTCGCCCGCCACCAAACGCAGGGCCCTCCACGCTGGGAACGCCCCCCCTCCCCCCCCCCGGTCCTCGATCCGTCCATTGTGCTCGGAGATCTTCGTGTCCGATCAGCTGATTCCTTCATTGAGTTAGGTTGACCCCCTCCCCGGCTGTAACCGATCGTCCGTTTCTAGAATGGCGGCCATTTTTGCCTTCTTTCTCTCTTTCCTTGTAGGTCCCCAACTCGAGGACAGATCTTGCTCTTCTTTCCCTTTAACCGCTCGCCCTGGCTGCCTTTCGTTCTCACCACCTCATTGAGAGTCGCCGGTTTAACATGCACGTTCAGAATGTTGCAGGCTCCCGTTTTGACATTAGGTGTAAGACTGCATTTTATCCGAGCGGTTTTCATCAAAGCTCATTCAGAGTCCCTCATGGTTTTACCTTCGATTCTTTCCCCAAATCCCTTCCTCTGTGGTTTCAGGAAGGGAGGCTTAGATGATTCCCTCCAAAGCGCCTAAGGAGCCCAAAGACTATCCCCCTCGTGGCGACGGTCACTCCTTTCTGTAAGTATACGAGCTTGTCAGTCAGGGTGCCGGGTCCCTCCCCATGCAGAAGGGATCTCCCTTTTTAATCCGTGAGCTCAATTAGACGTGTTCGTAGGAGTCTACAACTTTATCTGGCCCTCTTCGACCCGTGGCCCCTTCCGTTCACCCCTGTGGAACCTGATCGAACCGGTTCGCCAGACTTGCCCGCTATGATTTCTTCCGCCTTGCTCTTCAGACCGCATTTCTTTTTGTTGCTTCTGCAGCTGACCCGCAGGGGAAGGGAATAGGTCTCAGGTCGCTCGGCTGCTGGTTACGGATCCCGTCCCCCCATCGTCCCGGCCTTTACAGATCGCTTTCTTACTCCCTCTCGCGTCCCATAGACTAGACGAGTTAGGCTATTTTTTTCTGACTAACTGCTCCAGCGGGCTCTCCCCCGTTTCTCGTTGCCTTAGCTTTCAACTCCAACCGTTTCAACCCTTTCTATGGCAGGACTTTGAGCGCTGCAATCTTTGCCTTGTCTTTTTTGCTTCGGCTTTAGTTTCTGTGCCCCCAAATGCCACATATAGTCGAACATCGAGATCTAGAGGGCGTTCTTTTTCACTTCAGTTGCTCAACGTCCTGCCTTCCCCGTGTCCCTTTCCCGGTCTTTCCTCTGCGGTTTCTGAGGATACAAGAACACACTGGTGCCGATCGAGGCACTCCTGAGCGTTTCCCCTTCTTTCATTTCCCTTTGGGTATTTTCCTCATTAGATCTTTCTTTCGTCCTCGGTCGCTCTTCCCGTAAGACGCGCCCCAAGCGGACCATTCATGTAGACGGAGATTGAGCGGTCGAGGACCCTCCTCGCCTCCCCATTTCATTCAATGCTGCGTGATTTTGCAGGTTGGAAGGAGAATTGCAATAGCGCCACAACCGGGGGGTTTGTGGGAAGGTCCCCTTCTTCGGTCGGCAGCCACTTTTCTTTCGCTTTTCTTCCCCGCCCCCCCTCCCGGGTTAGGTTATTTTGGCTGGATTGGGGTCTTTCGTCGTCCCATGGCCTGGCTTCTGCACAATCGCTGCAAAGCAGTGTCTGAATACCACGGTCTTTTGTTTGGTGGCCGTTCTTTATTTTTTTTAAAAATTGCGCCGCAGTCTTTTTCTCCGTTCCCCAAAGTCCGAAGGAGTATCCAAGTATTGGAGTGATTGAGTATCGCAGTCCCCGGCTGCGGCCGTTGTTCTTTTTTTCGTTGTTACCTGTTCTCGCGTGCATCCCTCTTGTATAGCAAATCGGATTGAAAGGGGCAGCGCCGCTAACGATTTGCTGGTGACCGCGGCGAGGGCATTTCCTCCTCCCCCTTTGTTTTTTTTGAGTATCTCAGTAGTTCCTTTGAACCCCTCTCCAGCGTGCGGTGCAGTGACCCCCCTTCCCAGATGGCGATTGACTTCCCCGCCGTTCACGACTTCCCCGGTTTCTCTTTTTTCTCCCAGCATAGGGCCCACCCGGAAGTGCATGCCGTATCAAAGATGCTCAAATAAACTTTTTGCCTTTCTCTGGTTTTTGTGCCGGCTCCACCCTAACGGATGTTGAATCCCCCCACCAAACACGGAAATGACATTGGCACTCCAGGATTTAGCTTTTTGTGGCCGCCCATTCCTCTCCCCTTTCCTTTGCCTCAAAATTCTTGAGCCAGCCAATCGGAAAATGCAACAACTACCCCTCCGGCGGGAGGGGGAGTTTAGCGCGCCTGGCCCTTTCTTTTTTTGGTTCTTCCCCTGAGCCGACGCGTTGCCTTAACCCCATTTCCTGGTTTGCGCTATGTGATCGCGGATATCGAAATCGCAACCTCCTCTGCCCCGGGCTGGCCTTTTAATAGCGCAAGGACCCTACGACATGCTCCCCCAATCTCCGCGACGAAGTTTTGTCCCCTCTCTTGCCGCGGGCTCGATAGTACGAAAAGTCAGCTGCAGGCTCGGGAGATTGGTTTTTTTTTTTTCTCAATCTGCACTTTGCCGAAACCTGAGCTGTGCCTATTGGCCCCCCCCTTGATCCCGGCACCCCCTATCTTAATTCGGCGATGGTATCTGAATCATCAGTGCCCAACTCCATCGTCGGTGATCACTGACGTTGAAACCTCCCGGCCTCGTCCCCTAGCTCCATTTCGCCATTCTATCTAGGGGTCATTGTTGGTTGTAACTTCCACGCCCCCCCGAAAAAAACGTCGCACCGATTTCCCGCCCACTTCTCCTAGCCAAAACGCTTGAGTTCGAGCTTTTTAGGTTGACGAAGCTGGTTCCACCGAGCATTCGGGCCGCTGTCTTATGTTATCTGCCTACCCCTCCGTCGGTCCCCGGACAGAGTTCCTAGCCCTGGTTCCTTTTATGTGCGATCTGAGGGACGTAAGCGGATCAGGCATACCCTCCTACGGAAGATCGATTTCCTGACTATTCTGTCCCTCGGGGGCTGCGTGGGCCTTGCCAGCCAAAAGGCCGTGTGATTTGCAGATCGGCCGGCGGCGACGATCCTGGATTGTTTTCCTGCTGCTTTGAAACGAGTGATCGTGCTGGGACTAGTCACAACTTCAACCCTCGGCAAGCGTTTTTGATAGGACCCTAATCCCACTCGTTAAGGTTTGCGAAAGGATGGTTTGGCCACCCTCCTTAAGAGTACCAGGCCAAATCATTCCCCCCATATAGGACCAGCTCGTTTCCCGTCCTTCCTCGTCGTCGGCCCGTTGCTGCAGGCCGTTTTGCCTTCTTTCTAATAGATCCTCCGGCCACGTGTACCCGCACAGAAATCTTTTCGATTTCATTACCCTTCTGTCTTTTCCTTGCGTGGGAGTTCAAAATTGCTACTCGGCTTCGGATCGTCCTTGGACACAACCTTCATGTTCCTTCTTCCTCCGAACTGTGTGATTTAAATCATTGCTGAGCGTAGTGGCGCACCGAAGGGCATGAAATGCCCCCCCTTACCGTTAAAACTTGCGAATAGTCCTTCCTTTCTTCTTCCTCGCGTTGATGTACGCCGTGTCCCCTTCCCTGTGAAATTAGAAGCGGACTTCCCCGGTTACAGCCGGGTTTTTTGAGTTGTCCCCCCCCTCAGCCCAGAAGGGTATCCCTCACGCGATTAGCCGCGCTGACCCTAAGTATCTAGGTCCGTCTTACAGACCACGGCGACGGTTTTGTTTGGAGTCTGCCCACGTTTTCTCCTCCCTTGTTGCGAGGTGACAGATTTGCAGCTTAGAAGTCGGTCGAGTTAGGTTTTGGCCCCCCATGGCGAATCGCGCTTCTCCTTTTCGAATTTCGTCTTCTTTCGTTTCCCTTATAGCTCGCGGCCGAGGCCTGGTCCCCCTTTCAAGATTTGGCGGGAAGGATTTCCGCGGGATACATTTTTCTTCACTCGCATTCAGGGTCCAGGACGAGCTTCAACTGAATGAAAAACATTCGTCCTGCGCTTTTTCCCTTTCGATACGTTTTTCCATCCAAACTGTGAGGGAAGAAGATGTGGTTGTGCTGTAGCAGCTTACCCCCTTTGCCGACAATTGTCGCCTTTCTTCTTCACCAACATCCAGATACTGAAGATTATCAGCTGATCGCGATGACATAATACTCTGTCGCCTATCCCTCTCGTTCGCATCGCGCTTGTACTTTAACGTGCGTGGTGTTGCAGTTGAGCAGGTCTTTCGCGTAGCTGGGCTTTTCCCCATTTGTCTCCTAGTTGCGCCATTCTAATCCGTCACGAGCCCAGAGTGGTAGAGGCGCCAGGTAGCACGTCTGGGGCAAGATCTCCGACCGCGTTTCGACTACCCTTCCCTTGTACGAAATCACCCTAGGGCGTTTTACTCAACGCACCGGCATATATCTTCTTTTTCTAATCAGTTTTTGAGCTCGATATGGCCGTCCCTTTGTGCCGTCCCCCTCCCCGGGATTCTCGTCCTGCCCATGCAACTCGTCGCGTTGGATATTCGTAGCGCCCGGCCCAGGCGTTTTTTTATTGAGTGGAATATCACAGCTGTGCTGTTTCCCCCGGATTGCGGTTTCTCTTTTTGGAAGGCTCCTTGAAAATATTGCCCCGCTCCTCCTCCTATCCCAGTCCCGGAGGAAATTGTAGGTAAGGAGTTCTAGACCTCTGACGAAACAGAGCTGATAGGTCGCAGCGGTATGCTTTCCGCGCGGAGTCCGAACTTTTTTTCAGATGTATGTGACCCCTTCCTGGCGCCGGCTGTTTTCAACGGGCAGCGATCTGGCTCTCCCCCCCCACACGCTCTCCATCCTTCCACCCCTTCCTTTGTAGGCTGAAAACCACGGTGCGGCTGATAGGGATGTCAACGCCAGGCCGGTTCATATTTCAGTGCGCTCCTATGTCCATCGAGGCTCTGTTTTGAGCGTTTTGACGCGCGTTCCCGATAGATCCAGCCCCGGCTGAGCTGACGTCGATATTTACGCCATGCGTCTGGAGCCTCTATACGATGTCGCCCGTATCCCCCCCCTTCCCTCGCTTCCCCTCTCTTTTCCGTGCGCTTTGTAAGCTTTGTCTTCACGCTCAAACGTGCTCCAAGAAGGCACGACCTCTGCGAACTCCCCCCAGCCTCCCCCCGTCTCCCGGTGGTCTGCCGTTCCCTTGCTCGGAGATCTTCTGGGTTCCTTCAGTCGTCTCTTCCGTTGCGAGTGTCCTGTTGACACCGTCAGACGGCGTTCACTATACGTCGCGTCAGACTTCTGGCCCCCCCTCTTTCGTAGCCTACGTTGCCAAACCCCAACCTACTGCTCGGCTTTTCTTTTAACGGCAGCTAGCCCTTTCAGACCTTTCGTCTCCCTACACTCGCGCTCCAGTGATTTTTTTCCCCCATCCGCGAGTTCGCGAACGCGAGACTATAGTTTTTTCCTACGCTGACGCTCCAGTCCTGTTTTCCACTCTCCCCATCTCCACTGGGTTGACCTATAAGTACCATCCTTACTCTGTGGGGCACGGGCATTTAGGGCGCATGTCCCACACTCACTCGCCCGCACCCCCACTACGACTGCTCGGCGAACGGCAATCGTTTAAAGCTCTTTTCCCGATCTTTTCTTCTCGGTTGGCCGTGCATGAAGACGATTTTGGCCGGCGATCCTTCGCCTCGAACGATGTCTTCACGGCGCCGCTCCATGTCTCCTTCCCTCTTTCTTGACCGTTTACATCTAAGGTTTCCCTTCCACCGATAGACCGTTCCCGCGCCGGCCGATTCGAGTCGCGCGGAGATCTGCAGAGCCCGGCTTTTGTGGCTGGCTCGATACCAGCGTCTCTCCCTCCGGGGGCCGTTTGAGTATCCGTCCTCTTTCCGGCGCGTATTGCCGGCTCAGGCCTCGTCCGGAGGCTAAGATCGCGAAGATCTCCGCGCGCGACTCCTGTTTGTGGGACTCCTGACTCCCTCTTGTTTAGGTAACGAACGTCCTCTCCCGTCTTCGGTTGCCCTCAGCTGCCCACCCCTTCCCTCGGCCTCTCAAAGTTCATTGAGACCTTGTCTGATTTGAGTACGGTTTTTTTTTGCGTGATTGGGTAGTCAAGCAACACCCAAACTTTCCCCATGCGGCATCTGGGGCTACCCTCTCAGTTTCGTGGCGTAAGGTGAGTGTACACTATAGTATCCCCCCTCGACTTTCTGTACCTTTCATGTTCTCTGCTACTGAGCGGAAGTTCGAATCTCCGTCCACATTCTCCATACATCGAATTTTGCCTGGATTGCTCCCAAAAAGATCGGAACCGGCCCTAGGACTTGACTTTCCTTGCGGATTCATCCTTTTTCGTAGCTAGGCAGACCTGCCTGCTGCAAGATTAACCACCCCATTAGAGGTCGGCAATGGGAAGGTGGTACTTCCCTCTTACCCCTAGATAAAAGTCTATGAGCGTCCGGATTTGCGCGCTTCGAGCAAATGACACAACTTTGGGCGTAGGACCTTTTGCGGTTGACACCAGGTGGAGCGATTACAATACCACTAACGAGGGTGTTTTTATGCATGACTGTTGCAAGATTTGCTCCTTGGGTCCCGATTTTCGAAAAAAACTGATGGAAGGGCCGGATGCCCCTTTTCGGCAAGAAGTAGTGAAGCCCTTTCACCTTTGTTTTTTTTCCGCCCTTCATGCGAGAAGTTTTTCTTTTTTCCTCCCTGCCACCTCCAAGCCACGTAAAGTGAGCAACGTTATGGAGCATGGAGCATCGCTTCTAGTGTCTGCCGGGTTTGCGAGCCCCCTCTTTTTACGATAACCCGATTCGCTCTGGATTGGCCAGTCAATAGCCTGGTCGGACGTTTACCCTTCTCCCTCTGCACTGCTTTGTTTCTTCTTCCCTCTCGT
>Ga0179593_1284961_pt1 | contig 35547 bp, 28 predicted proteins | sample CZODoug2_1_08_16_FD_185931 | JGI IMG/M metagenome (GOLD analysis project Ga0179593, IMG submission 185931) | Vadose zone soil fungal communities from Angelo Coast Range Reserve, California, USA - CZODoug2_1_08_16fungal (PacBio error correction) | ecosystem: Environmental > Terrestrial > Soil >... | reverse complement strand
ATAGTATCAGGAGCCCTTTCCCTCTTTTACGAATGTAAAATTGGAAACCTTTCCCCTGCATGCTCTTTCTTTTTTCCTTTGTCGACTTGAGTCTTTTTCTCCTTGGAGATTGAGCGCATCACTGACCCCCCCCCCCGGGCTTTCCTAAAACCATCTTGTTTTGCGAAAGTTTTGATTTTTTCCCACAGTTTTACGAACTGTTCAGGCTGGAGAAGTGGTTTTTCCCCCTAGAAATGTTACGCCCCCACTTTAAGTCCCTTTTTGCAAGAACCCAACGTTTTTCCCCTCTCTTCCCGTTGAGCATGTGGTTTTGCAAGGGACTGGGGCAAAAGACTCGTCCCTCCAATTTTTTCCTCCGCGACCCCCTTAAGGATGTTTGTTTGTTTTAATAACACGATCACGTAATCATGCGTATCTCCTTTTCTTTATTCCGAAGTCCCCTAGGGTGTGGTAAGGTTCTTTTCCCTTCTAGTGTGAAGCGACGACTTGTTTCCTTCCCCCAACGTCACAGGCTCAGTTTGCTCCTAGTTTCCGGGAGGTGAGGACATACTCCCCCCTCCTAGTTTTTTCTTTTTTTCAGATCCAAAGTTCAAGAATGGCCTTGATGGGCTTTCCCGCCAAGACGGGCGTGGACCCCTCATATCTCTTGAAGGCGGCCCCAACCTTCCTGCCTATGTTGCCTTTCTCCTCCAACACATTTATTCCTCGTTTTGCCTCTTATGAACTCGCCGCCTCGTTGTTAAACCGCGCCGCGGATTTCTTTTCCTTTTCCCCCTACAAAGGCACTCACTGTTACGATTTCCATTGAGCTTGTATCTCATCGATCGTGCTTTTTTTTTCGAAAACTGATTTGGCTTGCAGGGTTCTTTTCGGTTGTGCTTAAGTCCCCAACCTTGAGTTCCAGGCCTTGTTGCTTGACACCCATTTTTTCCTGAAGATTAGGATGATGGTGGCGCTTGGTTCTGCGCTTGCTCATACTTTCCCCTTTCGTTCAAAACACCCCAATGCGCACTTGTTGGCGAGTTGGTGGAATTTCTGACCCCCTCCCTTTTTCCTTTTTCTTCACTTCTTTCCAATGCTCCCCCCTTTTCTAAATCTTCCCCTTGGAGAAAATGCTTTGTTTTTCAAACCTTTTGGTTCAATTCGCATGGACTGCCCCCAGAGAGCGCTATTTGTCCCCCGTCCCTATCTGAATCCATCCTCCCCACGTCCATACGGACATGGCACACAATAGTCAACAAGCCCCCCAAGTTTCGGGCGTGGTGTTTTCCATTTTTTTTCGTTCACCTTGGAAGAGGAGTCCGATACTGTATTCGCCTTCTCTCCCTCCCCGGTTCGAGGTGAGGTTTACAAAAAAAAGGAGCACTCCTTCCGTCTCAGTTGGGCCGGCAGCGCGTTTTTCCCCCAAACTCCCTAGAACCCTTCCTCTGCTGTGAGGATGATAGAGGATGGTCCCCTTGAATTTTAACTTTTCTCACCACTACCCGTTCAGCTTCCTAAGTCATCGGCACACCCCTGCCTTTAAGATACGTTCCTTTTTCGTTTCATGGCCCGAGTTTCATTTATTTACAATCTCGACACAATACTGCGCAGTGGTTTTTTTTCCCGACGTCGACTATACCATATGCCCCACCTTCTGTCCCGCCCCCGTTCCCCGTGTGACGGCTCTTGATGAAGAGGACGGGAAAACCCTTTTCCTCCGTCCCCCGGGTGTAGTTACTCTTGGATATCTACTCCCGGTCAGCCAAGATGCCGGACAATTTCCCCCCCGATGTTGGCCGGCAGTCTTACCTCTTCCCCCCGTTGCTGCGTTTTCCTTTCCTTCACGAAATGCCAACGATGTAATTCTTGTTAGGGAAGGACTTTTCTACCACCTCCCGTATCTACTATCTCTCCTTTCGTGCTCTTCGTGGTTCCCTCCCCCTGTGGAAGTAAGAGGATACCTATACTTTCTCTTATAATTCCCCCCAAGACTCGATCCAAAAAATGCCGGCCTTTCCTTTTCCCACTCGTGGCTTCTTCATGCTTCCTTTCCTTTTGCTGGTTAATTTTTTCCTTATTTCCCCTTTTTTATCATGTTTTCCTTTTAGCTGTTTACCTACCTTATTAGTGAAAATTATCATTTCCTTTCCCCAGGTCGGAGTTCCAGCGTTCCCCCCTTGTGGAGTGTACGCAGTGACCCATGTAGTCGGCTGGTCGCCTGGTTTTTTTTTAGCCCTTTCAGTTCGACGAAAAGGGTATTTCCCGCATTCCCCTTACCGAGGACTCTTGAGTGATGTGGAACCCTTCAACTCGCGGGCTTTTCGTCCCCCAGATACCACACAACGCACCTTTTTAGTCCTTCGCGTTTTTCCACTTTCCCCCCCACTAGGCGGAACCACCCAGCCCCTCACAGGTCGTCGCGCCGACAGTTTTCGTCTCCCCCCTCCCCGCATTATTGAGTTTTTTTTCCCGTGGGATAGACGGTATAGGGAGATGATTATTTCCTTTGCGCCCTCTTATCCTTCTTCCCTCTTAGTAGTCTCTTTTTCCCTGAGGTAGAGGTGTTTACAAAGTTGAAGATTCTTTTTTAGTGCCTGATGTCCTTCCTGTAGATGCAGTTGGCCTTTCCCCCTCCTCATGTCAAGTCGGACTGTCTGGGTCCCAGGTTTTCCGTAGCTGCTGAAAGAAAGGTTTTGGAAGCCCCGGTACAGGGGAGGCCTCGATTTTAGCCCATGACCGTTTCTGTTCGAACCACCCCTTTCCCCCTTCCCCAGTGACCATGCTTTTTTTTGTCCCGGCGGCGTGCCTTTTTTCTGCGGCTTGGATTTCCCCTACGAGCCCGAAGGGAGATAAGGTTTCCCGACGGGATTGCTTTACTCCTTCGCGCATCGTCCTGTCAAGCCCAGACTCCACAGTTTTACTTCTTCTCTTTGGCCGCCGCATCCGTCGGCCGAACTCGGCAGTAGGGCCCTAGGAGAGGCCCCATTTAGTTGAAAATGCCCCGAGCCAGTTGAAGGTTTCGGAAAAGACTTTTTCATCGCCAAACGCTTTGGCCTTTGCCACGCGAGTCTTTTCGCTCCCCTCTTAGGGGAATGGGTGCTGGGCCCTTGCGGCCCCTTTTGGTACCTTTTTTCTCTTCTCTTTCAAATACCGTGCCTGGTCACCTCCAACCGCTACCGACAGCGGTCTTCTTAGAGCTCCCGTCTGGTGAATTTTCCCCCTTCCTCTTTTTGGATTGTCAGAGATCGGCGCTTTTTTCGGCGAGAGGTGCTAGCTGATGGTTGTACGTTTTAGAGTTCCCCCCGTTCTTTCCCTGCGTAGCAGGGCCTCCCGTAGGCGATCTCCTTTTTTTATTGCTCTTTGACCAGCACCCGACCTCTCCCCCCTTTGAGTCCAACGGGTGCCTCCTTAGGATATTCTCTTACCAGTGTCACCCCCCCTTTGGGTCAATGATTTTTTTCTTTTTTTTCAAAGTTCGCGGTCACGCGCTTTCTTTTGGCCGCCGTCCGTTTACATCTTCCAAAGTGGAATCAGATGGCGTACCCCCTGCCCCCCCCCATTTTCTCGATTCGGAGAGGGTCCGGTATGTTGGGTCTTGTTCTTTTAGACGCCCTTCTCAATCAGCCCAGGACATTTTTGAGCCCCATTTTTCCCACGATGCGCCCCCCTTTCGTTTTTGGTAGCGTTCCCAGGCCTCCCCCCGTCACGCATTTCATCTACGTGCCAGTAAATTGAGTCTTTCGTGTACCCTCCCTTCCTCTTGACAAAGCCCTTTGGACACCTGCTTTACTTCTTTGAATCTTCTCTTTTTCCCCCCCTATGTTTTTTGTTGATCTCTCTTCAATCTTACCCCAGTGAGATTGTTACCCCAGCGGACGGATTTTAGTACTTCCTTTCTTCCAGGCGCAACCCTGAGTATTTTGCGGGACGACTCGGACGTGCATTCCTTCCTGATCAAGTCGTTCTGGGTCGGGTGTTTGTTCCCCGCAGTCCCTAGAACCTCAAGTGTTATTTTCTTTTCACCCCGCGCGCACCGGTTCAGGTTCGGCGGCTGGCCGGTTCTTTAGCGACGTCTTTTTTGCACCCCGGCTAACAGGCGCCTCCCCTGCCGTGAACTTACTCACTTTCTTTAATTCGGCGGCGTCCTTTGCCCCTTTTTTGCCGTGAGTGGAAAAGTGCTCGGCGTTTGAAGCTTTGACGTTTCCTCTGCCAGTTTCTGATAATAATGTCCAAAGTGGAGGTGCCCGGGCCACTTTTCTCATACTGCGGATCGTACCCCTGCCTTTTCGGGCCGCTGCCTTGGCTTCGATTGTTGTCTGATATAGTAGCTCGAAGTAGATCCCTTTTTGAGGCCCTGCGACCGTCCCCTTAAACTGTTTTTTTCTCCAAAAGTAAAACGGAGATCTTTTCACCCCCCCCCCCCTAGTCGAATGCCCCCTGCCCTGAAGACGGGTGATTCTCTTAACAAACCCCCCCCCTTTTTTAAAACGGTAAACAATCCATGACTTCCTTTCCTCACTCCCCTTTCTTTGTCGGCTTCTTTTTTGTGTCGGGTTCCAGGCCCCAGTCCTTCTTTCACTGTGCATCGTCATATACCCCCCGGCCCCCGTCCCCCCCGGGCTCCAGCCACATGAAACAACCTTTGATAGACCGCCCGTTCCCGTTGGATCGTGCTTTTTGAGCCTCCTCTTTGTCGCTTGTGCCTTTTCCCACCCTGAACTTTTTTTAGGGGCTTGGAGAAAATTGGACTGGCGCGCCGATTTTTCTGACCAGATTTTTGCTGCGGGGTAACTTTCTTTTGAGATAAGAGCTTTCTTTTCCTTCACTGTTCTCCTTCGTTCTACTCTGTTCCCCTTTTAGACTCCCCTTAGGGCATCTTCAATGATCTCCCCCTTCTTGCTCGCGGTTGCCTTTCTTGCGACGAGTCGACTCTTTTAGTCTCCTGGGACAAGCGTTTCTGGAACGGCCCTTTTTTCCAGGTAACTGGGTTGACCTTTTCCCCTGTTCCTTTTTCTTAAACCGTACGTCCGGCGACTTTTTCGTGACGGTTCGTCCCCCCTCCGGCGTTCAGATACGTATGGAACGGTCCCCCCATCGCTTGGATAGATAGGCCCCCCCCCATCGCCGGCACATCCCCGTCCCCCCGACGCCACACTTCTCTAGGCGTTAAAGAAAGAAGGTGTTTTGCCGCTTTCCATGCTTCGCTTTCTCAATTCCGTCAAGTTCCCTGTCTGGAAAATTACTGAGTAGAGACTCACCTTTCCCCAGGAACTCATTACTCCTCGGACAAACGTCTTAACCCCCCTCGGTAGTCTTAAAACAGACATCCCCCCGGTTGCTTTTTTTCCTAACCTCACCAGTTCCTTTATGAAGCAGCTGTTTTTTTGTTCTTTTTTCCTTCGTTTTTTTTGCCGCCCCGATGACGGGCTGGTACTTGATTTTTCTTGTCGGGCGGTGTTTTTCACACAGTTCCGGCGCGAGTGTTTAGCTCTGGCGTACCCCCTTCCCCCCTACGCAACGAATAGTAATTCTGAGCCCCGTCTTCGCAGTCTCGCCAAAACTCCCCCCAACCAAGCCGCCGACAGCTTTCTTCCCCGTGGCTGACCGGACAGTCCCCGAGTACCTTTGTCCCCACCAGCCCCACCCCGCGGACACCCTACGCCGATAAGGGTTGACTTCAGGTAATTTCAAAGAAGGTCAAAGACATGCTTGCATTCAGCTGGCACCCTGCGGTGAGCCTTTTTAAAACGGGCGGACCTTCTTTAACAGCTCTGGCCATTCACAGGGCTAACCCTTCTAGTCAGGTATAAAGCATCCACGAGTTTTTTCAAGCCCCACCTCTGCGTCGTTTTTATAGATTTTCCTTCACCTCAGCGGACACCATCATTCAGACTATTTTAGTCAAAATTCCGGAAGAAGTTCTCCATTGAGGAACAACCCCCCGTCGACTGTCCCCTCTATTCTGAGATGCCCCCCATGTCAGCATCTCTGGAAAGAAGCCCACTTAGTGCAAGAGTCATTGCCCCACGTGCCCGTCGCGCCCCTCTTTGCTCCATAAGGCAGTCTTTTAAGCCTCCGGACCTAAGGTCAGCCTTTTGTAGGACTCCTTTTTTTCTAGTCGAGCGAGCCCGTCCTCCCCCAAGCCCTTTGCGCAGTTTGGTCCCCCTCTCAGCCCGTAGGCAGGACCCCGTCTCCGCTTATAAAATTAGTTGTATCTATTTATCCCTGTCAAGACTCCAATCCGTTCTTTTTGATTTTACCTGATCTACCCTCTCGCCAGCCCCTGTCTCCAACTTTCGTATTCCTCCCGGTCGGCGTTGTTTCCTGGCCTCATCCCTCCCACCCTTTTCGAGTTTTCAGAATGAAGTTAAGTGACTTCCTCTGCTCTCTACTTCACACCCCGGCTCCTGAACAGTTTTGCGCCGCAGCCTTCCTCCACGTGATTCGGAAAGTCCATGGCTATCCGGCAGCAAATGCGCCTTTTTTTTTTTTTTTTTTTTTTTTTTTTTTGTCCCTCCCTATAAAAACTGGTGTTCCCCCTTTTGCCAGCACCCCATCAGGTAATATGAATCCCCTTTTACACGACTCTGCCCTCCCCCCCCCTTGCCCTCCAACCACTCAGACACAATGAATTCCCTTTTCCTTCCTTCCGTCTCCTCCGATCGGCAAGAAGAAATCTCTTCTCCTCGGAGAGCTGCTTCCTGCGACTTTTGAACCCCCCCCACCAAAGTATTCCTCCCTTTTCCCCTCCTTACCGCGGTTGAACGCTTTCCCTTCCCCCCTTGTTTGCTCTCGTTTTTATAAGTGAGCTCTCTTTCTCTCTTCGTCACCACCTCTTCCACCCAAAGTGACTCCCATTGTTTTTTTCTCCACTTCCCGTTTACCTTTTCGATTTGACTCCTTCTTTTTTAGATCGCTCCCGAACAAGATCCATATCCTACTCTTTCAGACGACCCCAACGCTCCCCCACCCTTCCCCCCTTAGCCGCAATTTTCCCATTTGCTTCGAATCAAAAGTAACCTCCCCCTTAAGACCACAAAGTAGCGTATAACTTTTTCTTCCATCGCACATCCGACCTGTTAATTTTACTCGCCTTAACCCCGGGAAGAGTAAGCACGTACTGTGTCCCCCGGTATTCTCTTTCTCTCTATAAGGGAGCGGTTCGAGCTTTACAGGCCCAAACTTTTTCCGAAACAGTTTGACCTTTCCTTCTCTGATACTTTGATCCTCCCAATTATGGATTTGATTACAAGTCCCTCGTCTTCTTTCTAGTCAGTCCCCCCCTTTTCCATTTACCGTTCCTTTTTTGCCTTGCCAAGCTCCCCCCCTAATCTCTTGTTCAACCGAATCAGGAAACCGTTCCCAACTCCCCAGATCAGGTCGTGCCCTGCCGTTTCCATGCCAGATAGTAGTGTAGATTCACGCGCTCAATGACCCCACCCCCACTTCCGTCGCCTCCTCTTTTTTTCTCTTAGCCTGCTTTTCGTTTTTCCTAGAGTTGCCGATCGCTGCACTTTCTTTTCTGTAATTGTCTCTGAATTTCTTTGCCCCTTTCTAAGTTTTCATGCATATTTTTAAAAACTTCTTCTTTTCCCCGTTGGCGTAACTTCCATATTTTTCCGTGCCCCACCCCCTTTCTTTCCTTTTCAAAATTTAGTAAAAATGTTAGGCTCTAACCCAAATCCTCCTCTTTTTACTTTCCCTCCTGGCAATTTCGAGGCTGATTACTAGTACATTTTCCCCCCCCCAGATCGCTCACAATGCACTATCCTCTCTCCTTGCGTGAAATATCATGCCCCCCCTTGCGTCATCTCGATAAGGAAGATCTCTCTCTAAGTTTTGTTTTTTTTAGAGATAGTAATCATTTGGAGATTATGAAGCGATTCTCTATTCTCTTGCTTCCACTAGTCGCAGATGAACTTTCAGACCTTTCCTTTGCGCGACTTAGACTTTTTTCCCCTTTGCAGGGTCGCCTCATAAGCCTTTTCCTCTTGTGTCGTTCCTACCAACAAGATGTCGGGATTTTTGAAGTTCTTCTTTTTTTTGATTTTTTTTTTTTTTCCTTTGGTCCGAACTTTTGGATGGCTACGGCGGGGCGTCTTTCCTTCCCCTTCCTCTGAAAGGTCCCCAGCAAACGGGAAGTACCCAAAGGTTGTCCTCTATGCCCTCTTTCCTTTGGCATAAGGTGTGGGGCAAAGCCATTTTTTTCCATTAGGGCGACGCGTATCACTCTCGGTTTTTATGATCCCACCTCGACTCCTCCCCAGCGGCGTAAGAGTAAGTTCTATGACTTTATGGCTGGCCTTTTTGCGCTGTGAATCTCCGAACTATCTGGAATTGCCACGTCCTTTCCTTTGACCCTTTAGTCTTTTTTTTTTTTTTTTTTTTGTGGGTTTCTCTCCACTTTCCTGATTCGGGATTTCTTCTATAGCCATTAATTGAATTCAAATTGACGATGTTGACCTTTTGATGTGTTGTTTTTCCTTCCGCCGGTGCTTGGCATTACCCCCTTATTCTTACTCGGAACCCTTTTCTCCGCTGGAACCTTCCCCTGTGACTCTCCTTTTGCGAATGCCGGTCGTCTTTTTTTTCCCTTTCAGACTCGGAGGATCCGCTCTCGCCCGTTACCCCCTCACATTGGTTAACGAACTTGATGTTGCCTTCCTCTTAGCCGGTTTCGGATGCGAGTGCGAACATTCTCGACGACTGTTTTCTTGCCGGGGTCGTGGTTTTTTTTGACCTTCCTTTTTGCAAGGCCCATTTCCCTTCTTTGTTTTTTGAAAATGTTTGTAAAGCAATCATTCTTAGTGTCCGCTTCCCTCTCGCTGCCAATTCTACCGGCCTTTTTTGGAAGTTGCCCCACCCCCCCTCGTCCGTGTATGGGGGTACTTGTTTCCCTAGGCATATCCCAGCGCTCTCCTCCTAAAATGCTCTTACAAGCCCTTGTTCCTTTGGTTCAAACCTCGGGGCCACTGATTTCGCCTTTTTCCCCTGTGGTTTAAATGGAGCCTTTTTCTCCATTTTTTCGCTGCCCGATATTAAGAATTCGATTACCATTCCCTCTCTTCCGTGAAATGTAAGAACAATGTACCCTGCTTTTCCCAGTTTTTTTGTGAGTGGTTTCCAGCTCCCATGTTTTCTATAGAGTCGACCGCTTCCCACACACCCACCCACAACCCCCCACCACCCCCCCACCAACCCCACCCCCCCCCCCCAACCCCCCCCCCACCCCCACACACCAACCACCCCCACACCCCCCCCCCCCCCCCACCAACACACCCCCCCCCCACCCCCCCCCCCCCCCCCCCCCCCCCCCCCCCCCCCCCACCCCCCCCAACCCCCCCCCCCTGTTCCGCTTCTCCTTATTATGAGTTTAGAATGAAGGCGTTCAGTGCGGACTTAAAAAAGGCTCTAATTTCCCTTTCCGTCCCTTTTGACTTTGCGCGTCGCAAACTCCGCTCCAACTGATACATCCTATGTCTCGGGCTCGGACCCGTCACCTGTGGTTGTTTCTTGGTTCATCTTGATTTTTTTTTACACTCTCTTTTTTATTTTTTTGAGAGTCGATACTTCCCTCTGCCGACCCCGACGTCCTTCCGACAAATTTTTTATCCTGTTCGTTAAGCTACTGTCTAAAAAACACCCTCCCTTTCCTTTTTTCTTGGTCCCGGCTCTTCCCAAGCTACCCTTGACGCAGCTTTTTTTCAGGATAGAGTAAAATTCGGTTTTTTTTTTCTTCTGTTGAATTCTTTTCTTCCCCCTGGTTGGAAGAGATGTTTCCACCTGCTGTCTGCGGTTGGACTTTCTTTCCTTGGGATTCTCAAGAACACCACCTAATGATTTTCACGAGTCTCCTTCATTCCCTTTCCCTCAGTCATGAGAATCGTACGTTAGTATCTTCCAACGTGGTCCCGAAGGACTCCAGCAGTATTGGATGCGGGTCCTTTACCTCTTTTGACCTCTCTTCCTTTTTCCTTCATATCCTTATCTCCCCTGTTTCGTGCTCCTTTGTTTTTTTACCCCTTAGCAAATGACACGTAATCTCCGATCTTTCGATGTCTTTTCTTTTTTAACATGACCCCAAAGCGCCTACCCCCCCCTCCCCCCTTATAGTTGGTCTGGACACCTCCTTCGTGATTATCTTCTTCCGGCATTATTATGATGAGAATAGTACGGTGTTTCCGATTTTTTCACGTAAACTGGAAAGAGTAGATGAATCATTTCCTTCCGTTAACTCCTTTAACACGTAGTCCTTCTTGTAACCTCTTTTCCCTGGTAAGAGTGTCCGTCTTGACAATAAGGTGAAAGTGACTTCGCTATGGGTTTTTTCTGATTAACTCGTTAGCACGGATCTACTTTTTTTAAGTAAATCGTCTCCCCCCCTCTTATTTTTTTTTTTGCCTTGATTTTTGTTTCCAGCATTTACCCTTTTTTTAGACTTGTTACATCGATCCAAACGATAAGCACCACAAAAGAAACGTCAGCTCTCCGTCAACGATCGCACACACTTTCCCCCCCCCTTCACCCATCAGGCCTCTCGTACCATCAGCGTAGGCAAAAGCAGTGTTTCCTCCCTTTTACCAATTGGGATTCTCATTTTCTTTCTCCGCTCTTCTTTTCAATGGCAGATACCTATTAGTTCCCCTCGTACTCCTTCCAGCTGACGGTTGTTCCGTGTGCGGACAGCGTACGTTTTGCCTCCTCGTCTTTTAGTAGCCGTTCGACCCCCTTTCCCGTGATCATGTTTTTTTTCGTCTCAATATATTCCAGTCACGTTTCTTCCCAGGTCCCTTCTGTCGGAAAGTAAGAGATCCCCCTTTCAGATTCCTTCGCCGTCCCCTTTACCCCCCCCCCCCTTTTCTTCATCTTAAGGTTGGTCCCGATCCATTACCTTCTAGTTTTCCCTTACCTTACACCTTCTCTGCCCAGGCAAAAGCTGTACCTCCTTGAATGATTTTTGACGAGGCTAGGAGTCCTTTTAATAGATCACGAATGCTTCCTGTCGCCCCTTTTGATCGAGGAGGACGTCATCTATGTAGGTCACCTCCGACCTCACTTTTTAACGATGACTCCCTTCTCTCCTCCTGCACCCCCGTGACGTTTATAAACTCTGTTGGTCACGGAGGCGCTGGAAAGTGACCTCCCCTTTCCCCTATTAAGGTTTTTTAACAGTTGCCCAGCATCAAAGTTGTTTCCACTTCGACCCACCTAACATCTCGTAAGTTTTTTTGTCCTCAGAACCCCTTTGAGACCCATGTTTCTCTTTTTTCCAAGCCCTCACTGGCCACTGAATTGCCCACCGGCCAAGCCGGATTACTATGTGGCTCAATTCCTGCCTTTCAAATATTTCTCCCCCCCCCTGATTCCCTCCTCTAGAGATGGTATGTATATTGTGGTTACAGGGACTTTTAGGGAGTGGTTTCCCGTTCTATCATCCATTCGTTACACGTAGAAGTACTTGTATACTACTCTTTTATTCTTGTAGAGGTTTCAACCGTTTTCCTTCCTAGTTCCGCCGGAATCTTACTTCTAGATCCGTTCCCGATCTGTAAGGAACGACCACCTCCGGTATTCCATGATAAATTCCTTCATCGGCGTCCCAGCGGTCTACCTATAGATCGGCGCAAAACCTTCTGCTTCCCTTACCATGGGGGACACCGTTATTCTTAGTCGGGTATCACAGGACATCGGTAAAAGCGCATCCTCTTCTCCCTTCCGCAAGGGTCAATGACTCCGAATTCACTGTAAATGTACAATGCCCAAGCTTTGCTCTCGCGAATGGAGGTGGGTAGAGTCCCCGTGCCTCATCTCCCTGCACTGCCTCCAGTTGGAATTGCAGGCTGGAACTTAGCCCCTCCCACTTAGGTGGTATCCTTTGACTCTTCTTCCCAACTACCCCCGGCTTTCCTTGATATGCCGGTGACCGTGCACGTGTCCTTCTTAGATATTGTTTGTGAATTCCGATAACACGCTTGAGACAACATAAGAAGCGTCCTACTGTTTAATCCCAGACTTTCCATACTTTTTTTTCTCTATCTAGGATCCCCATTAAGTTGACCGTTTTCCATCTAAGGCGTTTCCCGTCAGGTCTACCTCACTGACCTTTTAGATCATCAACTGGATCCCTTTGTCTTGGTCTGGAACTGAGCCGGTCTAAACCATCATTTTGCTATATCCTCCTGCGAACCAGTGTCCCTACGTGTTTTCTTGATGAGATCTTACTCCTATTACAATACAGACTACCCGCCCCCCCCTCAGCCAATTCTCTGTGCCTTTTTTCCCCCACTTTTTTCTTTGAAGGAGCGTTCAACATTTTCGGATATGGTTCCCCAATAGTCGCAGCGTTCCTCTGCTTGGGCGCTCCCCCCTTTTCTTAATTAAGGTACCACTTGCCTTGTCACTGCCTCGTAGAGAGATTAACGATTCCTCCGCGTTCTTACTCTGGAAGCCTCCGCCTACTCCCTAGGAAGTAGTTCTGCTTGATGCTCTCTCTGAAAAGAATCGACTTCAACCTATTGCTCTCCATAGAAAGTCCCTAACTCTTTTTACCCCCTCAACTCAGCAAACTTAGTCATATTCAACACATCTTTCTCTATAAGCAGAAGCTTAATTCGGAATAGCTATCAATTTTCTCCCTATACCTAAAACATCAGGATCTACCTCTCTCACATGGCGTCTGGAGAGGCTGTTTGATGCAAGGGCTGGTCAGCCTTCTCTAAATCTTCATTACCCAATTTACCAAACTTTCAGGTTCACCCCTGAACAATTAAAAAAATGATCGAGGTACTCCTACTTCGGACTCTCTGTCTGTTTTTTTTGAGCAGTAAACGATAACCTTCTGATCAGGCCAGATGTGAAACACCACAGGTGTTTTCGTGGCTGAAAAGGAACGTCCGAGGATCCGAGTCCCTTTACCTTGCCCTGCCCCCTAGGATTCCTGGTTCTCTTACGCTATCCTCCTATCCTCTGGTCCTATTCTTCTTTCCTGTCCATATTTCCAAGGATATCAGAATCATTCATGGCGCCTGTGATCACTGATTTTTTCTCGGTTGTATTTTCTCCGACGACAGATGTCCACTCTAGAACTCGACTGTTACACACATTTTTTTCCCCGTTTCTTCACGGTCACGGTTACCTTGAAGGTCCTGTCGTATCCACAAGTCCTCCCCCCGAGTAGTTGTTCCCTCCTTTTTGGCGTTTCTACGACTACTCCCCCTTTTCCGGGCCTTCCCCTCGATAGATGTTCTGCCAATTCATCCTGTCTACCTCCCATTTAAGCCTCCCAACTTTGCAACCTACTGTTCCGAACTCTGAATCGGCGTATTTCCGCCGTCTCTTGCCCTGGCTCCTGGCTGTCCGCGCCCCTGATAACCTCTACAACTGTACACTGCATTTTCCTCGCTTAACTTCTTCCCCCCCTGCTTCCCCCCCCTGACCTGCACGCTTGGGTAGCGACCCCCCGTACCCATGTTGTTTTTCCTTTTCTCCTTCGTTGTCTTGGATCCAGCACCGCTGATTATCGTCCATATGAATTTTTTTTTTTCTGTTCGTCGGCTTGGGAGAAGTACCTCGGTCCTCTAGTTCTCTTTCAAAACAGCACGACCAATCCCCCGGTAATGTGAACTTTTTTCTTCTCCCCGTTTCTCGTACCTTAGTTCTTTTCCCTCCCCCCCCTCCTTCTCCCTGCCTCCTCATAGCCTGTCGGGACGTCCTGCTTCACCTTCCGGGCCTGTTACGTGCTCCTCCTTGTTTTTCCTCCAGTAGATTACAAGAAGAAAATGCTTTCTTGGCTACACCTCAGGTTGTTATCCCCTGTCCAAGTCTCCTCCCCAAGAGAGCCATCAGCTGTCTTGATAACGCCACAAGTGTTTATCCTCTTTTCCTATTAGTTTTTGTAGGTATTGGTAATTTTCTACCCAAGTCTCCTTTCCTACCTCCCGGAAGATCCTTGGATCAGGGCTGAACCCCCCCCCGGAAGTCCGCTCGTCTTCAAGTACGCTATTCTGATGCCGTGCCAGTCCTCCCCAGCCTCTGGCCTCTTCTTCTGCCCTCTTTTGTAGAAGTACGACTTTCCGAATTTTTCAGGCTGACATCAATATCTGAAAGCTTTTTTAGGAAATTCTTGAGTTTTCACCCTACTCAGATAGCCCCTCTTCTCTGAAGTTCCTTCCGCCCAGACAGACGTCGACCTTTCTCCGATCTCAATCTCTCTATCTTTCCTTTCCTGTAATACCGTTCCCCTTCCCCATGCTCATTCTATGGGCTTTTCCCTCTTATCGAATGCAGGAAAATGACCCCATCTGTTTCTCTTCGTTTTCCTCTTTATTTCAGCTGACCCCCCCTTTTTTTCACATGTGTTCAGCATTATTTAACCAGTGTGAACTTTTAATCCGCCATACGTATATACCAATTTTGCCTCTCTCTTCCTTTCCCCTTCGGAGTAAGGACCTCTTGACTACTTTTTTTCCTTCCTCCCCCCTTTTAGCGTACCTCCCTCCCACTCTTCGAATATACTGAATTTGTCCCGAGCGCAAATTGACCCAAATACCTGAACCCATTCCTTCTTTGTTCGGAGTTTTCCCTTTCCAGTGATGCTCTTATGCAATCTATCCTGTCCGAGAGAGATCTGGGCCCTGAGCCCTTTAACAATCCAGTATTTCCACAACAAAGATATTTTACTTTGACTCCTTTTTAAGTTCCCTTAGTGTTAGCTCTTCTCTTTACGTGAGGACTCTCTTTTTGCCCGTTCCCCAACCTAGGCCCCACCCGCTTTGTTTTTTTTCAACTCTTCCGTCTTATAGGAGCAAGAGCAAATCTTCCACTCCCCCGACTGAGAGTCTGTAGTTTTGTACCCACCTTTTCAAAAAATGAAGGTATCCTCCTTTGTTCCCCCAGCCATCCCCCTGCAACCGACAGCATTCTTTCTCCCCTTCTCCCCATCCCCCCCCCCCTCCTTTCCCTTCTTTCCCAATCCTCCTTTAAGTCGTACGCAATGTCTTTTATGCGGAGTATTCACTCTCCTCGCGCCTCTTCTCTTTTTCATTGAACCTTTCGACCGACTTTCCTGAATGTGATTCCGTCACCATTTTCCTCTTCTATGAAGGAGGAGTCCCTTTTTTTCCTCCGGAGTGACCCCATCCCTCCTTATAAGATGACCTTCACATATCGTTCCATCTTTCCCACTTTCAGCCTTTCCTCATTTTCACCTAACTTCTGATTTCCTGCCCTATCCCTCTAGTTTTTAGGAGTCTTTTCAACCCCCCTCCCTGACACCCCTTCTTTTCACTACATTCCTCTTTAAGAGTTTCTCGGTGCTCTAAGATTATTAGGACCCCGGATCCTTTTCTTTGAATGCCACCCTTTCTGACCTTCTTTTTAATAACTTTTTCCCCCCAAATTATTCTTGCATTTCACTTCTTTCCGACATACGGGACACTCCTTTGTCACCCAAAAAGTTTTTCTCCAACTCTTTTCTTTTTCCAAAGCCCCTACTGCTAGAATTTAGTTTTTTAGTCCGATTCCTTCTCTTCTTAGTTTCCTTCTTCCCCCCTCCCCTCCCTCGAGTAAGAAAATCCCTTAATACTGAATCTTAATCCCAATTGTCATCTTCCATTTTCAATTAGCTGACGCTATTCTTCCTCTTTTTTCCCCCCTGTTTTTTTTTATCTCTATTTTCTTATTTTTTACTTATGTCCTTTTTCTTTACTTAATGCCTAACTTTATTCATCTGCAGATCATGATAGTACTGGTTCTTTTGATTCTAGCGTGCAGATGATCTACACAAGCTTTTGAACTGGGACCCAACGATTTCTCTTCCTTTTTTGCTATTTATCTCATCAAATTTTTACCCCATTTTTTCCTTTTGGCTCCTGCTTGGGGTACTTTCTTCACTATCTGAATGTTAAGAAACAGGGACGACCCCCCCCCATTCCAATCAACTGTTGAATTCTCTATCCTCCTCGGAAATTACCTTGGGGCCCTCCTTAGTCTCCCCCTTTCCTAAGCTATATTTTTTTGTCAGTTCATACCCTTTCAAAAATAAGAGAGTACCTCCCTAGGCCTGTTGCATAGGTGTTTAATGTTTGCTTGAGACTGTCCTCTCTTATCTCTTGAAGGGGCCCGTCATTCCTCCCTGAGTGATGATTCCTTTCCCTCTGGTGGGATCTCCATCATTAGGAGTTGACGCTTAAGAGCAACGTCCCTCATGTCAAGGGCTTTTTTTCCTTAACGCAAGCTTTGTTGGCCCTCTTCATCCTGATGAAGGCGGCCCCTGTTTCCCCTCATACGAGGAAAACTTCCCCGGTGCTGACTCATGAAGGAACTGCCTGCTCTTCCTTTCTTCCTCCTTGAGTCTCTATTTTTTTTCCTTTCCTCCACAGGCCCTTCTTTCCTTCAATGATTGTGAGCCTCAGCTTTTTTCCCGTCTTGAGACAACGACTTTTGTTTTTCCTTGTGGTCTTTTTCCATCTACCTTGTTTCCCCCCCCTTTCTTCTACCTTTTTTTTTTCCTTTGTAAGTTGCACAGCTTCTTTTATTTTGCGGCGCTTCCTATCCGTCCGTCGGGAATCCCCCAAATGCCGTGGTTCTTTTGGTTTTCTTAAGAGGCCCTCTAAATCTTTGCACTAAACTGCGTACCCTCTTTCAGGCCACGCGTCAAATTGTTTCAGGCAATATAATGTGGATGGTTTTTTCAGCGCAATGGTCTTCCCCTCTGTGAGATCTGGACGCCTTCTTCTCCAGATACGTTCTCATTCCCTACCGGTCAAACCATGCGATTTGTGGCGAAATTGGTTCAATATTTTTAAGGTTTTGAGTCAATGGAGAGTTTTCCTTCTTCCGAATATTCTTCCTTACTTCCTTTTCGGCGGAAACTGGAGCTTTCTTATCCTTGGACGAGCGCGCCAGTCCCAACAACCTTCGAAAGTTTCCATTCAGTCCCATTGCCTTTCTCGCATCTTACCAATGTTACGGTACACTACTTAGTCAATAGTTCCCTTCCCCGGAACGAAGAGCTCCTTCCCTTTCTTTCCTGAATAATTTTTCTTCCATCAATCGTCTAACAATAAGCCCTTTGCGTTACTGCGACTTCGCCATTATGAGATATTCTTTCCTTCCCCCTTAAGGTCTTCTTTTCCATCCGCCTTTCTGTCTATGCTTCTGACAACTTCCCTCGGCTTACGCGGTTCGATTCTTGGAAAACATGCAACGATGCCTTTTCCCCTCTTCCTTTACTTCTAGGAGCCTCCCCCTTTGACCCGGCCCCTCACTCTAACTCTCTGCTCCTTGCTGGAAGGAATTCTTGTTCCTATATTCCTCTTTTTCTATTCCGCTGTATTCCTCCGTTTTAACTAAACCATGCATGCTTAATAGTATTCCCTAGTTGATTGTCTGTACGAATGCACCACTACTCTCATTTCCCCTGGCATTCTTTTTCTTGACCAAATCTTTCTTTCTTAATGTTCCTTTATCCTCTTTTTCTTCCCTTGAGATACCTCATTTTGAAACAGGCTACCGGACGCCCTTCGCCATATTTTATAGTACAATTCTACTCAGTAAAAAAGTAGTCGTTTTACCTCTTTTCATTTGTTCCCTCTTTTAATCAGGACCTTTTTTCCCCTTCTAGGCGATGTCGTCTATTTAGTGGAGTTCAGTAGTCGCCTTTCCCTCTCATCGGTATCACCTTAAATGAGTTGGAGGTGATTGTTTCGACCCCTCACTTTCGAAGGCATCTTTTAACTTCTCCAACCGTTCCCTCCAAATACGCTTCCCAGAAAGCAACCCAGATCCACATCTAAAAAACGGCCGACGGATCGCCTACCAAGGCTACAGGAAAAGAAGGGATGTTTGAATTTTCTTCAAGGTTACTATCTTTTGAACTTCTCTGATGAGTCTTTGGAGTCTCTGCATTCCTCAGGCCGTCTTAGTTTACGATTTTTTCTCGGTCTTCCCCCGTGATTGAAAAGAATTCAGTTTTTTTTTTCTGAGTTCCGGGGGACCCTTTGACTTGGGGATGACCTGCCCCATTCTACGGTTACTATGCGACGACGAGTCCCGGCAGAGGGAAGACCATCCCAAGGGGACTTGATAGCAAGTCTACGTTGCCTCTCCTTCCGTCTCTTGTCAGCCCTTCCCAGACCTGTTGACCTTCCGTGTCACTGCGGCTAAGACTTTACTCTGAGTCTGCTCTCACTCCGCTCCCTTCCTTCAGCTATTTCCCCTTTTTTTCTAAAGGCGGATATCCTTGTCTTTTTTTTTTGTTCGGCACTTCCACCCCCGCTATCGCGGACGCCTCCAGTCGACCTCCCTTAATAGTGAGGCCCCTTCTTGCGACCCGACCGAGACCTCATTTACCCTCTTCCTGAAACACATCCCAAATTCCCAGCACCGATCCGTCCGGTCTTCCCGTTGGAATGGTGTTTGTTTTTGGATTTGTGAAATGGTTTCCTCTTTTCAAACCTTTCTCAGTCATTGGCCACTCATTCCACCTAAGACTGTAGAGAGAGAGAATTTAACCGATGGTTTTATCTTTCTATCCCCTTGAGTCCTAGGATTTCCATTCGAGAGGTGGCTTCCCCTCTTCCCTTCGGAGGTCGCTGGGTAAAAAATTGTCGTACTCGACTCAGACCTCTCAAGTTCGTCTTAGTTAATAGATATCCAAGATATTTATCACCCTTTGATTTCCCTTCCCCTCGGAGTCTTTTCCTATCCTATATAGGCTGTCATGTAAAGGTAAACTTCCCTTTGATAGCTCTGGGTCGGCGGCCAATCACGATTTAGAGAATACTTGTTTTTTTCCCCCCATTTTTAAGCACAGGTACCACTCTGGAATAAGTCTCACCTGTATTCCTTTGATCCAGTCTGTCCCCGGCTCTTTGAATGTTACTCCGGTGTTTAGGCCCTCGTTTTTTACTATTCTGATGACCGCCAGATCGCACTAGGTTACACCTATTCCTAAAACTTCTTGACCGCGGCGGTCAACATACCAAGAACGACCTGATCTTTCCAGTGAACGTTCCTCTTCTTCTCTGAAGAGTTTCTTCCCTTCAGTTACCCTAATGAGACCCTTCCTTTTGAATTCTCTCTTTTCCTCTCTGTTTTTTTTTTTGCGAGTGCCTTTTTAAAAGTATTAATCAATTCTTTCGGTAACACATTTTTTTTTTTCCTCTTCCTTCTTTTCCCGACGAGCTCTACGTATTTTTTGGGCCCCCTGGCAGGAAGATCAAGGTCGTGGGCTTTTAACGAAGATAACGTCTACCCTCCTTAGTCTTCGGTGTACGACTGTCTCTTTCTTCTTACGCGGCGGGTCCGGTGTCTATTCAATCGGACCCCTGACTTTTCCAGCCCCCGTCCCCTACGACTAGCTCCATCACACTGTGCCGTTCCGGACCATTCTTTTTCATAGGCCGGACCTCAATTTTCTTCCCTGAGCGTGGATTTTTTGGCCCCGACCCCTCCTATTTCCATTTCCGTTGGATTTTTCAATGTCCGATAGCGTCTTACGCTTCCCTCCCTGAGGAAGGTAAGACGCAGACTTTATGACTGGGGTTGCATAGCTTCATAGAACTTACTGAATACTTGCGGACACTTTCCTGACTCCTCCTGGGTACCCTCTTTCACCCCCAGAAACCAGGAGCCATTTTCGACCCTGAATCCGTCAGCGCATGCAGTCTAGAGATCCTAGCAGGGATCCATGTAACCCATGCAGGAATATCGCTCCCTTTCCCGATTTTCTTTTCCTGATTTCTTCTTTTGTAGGAGGAGACTGGACTAATCCACACTAGGCGTCTTACAAACTTGAGTTAGAAACAGCTCCACCATTCCCACCTTAAGGATTTTCCCCTTCCCTAGTAAGTGATAGCCTTTTGGCTTCCGTACGAGTTGGGAGCGTTGGCCTTGTTCCACACATGACTTCTCGGTGTATTTTAAACCCCAATTTTGAAGGCTCGATTACTTTTCGAGCTTCCAGGGGTCCATCTGGAGATCTCGACCCCCTGTTCTTAGATTTTTTTTACTTATGTACCCACCGGCCTAAGAGAACTTTTTGCGACCTTGATCTCGATAGATTTTCGGAGGCAGCCGCTCTCCTCCTGAGCTGCACGCCGCCGTGCAGCTTTTCCTGTGCACATCGGTCTTGAACTTTTGATGTCAAACGGTCATATCCCCGTCTCCCCGTAAGAAGGCTTTCTAGACTACCCTTCTGCAAGATGAAACTGATCTCCTCCCTTTTCCCCCAGACTACGGCGAAAAAGAGACCGAATTCCCCCCCCAGTACCAGAAGGCCCCCCCACTCAACAGGACTACGCCCCCAGAAGAGGTCGTCACTGAATTTATGTTTTCACGCAAAAGGCTACCCCGGTTTTAGACTACGACCCTTTCCCTCAGGGCTTCCGAACCAGGAACTAATCATCTATTTTTCAATCTATCCCTGAGGTCATTATACATAAAGGCTGCCCAGCCCCGCACCGTGTTGAGAGCGACGCCTCTGTGGGGGAGAATTTGCTCCCTTGTTTCAGGAGATGATTAGAGGCTACTGGTTCGTTGTTTTGCGGTTTCCCCCCGTCCCTCCCCGTTTCCGCTCTTCACGATGTGTCGACCCCCCCATAATTCCCCCCCCGGTTTAAGTGTGGACGGCGTTTTACCCCGTATTCGCTCTCTCCGCCCCCCCAAAGAATTCTCTAACTTTTTTCCCCTGAGACGGGCGGACCGGTTCAATGCGGACACTCGGTACCCCCTTTTTTTTTCCAACGACGCCGACCGGTCGACACCTTTAGTCTCCTCAAGCCATTATTTCGCGTATGAGAGAAACGACCGGGATCTTTTTCCTTCGCCTTCATCTCCACTTTCCCTAAGAAACGGCTTTTTAGATGTTCAGAAGCCCACTGGGTCCCGACCACTTGCCCCTTAGTTTGGATATTTTTTAATTTCCTCAAACGACAGCGAAAGTTTTTTCATATCACCCCCACCAACCCCCCCCCCCCCCCCCCCCCCCCCCCCCCCCCCCCCCCCCCCCCCCAAGCCCACCCCCCCCCACCGAAGGACGGTTTTATTTTTTTCCTGGATACCCCGAAACGCCTTTCTGATTTCGAGTGGGACTGCTCTGGTTAATGATGTCCTTCCATCTCCACAGCGCTGGACCCTTGCGTCTTTTTTCCCCCTCCCCCTGTCGCCGGCCCGCCTGCGCCGCATTTAACGGGCCTAGGAATAATAGGGCTTTTCTTTCGGCTTTGGCGAGTCCCCTTTGAGCCCTGTCGACGCGTGCCTAGGTGGTCCCCTCGTCAAGAAAGTATTCGGCGGCCCCTTTTTTTAGGCCGCCGACCTCAACTCGTCAAGCTTTTCCTCCCTTTTCACTCCGTCCCCCACTGCTCTCCCGTGTAGACAGTAGTTCTCCCCCTATCCGCCAGCCTCCTCTTAAACTAAAAAAAATGTTCGTTATTCGGCGTGTTGCACGATATTCGTCAAATCACGAGGTTTTTTTCCTGAAGAAGCGTGGCATTACTCATCATCGATTCTCACTTCCTCCTGGATTTCCCTCCCTCCCCTTGTTTCTGGCCGCGCTGGCCGCCTTACTGAAGGACTATGCCTCCGTAGCTCCTTTCTACATAAAGGTCCGACCTCTAAAGTAATCGTCCTGTCCTCTTCTCACTATTTTTCCTTTCCCCCGGGCCTCCACCTCCCCGACCCATTCGCATTTATTCCCTTTAGTGAAATAGCAGAGGTCGAGCGGGCAAGTGCCAGGGCCCCCTTCCATTCGACCCCTTACGAAAAATCTTTTCCCTTAGATTCCTCCCCGTCCCGCCTTTCTCAGAGGGGTCCGGGCACTTTTAGCGCAGTTGCCTTTAGCATCTGCGCTTCGATGGGCCTCTCAAAAAGCCTGCCCTCCCCCCCCTCTTCCAGCATTGGTTTGTTTGGTCACTTTTCCAAGGTACCGTCGAGATATGGAGTTCACCTTTCCGCCAGCGCCAAGACCATCATCCTAGTAAGGTGTAACCAACCCCAGTTTCTCCGCAATGGCCCATGCTTATGGAACGACACCCCCCTTTCCCTCCCAAGTTTGGCATCTTCCCCATCGCCATACGCCAGCAGGTCTCACATCATAATGGACGATGTACAGCCCTCTGTCGTGTCTCCTTCGCTTTTTTTGTAGCAAGTTCCTTTGTACCCAGTGTCGCACCGTTGGCGACCCTTTGCCTCGTATTGATGGGAAATCCCGTTTTGACAATCCCCGCCCGGCTCCCCAGCCCCCTCAATGGAATTTCCTTGTGTTTGACAGAAAGCCTTTCCCCCCCTTTTTCAATTCTCTATAGAATCAACTCCTCCCCTGAACGGATATTTCCTAGCCGCAGTTGTGGCCAGCTAAGTCTTCGCTCCGCGCCCTCATCTTCAAACAAAAAGCTGCATTTCTCCCTCTGAGACGCGCTGAGTTCCGTGAAGCGATTGTGATGATCCCAAACCCTCTCGGCCCGCCGAATTTCATTGCGCGTCTCCCCACTTTCCATGATAACCTTCAGGAAGTGTCCCCTTAGTCACCTTCTGGGATCGGTCCTTTGAGTTTCAGATCGTTCTTGACACTCCCGCCCCTACGTCTGTAATTCCCACCTCCCCCTTTCCAAATCTCTGCTCTCAGCGCCCCAACATCCAGCATGCTCAATGGCGTTTTCTTTTAAAGCCGGCATCTTCCAATTTCTTGGATGCTGATCTGCCCCTTTCCCCCAAATCCGTCGCGCACACTTCTAATTTCTCCCCCCTGCGAATAGTGAATCAAGTTCCCTTATTCATCTGCTTCCAGGAAGCTACTGCTACCCTCCCTCCCTTTTGGTTGGAGAGCTAGAGTCTTTTCCCTCCTTGATGAAGCTCTCCCCCTTTTTTTCCCCCCCTCGCCTATGCATGATGGGGGTTTGGCTTTATTGTTGCACGGACCGTTCGTTCAGAGATCGCATCAGCGCTCACGCTCATTCCAACAACTAGTTTTTCTCGTTTTGCGAAGTGTTTTCACGTTGGACGAACTGTTTTCGTCTTGAAGTCTTCCTCTTCGGCACGATATACAGTAACCCGTGCCGGTGACCCTCCCACGGGTTGAATTCTCTTCCGAGCCTTTTTAGCTTAAAGGGTTTCACCTCCCCTTCCGCAATTCGGCCGACGCGCTCTCATTTTCTTTTTTTCGATACATCCCTTTCCCTCCTCAGCGCCCCGCGTAGCGGCCTACCGCTTTGGTCATGGCTGGCTTGTGGTTCTGGACGACTCCTGTCTTTTCCATGCATCTCGACCTGATTTTTATGCTTCGGTGCGGTAGGCCCCGCTCATCACGGTTTCTCTCAGCGAACATTGGACGAAGTTTAATTTGTGCTTACGGCAAGCGTTTCATTGCTATTCTTCCCTTTGCCACTATCCCCCTCCCTTTTAACGTTTTATAGGCCAAACTTGTTTAAGAGTGTCCGGCATGAAGGCGCGCCCTCTTGTTTCTTAGAGCGAGAGCGACGACCGTCAACAACTTGCGTACGCCGCGATGCTGTGCGTCCGATACAAGTGTTTTTTCCCTCTGAGCCAACAGGATGCAGCATCCGTTTGATCCTTTTCCGTGGCTTGTTATCCCTTGAAAATCGGCTACACGGCCCTGTTGGGTAAAGTTTTTTTCTCTAAGCTGAGGAGGAGTGGTTCTTTTTTTTTTTTGTGTAACTCCCTATCTCGCCGTTTCCTTTCCATGCCAAACAAACCCTACTTCCTTGGGGTTTAAGAGTTTAAGACCGATTTTATCGAAGAGAATTCGAGTACCCCCCTGAGGTTCCTCCAGGTTGCAGGACCGCGTCCCCTTTGAGTTTAACTGCTTTCTCCTTGTGAAAATCGTGATTTAACTTTTGGCCCGCGCTTGAGCATCCTCTCTCGTTCTTGCCGTCCCCGAGAAGGAAACCCCTCTGTAACAATTCCTTGAGTTTCGGGAGTTGGTGCTTCTTCAAGCGTAAGCTCTCAGTACCTGGAGAGCTGCCTGCTTTTTTTTTTTGTTTATTATGACTGACCCTTCCCTCCCCGGGGTTTCCGGAAAACGGAGCATAATACCGTCACGCCGGTCCGGAAGCGAGCGGTTTGAAACAAGTCGGAAAGAGATCCCCCAGTCTTTTTTCTCCTCAGGCCATTCTGACTTCTTGTAACCCCCCTCTTTATGAAAAATCGTTCCACCTCCCCACGTGCACCTCCCGCGTCCCGAACCCATCTTTCAGGTCATGGACCTCTTTCTTCCTCCCTTCAAGCCATCGTCGTCAACCCCCCTTGCACGTTCCAATTGCGAACTTAGCCATTGACCCCTATGTTCGATTTCTTACCCGGTGAGGGCCCTCCCTTTTTTGGAGATCGGAGGACCCCCTCCCAGTCGGTCAGGAACTTTTGATCGCGCTTTGACTCGCACCCGACCCTCCACGGGCTTATTAGGAGGTTTTATCGCGGACAGTTGCGATTCCCCTGCTCGTCTTTGTCACGATGTTTCTGCTGGACGGCTCCCTGGTCTGTTTACCGCGCGCTGCATACCCAAAGCTCCTCCCTGCCGTATTTTTTTTCAATCAAGGGGGTTTTTTTTTTTTCCACTGAATTGCGGCGATATTCCCTCTCTTCCCGCAGGCGTCCGAATGCCCCCCCAACAACCTCCCCCCGCCCAAAGCCGGCACGTGTTCCCGGGACAACTCTTTGATAATGATAACGACGTGATCCCGGCTCTTCCTTTTTTCTCTTTGTCCGCCACTTGCCACCGGCTCACCGGTTTCAGAGTTCCGTTTGGCAATCATGTTTAGTGCCTACCTGTACGAACCCGAGTCTTTTTTTGAGTGGCCCGGGGAACGGTTTTCCCTAGTGTCCGCAGTCTTCTGTTTAAATGAGAGGTCGGCTTGTCTCCTCCCTTTTTTTGGCGTTCCCGTGTTACGTTCCCCTTTCTCACGTGTAGCACCCCTTTGAGGGCTGTCTTGTCTTCCCCCCCTAGTAACTCGCGCGGCTGAGTTTTCCGCCAAACCTCTTCCCTCACCCACCAAAACCAGTTAAGATTTCCTTTCAGCCCGTCTCTCAACCAAGCGACCCAGTATAAAACCAAAATCCTTCGCCCCTTTTTCTTTCAGGCGTCGCAACGTCTTTGTTCGTCCTGCAGGGTTCCCTAAGGGGCCTAGACGTTGTCCGCGTGATGATTTATTTGACGCGCCCGTGCATTCCTGGTAGGCCTCCTACGAGGTACCTCCTTTTTATAACAAGCAGTCGTGTCCACTCCCTCGTCTAGGGACTGAGGTCTCTTCTCGACGGGTTTTTCCATTCAGCGGTCACGTCTCTCCCTCCTGGGCACGTAGGCGTTTTAAGCGGTCACCTCACTGTTACGGTGCGGCTCTATCCTTCGACGCGACTCTTTGTTTTTAAAGCGTCCCTCCTTTTTAACAGTTACAGACCGTAGTTAGCTTTCCTCCGGAGTCTATCTTCAGTCCCCGGCGCTCAGATCTACGACTTCTTCTTTGACTTAAGGTAGACCCTTCAGCGAGGCTTAGATAAGTTACTATAGTTCTCATCCGATCCCCGTGTAGCCCGAAAACCTTCTCTCCAATTAGTACACGGCCCTGACCCCCCTGCAGGTCCACTTGCGACCGGCCGTCAAGCGACCTTCACCCCGAGCCCTTTAAGGTGGAACATCGGCAACAGAACCCCCATAGTAACACCCTTTCCTCATCCGTAAGGCGTGCGCCCCTGAGAGTCCGTTCTTCCCTGTTTCTCCTTTTCGGTTTTCCTGACGGTGGTAAATAGGTAGATGACTATGCTAATCCCCTTCCTGCACTGTAAAATAAGTCCCCTTCCACCGGTTCTTGGACGATCCGGCGTGTTCTTTCACCTTTCCCTTCCCTCTTCGGGTGGGTTTTATAGGTATCAGACAAGGTTGGATTCGGCGTTCTAGTTGGCTAGATTAGGCCCTTTTTAGAGGTCCTTTTCCGCTTAAGCCCGAAGGCCCCAGTTCGACCTGATAGTTCCTTTCCCTTGAATAAAGCACCCAGTTCATCTTCAATCCTTGGCAAGAGTACCGAGCGCGGTCAGCAAGACTCTTCTTCTCGGAATGGTTCACCTTTCACATCCTGGAGAGAATTGGGTCCTCGCGCCGTTACCTCCGAGAGGGTCACCTCTTTTTCCCAGTTGGCAACCTTTTTCAGTTCCCCCCTGGAACAGTCACTTTTGTAGTAGGAGAGCGTGCTGCAACTTTGCGGTTGGGGTATGTCCAGAGAACGACCCTTCTGGACCACGCGTCTGCTGGCCTCTGGGAAACAGCCCCCTTCGGGTAGTTACTCACCCTTAACACGCCCCGACTCGACGTTTTTTTCTTTTTCAGTTTTCTAATCGATTGGATCCCTTTCAGCACCTTTTTAAAAGAAGGGACCCGTGACCCCTTCTCTTTTCCCCTTTTTTCTGGAGAGTTTTCAATCCGGTGCATCACCGAAGTGGTACTCCGGACTCCCGAGATCCAAATCTTTCCCCCTTACGAACATCCTAGTGCCGTTTCTGTTGACCTAAGCCGGTACCCGGCTACCCCTCCGTTTCAAGTATCACCATCCCCGTGGCCGTTCTCCTTCGGGTTACTGTTTTCCTTAGTGAAATAGTTACCCCACCCTTCTCCCTGCTGGCAGTGACCGGCTCCCCTTGGCAGAGCATTTCGTACACAATGACCTGGCCGCTTCTTAACTAGTCTTGTTACGCGCTTGTTTCAGGGACTCATTACTCCCTAAGTTGCCAGCTCACTTCCGTCAGAGATCTTTATCTTTTACTTCAGCGCGGGAAGTAACTCAGCCGCTCCTACGTAGATCGTGTTCTTATCTAGGATCAAAGTATTTCTTGTACCCTAAGTGGAGCTCGTTTCTCCTAAAAAGTGGGTTTACCCTCAACACGCTCCTATCCTGATAAAAATAGTACTCGACCTGCGGTGTCTAAGAGACCTGCTCTCCTGTATTTTACTCTTTCACCGGATCTTTTTACCCTTGGTAGGTTATCTTGTATTCTTCCCCCCAGGTGATCAAAGGGGGATTCCAGTTACCTAAAATAGTGGACCCAAGGAAAAGGTAGAAAAGCAAACCTTCCCCCCTCTGATGGAGAGAATATTAGTGATCGCGTGTCGTGTCTCCTTAAGATTTTTTTTTCACTTGAATGCTCATTCTCCCCGGTCTGGGCCTTTCTTCCCAATGGGAACAATCCTCAGAGGAACTTTTAAATTTTTTCCTGTATCAGAAGCGGCAAGAGATCCTTTAGTTTCGTGCTAACTGCAACCCCATCCCCCTTTAGAACCTGTCCGAATTATCTCCATAGAGTTGTGAGACGTTTTCACTCTCTTCCAGAAGTAGCTTCACCCTGTGAATCGGTCCCATTGGAATTCTTAACGTTAACCGGATGATCTATGGTAATGATACCACGTACTACCCCCTTACTGAGTAAGAAACCGAAGTTCTGATTCCTGCCCTTCGTATAGCAAAGTTGATACCGGCGAGACCGTGCCGAGTTCCAAGCACAACCCTCCTCGCCTTCACACCTAGTCCCAGATTCTTCACGAGAAGGCTTTTTTTTTTCGTAAAAGCTCCTCCTTTCTTCTCTCCTACGGTAAATTGCTCAACTCTCTCACAGGAATTTCATTACAGAGGACCCCATCCCCTGATTTCTCTTCAACTCCCCTCGTTCTAGTATTTAGCGCCTCGACGGAGTTAGATGTTGTTTAGGTTTGGGGCGTCCAGCCTTATTCTTCATCGGAGGTCCCCTGGTGGTTTTTTTTGGTTGCGCTTACAAGCCTAGCTCGTGGCTCTTGTTCCCATCCTCACCTCCTCTTGCTACGGATTTGAGCTACCTTAGCGCCGGGAAAAAACAGTCCTTCTCCTCCCACAAGTCTCCCTTGACCTGTTTCCCCCTGCAGGACCACTTTCCCCGTTACAAGTTCCCAACCTCAGCCGCCGGGTTGACTCTTCCTCTGAGCTCTTTTCCCTGAAGAAACTTTGATTGTCGCTCCTCTTCTCCCTCTGAGCGGTGGTGAGTCGATAGATTTAGAGAATCTCTCAAGGATAGGAGTTCCATATAATCCCCCGATTTGTCCTGAAGGGTTTGGTGATCGTTCCATTTTTTTTCCAACTTCTAAAGAGTTGCAACTCCCTCCCTGTCCTAAGTGGATAAGGTATGCCCACAAATTTCTTTCTCCTGCGGATCGGATATTCTCTCAGCGTCTCCCGATTCTTCCTCATCATTACAGAGGTAGTTGAGAACTGTCTGCTGAGAAAATGGTCATATTCCGAGCCTTCTAGAAAAGCTGTTTTTTTAGGAGAGATCCCGTGACCTCCTTCCCTAGATTGGTCATTACGCCTCAATCTTCTTCCTGCAAATTTTCTCTCTAGGTATCCTAAATCTCTAATAGACTTTCTCCGTACCTACACCCTTTTAGAAGACTTTGGTCTTCCCTTATTTCTCCCAGCTAAGAGGTCTTCTAAGTTACCTCTCCTTCGGTCATTTTCTCTTGCATTAGTCTCTCAAATTTTTTTTTCTCGCTTAGTGTTCCACGGTGCCTTATCCTCTCAGAAAATCCGATTCTTCCTCTTTTCTAGAATCTTCAGTCGAGCGTCCTCCATTGCGTCCGGGAAGTCATTATGCTTAATTCTTATTGATCCTTCCTCTAAAGTACTCTAAGTAGAGACTTCCTTCATCTCCCTCCTCTCCTTTGTATAAGTCTTCCTTTTAGAAACCCTAACAGAATTCCCATTTTTTAATTGGACTCTTGATGGTTTTCACGAGCGGCTTCCACTCGATTGTTTTTACATTAAAGGTCTCAAATTTTTCCCCCTCCCGCTTTCGCACCTTTCACGCCACATGTTTTCGGGTCCCATTAGTGTAGAGAAGTCTATTTCCCCTCCCTCTCTTCGTGATGGCTCCTTGCCCCACGGCCCAAATATTTTTTCCCTTTTTTTTTTGTTTTGTCATTACGTTACCGGAGTCGGGGAACTCGATCTCCAATCGCCATCAGCCTCTGCTGCAGGCTAAAACTCCCCCAGGCCGTTCCCCCCCCAATCAACCCCTTTGACGCCCTCCCCCTTCAAGACAAATTTCCTGTAATTTGTTTTCGCTACCCTTCATAATAGCAGATAAACCCCCTTCCTGTCAGCTTTAGTTAGAGATTCGATCTCCTTTCCTTTTTGTTTTATCTCCTCAGCGTCCCTGCTGTTTACCCCCGTGTTAAGTTTTCCCCCTTCTGAATGTGATCCAGGTTCTTTTATTTCTTTCAGGTCCCAAGTCACCCCGGGCTTTTCTCCTCCCCCCCACACTTCTAATTTTTTCCTTTTTTGAAACGAGAACTCGTGAATCCCCTCCCCCCGCCCCCCCCTGAATCAGGAAACGGAATCCTTTTCCCAGATCCTTGTCCCCCTTTAGTCGTTGCTTCCCCCTCCCTTCCCCTCTTGAACAAAAACGCTGCTGTACAATCCGTCCAGCGCTACTAGATCGGTGACGTTTCCCCACGCCTTAGAGAGCGTGTCGGATCTTTCTTTTCCTCCTTTTTTGCCCATTTTGCATTCTCAGGTCTTTTCCAATATCGAAAGTGGTATGTCACTTACTTCCCCCCTGGGTCCTCCCTCTTGACGAATCTTCCCGCCACTCCTTTCCGTCCAGCGAAAACAGTAGTCCCTTTTATGCACCACCCCATTTCATCCTCCTTTTTTTTTTGGAAAGCATTTTTTGTGTTTTTTCCTGCGCATCTGCCTTCGCCACCCTCGCAGTAGAGAACCCTTGAACGCCTCCTTTCTTGAATATAATCCCAAGGTGACTTGTCGCTTCAAGTTACTGTCCCCTCCTTTTTTCCTTCCTCCGTTGTGAGAGCCCTCCCCTTTTTCCGGAGTTGTTTTTCCGTTTCTTTCCTTCTGTTTAACTGGGAACTCTCCGATTGCCTTATTGTCGGCGTGCATTTCTCCCTGACACCCCCTTGTGTTGTTCGCGTGGCCTCTCCCCCTCCAGCTTGTTTTAGCCTTATCGTTTTAGAAACCCAAAACTTTTTTTCTTTGCGAGAGCAGCGTTTCCGAATGATTGCTCCGGCGGGGCCCCCCGGCCGATATGCCTACTCCCCCCTTTCATCTTACCGTTGACCCCCACCTTTTGAACGATATGCACTTTTTTAGATGGTTTCCTCGGACCCCTTTGGGTGACAAAGACATCTCTCTCAATTTTCGATTCGCTAAGATGGTTGTCGATCATCCCACCCTCCCTCCCTCGAGTAAGCGTCACTCCCCGGGATTCGACGATTAGTCTGTTGTTGGCCCAGTGATGTTTTTCGAGTGGAAGTTTCCGTACAATGTTTTGCATGGTGTTTGGGGCTCGATGCTTTCTATTCCCCCTTTTCCTTTATTGGTATTTATACCCCCCCCGTCACCCCCTGGCTTCTCCCGGCTTTTTCAGGCAAACCCCTGGAAATGGAAAGTCTTTGTTCAAGTGCTTTCGTGGATGTCAGCCTTCATCTCTTCCCCTAGTTAACCTACACTCCCGTTCAAATTATAGACCCCCACCGTTTTTCTCTTTTAGATTTTTTAGGGTCTACACCTTACTCCCTTTGTAGATTGACTACCGACACCAGTCCCTTTGTACGCCTTCCTTCTTCCCTTTGGCGACTTATTATGTCTTTTTTCTTCGATGAGAAAAAATGTTCCCTTTTCGTTTTGTCCACGGGGCTTTGATGTGCATTCCCAGCCACCTGGAAACACTTGAGTTTTACTTCTTTTTTTACCAAATTTCCCCCTCCTTGGTCTCTTTTTGATCTTAGTCTTGTTTCGATGAGATTGCCCTCGACCGTACCTTACTTCCCCACCCACCCCCACGAGGAACTTTCTGGGTTCCAGGTTTTCTCTCCTGAAAGAGATCTGATTTTTTCTGTAAAAACGGCGTACACGAGGTTTGGACCCGTTTCCCTTTCGTAATGGCGCCCCTTTTTCCCCACTAATGTGATTTTTTCCCTAAGCCCGGAATGGTCCCCGCGCCCTCTTTTTTTAAGCGATAGCCTGCCTGGCCTGAAATAGTCCCCCACTCCCCGCAACCCTTCTTTCCGTTTCTGGGGTTGCCCCCGTTTCGTAAAGCTGAAGCGGATTTAGGCAAATGGGATTTTTTGACTGCTTCGATTATATCCCAGTCGCAGGTGACTTCGGACAAAAAACTCTAACAGTAACCCCTTTTCGTCCGGAGAGAGCGTCCCCCGAACCCCTTCTCTCAAGATTCATGCTGTTCCTTTATGAATTAGTCTCTCAACCGGTTTCCCCTCTTAACACTCCCCTTGGAGAAGACCATCTTTGCCACCTTCCGACGACGCGATACCTCCAGTTTCCCGTCATTTAAGAGCGCAGCTACCTCTTCTCACATAAGAGATGGGGCCTTTTTCCCAGGTTACTGTCCTCAGATACTTTCCCCCTGGTGAATGTAGGATAGACAGGCAATTCTTCAGTTCAGCATTTTGTAGAGGGACCACCACGCCCCTCCCTCAGGAGAAGGGATCTCGTCCTTTTATATTTCAAAATTAACCCCTGTGTTGAAAGCTTTGGGCCTTTTTCCTCGGCTCTCCTTTGAAGCGCTGGCATAGCCCCCCTTTCCCTCCTTGTCCGAGATGGATTCTTTAGCATCGTCTGAAACCTGATCCTTCTCTAATCTAGAAGCGGGCCGTTGAATTTTGTTTCTTTTTCTTCGGCGATATCCCATCGGAGATAACACCCCCCCCCCTGCAAAAAGTCCTCAACGCCCTTCATTTTCTTCTTCCACCTTAGTTGCTTCTTGATTCCTTGTGAAGTGATACCTTTCTTGATAGACTTTTTCTTAAGTCATTGTGACACGGCAATTATTTCTCCCCCTCTTTTTTTCTTCAATATGGTCTTGTGACCCCCCCAATTCTCTACCTGTACTCCCCAGTTCTTCTTTTTCCCTGGGAACGTTCCCGTAGGAAATTACCTTTCGCCCCGATTAGAGCTGGGGTTTCCTTTCCGTCGCATTCGAATTACGCGTTTCAGCCTCACTTTCTTGTCGTTGCGCGGTTTTTGTGATTAACGATCCTTCCTCTTTCCTTCCAAAGCTAAGCACACCCCCCCTCCCAGTTAGATTCAAAGAATTGGAAGGTTGGACCCAGTTACCACGAAACCCCCCTGGCCGTCGCGCCTCCCGCGCGAGAGTCCAAATCTTATGGACGAAGGGTTTCGAACTCATGTGGATCACTTTCTACGCCTAGATGATGTTTTCCTCTTTTTCATAAGCAGGGCCCGTCTGTCCTTCTTCCATTCTTGGGGGTAACCCCCCCCTTTGTTAAGCCTTTACGCATCGTTTTTTTCTGATTTTGCTTTCGCCGCAGATTTTGGTTCCTTTAGTTTTTTTCTAGGTACCTCGCTTAATCTTATTAGCGCTATCCTGCGAGTCAAGTAAAGGGGCTTCCATGCTAGTAAGGTTTGATCCTTCATCCTCTAAGTCATACATTTAACCCCCTTGAAGGACCCCTCTTTTCCAGGAATGTGACATTCCTGATAAGGACGCGGTCCAATTCCCATAGAGAGGGCGCCCCCGTCAAATTTGCGAACTTGCGTCGGCCGTCATAGTCCTGGCACGCCGTCAAAATTTCTCGATGCTCTCGATCTACGCGCGAACCGCTTTTTCGAACATTTCTCAGACTAGGCGCGGACGTAAACTGAGACCCCCGCCCAGTCGCGTGCAGTTCTTTCATGACCTTAGCCACAAGGTTCTGGTTCCTCACCCGTACCGTACAGGAGCTCGGCGAGCACTTTGATAGAGGGGCCCTTTGAGGACTTGGCAGAGGTGTAGATTTTACCTAGGAACTTGCATGGTCCAATCCTCCGCCGAATCCCTCTGTTTTGTAGCGACGAGATTTTTTGAACGGTCCCGGATAGTCTTGTGGGAGAATCCCCGAAAGGCGCAGCGTCTCGGCGACGGTTGCCTAGATTTTTTTCTCCTTTACCCACCTTTTTTCTTTCAGCTTCTCCTGTTTCTTTAGGCGAAGTTTTTCTTCCTTCATAAACGATCTCCTTTCTGTATTGAAACAGTCCGCGGAGGAATCCCCCGTCGATCGCTATGCTTGATGCCGGCCCCAATGTGGACAGTCTGCATACCTCCTTTTGGTCGGGTAGTTTTCGGTACAACCGACGGAGCTCAGGACGTAAGGTAAACTGACTCCCCCAGGAACCTTACCCCCCACAATGTTGAGCCGAGTTTTCACTTTCTGGACGCAGTGTATCCGTTTGGGTCCGAGGTCTCCAGCCTCCAAGGCCTCCAGACTTAGGCCCGGTGTTTGCGCAGGGCCACTCGATTGTTCTTCGCATTTGACCGCGGCTGTCCCTTTCCCCTGCAAGACTTTCCTTACCTTGCCAGGGCCAGTCCGTTTTTCTTCTCTAGTTTGAAGGAATCGCACCCCCCGAAACCTAATTGCCTTGTCTTCCTAATTGAAGCATCATTTTCTTCCCCTTGTGTTCGAGAGATTCAACGTTTCAAGGCGTATTGCCCACCGCGCGCAACTCCCCTTCCGGAGAACCATGCTCGACGATGAGACCCTTTTCGCACCGCGCCTATTGCGTGGGCGGGAATCCTTTTCCTGACGAACCCCGTCCCCCTTCCCGTATCGGTGTCCCTTAGAGCCCCCCGGGGCCGGAAGTTTCGGTAAGGTAATCGTGAACCTCGAGACAACCCCCGGTTACCAGGTTGTTGACATCAACCTTTCTTTCCATTTGGAGCGGAGTCCCCTTGAAATGGCTTCCCTTGCTTATCTTAGGAGTTTGGAAAAGAGTTGAAACGCCGACCCACCTTGAGACTCATAATTCAAGGGTCCTGTGGCCCGGGTTCACTTCCTCTCTCTATTGATTGACCGTGTCCAGGCGGACGCTGAAGACCCCTTCTTTCTCCCGATCATGTGTGATAGCAGGTAAGGCCTATGCTCTTAAGTGCGGACTAAGATTCCCGGTGGTAACAGCGAAAACGCCCCTCCCTTTCTTTCATATAGCACCTAGTCTCCTATACGGCTTGCAGATCCCACCCGATCAGGGTCAAGGTTACACTGAGAGTACGCAGCTACGGCGTCGGTTTTCTCGTTTTTTTCGGATTTCTTTGCGCAACTTTGGATGTCCACTATACACCTCGGGTAAAAAATTCACTTTCCCGCTCCCAACTTCCACAAATTCCTCGAGGCTCTCCCTCCCCTTAGGCTCTTTGGGTGGGTCTCTTTATTTTTGGGATGTCCTTGAGGTTAAAACTGACCTTTCGTTTTATGTTTGCACTTGACCCGTTTTGCCCGGGGAACCCTGTAATGCAGAAGTCATCTTTCGAGGCTCGCATCTAGAATTGGGGGGCCTACCCTTTTTACAGTGAAGAAGATTGTTGTAAAATCTTCAATACTCGTAGTCAACTTTTGAGCATTCCTAGACTTTAGTCTGTGGTGTTTTTTTTGTGTGTGAGGGCATCCTCACTGTAGCTGCACGAAGCCTTGGCGGGCAAAATGTCTTAACTCCCTATGACCGAGACATTTCCTTCTCTTATACCAAAAGTCTTACTCGCTAAGCCCCGGTTACTTCTCTCAAGTTCTGCCCGGCGTCGAAGTATGGGCCCCCGGCTCCCGTTTCTCTCGAAGATTCCCCCCCCTGCCCAAAGTCACGTTCCACGTCTCCCTCACCTGCCCGACGAATTATGCGTTAACCCCGCAGGGCCCGTTTCCCGACCTCTTTACCCTCTCCACCTCTATCTCGGGCGCGACACCCATCCCCCAAGGCTTACCACTTATATCCCCCCCTTAGGTCTGGAAAACATGCGCGCCCATACGGCTTTGCTCCTGGTCCTATCTCTTTCTTGGGGTCGGAGATTTTTCTCTGGTGGCTCTTCAGCTGGAGTTGATTAGCGGAATGGTGCGGGGTTTCCCTTTTCGACGGAGCGTCGTACCCCTCCGGTCCCCTCTCGTAGTGGTTTTGTTCCCCCATCCTTAGGCAACCTAGGTTAAGGTGCTACGAGTCTTTCCTTTTCCTTTTTCCTCGGTCGGTGAACGCCCCCCACCCCTTCTAAGACCCCCAAGAGAGAATTTTCGACCTTATCACTGTTCACACCACCCCTTTCCCCGCTGGAATTTCTCCGGTGTCCTACCTTCTAGATGTTTCACGAAGCCACCTTCTTCCCTTCCTTGTGCGAAGTCCTTTTCCGCCTTTGGAACACTTGTCGGAGTTGCTCGCCAGCGAAGGGCGCTTTTTTTTTTTTCCCCTAGAACCGAGGGTGGTCACGAACCCTAGGTTTTTTGTAGAGGTCTTTTTGTCATTCCTCCAGCTACCTGAGCCTAGTCGGGAACGGCAGAGGTTACTTTTTTTTTTATGAACCACCGCGAAAGGACGCTTCTCGATTATTCTTCCGTTTTAGACCGCTTCCCTGTCAGCAGGCCAGCGCTTTCGAGTCCTGGGTTAGAGGGGCCTTTGTTTGAAGGTGTCCTACTGCCTGTAATTCCCCGCATCTTGCCGGCGGTCTTCTTCCCTCGCCCGTACGCAACGGGCGTGAGCGTCTCTACAGCCCGCTCGTTACCCCCCTTTGAAGGCGAGCCTT
>Ga0179593_1412882_pt1 | contig 35559 bp, 52 predicted proteins | sample CZODoug2_1_08_16_FD_185931 | JGI IMG/M metagenome (GOLD analysis project Ga0179593, IMG submission 185931) | Vadose zone soil fungal communities from Angelo Coast Range Reserve, California, USA - CZODoug2_1_08_16fungal (PacBio error correction) | ecosystem: Environmental > Terrestrial > Soil >... | reverse complement strand
CCCCCCCCCCCCCGAGAAACGGAAACGGCAGAGTTCCTCCCTCACTGTCGAGACTCAACCAAATGACCCTATGCCTAAGCGTCTTCTCTCTTTTTTGTTTTCTCCTCCTTGTTTCCCACTGAGTTAGTAATACGACGTCGGAATTACCGGTTCCCACAGTTTGCCTCCTAGGACCTCGTGCCAACTCCGTTAAACGTTCATGGTTTGTTGGTCCCCCCACTTCTTTTTTCTTCTCCTTTCCCCTTTCTGGTCCTTTGCCCTCCCTCCTCCATTCGGTGCTCCCTACTGAACCGCCGTTTTTCCCCCGCCCCCCATAGCAGTTTGCAGGCACACTGTTCCACCCTCCTCTCCGCTTCGATACTCCCAGCGGTGTCCCCGCCTACATAAAGAGTTATCTTAATACGGTCATTTTGAGCGACTTTTCCGGTGTTTTCCCCCATCGAAAAAGAACCTCTAACCCCCAATTTGGTAATAAAACTTCCAGTTGGGAAATGCGACACCCTGTGACATATGCTCCGTCCAATCACCCCTTTATGTTTTTTTCCCAACCTCACAAGAGAACCCTTTTTCCTACCCACAGTCCTTTTACGCAATGTTCCTTCCTCTCACCCCTTGTCCGGATTCGCCCCCTAGAATAGGACTTCACATCAATGTCCAGGCCCTGCCTTTGCATCCTTCCCCCCCAACCCGCACTTCCCCTTTTAAATGCACAACAGTCGGCACTGCGTCGAAAAATCGAGGACCCCACCTCATGGGTGCTTCGCATTTTCCTCGGTGTCCCGAAAGAACAAAGCGATGATAATTACACTCTCGGACGGAGCAAAGCCTTAAGGTAGTAAACAAAAAGCCCTCCAATATCTCCGTATCAGATGCACTAGAGTTTGGTTTCCTAGCGTACCACTGACTCCCCAGTTATACTATTTTCGCGGTTCTTCACGGTACCAAAGTGACCCCCACTTCTGTGTGTCTCTCAACGATGACGAAAGTCCTAATCGTCTGAAGAAACCAGAATTTCGGCTCCTCCCTCTCTCAAAACTGAGGGATATCTGAGAAGTAGACTTAGGAGATTTGGTATGATTAGGCTCTTACATCAAACTAACCCAGAGATTCCCCCGTCACAGTTCTTATACTTAAGGACAAGTCCACACCATAGACATGAAATCCGAGTTATTCTCAGGCTTTTTCTCCCCCCGGTTCTTCCCCCCTCCATTCTAGTCCTGCCGCCCCGACTGCGCGCCCGTCCATGAATTGGCACCCCCCGCTCACAATCCGCTGCTTCCCCATCGGGGAAATTCAGGTTTTTATCCATCCAGTTTTAGTTTTGCCCCTTTCGTCCCGTGAACGCGTGGTTTGAAACGCTTGAATTTATGCGCACGTATATACCGCTTTCTCTCTTGGGTTGAGAAAGTAATCCTTTCAAATTCAACCGACCCCCCGCCTATGCCACCCCTGTAACCAATTCCCCGAATCTTCGGGCTGCCTGCCCAATGCCCAATCTAAATAGAGAGCACATATACCCTCTTTTGGAAAACCCCAGTATTCACCAAACACGTGTCAATTCTAAGGAGTCTCCCTGTGCTTCGTCCACCGGTCCTCGATAATTTTTCCTTCTCGGCACATCATATATATGTGAAGTAGGTAAATGACGATTCCTTCCTTCCCCCCCACCGCCCCCGCTTTTCAGTACCTGTCAGGAAATATTAAAAGTGTGTACTCGGAACATGGGAATTTTCGACGTTGCATTTTCCACTTGAATCTTTTCCCCTCCTAGCCAAACTAGCCCCCTATCTTTTCATCCTCCCATTTTTGTGAGCTTATGTTTGCGCGGTCTCTCAGCACGTTAGCCGTGTTCCGGGAGCAATACACAATTACAGTACCATTTTGCTACTCCCTTTCGGGGCTTATTTGAAGGTTGATATCCGTTGCCCTTGGTGAAGCAGCGGCGAGTTGACGCGCCTTTTTCCCTTTACGATCCCTTTTTCGAGTCTGTTTTTGCGGCATGGCCGATTATCTCATTGCGAAGCCAGCGAATGCCGCCGGAGACTTCCATTGCTTGTGGAATCGGTTCGTGCGCGATCTTCTCCTCTCCACGTCCCCTCTCAAGTGGGCCTTTTTTTATAATTACAAAACAGGCTTCCTTTTCTGTTACCTCGGGGCCTCTTCCTTTTCTTTGCGGGACAACTTTACGATCTCCCCAGCTTTTTTTAGTGAAGGGCGTTTTTCTCGTCCTTCAGTTGCGAGTACTGCGATTTATTGCGGTAAAACCCCCAAACCGCGTCCCTTTTTCCTCCATTGTCCACTCTTCCCATGGGGAGACGCCTCCCTGGACGCGGGGAAAAGTCTGTTCGTTCTAAGGGCAGGGCACTAGGGATGGACGGAGGCTCATCTCGGTTCATATTCTCACGAGGAGGGTAAATTTCCACCTGTAACGATTGGAAGATGACGTGCGTTTCATTTTTTGGCCGCCCTCTTCTTTTTTAGGCCGCCTGACTGGCAAGTGGCAGCCCCCTTATTGTTTTCCTTGTGCGACGCAAACGTTTCTCCCCGCATATATTTTCTTATTCGCATGAAGGATAAGGACTTAGCAAGTTTTGTCTGGGATGCTACGAATCCCATTACGTTTGCGGCCGAAGTGGTAGCGGAAGGGATTTCACGTCGGACCGGGGCCGCAGACACAAAAACGGGGCTAACCGCTGCGGAAAGACTGTCAAGGTGGTGCAGCGGAAGTGATTTAGATAGTGCAAAGGGAGTGGACATTTCCATAGGAGGACAGCAGATGCCTTAATTATTTGCGTTATCCTCATATGAGGCGTGTACTATACTGCTGATTTCCGGTACGAGAGGTTGGAGGAGCAGTTGTTTTTCTTCCCACCTGGTAATTTTATGATGGAAATCTAGGTTCTTTTTGCTGGGTTTGGGTCAGTTACTTCTCTTCTTTTGTCGCGGAAGCGGTGGCTAAGGTGGTGGAAAGCTTGCTTGATTGCTTCTTGCTCTGCACCCCGCAACTCTTTGCTGGTTTTTCCTTTTTCTACATCTGAGATTCGGAGGTAATTTTCGCCCCTTTTGATACGTGATTTTCTCGGTCAATGGCGGCGGAAGCTTCACGCCTGGGTTCACGTTATTTGGCGGAGATTCAAAAGGATATGTTTTCTTTTTCTTTCTTGTAACCTTTCTATGTTGTAGGTATTCAGAGGATCTTAAGCTTATCTTGTTCTTTTTGCTGGCGCCGCTTCGACCCTTTTCCCCACCCTTTCTCCCTCTTGCAAGCAATTTTTTTAAAATTACCCTGCATATGTTGGGCCCGTGCGGGGCAGCCGACAGCTGTTGTTGGCGAGCGTACCGCTGGTTTTTTTTCCCAAAACATTTTGCCGGCACACGACCTCTTTCCTTTTTCTTCCCCACCGGTGTGGCTTTGTCTCTGTACCATTTTGCTCTTGCGAAGATTCGCCCAAGGTGAGGCGTTTGACGAGCACTTTAGGCCCCGTACCCGGCTTGGGGCCCTGCCTTGCCGTTTTTGGATGGGAGTTGAACCACTCGCAGAGTGATACCCTAAAGGTGGAAAATTCTCGAAACACGGCCAAGCAGAATTCTCCCCCCTTTTCCTTTATCTTTTCGGCTTTTCGTACCTCCGGTCTTCGGAAATCGGAACGGCACCCGCGGTGGACGACTTTTCTTCTCGCTGGTGGCGGACCTGCCGGGGCTGAGTTTAGCTGCAGCAGGTTTGGTCACGCTGGAACTTTTTTTAACACTATACCTTGCTCCCCCATCTCTGGAATTTATCTGATTTTTTCTCCCCCTTATGCCCCGAATTTTTCTTTTGTACGGCGGGTCGCTGCTGCTGGACCAGCCGTGCGCCCCCATGTTTTTGGACAGCTGAAGTTGATCTCTCCTTTTGCACAAGCGTTCTGTAGTGCCGGCTGTGCGAAGATCTCAGGACTTTTTCCTTCCGCGAAACATTGTCAAAAGAGTTACGGATCGGCGACTTCGTGAAGTCTGGTTTCGTGCCGCTAAAAGTTTTGAGTTCATCTCCTTACCATTCCCTTGTTGTTTCTCTTCTCGGGCGTGTAACCTTGAGAGCCTTGTTGTTGAAGTGCCGAAGAGGTTTGGTCACCATTGCAATCTCGAACGGACCTCTTTCCGCAGGCGGTGGCATTCTCTCATGAAGTCGCGGAATGCAACCCCTTTGAAAGAAACATATTTGCGTCGAAACTCTTTTCCCAGACGTTGTTGTGTTTCCTCAGCCTCTAAAACCTTGTGAACCTGGGTTGTGAGACGGTAAAAACCAGTTTTGTGATCTTGCACGACGCCGTGCTCCCCTCCTTAGGTCGTTTCAGAGAAGTGGATGAACGGAGAAACCCCCTTTGATGTAAGGTCCAATTGAGTTTGGCTTTTTATTTTGCGTTTTGTAAGTGAAAGGAAAAGATTGGGGAGGAGCAGTTTTGGTTATTGACACTACATTGAGGTGGTCAAGCCTTTCCTTTAGCAAGTTATGTTTTTTCCGGGAAGTTTTCAGTTGCTGCGACACTTGTTTCTTCCTTTCCTTCTTGCGATTTCTGAGCTCCCGCGGGATTAATTCTCCAGTGTCTGCAACCCTGTTAAATTTAGGACCTTCGTTTGTTCCTTAGCCCCCCATCAACGGGCTTCTCGCAGTCTCCCCCGCCGACCTAGTTGATGTGTTAGCTTGACTACAATCCCGCCCCCCCCCCCCCATGTTGTCCCCCCCCATTTTCACCGTTCTTATTCTTCCTGCCTTTTCCTTTCAAGGGACTTGGCGGTGGTTGGCTCTTCGGCTTTGTTCCTGGTTTAAGATATTCCTTCCTCTCCGCTGTTTGGTCCCCCTACTCCTGACATACAACCTATCTAGTCATCCCCCCCCCTTTAGGTTGTACGCGGAGAACTGGAGTTTTGTCGTTATCGGGCGTTGGTCCCCCCTTGCAGGTTTGGGCCCACGATTTCGATGTGTTTTCCCCCCCGGCGTGTTGCATCTAGGTGCGGCTCTGCTTGGTTTTTTCTTATCTTAGTATTTCCAAAGCGGGTAGCTATATTGCTGTTCAAGTCCTTCTTTTTTTTCCTGTTTCTCCCCGGTGCCCTTTATGCGCACGGGACAACGCCCTGTATATGATTTGTCACCGTTCCCACTTTACGCTGCTCATTTGCCCCCTTGTGAGGGACTCAGGGGCTCGAGCTTGAGGTGCGCAGCTTTTGGATTACATGTTGCCTCGATTACCCATTGGTAGTTTCTATTTCTTGTTAGGTTGTATGGGGCAAGCGGCGAAAACAATTGAGGTTTCTACCTCCCTTCCCCGAGGGTCCCCTCGATTACCATTTTAAGTCTAAGAAGATTAATTAAAGGGTTTTTAGTCATCCATTAACTTTTCCGTTGTTTTTAGTCCTTTCCGCATTTGTATTGTGGGGTTTTTTTAACTCCTGAGGGTATTCCGAGCAAAATCCTAAATTGGCCCATGCCATCCCCATATTCGTTCCTTGGTTTCTGATTTTTTTCAAGCTTTCTCATTATTCGAATTATTTGGATAGAACCCCCACAGGATTCCTTTTTCTTCGTACGCTTTAACCCCAGTTTTCCACACCCCTTAATAAGGTTTTTTGTTGTGTTGCTAGCTTTTCAAAAGTTTGTATTTTCCACCAAGCTTGTTTTGTGGGTTTTGTTCTCTACGGAAGATGTTTCTAGGGTGAGTATTCCCAAGATGCTCTCCTGGCATTCTTTTACAAACACGACACCCCAATTCCTTTTCCTGGAAGAGAGTCGGAAGAAATTTATTTTGCATTTTTCTTAGGCGTCTCTCTTCCCGTCTTCTGGTCCCACCCAAAAGAAAAATCCTGAGATCAAACGTCCATTACTGGATGACCCTTTTCCCTCGTCCAGCGTGCCTTGGCACTTAATATTGCGTGGCATTCTTGTTCTCACCTCTTCTTTGTTTCTGCTGCAAACACGAAACCCCCCTGTCAACGACACCGGAGAAGAAATGAATCTAGACAAAGAGATACACCTCTGCTGCCTTCATCCTGGCTGCGTCTGATCCCCTCCTTTTTCTTTGATCTCGTGTTGGACCCGGACAAACGCCAGACGCGGGCGTTTCCCTCTTAGCATCCTGCCCCTTTACAGACTTCTATGACCGCAAATTCCCCCATCCGGAAGTTCTTCCCTTTCCTCTGCCCTCCTCGCTTTCACACAACCCGCCCCGGGGACGACCCTATAGCCCCCCTCCCGGCGCACTTCAGTCGCCCACTTCGTTTCCCCCCTTGCCCGTGTGTTTTAGACCAACACCGAGGCTCCACGAAACTTTATTGCCTGTCCTCGGCCACCTTCGCAGGCGGGACTTATTCTTTTTACGCCTTAGGGAACACCTATCCCTTGATCAGTGTAGCCATTCTATTTCAGCACGCTCCCCCCTCTACCCTTTCAGCAGCCCCCAACCCTGAACTTCATGCCGGAACCTTAATATTAATCTCCGTTCCCCCCCATTGGTCCGTGTTTCCTTTATCTCTCCTACACCAAAATCGATTCTCGGATGGAGCCCTGAACGCCCCACTCAACCTATACGAGGAAACCCCTACCTTAATGCCGCCCGTGATGACAGTCCCCTGGCGGAAGCCTGAAGAATTTCAACCAGGTCCGGAATCTTTTAAGGCCCCACGCTCCTCCCCAGTGTTGGGGTATGCAAGGGGGTTTTAAGAAGAAAACTTCCCTGCAAACGCAAACACTTCAGTCCGTCGCGAAACGATAGAAGTTTTCTTGAGGCCCCCCCTCCCCCCCACTTTTAAAGCCAAAAGAAGAACGAAGCTGGGGGAAGGTCTGACAATAACCCACCCTTCACGAGGAGACACTGGGAATGAGAACGCTTCAGTTCTCTTCAGGCGCTCCCACACGCCAGATCCTTCCCACCTTCTTTTGTCCACTGTGCCCCCTCGGTCCCCCCCACCCAGTGTCCAGCAATTTCGCGCTTTCCAACACAAACGCCCCTGCTTTTTTACCCCCCCTCGTTTTTCCTCTTTGAAAAAGGACTCTTGATGAAATTTGGATTTTTTCTGCGATTCTACTTGCTTTTTTTGACCTTCCTCTTTCCCCCTTGTTTCCCATTTCTCTCTTCTCCGATCAACCTTACCCGGGCTCGTCCTGTCAGGCCGCCCAATCTCGCTCATACCCCCCCACCCCCCACACCCCCCTTTTTACCCCAAACACTGGGAATTGTCCGTTCCCGCTCAGTCCCCCCTACCGGTCGTGCACTCCCTTCCTTCCGAAGATCTCTTTTCCTTTTCTCCACTTTTTCATTTTTCGCGGACCCCACACAGGCTGCAGCCTCCGAACCCGCGGTTTCTTCCCGGAACTTTTTTTTTGCCTCCAGGGAGATCATGCCTCCTCCCCCTCCCAAACTTTCCACGTGCCACTTCTTCCCTTAACTCAGCCGCGAACCGCTTTTTCGCCCGCTCTCCCCCTTTTCAGTGGTTTCACCCCCTCCTTTTTACGTTCATCCCTTCGCCGGAGTTCCCAAGCCGTCGAGATAGTTTTCACTTTAGTCAACCTTAACCTGCACAAACGTTTTCTGCCTCGTTTTTACTCCCTTCTCTCCTTTTCTTCCCCACACTCGAAGCCAATCGCAGCTTTGCTTTCCCCGCAGTTCATACAGAATTGTCTCTCGACACCGCCGTCACGCCCTCCACCCGTCCAAAAGGTAAACTATAGAAGCTAGAGAGCCTGTTGCCTCCGTTGTTCCCCCTTGCTTTTCGTTTTAAGTAAGATGCCGGACTTCGGGCACAGAAGACAGCCCTTCCCTTGCTTGGACCCACGACGTGGCAAAAAGGTAGAACCCCCACCAAAACTCATGTGTGACTCCCCCCTTCCCAGTGGCGACGCATTCAACAAAGTTTTCCACTCTAACCCACGCCTTTTTCAACCCCGGACCCTTTCGTCCCTTCCCTTCCAACTGTTTTTTTTTCCCCACGCCGACGCTACGTTAACCGCCAAGCCGCCACCAATCCGTTGTTTTTTTTTCATCACCTAGCTCGTAATTCTAAGCTCCAGGACGTAAGAGAGATACCCCGGTTCCCCCAGCAGCCGACCTGGAAAATACCCAGGCTGCATTCATCCTCCTTCACGAACGGACAAAACTTCCATGATGAATCCCCTGAAGGTTTCAAAACTCTCCTCCCCCACAGTGCCTAATCTGAAAAACGGTCAAGGAAATCCCTTGAATAGCCGGGTGCGAGTCAACGAAGTACGTGTAACCACCTTTTGGACAGGAGGGGTCCCGGCATCGGCCACCAGCAGTTCCAGTTAAAAGGGTAGTTTCCTCGTCACTAAAACGCAACCTCACCTTCCCCCCCAGCACCACCTTGGCTCGGTCTAACTATATTGTTATTTTCATTTTGAAACTTTTTAAAACTCATGCAATTCCCATCCCTGATCCGGTGCGACATGACCGCCAAAAGGCCCTCCCCAGCTCGTACCTTCGACCTTTCATCAGTTCTTAAAACCATCAACTTATCTAGTATAAGACTTTTAGTTTTAGTTCCTGGGCTTCCAAGCTGGAACGACTTCCCCCCCCCCCCTGTATTCCCTCTTTCCTTCCGATGCAAATCCTCGGTACCTCAAACTGAGTGTTTGGCGCTCCTACTTCTGCCCCTTTCTTTCCTCCCCCTCGAGTTTTAAAGACCTGGCTCAGCCCCATCCCACATTCCTCTCCTTCGCCTTCTTCCTCGAAAATTCTGGCTTTTTGTGTGACGTCCCCTTCCGTTCTTTCCTCCCAAAGATACATCCTGCCGGTCAGTTCCCCAGGCCGCAAACTTACCCCTCAGCCGCCTCCTTTTTCTCTTCTTTCTTCCCGGTGGGTCAACGCATTTCAGATCTCTCAGAGCCCCCAGAACTGGGCCACCCCAATTTCCTTTCAATCCCCGCTGTTCCTCCGGAAAATGGTAGACCACTGTGCCCCCTTAGGCTACTGTCCCTCTTTTTGGTTTTTTCTCCCGAACTCGTCATTTCAGTCAAAGTCGAGCATCTCCGCGGTGCTCAAAGCTCAGTAATTTACGTGTACCTCGAGCATTCTCCCCAACCAGGTACCCCTTTCTCCTACACCTAGAAAGAGGTTGTCCCCCCCCTGAACTCTGAGTATATTTTTCCCCCGAGTCGCTCGTTCCACTTCCCCAACCCATTTTTAATTATATACTGCTTTAGATGGGTGTGTGGACATCTTTTGACTTCCGCAGGTGTCCCTGTGCTAAAGCCTCCTATCGATGCTAGTCGAAGTTTCGATTCAAGCTCAGGTCTAGGTCATTTCAGGACCCCCCCCCCCGCCACGGATCTTCTCCCCAAAGTCCGGACAGGATTTCAAACAATGGGTGGAGCGAAATTTCGAGTATGCTTTCCTTTTCCCCCGAGGAGCGTAACCTCTTGATCCAAACAGCGAGATTATTTTTAATACTCTGTGTTTTGCGATTTTTCTGGTGGTCTCCCCCCCCCCCTTCTGGTTTCCCTAGTGGAAGGCAGAGAAACCACTTTGCGAAGACCCCCTTTGAAGATTTCCGTCCCCCGTTTTCTTTCCCGAGATCGTTTTTCCGTGGATTACCGGCCGCGCCTTCCGTGAAGCTCACAAGAACGGCACCTCTCCTTCTCTGATATCCGCAGAGACCTCGTCTTCTAGCTCGCCGCCCACTCGAGCCTTCCCTCTCTATTGACCCCTTGTTTGGTGTGAGATCGTTGCCATTCCGAGAATTCTTATAATGCTCTTCTCTGGAGTGCATGGCGAAGCCAACGTTATTAGGGTAGTGCTTTGTCCCACCTTGTGTTCACTTTCCTTCCTGTTTTAGGGATGCCAGTGGCAACTTTGACAAGTCATTCGCACCAGCGGCTGCGTCGCTACGATCTCAGTGCCGATGAGAACTTAGGCGTCACCCCCCAAAAGCGTTTTTTCCCCTTTGCCGAACCTTTCCCCCTAAACGGATGATAGATAACACCGTCCTGGAACCCGGCTTTTCTGGCGCCGCCCATTTTTTTTTTTGACCTTCCTCCCTTTCAATACTACCGACTTCGGGACCCCGGTGTTTTGCCTCCTTAAGTAAAAGGATCTTCCTTTTCAACTATTCTTTTTTTTTGCTTGCTTCTGACGTATGGCAAGGCCAGCGATGTTATTGCTTGCCCGTCGTCTTCCCCGCAGAAGATTGTCTTGAGTTTTGACATGCGCTCTCAAGTACAGAGAGAAAGTGTCACAAGTTCTCATTTCATCGATGGGCCCCCCCCCCCTTCCCCCCCCTGTCGCTCCCCCTCAGGCGATGATCCGAGGATGCGTCTCCCACTCGTTGTCATGTTTACCGAAGGATGCCTCGGATGTCATACCGCTTTTCCTTCCCAGATGCTCGTACTGCACTTATGATAAACGAAAAGGATGTCCCGAGGAGACGCCTCTGTCGGCTTGTTCTCACGCTGCTTTCTCTACTCGGGGTCTTGCATCGTTTGCTCGCTCCGCCGGGTGGAGCGGCGGGCATTCCGGTTGACTTGCCATTCCGTGATTGTACGAGGAACTGAATTTGTCAGAGAGGGGTGTTCTTGCAGTCGGTTCTGATTTTTATGTGCAGTGCACAAGTAACCAGGCGACTACTTGGACTGATGTAGACGGCTTCGCTCCCCCTTTGACATTTTGCTTACTTATTTGTCCGCGCCCATTTTTCGGAACGCTTTCACGTCGTTGTTTGTGGTGAACGTCCTTCTTGAGAGTAATGTAGTTTGAGCCTGGTCTTCCTTTTTCTTCACTTTCCCCCCCTCTTTTTCTTCCCAAGTCCCTTGGCGGTGCTTGTACAACTTCTCTTCCGTTTGATCGCTTGAATCCTTCCCTCTGGTGCTTGCCCTTGCTTGGGGCAGCACCGGCGGTCGGGATAACGAGTCTTCGAGGAGTGCAATGGCCTTCACGCCTCCGCCCCGACCCTTTTTCCTTTTCATCGTTACCCCTTCATTGTGCTTAGGATCTTCGATGCGTTAAGTCGCGCAGCAATAGTTTTTTTGGACCCGGATCCACCCCGTTTTGTTCCACTCCCCTTTTTCTCGGTGGGCTTGGCCTCGAATCCCCGCATCTTACCCTTCCGAACAATCAAGTGGAACCACTGTATCCCCCCCTTCTCTTCTTTTCCTCCCTATTCGTTACGGTTACCTTTTTATAGTTACGGAGGTGGAGGGGGCACCAAATAGTCTTGGGGAAATGGTTAAGGCCAATCCGTAATTTCTTCTCGTTGTTGGTTTAGTCATTCCCCTGAGAGCATTTCTTTTCTCAGGACAACTTTGTGACGTCAGTCCAGTTTACTACCGTTGACATTTCGGAATGGATGACAACCTTTTTCAGTTGACCTTTTTTTTTATCGAGAGCTGTCTAGCAAATCGGTGACGATCTTATCTGGTCCCCTTCCCCCCTGGTCTCCCCCGGACTTTTGGATGTACCGTCAGAAGACTTTGAAAAATTGTTGGGTACACGTGATTCTACTCTCCTCGCACAGCTCCCTGGAAGCCTTCTTTTTCTCAGATTTCTTGCCTTCCTTTCGTTCGTCGGAAATTGAAGAGGACGAGCGCGATCTTCGCTGATCTGCGTGGCGCACGGGTTTCGGAGCGCTGCCTTCTTACAAGTTCCCCCACTGGATTGCAGCCCGAGGTTTTTTCTCCTGGAGCCTTCTTGCTCCCTTTCTCCTACGGTTTCCCCGTGGTCCCCCTTGCAGAAAGAGCGGGGAACTTCAAGCAGGTCCTTTTTTTCTATGACGGCGGATTGTCCCCCCTACCTTGAAGCCCCTAAGACGTCTTTGTTCCAGTTAAACCATCTTTAACAAAGAGGTTTGTGACCCGCCCCCCCTCCCCTCTAAACCCCCTTTTGTGGCCCCTGGGTTTGCGGGAAATTGAACCAGGGTTTACTCTTCGTGGCAAGACCCGCGCGTTTCGGTGCTGATTTCATCTCCGTTTCTTTCAGAGGCGAGACTTGCTGAGTACACAGCCGTCAAAGCAGATCTTGGAAGGGGTCTTGTTCGTGCGCTACCGTTCCCCACGTTGCGGCGGCTTATGTGCCCTCTTCTTTTTTGGTTCACCACCAACCGGTCGATTTTCGTTGCAAGAAGCAAGGTTGTGCGTTAGTTTTTCGTTGACTGATGCCGACCCACATCTTATTTTTTTTTTTCTTTCGATCCTTTTCGGCCCTGCTTGATTTTCCGGAATATCCCCTGTTCCACCTTTCACGTTTCGTCCGTTTCCCCTTTCCCCTCACCCCGGGATGATCCCCTTGCAGGTTGCCAGCCGAATGAGCTAGTGATGGGGTAGGCGTTTGTACCCTTTTCCATCCCTTCCCCCAAATTGGACCTTATGTCGTAAGAGTTTTTTTGGTTAGGTAAGTGGATTTGTCTTTTGTTGACCGGGGAGCTTCTCTTTCTTTACGTCTCCCTGTTTTACAAGACGGTCCGTTTCTTGGTCCCCTTCGTAGACGAAAATATTACGGTCCATCCCCTCCTTTTTTTTCCGCTACTTCTCCCTCAATGACCACTGAGTTTGTGGAGGTCGAATTTTTTCTGGTTTCCCACAAGTTTGCCCCAGTTTCGAGGACTGAATATCTCTTTTTTTTTTACTTTAGTCGCGGCGCGGAGGCGGGTTGTAGAGTGGGTGATGGATCATTTGGGAGACCTTCCAGTCTTTTTAAGCCTTTGTTATGGTCTGTATGTGAGTCTGACTTGTTTGGACGCTTCCCCTTTGCCCCACGCTCCTTTTTTGCCGTGTTTCCCACGGCCCTTCCTCCTGTACCCCTCGGTCTCTGAAGTAGGCACGAGCCAGGTTCGTTTTACGCATTTGCTTCTACCCCTCATTTTTATTCCATTTGTCAGTGGCGGTGGCTTGTTACGTTTTTTTTGCCCCTTTCCTCCCGCCCCCCCGGTTTCAGGTGAGGAAATCATATGACAAGACCATTCTTCGTTACTTCCCCTCTCTTCCCTTTAGCACACGTAAAGGGGCCGTTTTTTATCTTAGTTTTGGTTTGGTTACCTTTTCCTATTTCGTCCCCTCTTCCCGGAAAACGAAAAATTTTCACCATATTCCTCTTCATGTTTATGGAATGTTTGTCTCTGGGGTTTTTCCCCTCCCGGATTACTATATTTCGCATTTGGCTTATCAACACAACTTGCCTTGCGTCCCTTTTTTCCCCACACCCCCTTTTTTTTTTCCCCCCATTTCATGTGCTTTGTCTCCGAAGGTTTGTTTTTATTGAGATGGAATTGGTCCATGTATGAAAGCGTCGTAAGGACTTGGCCTTTGTTTTTTTGGTTGTCGTATTTCCAAGATTTGACTCCTTAATGAATCGAACCCCCATCCTCCCCACCCCATTACCCAGAAAATAACTGTAGAGCAGATGGCATGTTTAGTGTTCCCGGGTCTAGCTCCCGATTCGCTGAAAACACAGGTCACCGGCTGAATTTATAAAAATGAAGTTCCTGTCTTCCCCTTTAACTCCGTTCCCCCACGTGGGAGCGTCTCAGTCTTTTTACTATCGTGCGTGGCCCCCAATAGAGGAGTGCGTTTCTCCCCTCTTCCGTTGTTTTCTCCTCTTGCAAACCTCAACAAAAGGGCCACAAAGCTGAACATCCCCCTCACTAATTTAATGAAAAGCCCCCTTTTCCTCCCTGTCCGCAGAATGCTCTCTAATCTCTGATCACCACTTTTCGGATCCTGTGGCAAGGATGAGAAAGCAGCGTGGCTGTTTCCGGCGGCTGATCTTACAGGTCATGCCCCGGAAGACGTAAAACAATATCCAGCTTTTTCGTGGACCCGATTTTTCGACCTATTTCCCAGTCTATGTCACCCTCTGCGTAGCCTCTAACCTCTATCAGCGCTTTCCTTCAGTCGCCTGGAGCAGCCTGTTGTTGTAGTCCCCAACGCTACAACCGAACGCCCCTTATACCTCTATGAAACCCCTTTCCTTTCGCCTCTAGCTGTCTCCATTTTTTTGCCATGCGCTCTTCGTCTTGTTTCACTAGATACGTGGCTTACTATCAGATTTTACGTTTACGTACTGGCCGACACCAAGCATCGAGCAGTCCACCAGTCGCAAGTAGATGAGAAGACTCCTTCCCAACTCCCCCCCTCCCGTTCCCCTAGCCCCCCACGACACTCCCCCTCCATCACATACATACGGTCAACTTTTGGTGCCGTTTTTTTTCTCTTTCCTTCCCCAGCCATCGGTGGATGTCGGCCCTTTCAAGGAACTCACGTTTTATTGGATGCGGACCCGCCCCGCATCCCGACTTCCCCTTTGCTCCCCCCCCCCTTCCATTCAGGATAAGTCATTACCCACTCAGGTTGGCTTCCCTCCGGTCCCGCCCTGGATTTCAAGGACCCCCCTTTTCGGCCTGACTGGAAAAGAAAACTCCGAAGACACCGGCAAAGGTGTTTTAGTTAACGATGGTTTTTATTTGTGCTCAATTCCCCCCCCCCCCCTAGTTCCCAAATCGCAGACCAAGAGTGCTTCCCCGCCAATACCCTCTAACTTTCTCTTTTTTCCCTTGGGTCATCACCCGTTATGTGACGGTGCCTTTCTCCTCGCTTCCCACTTCACCGCTACGACGTCCCCCTGCATCTTCCCCCCCTTTTGACACGTCCTGCAACAAACAAAATTCACAGTCCCCACTTTTTTTTTAGCGGCCCCCCCCGGGGCGTTGTAGTAGGGGTTGCTTTTGACCCAAAATGAACTTTTCCCTCCTCGCGGTTCTTTTTTACCCCTCCGCCGAGTGCGCGAAAAGATTGCAACGATTCACCTCTGCACCACAGGGTCCCGGCTTTCCCCCCTGCTTCCGCCTCCCCACCCAGTCCCTGCTCGTCAGCCTTTCACTCCAATGCCGGACCCAAAAAGTCGTCTTCTCTCTTCTCCGCCCTTCCTGTGTCGCGTGCACGCCCGCAGATCTTCCTCTACTGATCGCTCTAGTAAAGATTTACTCGCGGCCCTCACCCCAATGTTGCAGGTCTAGCAGTTTTTATCCCTTCCTCTTTGTTTCCCAGTCTTTTGCCCAGCTCCTTCGCCATCAACGGTCCAACACGGTTTCCCCAATTTCCGCTCGACGACAACGCAAGACCATGCCTCTTTTCCCTCCCCCCTGCCATTTTTTTCCCCCCCGCTCATCTTCAATTACAATAGCCCCCGTGTGTTCCGTACTCGAGATTTCCACTTTAGTACTGTTGACGGCCATTCAGAGGCATCCCGCCCTCCCTTCCCTCCCCCACCCTCCCTCCTCAAAATCCTGCCCTTTCCCTGTAAGTTACTCCGAATCCGATTGTGTCTGGCAGCCCCTCTTCACGATAAAAAAGTATGCGATGTTCTTTTCCTAGTCATTCTTGTTCGCTTTTTCCCCCCCCTTCTTGTTTAAGTAAGAAGTAAAGGCATTACCCCGGTGCCACCCCGCTCCACCAAGCTGATGTCCCAAGGACTTTCTTTTTTAAACAGCGTCCCCCCCACTCATGTGCTGGCGCCCTCCTTCCTTGATTGACGAATCATCACATTCGCTCTCCCCCCCCCCCTTCGGAAAAACGCCTTTTTTCTGTAAACGCCCCCCCCCTTTTTTTTCCCTGCCTTCCCCCCACAATTTGCACCGCGCCTCCCCCCCCCCTGACAGTTATACCAGAGACGGTGCCCCCTCCCTTATAACAGATGTGTACATAACAAGGCAGGTCCGATATCACAGGTGTAAACCCCCTCTCCCTTCCCCCTTACCGGCAACCCCCTACCTTTTGCATCACCCTTCCGCCCTCCGACAACCCGGAAGACTGAAAACCACCGTCTCTATTTCCCCCACTCTCCCCTCCCAGAATTTCGCCCCCCCCTGCCTTCCTGAAGCTTCCGCCGCCGTGGTTTTTCCTCCGTACAGCGAAAAATGTGGGGCTTGCTAAACGCGGCGCCCCCCGCCACCAGGTCTGTCCTTTTTTTTTTTGCTCGGGCCTCCAACGCACTTCCCCCCCCCCGCTTCCAGCACCACTGCCGCTCCCGCCGCCCTACCAAATCGCATGCATCACTCATGAGAGTTTCCCTCCCCTCCCTTTTTTTTAGGCCAGCCGCCCCAAACGGCCCTTCCCGCTCGCCTTCCTATCCAGGCTTGATAGGAAAAGTCCCTTTCTTCCCCTTCCTCCCGCTCCCCCTTCTTCTGTTATTTCCTGTTCTCATAGCGGGCTAAGGCCATCTGGGGTGCAACCCCAACACCCCCCACAACCCCCAAAAAAAAACACCACCCCCCCCCACCCCCACCCCCAACCCAACCCCCCCCCCCCACAAAACCCCCCCCCCCCAACCCCCAAACCAAAAGGACCTCGGCGGATTTCTTTCCCCCATTCCTCCTTTACCAGTACCCCCAAACTTTGTTTGCGCGCAATCTTCAATCCTCGCATCTGGCTCTCTCACACCCAGGGAATCCATCTCCCCCCCCCTTCTTTTTCTGCTCCATTCTCATCCTTCCATAGTCGAGCTTGCCTCCTTCCGTTAGTCTCCCATCCAGACCCATTTCCCTTTCCCCTTGTCCACGAAACCCGCAACTCCCACTTCGATTTTCCCTCCCCTGCCGCGTTTCTTCCCAGATTTCCCCCGGTTGTTCCAGAGTCGCGCTTGCGGCGCAGATAAGAACTTCCAAATTTTGGCATCCCAAGCATTAAATGTCCCCCCCGCGTCCCCTTTTTTCCCCGATCCCTCGTGCCTGTCGACCCCACTCCGCCCCCCGGAATCGTTTGGTTGAACTCTTCCTTCCAATCCGCTACTCCTTCGCTGGGTTTGAGAAAGCATTCAGTCACTTTCCGCCCCTCCCCCCCTTCCTACTGCCCACTGCTTGATCACATCTACGGGTGTATGCGCCATGCCGGTTTAATAGCGTGTTCCACATATCCCCGATTTCGCTCTTTTTGCAATCCCCTTTTTTTCAATTATTTCTTTTCTTGGCTTTTTTCTCTTTCCTCCAAGCCGTAATCCCATGCTCTGCCGCCGTTGTGTGGAATTTTCGGCTTCCGTACGGCGGCTAGGACCCGAAAGTTCGTCCCCCCTTCCCCATTCAATTTCGCCCCCCCCCCACTTTTCGTCCTTTCAACCTTTTACCTTTTATGCTTCCTTCTTTTCCCCCAGATGCCTGTCCCCTCCCGCGCACACATCCTCATACTGTTTTTTGAGAGAGATGATTTTGTGGGGGAAGATCGCGTGGGAAACGTCTCCCCCCCTTCCCCCCCCCAAATCCACCTTCCCCCCTCCTTCCCCCTTTTTGCGCATGCCTTTACCGTGACGGTGAGGACGATCATTTGGCGGTTTGCATTCCTCCATGGGACAGCTTGAAAGATTACGGCCTCGATGACTTTCTTTCTTCATGGCCCCCCCCCCTTTTCTTGTCCCCTCCCTCCCCCACCGCTGCGAGCGAATATTGACCCATGGTTTTTTTTCTTTTCAACGGCGAATGGTGAGAAAGCGCTTGCGTTTTTCCTGGCGTCAAGCCCCCACATTTGGCTGGTATTCCCCCCTGATGACATTTTGGAAATGACGTCTTTCGTTTGACCCCCTTTTCCCACTTCCCTGATGATTTAAACCAGGACTTTCGTTTCCCTCTCCCTACCGTTGCGCTCCATCGAGTTCGGCGTTTTTCACCCCCAAAAAACGCGTCCCCCCCCTTTGCCTTCCGGCCACTTCCTTCGGACTTCCCACCAGTACGTCTTTCCACGCGTCTTTTGCTGCGCTTTTGGCATTTGGCTTTCTTCGCGCATTGCGTAGAATAGCGGGTCCCCCCAGGTGTCCTTAAGGTCATGAAGAACCTCGTTTTGAAAGCCCCGATTTCTTTTTGTTTTGACTTTTTTCTTCCACTTGGCAAGGTCACTGTAGTATTGGCCTCCCCTTCGTTCTTCCCAGCTCCACCTCTTTTCGAGGAGATTTCAGGCGAACGACTTCGGATCTTTGTTGCTGAGACTCTTTCCGATCAATCGTTAGCTGGAATTTCGGGCTTTCTTCCACACCTCTTTTTTTTTCCTGGGTCTCAGTCTTGGAGCTGAGGTTCACAAGTTTCCCCTTTACCCATCTTAGCCCCCCCCCCCCTCTATGATACACGAACAAAGAGTTGATACTTTTAGATCCTTATGCGTTGATTTTTTGATGCTTTGTTGCCTTCGATGTTTTTTCTTCCAGAAGTTTTTTCTGGTCTTACCCTTCTGCCATGGTGCATGGGTCGGTGAGGTGCGATTGGGAGCGGTTCCCTCTTTTCTCTTTTATCCCTTTTTTTTTGTTTCAGTGTTGTTTGCCCCCTTGGGTGTGTCCGATGCAACCCCGAACCCACTCGCTGACCTTCATGTGGAGATTAGTGTATTTCTCCACTTTCCTGGCGTCTTTTCGATTCGTTTCGCTCCCCTGTCCACCTTCCCTGAAGCAGCCTGGTCGTTAAAGGTCCCCTTTTGCGGACGGTTCCATATGTTTTGTCGAGCCTCGTTTCCCCCCCTTTTTCCAACCTTTTCTCCCCTTATTAGGCAGATTGAGTAGTTTCGTGGCGCGGTTCGATTGTGTGGAACTTCTCTTTTTCCCCATCTTTTCGTCCTCCTTACGTCTGCTCTTGTGATGCGGTGTCCATTGTTGCCGGTATTACGAAGTTTAGAGAGGTTGTGCACCCTTTTCTTTCCTGCCCCTCTTTTAGTTTCCACCGGCGTGTCCGTCTTTTTTATGAAAGTCTTTGGCGGATCTTGCCAGATTTAAGTGTGCAGGCGCGCCACTTTTTTGGTTTTCTTTTTCCTTTCCATTCTGGTGCCACCCCTCCCTTTTCTGAGGACTCCTTTTATTCGCCCCCCCCCCGCCTTCCTCCACAAATAAAGTGTACCCCAGCGCTCCCAAGGATTTGCTTCATCCCGGCCTCCCGTTTCCTTATTCCTTTCCGTTGCGTGTTCTTTTCTAGAAAATTTGATCTTTTATTTTCCCTCTTTTATTTTACAGAAGGACAGATTCTCGTTTGTTTTGCTGAATGCAGGGTATGAATTCCTTTCCCCCTCCCAGGTGTCCTCGTGTTTGCTTCCCCTTTTTAACCCATATAGACTGATCCCCAAACAGATTGTCTTGTTCGCGGTGGACTTTTCCTCCCCTGCTGCTGTCCCGTTTGCCTTCGGATGTTTTCCCAGAATTGTCGCCACCGTTTTGTTTGACTTGAGCGAACCGCTTATTCTATCCTTTTTCTCACGGGATTTAATGCCCGCTGTCTCCTTTTTTCCGGACCCTTTTCGGCGTCCCCACATTTCCACAGAGGGTAGCATTCCTCTTCCTTTCTTTCTCGAAACCTTTTCTGAGGACAGCTCCCTCTTCCAGTTCCCTTTCTTTCCTTGCGATGGCGTGCCCGTACCTGACAGCCCTTTGTCCTTTGAGCGGAGCCGCGTCGTGGAGTTGGTATTGCAAGAGCTCTGGTCCTTTCCTTTGGCCCCCCTGGTCCTCGCCAGTCGCGGACGAACTACCGATCGGGAAGCACCTTTTGTTCACCCTTCGAACTCGGAACAGACGCTCGTTTCCTCCCCTGCGACCCCTTGGTCTTTTTCTGGTGTTTGTGTTAACATGAAGGTGCCAACCTTGGTTTTTGAAGAGGAAGGGAAGACAACGAGTTCGCTGGTTGAAGCGAAGTTTTAGACCAAAGGAGACCCCCTCCCAATTATCCAGGTGAAAAGCGGCAGATCGAAGTCTTGTCGTGTTCCTTGTCCACCTAGAGCGTTTTTTCTTTATGTTGTCTCCTTATGTTAGGGGAGTGCCATAATATTCACTTCCCCCCCCTTTTTCTTGCTTTTTTTTTTTCGGCCTTTTTTCGATGTGTTGTTACGGCCCACCCGTTTTTTCCGTGGCGCTTCCCGTGTTCCGGCGACTGTGATGGAATATCTCCTGTCTTTCTTTTCCTTCAACCTTTACTTTGGGGGAGAGTCATGTTCGTGTTGAACAAGGGATCTCCTTTCCAGCATTCCCCCGACTGAAGAGATGTTTGGGCTTGTCCTCCCCATCGCACGGGAACCACGTGAGAATGTCTATTCCTCTTCTTTGTTGCTTTCGTTTTGCGTGGGAGGGCTGCTACCGGCTGATCGTTTGCGTTTTTCCGATCTTCGACAAATCCGGATCCTCTGGCTTTCATCCTTAGCCCCTACCTAAGTAATCCTCTAGCTTGCCTAGACGTTCGACTATCCACATTTTCGCGGCTCCCTGTTGCGTTTGGGCTCCCCCCCAAAGCAGACGCGAGTGTCGGAATTTTTCCATCGCCTCGTGTGGGAGCAGGTTGAGTCGGACCTCCCGGAGTTTTTTTGTGTTTGCGCGGGGGAGCTCTGATTAACAATGTCTTGGATGCACATTCTTTTCATTTTCGGAGAGAGAATTTCTTCCGTTTCCTTTCCCTGCGGGTTCCTGCGACTCTGAAACTCCGCGTTGGTCGTCCTTATGGTTGTTTCCTTCGGACCCACGTCCCCCGTGGTATTCTCCCAGCATGAGGAGCGTAGCAGCCCCCGTTTAGGATTACGGGCATTTTTGATCTTTACAGCTCTGGCTCTCTTACATGCGTGTTTTCCGGTTTGGGATAGAGTTACTTGTTTCTGTTTGGCATTTGATGCCCCCCCCCGGCTGAGTTTTTTGATCACGCATCGCGAGTTCACTTCAAGAGTATCGATCCCTCCCTCGCTTAAAGTACCCTTCCCCCGTTTTTACCGTTGTCGGTTTGCTTACCGCCTTTGATTGTTTTGGACAATTGCCTTTTGAATGATTCACCGACGACATTGCTCTCTCTTGTATCCCATGCTTTTTTCGGGAATTTTTTTCGTCTTTTTTCAAGAGTTCTTCATTCATTTGTCATCGGCCTCTTTCACCCCCCCCAAAGTTTTAATTAGCCTTCCCCCCTTCCCAATTTTGTCTCCCCCCCGTTTTTGTTTTTAGGAGATGTGAAATTGAAAAAATTTTGTCTTAGCGTCGAATTTTCCTGGTTGGGTGTCGGATTCCAAGGATGCCCTTACCTTACCTTCATCGAACCCACCACAAACCTCATGGCCTCTTTTTAGATGAGCTTTGGCATCCCCCCTCTCCTTCCTCCTCATATGTTCCCCCACAACTCCAAAGTTTATGATAAACATTCCCTTACTGGATTCCATTTTGCCCTCCCCGTCGCGTTAAGTAGGAAAAATAAGTGTCTTGAGTGTTCTTCCCGGTTTCTGTCCAGAACCACCCCTTTGGTTACCCGTCCCTACGGAAACCGCATGTAAACTGCCCACGCGCCCTTTCCTCTCAATATGGGGAAACCACTGTCCTTCCTAGCTTTTTCCTTTTTCTTATCCGCCGGGAAAAGTTAACCACCTAGGACGCCACTCGTTTGTTTTCCGCGGCTCCTTCCGAACGGACGAAGGAAGAAACCCCCCACTAATCAGCCTGTCCTGTTCCTCCTCAATTTTTGAAATCGCAGCGCCTCCCCAAACCGCATCTCTGAAAGAAGAAAAGCAAACCCCCCATCCCCCTCCCTCCCCCTTTACCGTCCCCTCCCCGTTCCACTTCCCGTTGTTCGCCATGCCCGTATTGTCGCTCCGACCCCCCTCCTTTATTAGTTCTTGCTCAATTCTGACCCTCCGCGAAGGTTGTTTTTTATCTCTTTCCCTTTTCTCTTGTTCCCCCCCCCTTGGATCCGTTTCTAAACTCGTCAGGGCACACCTCCCCCCTCCGGTCAGCCAATACGCACAAATTGTTCACCTACTCTCATTTTTATTTTTTCCCCTCAGGTCACCTTTTAGTTGTCGCTTTTTTATACTCCGCCGACCGAAAGCGCGTTAATTCTGTCGCCTCAAGGTACCCCCCCGGTTATTTTCCGTGCCCATTCCTGCCTATCCGCAAGTGAACCATTCTTTACTAGATAAGTAATTTTGAGCAGGCTAGACGCGACTCGCCAACCCTCCCCCTACCTTTGGTGTAGTCCGCCACCTCCAAAAACACCCCCTCCACCAGACCAACTGCTCTTTTTTTCAGACTTAAATTCCGCCGGTTGCTTGTTTTTTCACTCCATCCCCCCCTCCTTCGAACCTAGCAGCAAGCCAATTGTTGTCCCCCCCGGAATAAAAACACCCGACGCTTTTTTCCTATTTTTTGCATGAACAAGGACGTAGTTTCCTCCTTCTCTCCCTCCAACACGCTTTTTCTGTGCCAGTTTCGTTTCACTGGTGGCCCACCTTTCGTCCACAAAATGACCTCCCCCTTGTGAGCCTTTCTTCCCCACCACGTCCCAGCGTGTTCCACTTTTTCGAAGGTGAACAAAGGTTTACTTTTGTTAACTTGGTGGCGTTACCACCGCGGGTACAAGTCTTCCCCTTTCTATTTCGCTTTCTTTTTTCCCTTGTTTCACCCAACCTTTGTAAAGTGGTAGGCGCTCACAGTTTCAAAGGATCGTAAGTACTTAAAAAAATACGGAGTGCAAACCCACCCATGTCGGATCTAGAAGACGGTTAGTCCCCCTTCTGATATTCCTTGAATCGCCCTCCCTTTCCCCCCTCTTCAATTTTTTGTCATGAACGGCGACACAATGTTCTCATGCTCTTCGCACCTTTCTTCCTGCTCCAGGGTTCTGACTCGCCCCTCCCCCTGTTGCTCTGGTCCCTCCCTGCCGCGAACCCCTAGTACTTCCTCATTTTCCCCCCCCAACTGTAATTTTTGCACCTGATCCCCCCCCCTTTGTTCCCGCCCTTCGGTATCGGTTCCAAGGTAGTCCCCGGCGTGAAGTTCCCACCCCGTGGTTTTTAAGGAGATCCATGACTTTTCTTTTTTACCCTCCCAAACTCCCCTCACTTCACCCTTGCTGTGTTCCGTCAGTCCACCGCATGTCGGCTCCCTCGAAGATCCAGGCAATTTCCAGCGAGTTTTAGATCCTTTTGTCTTTCCTTTTCCCCCATTTTTGCTTGTTATATCCCTAGCCGGAATTCCGTTTCAACTGAATCAAACGCGAGGCCCGCGTTGCAACCTTTAAGGTTCCCCCCTTAATTGCTGCTCCTCTTTCAACCTGATCGCATCCTAAGAAAGACCCCAATTCGCCGAGTTCCCAGATTCTCCCTAGTTGTAAAAGGAACCATTCGGAAGTCCTTCCCCCCTTTTTAACCCGCGAAGCCCGTATCCCCGCCCAGCCAGGTGAATTTCAAACCCAGCAGGCATCCCCAGCTCTCAGTAATTTTTTCCCTCATGAAGCGAGCCGACCTCTCTGTTCCCCCTAGACGCCGACCGCCCAGTCAACATTTTGACATCCCTAGATGATTCCCTGGCCTACCCACCCCCCCTTTTTTTTTCCATATTTTCCGCCCCCTCCCCCCCTGAGCCTTTCAACTTTTTTCCTTCCCGAACCCCAGAGCCACTTTTTCGAACCTTCGTAATTCCATTTCCTCCTCCGGAGCGTACTTACCTCACATGTTCTTTCTTCGATACCTACTCTTAGTCTTTCCCCCCAAGGTCAGCCGTTTGCCTGGGAATCCGGACCATAAACGCACTCCAGCTTCCCGTCAACACTGATCACTCCAAGCTTCCCCTCCAAACCTAGCACTTCCCCCTCTTCCCGTTTCCTCAGCCCTTACACCCCCCTGAAGCAAGTCCCCCCAGGTTGCATCGATTCAGTACCTCCTCCCTTTCCATCCCCCCAAATCCAGCTCTTCCTCCTCCCCTCTTTTTCGGTTATCCCGATGGGCTTAAGCAATATTTCCGGCATAAGGATCCCCTGGCCAATCTTACTTGCCCTTTGCCACAAGTGTGGATAGCCGACTCGAACATTCATCGGCCTCGAGGCTTCGAACGAAGGATCTCCACCAACTCTTTCGCATTTCTCCTCCATTTCGGTCTTGATTTACTTCCCGTTGCGCAAAGACTCAAATCCCTTTGCCAATCTCACGACCGCCCCCCAGTAAAGCCACCGCTTTCCTGTCCCTCCCCCCTTCTTTCTCCTTCCGGATTCACCGGTGTTCCGCCATTCTTCGATCTTGCCACGATTCGCAAAGCAAATGGCGTCCCTTTTTTAAATTTTTTTCCATCCCTCCCCCCCGGCGTCCCCCTTTTATCCCTGCTCCTACTTTTTTCCCCACTTTTCGGCAAAATTTGACGCGTTGCTTTTTTTTTTTTTTTGAAGTCGGGAATTGTCCCCGTCGAGCGCCCCCCTTCATTCTGTGTTCCCCTCCCCTCCCTCCGTACTTCCCCCCTTTTCCTCCCTACCACACGGCTATGCACACCCTCTCACATCCCAAGCCCCTGGTCCTACCCAACGGCCCCCTCTCTTGGTATAAGATCCCTGATTGCTCGTGCACCTAGCACACCCCATTGTCCACCTATATACGGCTTCCCGGCGGGGGGGAGGCTGAACTCTTCATTATCCCTTATAGTCCTCCTTCATTCGCTTTCTCCCAAGCTGTACGGCGTCTTGTTTCGGCACCACCCCTCCCCGGGATCTCGTCAAATTTTAAGTACTTCTTTCCAAAAGGGTTTCTTCTGATCTTAGTTGATGATGTTGGTTTTGGTTCTTTTTTCCTTTTGTTTGGACTTACTCTTTCTCGTAAACCTCCCCTCTCCACCTTCATCATTCTTTTCCTCCTCCGTTGTGGTGTGGATCTCTTCTTTTGAGGGCCCTTCAGTGGAAAGGAAGGAGTCCCCCCAAAGCCTTTCGCCTTTTGCGCCCCCCCTTCCTTCATGTTCGGACGTCCCCCCTTTTCTTGGTTCCTTCCGGACCAGTTCTTGTGGCATCCGTCAGGAAGCCTTCGGCACTGTCCTCTTTGAGGCTGGCAATGAAGATAGGAGTAGTTCTGCCCGAGACCCCCCCCATTGACTCAGATATTTGAACTTGTTTTTGCGGTCATCCCCCCCCTTTTGAAAATAGCTCCTCGGGTTGTGGGCCTCACGCGCTTGACGGTGGGAATGTACGAAAAAATTGTATTTTTCCCCCTCTTTCAATCCCCGGTGCGGGCTTTCACCTTGTGACAACGGTACTCTTCGGCACCCCGAGTTTAGGAAGGTGTAGCGCTATCTGCATCGTTTTTTCAACACACTTGATTCCCGTTTCCTCCATTGTAACATGGTCGGGTCCTTATAAACCTTACGAACTTCTTTTTTTTTTTCTCCCCTCTTTTTACTTCCTCACCCCCAATTTCCTGGACGCCCTCTGCACGAGCAATCTCTCCTGCAGGGAACTTGTTTTCCTGCGAATCATTTTTTTCGAAAGCGTCTCTTTCCCGTTCCCATTCCCATGGCACTGGCAGTCTGTGTCTGTCTTGAGTAGCATTGTCCGTCTTTCACCTCTCAGAAGATTTAGAGGAGCCCCGTGCTAGCATTCTCGTTTCGTCGATCCTCTATCTCTTTCACTAAGGATTGCTCTGAACCCACTTACCTTTTGTTTCCGGTTCCTGACGCACTGGCAGCGGAGATAGTATAATCCAATTGGATCCAAGCACTATGCCAGCATACGGCTAGGATTCCCTCCTCTTTCAATTAGTTTTGTTTGACACTTTGCGATTTAGACCCCCTCTAGGAGACGGGGTTTCCTTCACCCCTTCTTGCATTTTGTGCCTTCGGGTATTGCTTTGAATTTTTTCCTGAGGCGTTGATCGCTGCGTAGTGTGGATGATCCGGTTCATTGATTTTATGTGCCCGCATCTGCTTTTGACCTTCCCTGTTTCCTCCACGATTCGGGGTGCTTCAACCCTTTTTCTGTCCCCCCTTTGTGCGTACCATGCCGCGAACCCTTTTAACCCCATGCTCGGTTTTTCTCACGTCCTTTTGAGAGTGTGAACAGTTTCTTTTGTCTTTCGTTCTGGGATCTTCCGGGTTGTCTTCCCTTTCCTAGGATTATCCCCTGAATGTTCGGCTCCTTCTTCTTTTCCTGACCGTCTTCTTGACCGCCTTCTTACGAATTATTTCCGCCCTTGGTGTCGGCGGGTCTCTCCCCCCCAGGTTTCTGGTACGTTATGGTTTTACCCACCAGTCGGTGCATTTCCCTCTTTCGTTTCACCACTTGTCCGGGACTGGTATCCGAACTGTGTGATATATCCCTCCGAGTGTTCCCAGCCCCCCCTCTTTTTGGGACAGAATTTTGCCCGGGCTTTTACGCCGTTTATGGTGGAGTGCTTTTCAAAGACCATTACCAGACCTTGCTTACCCAGGTTCCCCCACTGCCGAGAAAACCCTTCTTCTTCAGTACGCTGGTGAATACGTTTTCCTTTTTTTATCGTTTTCGGCCGTGGTAGAGATTGACGGTTTCTGGATCCACTTACTTGGCCGGGACTTTCCTACTTTTTTGGCCCAGGGTTGGAGGTTTTTGTCCTCTTTTCTCCTTTTCCCTTGGCAAGCCCACTTTTTTGTTTCACTCCGTCATTAAATTGAAAATCTTGACATTCCCCCTCTTTCCTGAGGCCCTCGTTTTTCTTTTTCTGCTTTTCAAGTTCGTCTCTTGATGATGGACATTGTCCTCAGGTCACCTTTTTTGAACCTTTTTTTGATTTTTTCCGAAGGTCGTGATCCTAAATGGTAGAACATTTCGAATATTCCTGACCTCGTCTTAGGACTGTGTTCCCGGGCATTTCCCGATTACTCTAGCTACTTTTTTTCCCGAGTTTCTACTTGCTTTTTCCTCGTCCCGTATTCTTAGAGGCTCCTTCGTTTTGAAGAAAAGGACCTGTTGGGCCGACAAGCGTTTCTGGCGTCCCTATTTTTCATAGGATTTTCTTCTCCGGAACCCTTTTTTTTCCCCCAAATTGCCCTCGCGACTGAGTTCCCGCCCTGCGGAATCTTTTCATGAAAGTCAGAGATGCAAAGATTCAGTGAAGCCCCTTTTGTTGCCTTCAATAGGCCCCCTCTTTTTTTTTTTTACTCATGCGCGACCCAAAAACTTTTCTTGAATTTTTGTGACCGACCGGTGCCCCCCAGCACCCCCCCAACCCCCCCCCCCCCCCCCCACCCCCCCCCCCCCCTTCGCCCTTTTCCCCCCGACTCTCGATGCCGTTTCTCTTTGAAAGACGGGAGAAGGGCGTTAGCCCGTTTTCCCCCCCCCCCCCCCCCCCCCCCCCAGGCTGTCCCCCTTCGTTTAGAGCGATTGGACGGGTTCTTTCCTTTTTTGATTTTGACAGGAAAAAGTCGGAGTTCGGATGTTTTCTGTGCTACCCCATCGCGTTGACTCTTTCGCCCAAAGTTTTTTTTTTCTTGACTTTTTCCTCAGTTGTCATAATGCCGACACCTTTTTTTTTTTTGTATCGTTTTTGCCGTTTTTTTTTCCTTGCTCAGGAGCCTTTCTGCTGGGTCCTTTATTACCTGTTGCTGAAGTTCAGTCACTTTTTCCGCCCTAGTCAGGGGAGGGGATCCAATACGGTTATGATTTTTTAGTTTCCCGCCCCATGCTCTCTTGCTGGGTTCGGCGTGAGTGGACTTTCCAAGCTCCCCAGACACCACTTTGTGAATGAAGAGTTTTTGAAGGGAGTTCCCTGCCTTTGCAGGTATTGACCCGCGAGTGAGCTTTCCTTTTCCCTATTTCTCCGCCACACTCTCTGTTGAGGGCCCTTATTCCTACTAAAAGAGAGGTGTACGCCCTTTGAGCGAAACTTAGTACTCCCTCCGTCGGAGTTGCTTTTGGCTGTCCCTCATTACCTTCTTTTGGCTACACTGGGTCCTTTCAAGCAGAGTTCGTGATTTTATTGTGACCCCGATTCTCGAGGATCTCCCTTTTGTTCCGATTCTTCTCTTTTCCCCCCAATTGTTTTTTTTTGGTGGCTGAACGATCCGCTTGCTTTTAACCTTGGTCATTCTGCGTTGCTGGAAGGGCCGGCGTTGGAAAATCCAGTCTGGCCCTCTTCATGTTTCGATTTTCCTTCCCCCTTGGCCCCCTTTTTATTCCTCCCTCTGCCTAGCCGTTTCGTGACGCTGGAGATTACAGCTTGGATTTCGGTGATGCTTCCCCCTTGGTTTGTTTGCAAGATTTTCGAACGTTCTCTGTGTTCTCCACGCCTCCCGCTAGGGCACTCCAGAGTAAGTTTCAGACGCCCGCGCATTCCAGGATCCTCCTACTTATGCTGTGGGTGGACAGCCCCTTCCTTTCGTCACCGAAGAACAAATTGCCTCCCCTTTCTTCCCCGCTTTTGGCTCTTGTCTGATGCTGGGTGTTCAGAGATATCAATGAATATGGACTCAACAAAACAACTTCCCTTATCTACCCCCACACGTTTTTTTTTCCCCTTTTCCTTTTCTTCTCTCCCCCTCCCTTTGTTTTCTAGCTTCACTTGTTGTTGAAATGTCGCCAGCGTCTCTAAGGCAGCCCGGCGGTGGGGTTCATTTTTTTTATGACTTTTCTCTCCCCCAATCCCCCCTTTTAAAAAATCAGCATGCAGACGTGTATCCCCTGTTCTTCGGTTGAAGGCGTACTTCACGAATATTTCCCCCCCACACTCCACCTCTCCTTTATTCCGACTTTCATGTCGAGGAAGTACGGTCTTCACCACGATTTTTTAGTTGAATTTTTTCTGTTGTTTTGTTCCTTCCCCCCAAACAGAAACCCCCAGTCACTCTCTTCCCCTCTTTCACGCCGCCACTGTAATAGCCACCGCTTGTCTCCCGCTTTCACTCCCATGACCTGCTCCCCTCCCCCTTTTTCCCTTGGCCCCGCTCGTGTTCACTTCCACAATGTACGCCAGACGCGGGCTTTACCGCGGAGAATACAGGTTCAAGAATTTTAATTTTCCGCGCCCTTCAAACCACCCCCCTTCTTTCCCCCCTTCTTTTTCTCCATTGTTCATACTCATGATCTCATGGAGATATATACACCTTTTTTTTCGCTAAATATTGCCCCAGAGTCCCATCCCCCTCCTCCCCTCTGCGTTAATGTACCAGTGTGTTTATCCCCCACTGACCATATCCACGAACAAACTACTTTTGATAAGTTTGTCCTTGAGAGAGAAGGCAGGATCTCCCTTGACGTCTCTCTTTCTTCTCACGTTATGGGGCACCCTCACTCGGATCCCGAATTAGTAGAGCCCTTCAGTACCTGAGACTCCTTTCCCTTATTCAGACACTTTTCCCCCTGGAAACTTACCTTCCATAAAAAGTTTCCTCCAAATTTTTTTTAAAGGTCCCGATCATTTTTCATCCCTCGTAGGTTTGTCCCTCCTTCAATTTCACGCCTCCGGTCTTATTACGAGTGACACCTCCTGCTCCCTACTTATGTTTTTCCCCTGCTATATCCGGGCTCAGTTACCATCCGGCGCCGGCTCCGGACCTCTCCGGTTTTCAGATCCACGCGTTGCGGCTAACACTTTCCCCCAACCTCATCTTCCCGGCAAGACTTCCCCCCCCCCCTCCTCCTGTTTTCCTTTGCGCAATCCCCCCACCTCGCGTTTAAAACATATTCCGCCGCCAGCGTTGGCAGTAACGCAATACCCAATCGTGGGCTCAACCGGCTTTGTCGTTTCGTTCGCTTTTTACATGCACCGCCAATAGCGCGGTAGTGATTTTCTCGTACCTTTTTAATTTTCACACCCCCCTTTCCCCTCCCAGTTCTCGGCTTCTCACGCAAGCGTCTGGTCCCCTACGGACGAACCCTGTGCTTTTTTTCTAGGGGACCTCTACCTCTCCCCAGATTCCCGGCTTTTTCCCAGCTTTCTTCTCTTCTTTCACTGTTCCCCAACTGCGTCTCTTTTCCTTCCGCTCACCAGGAAAAGGTCGATGTCCTGATTCTCCCAACCCATGTCTTGTCTGCGATTGCGACCTCTCTCCCTCCCCCCAGGTTTAGCTCATGCCAGATCTTCTCGAACTGACGCCTCCTCTTAAAGCCGCAGACAATCTTCCCACAGACTCTTCCCCCTCCTTTTTACAGTTTTTTTTTTGACAGTCTACCTTCTCTCCCCCCCAAGGCCTGTTCGTGCACTTCTTCACAGGTTCCAGAAGCAGAGGAAAATCGGGAATCCTCAGGCCTCCTCTATTAAATCCCACCTCAGTTCTTTTCATCACTTTTCCCGCTTCTTCCCCAATGTATTCCAATTCTTTCCCTGACCCCCTTGGTTGGCCTCCCTAACCCCTTGCTGACTTCTTCCGAACCCCAGAAAAGAAAATCTCCCTGATGTGCCCTTCAACTCAGATTAGAGAGGACTTCCACCCCCCCTCCCCCTTACACAAGGCAACCTGTCTTTCCCTCCTATTATCTCAGAGCCTTAAGTGTTCGCAGTGTATTGTTTAAAGATCTTTTGGCATTCCTTTTGCCAAGTTCCCTCCCACCAGTTCTGCGTGGCCACGTGTTGGGGCACACTTTTGAACCTTTAAGGGTACCCGTCATGTGCATTTATTGCGCCTCCTCCCCTACCCACGCGATCACCCTTCTTCCCCCTTGCCCCGCCTTTGTAACCCTTGAAAAATAGGGTTCTTTTGCCTGCACCCCCACACTGTGCCTTCCCCCTCCCCGTTCTTTTTACCTCCCGTCCTTTCTCCCCAGCCTTGCATCCCCGATGCGCCGTAATTAGCGAATCATCTGAGAATTTGTCCACTCCCCTTTTTCCTCCCTTCCAGCGCCGAGCCACATCCACGTCTGATTTGCTTTTCTCGGGGTAAAATGCGACCACCTTTCTCCGACCAAAATCCACCCGGAGTAAGGTGAAAACTCCGCCCAATTTCCTATTCGATTGATTTGAACCTTTCCCGCCGAGGGCTCTCTCCCCCTGCTCCCAAATGTGCGCTTGCTTTTCCTACAGAACGCAATCCTTTATGGCCCTTTGACGTGTTTTTTGACATTCCCCCCCTCCCACCCCCGCTTCAAGCAACCCAACCTTGCTCCGCTTAAAGCCGGCGCGCCCAAATTGAACCTTTTGCCCCTCCTTTTTTCCTGCAGCCTCCGTTTGACATTCCCCCCCCTTCTGATCCCCTCTAGTACCGTCCGACCTCCCCGCCTCTTCTTCACAACGCATCCCTTTCCAGGCTGAGGTCCAGAGTCCTCTGTTTCTTCAAGGTCCTACTTTAGACTATCTTCCCCCCCGCTCCCTTCGTTCCCCCTTGACAAATGATTTTGCGCCCATTCCAATTCGCCTCCTCTATAGGCCAGGTCTCAGCCAACCTTCTCTCTCTTCCAACTTTGCTCTTTGACTACCTGCCCCGTTTTTCCTGCCACCCTCCCCCCTCCCCTCGGCAACAGATACAGGACGCCCCCCCCCCTCCCACCATTTCATTGACCTGACTTAGTTTGCGCACTTTTTTCCCGGCAGTTCTTTCCTTATTGCCGTCCCGTTCATGCTGCCTCACCCCAACCCACCTTCAACAAAGGCGACAATCAGATTCCCTTTTTTTAATGTTACGATCCCCCTCCTGCAGTGTCACACTTGCCTTTCACGAGTTTTTGTTTGGTCAGCCCACTAGAACACTCGATACGCGGGTTTCCTCCCTTTCATTCATCATGGTCCCCGCCCTCCCCTTCATGTCCAAAGGTACCCCCTCCATCCTGGGTTGCCGCCATTCCCGAAATTCCCGTATTCGCGTTGCCCGCTGCACCCATTCTCCCTTCTTCGGCCTTCTTTCGGCTTGTGTCGGCTGCCATCCAGCCGAAGTCATTCTCCGCTCCGTAGTTTCGGTCCTTCGTCGCTTCCTTTCTTTTCCACCTGAAACCTGGCTTCTCGTCTTCCCGTCCCTTGCCGCACAACAGTGTCGTAGGTCACCTTAGGGAATTTATGGGGCCCTCTTTCTTCGATTTCAACACCAAAGTAATCTTCTTCGTTGTTTTTTTTTTTCAAGATGTTTCGCCGGTCGGGGTTGAGGTCCCTTCCCTGTTTCTCCCCTACAGACGAATTTGCCCTCTCCCCCTTTTTTTGCCTCGAATTTAATTGTGCCTTTTCTTGCGGATTCTCCCCTTTTCCTTTTTGCCGCGGACGGAATCCTTCCCTGTTCAGAAGGGCTTTGAGAATGAAGCTCCTTTTCTCTTCCCCTCCGTCACACAGCGAAGACGCGAGGAGACGACCATTGGTGGTGTGACTGATCCCCCCTTTTAAATTGAGTAGGGATATAAAAAGTTGTTGAATTTCTCCCCTCCCCTTTTTATGTCTAGGATGTTTAAATTTTGCCTTCCCCCTTGTTTACCCCGCAGTCACTCTGTCTTTTGGGCCCGAGGCGTGCCTTCGGGGTTGGTCTTGGTGCGTTTGTTCCGTGCTCCTGTTCCCCCTCCCTTTCACACACCTCCTTACACTAGCCCCCACTCACCCTTACCTCCTCTACCTTGTATGTCTCCCCCTCCGTGTGGGGCGCTAATTTGGCGTTTTAGAGTTGGGTGTAAGCGATTGGTCCGTGCCTCACGCCGCTTTGTTTTCTTTTTCTTCTTTGTTGTGTGGTGGTTTCTTTCTCTGGCTGAGTGGGGCGCCCTGCGGGTTCTGCGGACGGTCTTTGCTGATCTTGCTTTTTTGGTTGGGTGAATCAATTAGGGGGTCCACGGCCTTTGGGTCTTATGTGTCCCCTATGTCTTGTTCTTGTTTTGAAGGAGAGTGTTTTGTTCTCTTTTTTTTTTTTTTTCTTGCTGGTTGTGGGCGTTTGATTGTACTTTTTGATTTCGCACCCGCGTCGGACGGTTTTCTCGATCTCCCCCTTTTTCGCGAAGTGGCGGTAAACCACACCCTTCTCAATTTCCCCGACAAGTGTACCTGCCCCCTTCTTGATATACCAGTCCTTTTCCACCGCGGATGGTCTTTTCTTTTGCCCGCCCTTTTTCTGGTACGGATTTTCTTCCTCTCGTCCCCGATCGAACTGTCGGGAAACCGTTTTTGCCCCAAATACTGAATGCCGGGGCGTTTCCTTTAATCAGTTTCCTTTTTTTTTTCGCCTTCGTCTCTTTGGCTGTTTGCAGCTAGTTGTCTTTGCGTCCTAAACGTCCGTTTTTCACCGCTAAGATTAGATTTTTTTCGCCATGGAGATACTCCTTTTAAGTTTGCTGCTTTTTTGCCCTTTCTAGGTCGAGACTCGAGTTCTTATGGAATTTCGAATGAATGTCGCGCAACATCATTCGGTTCTCAATTTCTCCGTGAGATTTCATACCCTTCGGTCTCAATATGTTCTTTCTCCCCCTCTATGTAACCTGAACGTGACGTTTGGGCGGAGACTTTCCATGAGGCTAATGTTATTTTCTCCTTAGAGTGGGCGCCTTTTGGTCTAAACATTTCCCTTGAATTTCTGAGTTTCAGCGCGGTGCCTTCGGTTACGTGCCTCCCCCGATTTTCGCGTGGGTTTGATTTTCTTTTTTTGAACGTTCTTTAGTTTTCTTGAGCCAGAGTTTTGATTGGACTTTGGAGCCGATTTTCTTACAATCCCCGTCGTCCCATTGGTGCTTACGTGATTGCCGCCACTTTTTGTGAAAGTTGGTCGTCATTCTTTTCTTCACGCCTGTTTTGGTGTAGCCTTTTCCGGGTTGTCGGCCTTTTGTTTTCCTTTTCAAATGCGTATTCTTTGTACCGGATCGCTCGACTTTCTTCGTGATTTCACTTCCCGCGCATTGTGTTAGCCGGCTTGGGTAGCACTTTTTTCTTTATATTTCCAGAATTAACAAACTTTTCCCCCCTCTTTGCCGGTTGTATTGTTTCCGCCGACACTTTGGCGGAGATTCTCCAAGTTTTTAAGTGAAGGGTCTCCTTTGACCAGTCAACACGGAGGCTCGTTTGACGCTGTTGCGGTTCATTTCCACCGTTCATTCTGTCCTTCGCCCGTTTGTTTTTGTTTTCCCCCCCGAGACAACACGTAGATGCTGAAGGTACGCTTCTCACCTGGTTTGCCGGTTGACCCCACGGAACTGTCAAGCGGGAATATTCTTCGCGTTTTTTGGCCGGCATGCCTCGAGGTTTTTATACTTTTTTCAGCAAATTGACCAGCCCAGTGGACCCAACTTGAAACCGACTATGTGAACACCTTTTGACCTATGGACTTCTCGGAGCGGTCGCCCCCCCCACCATTCGTTGCGGATACTTCTGGTTTCAACGGCGGGTTCTCTTTTGCTGATGCCCCTCTTTGCCCAGTGTTTGTTGATGAGAAGCTCCATGGTACCGTAATGAACCTCATGACTGCGAAGAGCTGCTTTTTTTTCCATTGTGTCCGTCCTCCCGGACCCACGCCTCTTTCCTGGTCCAGAGTTTGCCTGAAACTGCTGTCAGTTTTTTTCGCCACGACAAGGGACCTTGTGTTTCCTCCCTCGTGTTTTTTTTTTTTTCTGGGCTTTTTCCTTCAATGTTTTTCGCCCCGCCGACGTACAATCCCATCTGAAGATTTAAGCAGGCTGAATTATTTTCTATGCCCTTCGCGCATCACCAAGTAGTTTTCTCCCCCCTTCTTTGTCACGGCTCAAAACTCGGTTTTGTACTCCCCCTCCCCCTCGAACAACTTTGGAACCGGTTTTTTTCCCGACGGTGCCACCTTTTTACTCTCCGTTTCCTCCTCCTTGATGTCGGTCCTCCCCTAAGGAGGACTCGAAATCCCCCGTTACTCTTCCCCAATGCGCCAGCGGTGGTTGGTTTTGTGTTTGTTTTTCCCCTTCCCCATCTCTTATGGGCGGGGTAGTTACCCCAATGGCAGCGCCCTTTTAATTTTCCGATACCTTTTTTCCTTTTTTTTTGTCAAGTTTTCAGGCCTTTCCTAAAAACTTTTAGTTAGGCTTCAGTCGTCATTTGGGCCATTGTACCCGCTGTTAATCCCGTTTATCCGGAGTCTTTTTCCGTTTTTTCACTCAATCCCGGGTTGTCCTTCCGTTTCGATGTTCATTTCGCTTGGTTCCCTTGAATACCCCAATGCCACTTGACCCCCCACTTTTAAGTCTAGTATTTGCCAAGGATGTGAGGGATCTGCCGGCGTTAGAGTTGCTTTGCGACTCTTCTTTCGACAATTAATCCTCTTCGCATATCTCAGACCCCCTCTTCCAGCTTCGAGCTCCCTGAACATATCATTTTTGAGCCGAATACTGCGTGGGGTCCCCCCCCCCTTTCCAGTTTCTTTTATCTTTCGACTTCCGATCGTCCGGGAGTTTTTTTCCTATAATTTTCTTAGGCCTCATTGCGATTGATTCAAAGTTTTTTATTGAAAATTCGCCGATCTGATGGTCCTTGTTATTGCGTTGACATGTCCTTTTTCTTTATTTTCCTACCTTTAGGTCTTTACTCCCGGTTCAACTACAGTATGGTATGCTATTCCAAGGTGGAACCCCGTGGAGGGTAGACTTCCCTTCGAGCATTTCGGGAGTGCACGTCATATTCTTTCCCTCTCTTTTTTTCGCTGATCCATTCTGTTTTTTTTTTTTCGTACCTGGGGTTTGTTTTAGAGGACCACACGTCTGTTGATCCTCCCCTCCTCGATGGGTGTCAGTATTAAGTTAGACTTCCTCCGCTTCTTTCCCCTTGAGCATCAGGACTTTTTTTTTTATTTTCATTGCTTTTGGTGGGCCTCGGACAGCTGAGCCTCCCCTTTCCACCTACCCCCACCTGTTGCCAACTTTATTTCTTTGGGTTTTTTTGGGGTCGATGGTTACTAGTTTATCTAGCATATTGGCTATAAACCCCCACTTCCTGGCCCTGAGTCCTTCATACCCCCCCCCTTTTTCCCCGTT